>Ga0222713_10006994_pt1 | contig 10649 bp, 12 predicted proteins | sample C33_649DmetaG_FD_165061 | JGI IMG/M metagenome (GOLD analysis project Ga0222713, IMG submission 165061) | Estuarine water microbial communities from San Francisco Bay, California, United States - C33_649D | ecosystem: Environmental > Aquatic > Marine > Unclassified | place: USA: California... | reverse complement strand
AGCGGGTTGGCATCGTTCATGGCCTCTTCGACCACACGCTGGTTGAAGGCGAGCCAGGACAGCTCGCGGTTCAGGAAGCGCGAAGGCGAAGCCGGACTAATGGCGGGAACGGCGGCACCGGTACCGTCTTTCCGATCCGTTTCGGACTGGCTCATGACATGTCTCCAACGGTGCATTGAAGCCCGACAAAGCCTAAACTCGCGTTACAGGCCCCTGCACGGGCGGCAATTACCGCTTATGACCATGAAAGTCTTATATATTTTGCGCCACGGAAAATCCAGCGCCGCGCCCGCGGGGCTGGAGGACCATCTCCGGCCCCTTGATGGCGAAGGCCGGATCGAGGCCGTTGCGGTCGGCGCCGCCTTCGCAAGGCGCGGCTGGCGGCCACAGGTCGCGCTCGTCTCTTCGGCCCGCCGCACGCGGGAAACGTTCGAAGGCTTCCTTGCCGGGTTCGGCTCGGGCGGCCCCCGATTGCAGATCGAAGAGCAGCTTTACCTCGCCCCTGCGGAACGCCTGCACGACGAATTATGTGCGCTGGACGACGCTACGGCCTCGGCCCTTATCGTCGGCCACAACCCGGGACTGCATGATCTGGCGCTGGCGCTCGCGGGAAAAAAGCAAAGTGCGGCACGCGACAGGTTGCTGCGCGGCTTCCCGCCCTGCGCCGTCGCTGCTGTCGAGTTTGAGGGCGCGCACTGGTATGATTTGTCGCCCGCAACGGCACGACTGGCTGACGTCGCGTTTCCGAACGACCCAGGTTAACCGGCGGCCTCGTCCATCGCAGCGCGAACGAGCGGGATGGTGATGCTTCTGCGTTCGGCCATCGCGCGCGCATCGATCGCAGCCACCAGAGACCGCGCCGCATCGAAGCTGCGCTCCATGCGCGACACCATGTAGGCGACGGTGTCGGCGCCGACCTGAAGCTGGCGGTCGGCGAAAAGCTTGACCAGAAGCGCGCCCATCAGCGCATCGTCGGGGGCGCCGATCTCGGCAACCGGAATGGCGGCAAGGCGCGAGGCCAGATCACGCAGCCGCACCGGCCAGCGCGCGGGCGGCAGGGCCCCCGTCAGCAGCAGCCGCCCCTTCGTGCCGACAAGCGCGTTGAGCAGATGGAACAGCCCCTGTTCGGCATCGGCATTGCCCGCAACCGCGTCGGCACCATCTACGACAAGAGGCGTGCCGGGGGCGGCAAGATCGCTCGCGGGCGTCGCGACAAGTTCCGCCACCGACAGCCACCGCGCCCCGCAGCGGGCGGCGAATACCGACGCCAGATGGGTCTTGCCCGATGCGCGTTCCCCGGCGATCGCCAGGGACGGACCCGGCCAGTCGGGCCAGCGGTCGATCCAGGCCACCGCCGCGCCGTTGCAGGAACTGACGAGATAATCTTCACCGCCGAGGCTGGGACGCGCATCGAACGGCAGGGGGAACTGTCCCGTCCGCGATTTGCCGTTCACGCCCCGTCCCTGCCGTGACCGCGGTAGAGCGGGCTTTTCAGATATTCGCCGAGGAAGAAGCGCACCAGCACGCCGATCACCGCCGCCGCCGGCACCGCCAGCAGCACGCCGACGAATCCGAACAGAAGACCGGCCGCAAGCAGGGCGAAGATGACCCAGACCGCGTGCAGGCGGATTCTTTCGCCGACCAGCTTGGGCGTCAGGTAATTGCCCTCCAGCACCTGGCCGACGACGAAGACCGCCGCCGTCAACGCCACCGGACCGATATCGCCGAACTGCACGATGGCGAAGCCGACCGATGCGACGAAGCCGCCCGCGGCACCGACGAAGGGAATGAAGGAAATGAAGCCAGCGACCATGCCGATGATGAGGCCGAAATCGAGGCCGATAAGGCTCAGCGCCGCGCCGTAGAACCCGGCCAGGATCAGGCACACGATCGCCATGCCGCGAACGTAGCCCGCGATCATGTCGTCGGCTTCCTTGACCAGCCTGCGGATGGTCGGCGCATGGTCGCGCGGAAGCCAGCCGTCAACCGTGGCGACGATGCGGTCCCAGTCGCGCAGCACGTAGAAAGCGACGACGGGGGAAATGAAGATCAGCGACAGAAGGTTGAGCAGCGCCAGCCCGCCCGACCACACCTTGGCGACGAGGCCGCCCGCGAATTTCAGCGCGTCACCTGCAAAACTGCCAGCGGCGGTCTTCAGGCGTTCGATGTCCTCGGGTGAAAGCTCCGCCGACAGGCGCGCCACGGCGCGCATCACGTGCTCTTGCAGTACCTTGATGACGTCGGGCGCCTTTTTCGCGAAATCGATCACCTGCGACTGGATCAAGGGCGCAAGCAGCACGACCGCGAGCACGATTGCCGCGCAAAAGCCGCCGAGGACGATAATAGTGGCGAGCGTCCGGTTGACCTTTCGCCGACCGAGCCAGACCAGCGCCGGATCGAGGAAATATGCGACGGCGATGCCCGCGACGAAGGGCAGAAGCACCGGCGCGAGCAGGTTCAGGGCTATGCCGAACACGACGAGCCCGATGCCCCAGAATGCCATTTGCCGTGACGGCGTCATCGCCGTTCCTCCATCGTTGCCGCTTTGCGAATCCAGCCGACGACATAGCTGGCACCCGACAGGACGGTCGTCAGGGCGACCGCGCCGATCAGGAATTGGTAGACGAGATCGTTGCCCAATTCCAGCGCGCGGGCGGCGAGCACATATGCCGCCAACAGGATCTGGGCAAGGGTATTGACCTTGCTGACGAGCAGCGGCTCCATCTTAAGCCGCTGGGTCAGGGTGTGGTAGAGCAGCGCCCCGCCGATGATCAGGAGATCGCGCCACACCACCAGAATCACGAGCCAAAGGGGCAGCTGTTCGGCGATTCCCAGCGCCACGTAGACGCTGACCAGCAACGCCTTGTCGGCGAGCGGATCGAGGTAGCTGCCCAGCTCCGATTCGTAGTTGAAACGCTTGGCGATGAAACCGTCCACGGCATCGGAAATACCGGCGATCACGAACAGCCAGAAGGCCAGCATCATCCGGCCGTCGGAAATGGCCCAGACCAGAACGGGCACCGACAGCAGGCGGCCCAGGCTGATGAGATTGGGAATGTTCACGGCGCTGCGCTCTTTCCCCTGCCGTCCTCGTTGTCCGCAGCACCCTGGCGGAGAACGAGCGACGTCGCGCCGCGAACCAGCGACAGATCACTCTGGATCAGGGCGAGACGAAGTTGTTCCTCGTCGCCGATGAAGTTGAGCCGCAAGCGCGCCCCCTTGCGCGTAAGGAAGATCAGGTCGCTGCGCCGGATGAACGGCACCTTTTCGAGCTTGCCCTTGATTTCCAGCCACTGGGCAAGGGAATTGAGCGGTACTTCGACGGTCAGTTCGTCGCCGGTGTCGAAACGCAGGCGGTTGTTGCGCTTCCAGTTTTCCTGCACCTGGGCGGCAATCACAGCAGCGGCGCGGTTGAACAGGGCTTCTTCGCTTTCGCCCGACTCCCGATAAAAAGCCTCGACACGGGTCTGCTCCAGTTGCGACGTGCCGAACCGGCTCAGCGTCACCTGCAGCCAAGGGCCGCTGCCCTCCGCCGGGCTTACGCCTTCGGGGAAACGCATTCCCGCCCGCGCCACGAGAACGTCGGCCGCACCATGACGCCGGGCGATCGCCGTCAGCCGCTTGTCGTCGCCACGCACGGCCTGTTCGGCGCCGATCAGGGCGATATCCTGCAAATCGCCTTTTGCGCGCGCCACCGGCACCAGCCCGTCGGTCGGCGGCAGGCGATCCCAGGCGGCGCGCCAAGGATTCGGGTCATCCCACAGCGACAGGGCGCCGACCAGCTCATAGACCGGCAGCACCAGAAGAGGCTTTGACGGCGTTTCGGCAAAGCCGACGCCGCGTTCGCGCAGAAGGTTGCGAACGGCATCGGGTTTGAAGCGCACGGTCAGCGCGGCGAGGTAACGAACACTCGACGTCTTTTCGTCGGCGACCTCGAAATCCTTGACCAGGTCGTTGACTGCCTCGGTGGAAACAGGGGGCAGCTTGTCGCGATCGGAGGCGAGCGCCAGGCGGGAAAAAAGACGGTTCAGTGCCGCCGCCTGCCCCGCCGCGAGGGCCTGATCGCGCGCGCGCGCCGCCGAATCGGCGGTGGCATCTACGGCGACGCCCCGCACCGTGAACACCTGCGGATCCTCGGCCGCCCCCACCGGAGCGGCAAGGACCGCCAGCATGAAGGCGAAGGCCAGACGCACGGCGGAAAAGCAGCGGAAAGCTCCGCCGTCACTGGCATTCACGCTGGGAAAATAAGGCTGCGAATGGGTCATTACAAACCGTCGCGGATACATTATGTTGACCGCCGCGGTAGCGCGGGCGCCTAGGCGCCGGGCGCAATCTATCATGTATGGCACGGGGAGGAAGCCATTAAGCGCGTGACATACAGGGATGCGGGCGTCGACATAGACGCCGGCAACGAGCTGGTCCGGCGCATCGCGCCCATGGCCAAGGCCACGGCGCGGTCGGGTACCGCCGCCGGTCTGGGCGGATTCGGGGCGTTGTTCGACCTCAGGGCGGCAGGGTTCAAGGACCCCGTTCTGGTTTCAACCACCGACGGCGTCGGCACCAAGCTGCGGCTCGCCATCGATACCGGTCAGCATGGCACGGTCGGCATCGATCTCGTCGCCATGTGCGTCAACGACCTGGTCGTCCAGGGCGCGGAGCCGCTTTTCTTCCTCGATTATTTTGCGACCGGTTCGCTCGATGTCGATGTCGCGGCCGATGTCGTCTCCGGCATCGCGGATGGCTGCGCCCAAGCAGGCTGCGCGCTGGTCGGCGGCGAAACCGCCGAAATGCCGGGCATGTACGAAAAGGGCGACTACGACCTTGCCGGTTTTGCCGTGGGCGCGGCCGAACGCGACCGCATTCTCACCGGCGACGGCGTCGCCGCCGGCGATGTCGTGCTGGGGCTCGCCTCCTCGGGCGTTCATTCCAACGGCTACTCGCTGGTCCGGCGCATCGTCGCGGGCAGCGGGCTCGGCTGGAAAGACGCAGCCCCCTTCGCCAAAGACAAGACCGTCGGCGAGGCACTGCTCGCGCCGACGCGCATCTACGTCAAGCCGCTGCTCGCCGCCATCGGCACGGGCGGGGTCAAGGCCATGGCGCATATCACCGGCGGCGGGCTGATCGAAAACATTCCCCGTGTCCTGCCCGGCACGCTCCGCGCCGAACTTGACGCCGCCACTTGGCCGCTGCCGCCCGTCTTTCGCTGGCTGAAGGCCGAAGGCGACGTCGAGGACATGGAACTGGCCCGCACCTTCAACTGCGGCATCGGCATGGTGGTCGTGACTGCTGCCACCGATGCCGATCGCGTCAGCGCGGCGCTGACGGCCGCGGGCGAAACCGTGCACCGCATCGGGCGCATCACCGATGCGGGCGGCGAGTCGAAGAACACCGTGATCGCGGGAACGGCAACGGCATGGCGCGCCTGAAGACCGGCGTCCTGATTTCCGGATCGGGCACCAACCTGCAGGCGCTGCTCGATGCCGCGCGCGATCCCGCCTACCCCGCCGAAATCGTCTGTGTGCTTTCCAACAAGGCCGATGCCTTCGGGCTTGAGCGCGCGCGCAAGGCCGGCATCGCCACCGGCGTGATCAACCACAAGGACTATCCCGACCGCGCCGCCTTCGATATGGCCGTGCACGGAGCGCTGACCGATACGGGATGCGAACTCGTCTGCCTGGCCGGGTTCATGCGCATCCTGACGCCGCAATTCGTCGATCTGTGGCGCGGCCGGATGATCAATATTCACCCGTCGCTATTGCCCAATTTCCGTGGCCTCGACGCCCAGGGCCAGGCGATCCGTGCCGGCGTGCGCCTGTCGGGCGCGACGGTGCATTACGTCGTGCCGGAAATGGACGCGGGCCCCATCATCGTGCAGGGCGCCGTGCCGGTGCTGCCCGGCGACGACGCCGACTCTCTCGCAAAACGCATTCTGACGGTCGAACACCGCATCTACCCCCTGGCGCTGCGCCTGATCGGCGAGGGGCGCGTGCGCATCGAAGGCGAGACCGCTGTCATCAACGATGCCCCGGGCGACCCCACCCGCAGCCTGCTGATGCCCGACGACGGCCGTTGAGCCGCCCGATCGGGGCTTTATTTTTACGTTTTTGGCGGCTATATCAGTCGCAGGAGATCGCGCCCACGGGCGCCAAACATGGAGAGGCAGATGGCCGAGTTCGAGGATCTCAAGTCCCACGAGGAAATGTGGAACCTTTTCATTCGCCTGACGGTATGGAGCAGCATCGGCATCACTGTCCTGCTGCTGGCGATGCGGATCTTCCTCGTCTGATCACCGTTCGATACGGATAAAAAAACGGGGCCCATCGGGGCCCCGTTTTCTTTTGCGCGTCTTGCGGGCTCAGCCGACGATTTCGAGGCCCGAGAAGAAAAAGGCGATTTCCTGCGCCGCCGTCTCCGGGGCGTCGGAGCCATGCACCGAATTCGCTTCGATCGATTCGGCGAAGTCCTTGCGGATGGTGCCGGCATCGGCATTGGCCGGGTTGGTGGCACCCATCAATTCGCGGTTGCGGGCGACGGCGTTCTCGCCTTCCAGGACCTGGGCGACGATCGGGCCCGAAATCATGAAATTGCAGAGATCGTTGAAGAACGGGCGCGCCTTGTGGACGCCGTAGAAGGCTTCCGCCTGGGCGCGCGTCAGCTGCAGGCGCTTCTGGGCGATGATCCGCAGGCCGCCCTTCTCGAAGCGCTCGTTGATGGCGCCGGTCAGGTTGCGCCGCGTGGCGTCGGGCTTAATCAGGGAGAGGGTACGTTCAATGGCCATGTCGCGCTGCTCCTTGGCGTTGGCGGCGGTGATTGCGGCGGCCTTATAGACGGATCGGCCCGATGGGGCAAGGGCGGAAGCCCCTTACAGGTCCTGCTTTTCCCAGCCCCCGGCCGCGGTCTGGCGCAGGTAGGTCAGGGCGAACCCCTGCTCCTTGTAGGCTTTCCAGTGCGCCCGCGCGGCTGCCAGCGCGGTTTCGTCGCGTCCGTCGAACATCTCGAGGCAGCGATCGAAAGCCGCGATATTCGCCGATTCGGCTCCATCGGCCAGCACCAGGACGCCGGCGCCGGCCGGATTGTCGTCACCCGCCGTCAGCCAGACCGGCTGCATCGGACCGTTGCCGTCGGCGGCCGACCCATGAGGCAGGAACGAGCCCTGCTCATAGGCCCATAGCAGCGCATTGAGGGCGTCCACCCGCTCGCTGGAACCGAGTTTCACCACCGCCTTCATCCCTGCCCCCAGCACCTTTTCGAGAAGCCTCGGCAGGGCGGTTTCAAGGTTCGAACGTTCGAGGTGGTAGAACGAAACCTCGGTCACGGGACTGCCTACTTCCCCTCGTAGTGATCGGCGATCATGCGGTCGAGGAGACGCACGCCGAAGCCGGTGCCGCCCTGGGGCACGGTCGGCGCATCCTTGCCCGACCAGGTGACGCCTGCGATGTCCAGATGCGCCCAAGGAACGTCGTTGGTGAAGCGCTGCAGGAACTGCGCTGCGGTAATGGAGCCGCCGCCACTGCCCGATGAAATGTTTTGCACGTCGGCGACCTTCGAATCCATCATGCGGTCATAGGCCTCATCGAGCGGCATGCGCCACAGGCGTTCGCCCACCGCCTTGCCCGCCTCTTCGAGGTTGCGCGCCAGCGCATCGTCGTTGGCGAACAGGCCCGCGTGGACGTGGGCAAGACAGACGATGATCGCGCCGGTCAGCGTCGCGAGATCGACCATCAGGCGCGGCTTGAAGCGTTCCTGGCAGTACCATAGCGCATCGGCAAGCACGAGCCGGCCTTCGGCGTCGGTGTTGAGCACCTCGATCGTCTGGCCGGAATAAGAGGTCACGATGTCGCCCGGCCGCTGGGCGGTGCCCGACGGCATGTTCTCGACGCAGCCGATGACACCGACAACGTTGGCGCGTGCCTTGCGCGCGGCCAACGCCTTCATCAGGCCGATGACGACGCCGGCGCCGCCCATGTCCCATTTCATGTCCTCCATCCCCTTGGAGGGTTTTATCGAAATGCCGCCCGAATCGAAGGTCACGCCCTTGCCGAGGATGGCGACGGGCTTCGCCTTTGGCCCGGTCTTCGGCCCCTTCAGCCACTGCATGACGACAAGCCTGGGCGGGCGCGAGCTGCCCTGGGCAACCCCCAGAAGCGCGCCAAAGCCGAGCTTCTTCATCTTCTTTTCGTCGAGGACCTCGATCTTGACGCCGAGCTTCGCGAGCTTCTGCGCCTCGCGGGCGAGGCTTTCGGGATAGATCACGTTGCCCGGCTCGGAGACGAGATCGCGGGTGAAGAATACACCGTCCGCGACGGCATCGCGCGACGCGAAGGCCTTCTTGGCGGCAGCCGCGCCCTTGACGTGCACGGTCAACGAAGCGAGCTTCGGCTTGTCCTCGGGCTTCTGCTTGGTGCGGTACTTGTCGAAACGGTAGCTGCGCAGCCGCGCCCCCAGCGCCAGCGCCGCCGCCATGTCGGCGAGCTTGACCTTGCCCGTGCCCTTGGGCACTTCCACCGCGACCGAGGCCGCCCCATCCTGTCCGCGGGCAAGTTCGGCGTAGGCCGCGCCGCCGGCCGCTTCGATGGCCAGTTCATCAAGCGCATCGGCCTTGCCAAGCCCCGCCACCACCACCCGCGCCGGACCCTTCGCCGCGGGCGCCAGCACGGTCAGCGCCGTACCCTTGCGCCCCTTGAAGCGGGCAGCGCTGACGGCGCGAAGAATGGCGCCGCCAAGCTCGCGGTCGAGTCTTTCGCCCGCTGGCGTCAGCTGGGCCAATCCCTCCTTCGACTTGCCCGACGTTTCGACGGCAAGCACGACGACGGCTCCGGTCCGGGAAACGGCGGAATCGGAAAAGGCTATCTTCATGGAGGGCTCCTGGTCTGCAAGCGGGCGACGTGAAACGCCGCCAAGGGGTGAAAACGAACCGGCGCCGAGTGTAGCCGCGCCGCCCCGAACTGCCAACTGGGCCCGGCGCAGTACTACGGGGCAGCTCTCCTTAAAGATGGCGGAGATTCGGGCTTTGCATATAATGCGCCGATGGATCAGACGTTTCGCTACATGCTGCGCCAGCAGTTGTGGCCGCTCATACTGGCGGTACTGGTGATCGCCGGCATCGTCTGGATGTCGCAATCGCTTCGCTTCGTCGAACTGGTTCTGGCGCGCGGCTTGCCCACGGCAACGCTGTTCGAGCTGGCTGGCCTCGTCCTGCCCATGTTTACCTCGGTGTTCCTTCCGATCGTGCTGTTCGGCACGGTTGCCTTTTCCTACAACCGCATGGTGATGGACAACGAAATGGTGATCTGGCGGTCGGCCGGGCTGAGCCCCATGCGCCTTGCCGCCCCGGCGCTGGCGCTGGCCGGCGGGGTCATGATGGTTTGCTATGCCCTCAACGTCTACTACATGCCGGCCGCCTACCGGCATTTCAAGGACCTGCAATTCGCCATTCGCAACAATTACACTCAGGTCCTGCTGCGCGAGGGCGCCTTCAACGAAGTCGGCAACGGGGTCACGGTCTACGTGCGCGAACGCGCCGCCAACGGCGAACTCCTCGGCATCTTCATTTATGACCGGCGCGAAAACAGCGAACCGGTCACCATGATGGCCGAGCGCGGCGCCCTGGTACAGACGGAACAAAGTCCCCGCGTTATCCTGATCAACGGCAACAGGCAGATCGTCAAGCGCGGGCGCGGTGACCTTTCCATCCTGTATTTCGATCGCTACACGTTGGACCTAAAATCGGCGGAAGGCGCATCCGGCCCCCGCTGGCGCGAGCCGCGCGAAAGATTCCTGAACGAACTGTTCTGGCCGGAAGCGGACGGGCCCAACGCAGCCGGCGGCGGACAACATTACGGAAAACTTGTCGCCGAAGGGCATTACCGCCTGACATCGCCATGGCTTGCGCCGGCCTTCGCGTTGATTGCGCTGGTCGCGCTGCTGACCGGGCAATTCAACCGCCGAGGCCAGAGCCGACGACTGATCGCGGCAGCCGTGGCGATGGTGCTCGTCCAGTCGGCAAGCGTGTCCCTGCACAGCCTCGCCGGAACCGTCCCCGCCGCCATTCCCCTGATGTATCTCCTGCCGGCCTCGATTATCGCTGCCTGCCTCTGGCTTCTGATGCGCCAAAGGCAGACGGCGCTGAGCGGCGGCAAACTATCGATGGAAGCCTAGGAAGAAAGATGGCGGAACAGGCACACCTTTCGCGGACCCTGTCGATTTATATCGCCAAGCGCTTTCTCGCGGGCTTCGTGCTCATTCTCGCCGCGATCGCGGCGATCATCTTCCTGATCGACATCGTCGAACTGCTGCGTCGGGGCGCGGGGCGCGGCGATGTCACTTTCACTCTCGTGCTGCAGATGGCGCTGCTCAAGATGCCGCGCATGCTCGAAAAGGTCGTTCCCTTCGGCATCCTGTTCGGTGGACTTTACACCTTCTGGCGCCTGACGCGGACGAGCGAGTTGGTGATTGCGCGCGCATCCGGCGTTTCGGTCTGGCAGTTCCTCTTTCCGGCCATGGCCACGGCCATCATATTCGGCATGTTCATGAATGCCGCAGTCAACCCCATCGGCGCCACCTTGCTGTTGCGCTACGAACAACTCGAATCCAAGCTGCTCAAGGGCAACGACGACCTGCTTGCCGTCTCGGAGAGCGGTCTCTGGCTC
>Ga0222713_10006993_pt1 | contig 10650 bp, 12 predicted proteins | sample C33_649DmetaG_FD_165061 | JGI IMG/M metagenome (GOLD analysis project Ga0222713, IMG submission 165061) | Estuarine water microbial communities from San Francisco Bay, California, United States - C33_649D | ecosystem: Environmental > Aquatic > Marine > Unclassified | place: USA: California... | reverse complement strand
AGGGCCGCTGCGCGGCGGGTCGGGGGAGGGCGTTGTAGCCGGGGGCAACTCCCCCAAGTGGCGCCTGTTCTACTGCTGCAAGGCGGATCCGCGGGTCATTGTCCCCAAGCGTCCCAATTGGCTGGGGCGAACGCTGAATTTTGCCCACCCGCGCGCCTATTCGGTCCTGCTGGCGATGGTCATCGCCCTCCTCCTTCCCGTCCTGCTGCTAGCCCACCTCGACCGGGGCCTATGGGTGGCCTTGTTCGCGGGATCTGGCAGCCGTCCAATCTTTTACCCTCGCTGCGAGTTGAAGGATCGGTCCTGACCCGCAACGGGATCGTCAAAAGGCTCTGGCCAATGGCGGTCTCCCGCGTCATTTTGCCCCATGGACGAGGCCCCGCCCGCCACCACGCCACGCCGCACCGGTTGCGGGCGACTGCTGCTCTGCCTCTCCGCGGCGGTGCTGATCGCCGGCCTCCTGATGGCCTGGCTGTTTGCGGATCTGGCGCGCGACAGCCTGCGCTGGCTGGGCCGGCTGCCGGGGCAACTGACCTCGACCCAGCTCACCGAGACCTTCCGCGAGTCGGTCACCACGATCGCCTCGACCGAGGGCGACATCCTGGAGGTGGCGGTGCTGGAGACCCATGAGACGCTGAGCCGCAGCGACACCCTGCGCCTGTTTGGCGACAGCCTGGATCTGGGCACAACGGTGTCCGAGATTCGGGTGCCGGTGGTGTTCCGCTACCACCTGCGTCTTTCCGACGCCTGGCACCTCGAAGAGGACGGTCGCGGGGGACTCGTCGTGCATGCCCCCACCCTGCGCCCGACCCTGCCGCCGGCCGTGCGCAGCGAGGCCTTGGAGAAGCATTCCAGTGCCGGCTGGCTGCGCTTCAACGCCGCCGAGAATCTCGCCACGCTGGAGCGCGGGCTGACTCCGGCGCTGGAGGCGCGGGCCGGCGACGCCCGCCACCTCGGATTGGTGCGCGACAAGGCGCGCGCCTCGGTGGCCGCCTTCGTCCGCCGCTGGCTGCTGCAGCGGGAAAACCGGCCGCCCGCGCCCGTTCTGGAGGTCCGTTTTGCCGACGAAGCGGCAGACGGCGGGCGGATGCCGGCGCCGTGACCGGGAAAGCCGGGGATTCCGCAAAAAAAGTTGGCGATCCTCCAGCCTGCCCGATAAGATGCCGGCATGGCCTCCCTCAACAAAGTCATGCTCATTGGCAACCTCACCCGCGACCCGGAAGTGCGCTACACGCCCAAGGGCAGCGCCGTGGCGGACCTCGCCATCGCGGTGAACCGCAGCTACCAGACCGACAGCGGCGAGCGCATGGAGGAGGTCACCTACGTCGACGTCGTCGTCTGGGCGCGGCTTGCCGAACTGGCCGGCCAGTATTTGCACAAGGGCAGCCCGGTCTTCTTCGAGGGCCGCCTGCAGATGGACACCTGGGAGGACAAGGCCACCGGCCAGAAGCGTTCGAAAATCCGCGTCGTCGCCGAGAACATGCAGTTCCTGGGTGGCAAGGGAGGTCGTGGCGAGGAAGGCGGTGATGCCGGCGGTGGCTACGGTGGTGGCGCCCCAGCTCCGCAGCGTCGTCAGGCCGGCGGCGGTGGCGGCGGTTACCCGCAGCGCCAGCAGGCCGCCCAGCGTCCGCCGCAGCGGCCGGCCGCGGAGGAGGACTTCGGCGAGGGACCCATCACCGACGACCTCGACGGCGACGAGATCCCGTTCTGACAACCCGGACCGGGCACCGTCAGGCAGCGGTCGCTGGATCGTTTCGCACCGGCCCGGATGCGCCGCGTGGACGGCAAGGCCATCCGCGTCATCTACCGCATCTTCACCGACCAGGGCAATGTCTCCTTCTGCTGCACCGACTGCATGGAGACCTGGCGCAAGAATCCGGGACGCCACCCGGTGAAGCCGAAGGTCGAGAAATAGAGAAGGCTTGCATCCGGCCCGGAGTCCGGCGTTGAATCCGGGCTCCCGCATGCAATCCGACCCCGCCCGCGTCCCCTGGTGGCGCCTCCTCTACGTTCAGGTGCTGCTCGCCGTGGCGGCGGGCATCGTTCTCGGCTGGCTGGCACCCGAGGCCGGCAAGACGCTGAAGCCCCTTGGTGACGGCTTCATCAAGCTCATCAAGATGATGATCGCGCCGGTCATCTTCTGCACGGTTGTCCACGGCGTCGCCTCGATGGGCGACCTCAAAAAGCTCGGCCGCGTCGGCGGCAAGACCCTGCTCTACTTCGAGGTCGTCTCCACCCTGGCGCTGCTGATCGGGCTGCTCGTCGTCAATGTCCTGCAACCCGGCACCGGCTTCAACGTCGACGTCGCCGAGCTGCGCTCCCAGGACGCCGCGGGACTGGCTCGGGAATATGCCGGCAAGGCCCAGGGCCTGGGCACGACCGACTTCCTGCTGCACATCATCCCCTCGACCTTTGTCGGCGCCTTTGCCGAGGGCGATCTGCTTCAGGTGCTGTGCATCGCCCTGCTCACCGCCTTTGCCCTCGCCGGCATGGGCGAGCGCGGCAAGCCGCTGCTGCACGGCATCGACCGGGTCGGCGAGGTCTTCTTTGCCATCCTGCGCATCGTCGTCAAGGCGGCCCCGGTCGGCGCCTTCGGCGCCATGGCCTTCACCATCGGCAGCTACGGCCTCGGCTCCCTGCAAAAGCTGTTCGCGCTCATGCTCGGCTTCTACCTCACCGCCGGACTCTTTGTTCTGGTCGTGCTTGGCCTGATTGCGCGCTGGTGCGGTTTCTCCATCGTTCGCTTCCTCGTCCACATCCGCGAGGAACTGCTGCTGGTGCTCGGCACGAGTTCCTCGGAAACAGCCCTGCCGCTGATGATCCAGAAACTGCGCGGCCTTGGCTGCGCGCCGGCGACGGTCGGCCTGGTGGTGCCCACCGGCTACAGCTTCAACCTCGACGGCACGAACATCTACATGACCATGGCCGCGGTCTTCCTCGCGCAGGCCACCAACACGCCGCTCGACCTCGGCCAGCAGTTCAGCCTGCTGCTGGTCGCAATGGTCACCTCGAAGGGTGCCAGCGGCGTCACCGGTGCCGGCTTCATCACCCTCGCCGCCACCCTGGCTGTGGTGCCCTCGGTGCCGGTCGAATCGCTGGCCCTGCTGGTCGGCATCGACCGTTTCATGAGCGAATGCCGCGCCCTCACCAATCTGGTCGGCAACGGGGTCGCGACGGTGGCGATCTCGCGCTGGGAGGGCGAGGTCAGTGCCGAGACGATCCGCGCCAACCTGGCGCGACCGCTGCCGCCACCGCCGGCCTCCTGATTCCGGGGCGACGAATCAGGGCAGGAGTGCCTCGGGGCTGTCGACGAAGATGTCCTTGAGCTGCTCATCCGGCAGGCCGCTGTTGCGGATGCCTTCCAGGCGCTTGCGGCTGCCGCGCTCGCTCGAGGGACGATTCGCCGTGCGCTGCACGAGGTCGGTGATCAGGGGCGCCGCCACCACCGCGCTGCCGGCCAGCAGACTGAGCGCCACCACGTTGGCGGCGCCGCGGCTCATGCCGCGTCCGAAGAGGATGCCCAGGGCGCAGCCGGCGGCGGCGGGGGCGATCATGCTGGCATACGTCTCGTAGCGGTTCTCGGTGGTGGACTCGGGTGTCATCGCCTTTTCATAACGCATCCGGGCAGATTGTCCAAAGTGGAATTTGCTGGACGCAGCGCGTTGCTCCATGATGCCGTGTCCATGGATCCGAACCGCCAACCCTCACGCTACGCGCTCATCCTCGCCGGCGGCAGCGGCCAGCGCTTCTGGCCCCTCAGCCGCGACCGACTGCCGAAGCAGCTGCTGCGTCTGTTCGGCGACCGCACCCTGCTCGAGATGACCGTGCAGCGCCTGGAGGGGCTGGTGCCGAAGCAAAACATCCTCGTCCTCACCAACCAGCAGCAGGAGGCGGCCGTGCGCGCCCTGCTTACCGACCTGCCCGCGGACAACATCCTCGCCGAACCCGAGAAGCGCGACACCGCCCCGGCCATCGCCCTTGGCGTCGGCTGGGTGGTCTCCCGCGACCCCGGGGCCACGATGCTCGTGCTGCCGGCCGATCACCTCATTGAGGACACCGTCGAATTCCAGCGTGTGCTCGGCCAGGCCGCGCGCGCCGCCGAGTTCGGCAGCAGCCTGGTCACCGTCGGCATCACGCCGACATGGCCCTGCCCGAGCTACGGCTACGTCGAGCGCGGCCAGCGCGTCTCCCTGCCCGGCGCCGATGAAATTCCACTGTATGAGGTCGCCCGCTTCCGTGAAAAGCCGAACCCGGATCTCGCCGAACACTTTCTCAGCCAGGGCGGCTTCGCCTGGAATGCCGGCATGTTCATCTGGAGCATCCCCGCGATCTTCAGCGAGCTGACCCGCCACTGCCCGGTGCTGGCCGACTTCATCTCGGAACTGCGCAACTCCAAGGACTTCATGGCGACGGTGCGCAGCCAGTATCACCGCCTGCCCAAGCTCTCGATCGATTACGCCCTCATGGAGCGCGCCTCACGCGTGCTCAACATCGAGGCCACCTTCGACTGGGACGACGTCGGCAACTGGACCTCGGTCGGCCGCCACCTGAACTGCGACGACCACGGCAACCAGCACAACGGGCCGCTCTCCACCCTTGATGCCGGCGACAACCTGGCCTTCAGCCAGACCGCCCAGCACATCGCCCTGCTCGGCGTCCAGGACCTCATCGTCGTCGCCACACCCGACGCCCTGCTGGTCACCCACCGCGCTTGCGCGGAGAACATCAAGAAGCTGGCCGAACGCCTGCCCGAGGCCCTCAAGTGAAGGCAGCCCGCGCTTGAGAAGCGCCGCGCTGCGCGCACAGTGGCCGCCATGCCCCGCATTCTCGGCATCGACCACGGCACCGTGCGCATCGGCCTGGCGCTGAGCGACGAGTTGGAACTCGTCGCCAGTCCGCTGCGCACCCTTGACGCGCGTGCCGCGCCCGAGCGCGAGATCGCCCGCATTGCCCGCGACAAGCGCGTCGCCCGCATCGTCATCGGGATGCCCTACCTGCTCGGTGGCGGCCGTGGCGAGGCGGCGGAGCGGGTGGAAAAATTCGCCGAGGCCCTCGGCCGCGAACTGCGCCACGAGATCCCGCTCGAGTTTGTCGACGAACGCCTTTCCTCGGTCGAGGCCGAGGCTTCGCTGTCGCGCTCGGGCATCACCGACAAAAAACGCCGCGACGAGGTGGTCGACCAGCTCGCCGCCACGGTGATCCTGCAGGATCACCTCAACTCGCGGCGCGGCCCGGAGAGTTTTCTCCTGCCCGAACTCAGCGACGAACCCGACTGGCTTCATGAGGGAAGACGGCATCGAAAGTAGCCTCGGCCTGCACCCGCCGGCGCCTCCCGGACGCAGGCGCCTGCGCCTCACCGTGGCCTACTGCGGCACCGGCTGGCGCGGCTGGCAAAGCCTGGTCGGCGGCGGCACGATCCAGGACGAGCTGACCGCCGCGGTGCTCAAGGCAACCCGTCTGGAAACCGCCGTGCACGGTTCCGGCCGCACCGATGCCGGCGTGCACGCGCTCGCCCAGACCGCCCACATGGACGTGCCCGACGACCTGCGCATGAGCCACGCCGCCTGGTGCAAGGCACTCAACGCCTGCCTGCCGCCGACGATCCGCGTCACCCGCGTCGAGGACGCCGCGCCCGACTTCCACGCCCGTTTCGACGCCTGCGGCAAGACCTACCGCTACCGCCTCTGGCGACCGGAGATGCTCGACCCGTTCGAGTCGGACCGCGCGTGGCACGTCTATGGCCCGCTCGATCTCGACGCCATGCGCCGCTGCGCCGCCCGGCTGGTTGGCACCCACAACTTCGTGCGCCTGTCCGCCAACCGCGGCGACATGTGGGAGACCGAGCGCCGCAAGCAGCCGGAGAAGACGACGCGCACCCTGCAGCGGGCCGATCTCACCGTGAAGGGCGATGTCGTCGAGTTCGAGTTCGAGGGTGACGGCTTTCTGTATCGCATGGTGCGCCTCATCGTCGGCAGCCTGGTCCAGGTCGGCCGCGGCCGGGCCAGCGAGGCCTGGTTCGCCGACCTGCTGGCCACCCACGAGGGCCTGCAGAGCAACCAGATGGCGCCGGCCTGCGGTCTGTATCTGGTGTCCGTGCGCTACCCGGCGTCTGCAACCGCGGGGAATTGAGGGATTTCCCCTCTTGCCTTTGCCCTCGCCGCTCCCTAGGCTCGGCGGCCAATGAGCGAAAAACCTTCCACCGTGGACTGGGCCGCCCTTGAAGCGCAGCCCGCCTTCCGCGCCCTGCTGGCCCGCAAGGCGCGCTTCATCGTCGGCGCGACCCTCTTCTTCATGAGCTACTACCTCGCTCTGCCCGTTCTGGTCGGCTATTTCCCGGACCTGATGAAGAAGCAGGTGCTGGGCAAGGTGAACCTCGCCTACCTGTTCGCGCTGTCCCAGTTCGTCATGGCCTGGACCGTGGCCTTCCTTTACGTGCGCAAGGCCTCCCGCTGGGACAAGGAGGCGGCCGACGTCATCAAGGGGCATCATTGATCCGCCGCCCGCCCCGCAGTTCCGCAACCCTTTCCCCGCCTTTCTCCCTCCATGTCCATTGCCCTCACCATGTTCGTCGGCTTCGTGGCGCTGACCCTGCTGATCACCTTCTGGGCCGCGCGCAAGAACACCGGCGCCTCCGCCTACTTCGCCGCCGGGCGCAGCATCACCGGCTGGCAAAACGGCCTGGCCGTCGCCGGCGACTACATGAGCGCCGCCAGTTTCCTCGGCATCTCCGGCGCGATCTGCCTGAGCGGCTATGACGGCTTCATGTATTCCGTGGGTTTCCTGGTCGCCTACATCACCGTGCTGCTGATTGTCGCCGAGCCCCTGCGCAACGCCGGCAAATACACGATGGCCGACCTGCTCGCCTACCGCCTGAGCCCGCGGCCCGTGCGCGCCATGGCCTCGCTCAGCACGCTGACGGTCTCCACCTTCTACATGATCGCCCAGATGGTCGGTGCCGGGGTCATCATTGAGAAACTTATTGGCGCCAGCTTCCACACCGCCGTGATCGGCGTCGGTGCGCTGATGCTCGTCTATGTCGTCTTTGGCGGCATGCTCGCCACCACCTGGGTGCAGATCATCAAGGCCATTCTGCTGATGATCGGTGCTTTCATGCTGAGCGTGCTCGTGCTCAAGCATCACGGCTACAGCCTCGGCGCCTTCTTCGATTCCGTGAGCGCCGCCACTTACAACAACACGGAGGCGCCGAAGAACCTGCTGGAGCCCGGCCTGAAATACGGCCTCGCGGTGGCGGGCCCCTGGGGCAGCCTCGACTTCATTTCGCTGAGCCTCGCCCTGGTGCTGGGTACCGCCGGCCTGCCGCACATCCTCGTCCGTTTCTACACGGTGCCCGACGCCAAGACCGCCCGTTCCAGCGTGGTCTGGGCGATGGCCATCATCGGCATCTTCTACATCCTCACCACCTTCTTCGGCTTTGGCGCGGCAACCATCCTCGAAAAGGCGCAGATCCTTTCGGACGGCAAACCCAACCCAAACATGGTGGCCCCGGCGCTTGCCCAGCATCTGGGCGGGGAACTGTTCTTTGCCTTCATCAGCGCGGTCGCTTTTGCCACCATCCTGGCCGTCGTCGCCGGTCTGACGATGAGCGCCAGTGCCAGCTTCGCCCACGATTTCTACACCAACGTCATCCATCACGGCAGGGAGCAGCAGCCCGGTGCCGAGGTGCGCGTGGCGCGCATCACGGCCTTTGTCGTGGGTGCCGTCAGCATCAGCATCGCCATCTACCTCGGACCCAGCGTCAACGCCGCCTTCCTGGTCGGCCTCGCCTTTGCGGTCGCCGCCAGCGCCAACCTGCCGGTCATTGTGCTCAGCGTCTTCTGGAAGCGCTTCAACACCGCCGGTGCCGTCTCCGGCCTCGTGTTCGGCCTGGGCTCCTCGATCCTGCTGATCCTGCTCAGCCCGAACGGCCTGTTTGGCAAGGCGGGCGCCCTCTTCCCGCTGGAGAACCCCGGCATCATCAGCATCCCGATCGGTTTCCTCGCCGCCTGGCTCGGCACGATCCTGACGGCGCGCGATCCCTCCGCCGAAGCGAAATTTGCCGAGTTGACCGTCCGTGCCCACACCGGCCTCGGCGCCGAAAAGGCGGTCAGCCACTGATCCCTCATCCCCCGCTCAGCGACCCACCGACTGCGCCCAGATGCCGCGCTTCTGCGTGCGCGCCTCGCGCGCGAGTCCCAGCAGCTCGGTGCTGTAGGTCGGCAGGTCGCGCGGGTCGTCGGGCAGGAGTGTGTCCATGCCACCCACGCGGGCATACCCCAGGCGCAGCAGCCGCTCGGCCAGATGCTCCGGCCGACCATCATCCCCCTCCACCAGGATCAGCGCGTAATAGCGCAGGGTGCCCTCGACCCGCTCCCAGCGCGTCAGCACCCGAAATGACCGGCGCTTCAGCAGGTCGGCCACATGCCCGGCCGCCTCGCGGCCGAATCCGGTGATCGTCTGGGCGTCGGCCACCCCAAAATAGCGGCGCTGTTCCTCGACCCGGGTCGGGTGCCCCAGGCCCGTCTCAAGGGCGTCGACAAAATACAGCACAAACAAATGCTCCTCGCCGTCGTGGCTGACCCGCAGGGTGTCGGCCTCGTTGGCGCGACTGTCGACCAGTCGCGCCCCCTCGAGCGTGACAAAGTTCGGGACCGGATCGCGCGGTCGAGCCACCGGTTCATCCGCCACTTCCGCCATGCCAACCGGAATCGCCGGCACCACACCACGGCGCGAATCCCTGAAGAGCAGGCCCGCCACCACCACCAGCAGGACCACGACGGTGGTGATGGCCAGAGTGGAAAGCGTTTCCCGCAACGTCATCAGCCGCCCATCTTCCGTGCTCCCGTTGGCAATCTCAAGCTTTAAGGCGTCTTTCCTGCCGGCGGATATACATCGCTCGTTCTGGCGAACGCGCCTGCGGGTCCCGGCCGGGAGCGGGAATGTGTCGCCTTGCGCATCCAGCGCATCTGGCCGGGGTTGCATGGGACAGCCATGAAAGCCTGCCTGCTTCTCCTGCTCTGCGCCTGCGCCGCGCTCGCCCAGGTCCCGGACATCGACTGGAACCGCGCGCGCGAACTTTTCCGTCGCGAGCAGCGCGGCGAAACCCTCGGGGCCGACGCCCGCGCCTACCTGGATCGCGCCAAGGCCGCGCGGCGCGGGGGTGGCGGCACGACCGGGGGTGCCGTGAGCCAGCGCAAGGCGCCGGAACGCCTGAAGCCGCTTTGCGACATGGGGGCGGACGACCGTTATGAGGGCGAGGATGGCGGGCTCTACGGCGGCGGACGCAACGAGCCATCCGAGGCCCTGCTGCGGGCTGCCGGGACCGCTCTGAAACAGATCCAACCGCTCAACGCCGAAGGCAGCCCAGACGCCGGCGGCCGCGTCGTCCTGGTGTCGATCAGCATGTCGAACGCCACCCAGGAGTTCTCCGTGTTCAAGACCCTGGCCGATGCCGATCCACGCAAGTCACCGAAGCTGACGATCGTCGATTGTGCCCAGGGCGGTCAGGCCATGGCCGAGTGGGTGCCACCGGAGGGTCGCCCCTGGCAGGAGGCCCTGACCCGTCTCGAACGGGCCGGCGTCAGCCCCGCCCAGGTGCAGGTGGCCTGGGTCAAGCTGGCCAACAAGGCGCCATCGGGTTCGATGAACGATCACCTCGCCAGGCTGGAAGCCGACACCACCGCCTTGCTGCGCAATGCCCGCGCCAGATTTCCGAATCTGCGGGTGGTCTATCTCGGCAGCCGGATCTGGGCAGGCAATGCCACCGGCAACCTCAATCCGGAACCCTACGCCTACGAAACCGCCTTTGCCGCCCGCCACCTCATCCTTCGGCAACCCGCAGCCAAGGGCACGGCCGATGCCGCCGATCCGGTGCTGCTCTGGGGTCCCTATCTCTGGGCCGAGGGCGAAAAAGGCCGTCAGCTCGACGAGGTCCGCTATCTGCCAGGCGACTTTGCCGCCGACGGCGTGCATCCCAGCACCAGCGGCCGCGAAAAGGTCGCCCGCCAGCTGCTCGACTTCTTCACGACCCACCCCCTGGCGAAGAATTGGTTCGGCCGGTAGGCGACGCGTGTCCCGCCGGGCCACCCTCCCACGCCGGGCCAAATGCGCGTTTGCGTCCTCGCCGGGCGGAGGCATCTTGAGGCTTCGTGACTCTTCTCCAGGACAGGCATCTGCAGACCGGCCTCGCGGGATCGTTCCTGATTCACGCGCTGCTGCTGCTGCTGTTTGTCGGCGCCATGAACACGGAATCGGCGCGGCGCCTGCTGGAACAAAGCCTGGCGAAGCCGGAAACCCCGCCCGAACCCGAGGTCACCCTGCTCTTCCCCGCCCAGGTCGAGGTCGTGCCGCCGAAGCCGAAGGCCTACATCCGCACGACGCAGAACGAGACGTCCGCCACCAAGCCGAAAAACGCCGCCTTTCAATCGGACCGCGACACGGTCGCCGCCAGTGCCAAGCCGGCCGTACCAGGCTCGACGCTGCCGATGCCGACCCTCGACGGCACGGCGCCCGACACCCGCGAGCTGGCCGACCGCGATCATCGCGACGGCGAGATCAAAAACGATTCGGCGCCGGCCTCCCCGGTGACTCCGGCGCAAATGCTGCCTCCGCCGCCCGCGCCCAGCCCGCCGCCGGTGGCATCAAGCCCGCCGG
>Ga0222713_10006992_pt1 | contig 10650 bp, 6 predicted proteins | sample C33_649DmetaG_FD_165061 | JGI IMG/M metagenome (GOLD analysis project Ga0222713, IMG submission 165061) | Estuarine water microbial communities from San Francisco Bay, California, United States - C33_649D | ecosystem: Environmental > Aquatic > Marine > Unclassified | place: USA: California... | reverse complement strand
ATTGAGTAGTGATTCCAGTTCGGCAAATTAGCACAATTTCGCGTGAAATCCTCTAGAGCGGACGTCTCACGGCCGACTGGAGGGATTAAATGAGAGCACCACTTTTCAATTGCAATTATGACTTTAATGGTTACAATAGGTAACACTTTTTTCCAGCGCAATCCGGCCACCCCAATGTGGCTGCTCAAACCTCTCAGAACCGGGGTTTTTCCAACAACAAGGACGAGCTTTCCGATCCATTGTCCAGTTCCATCCGTATTCAGCAGGGATTGTTCCCGGGTTGAGTCGGGGCATTGCGCTGTGCGATTGCTTGGAAACCCCAAAACAGACGTCTTCAAGGGCGGAGGTATACGTGAAAAATCAACAAGTAGTAGCTGCCTTGATTCTGGTGGCAGTAGTTGTATGGATGGTTGTTCCACGCGCGGATGAGGGCTCCGAGGAAGTTACCACTACCAACGATCTTGCCATCGTCGCGCTACCCGAAGGGCAGACTGTCGATCAGAATGACGAGGTGCTGACTGTGCGCGCAGAGCGCATCAGTGCCCAGAATTACATCAAGCAGATTCGTGTGCGTGGCCGCACTCAGGCATCGCGACATGTCGAAGTGCGGGCCGAGGAAGCCGGCCGCATCGTCAGCGATCCGGTCGCCCGCGGCGCTCGCGTTCAGGCTGGAGACGTTCTGTGCGAGATAGCGGTGGACAACCGCGCGGCGAATCTGCTCGAGGCCCAGAGTCGTCGCGAGCAATCCGAGTTCGAATACAAGGCAGCGCTGGATCTGCAAAAGCGCGGCCTGACATCTGACGTCTCGGTTGCGCAGTTGAAGGCCGCCCGGGATGCCGCGGCTGCGGCGGAAATCCGCGCCGAACTGGCACTTGAAAAAACCCGGATACGTGCACCTTTCGCCGGCGTGGTTGAGACCCGTACTGTGGAAATCGGCGATCTGCTGAATATCGGCACAGTGTGCGCCTCGGTGCTTGATGACAGTCCGATGCTGCTGGTCGGTCTCGTCCCGGAACAGAATGTTGCAAGCATCGCCGTCGGTGCCGATGTCACGGCAGAACTGCTTGGCGGCGCACTCGTGACCGGCAAAGTGAGCTATCTCGCCCGCGCCGCTGATCCGGTTTCACGCAGTTACCGCATCGAAGTTGAGGTCGACACCCGTTTTCAGAATCTGCGCGAAGGTGTCACTACCGAATTGCTGGTCAGTGGAGACGAAGTTCTCGCCCATCTGATTCCCTCCTCCGCGCTGACGCTGGATGACAATGGCGTCGTCGGCGTCAAGCTGATCGGCGCGGACAACCGGGTCGAATTCCGGAATGTGGAAATCATCGGAGACAACACGAACCAGGTTAACCCTGGCATCTGGGTCACAGGGCTGCAAAGCAATGTTTCCCTCATCACCGTCGGCCAGGAAATCGTGTTTCCGGGTCAGCAGGTCGAATCCAATTTTGACTGGTCGAACTAGGCTGCCACCTCAACACGGAAAACCAGTGCATGACAAACTATATTGATATTGCAGTATCCCGTGCCAGAACCACGCTGAGTGTGTTCGTCGCCGTGATGTTGACCGGTTTCGTGGCCTACCTGTCGATTCCGGTGGAGCTGAATCCCGACGTTGAAGTTCCGGTGATTATTACCACGATCATCCACGAAGGTATTTCACCCGAAGACGCAGAACGCCTGCTGTCGAAACCCGCCGAGCTGGAATTGAAGTCCCTCGACGGCATTTCCCAGATCAGCTCCTTCTCCAGCGAAAATGCAGCCACGGTAATCACCGAATTCGACATCGATTTCGAATCCCAGGATGCGCTCACGGAAGTGCGCGAGGCAATCAACCGCGCGAAGGCTCGCTTCCCGCAATCCACAGAAGAGCCCATTATTCAGGAAGTCTCCGCGGCGACCCTGCCTGTAGTACAGATTGCGATCGGTGGTGTTGGTGTGGACGAGCGCGTCTTGCTCCGCATTGCCGAAGACCTGCAGCGTGAGATCGAAATTCTTCCCCCCATCCTCGAAGCGACGATGGTGGGTAATCGCGAGGAGCTGCTGGAGGCCGTCGTCGATCCTGGCAAGCTCGAGACTTATGGCATTCCCAACACCGCGATCATCCAGTCCGTCACGAGCAACAACCGCCTGATTCCTGCCGGACAGGTCGACACAAAGCAGGGCAGCTTTTCGATCAAGGTACCAGGATTGATCGAGAGTGCGGATGACCTGTTTAACCTGCCGCTCGCCTCCACCAACCTCGGTGTGCTCACGGTGGCCGATATCGCCGATGTTCGTCGCACCTTCAAAGACGCGACCCGTTACTCTTACGCGAATGGCTCTGCCTCCATCTCGCTCAACGTAATGAAACGCAAGGGTGCGAACCTGGTGGAATCGATGGAACAGATCGACGCCGTCGTGCAGGAGATGCGACCGTCCCTGCCACCGGCCGTCTCGATCTCCTACATCAATAACACCGCGCCACTCGTGATCGAACAAAACCTCGGTCTGCAGGGCAATATGGCGACGGCGATGGTGCTCGTGCTGATCGTGGTGATAGCCGCGGTAGGCGTTCGTTCAGGCCTGCTCGTGACACTGGCGGTACCGTTCTCCTTCTTCTTTGCTTTCATCGTGATTCGCATGCTCGGCTTCACGTACAACTTCATGGTGATCTTCGGGCTGCTGCTCGGCCTTGGCATGCTGATCGATGGCGCCATCGTGATGGTGGAATACGCCGACCGCAAGATGGCGGAGGGGCTTAACAGCCTGGATGCTTATCGTGAAGCGACTCGCCGCATGTTCTGGCCGATTATGGCCTCGACAGCAACTACACTCGCGGCCTTCCTGCCAATCATGTTTTGGCCCGGCGTTGCCGGCCAGTTCATGAGCTATCTGCCGATCACAGTGTTCGCCGTACTCATCGGCTCGCTGTTCTATGCCCTGTTATTTGCACCGACGATTGGCGCACTCATCGGCAAGTCCAGCGATGCCGATCGGACCTATCTGCGCAATCTGGAAACCGGTGATCCGGAGAAGACCACCGGCATTACCCATCTTTACGCGCAAATTCTGCAGTTTGCCGTGCGCATGCCCATCACCGTGCTCGTGCTCAGTATTGCCACCTTGCTCGCGATCGTGCTGGCGTATGGCAAATTCGGCAAGGGCGTCGAATTCTTCACCGCGGTCGAACCGAACCAGACCCAGGTCACCGTCTTCGCCCGGGGCAACTTCTCCCCCGCCGAATTGCGCGACATCATGCTGGATGTGGAATCTCGCATCCGCACAGTCGGCTATTTCAAGGGTATCGTGACACAGTCCGGTGCCGGCCAGCAGATGGGCGGCGGGCAACAATCGGCACCTGACCTGATCGGCACCATCTTCATCGAGATGACTGATCGCCGTGACCGTGACGTGGATGGCTTCGAAGTGGAGAACCTCTATCGCGAGGCGATCACCGACATTCCCGGCATTCGCGCCGAAATCGCCTCGATCGAACAGGGCCCACCGGTAGGCAAAGAAATCCAGCTCGAGCTCTATGGCGAAGATCTGGACCAACTGTTCACCGAGGCAGGACGCATCCGTAACTTCATGGAGACCGGGATGACCGGCTTGATCGACATCGATGACACGGCTCCGGTACCGGGAATCGAATGGGAGATCGAGATCGATCGCGCGCGCGCCGCCATGCTGGGCGCCAACATCGCCGAAATTGGCTCTGCCATCCAGTTGATGACGAACGGCATCTTCATGGGTGACTACCGCCCCGATGACAGCGAAGAGGAAGTGGACATCCGCGTGCGCTACCCGGCTGAATATCGCGGCCTGGAACAGATCGATTCCCTGCGCATCAGCACCCCCAATGGACCCGTGTCGCTCAGCAGCTTCATCAATCGCGTGGCCAAACCGAAGGTGAGTTCGATCCAGCGTGTTGACGGCAATCGCGTCGTCTATGTGCGCGCGAATCCCGCCCCGGGCATCGTCGCCAGCAACAAACTCGTGGAACTGCAGCAGTTCCTCGATGCGAATCCGCCCATGCGTGGCGTTTACTATCAGTTCCGCGGCGCCAATGAGGAACAGGAACAGTCCGCTGCCTTCCTCGGCCAGGCGTTCTCCCTGGCGATGGCACTGATGGCGATTCTGCTGGTGACCCAGTTCAACAGCTACTACCAGGCTCTGCTAATTCTGTCGTCAGTGCTGTTGTCGACGGCGGGTGTCTTGTTGGGCCTGCTCACTACCGGCCAGACTTTCAGCGTCATCCTCACCGGAATCGGCATCGTCGCGCTGGCAGGCATTATCGTGAACAACAACATCGTGCTGATCGATACCTTCAATTACCTGCGTGAGAAGCACCGGGACTGGGACCTTAACAAGGTCATCATCCAGACCGGTGTGCAGCGACTGCGACCGGTGTTCCTGACGACCTTTACTACCGGTTTCGGTTTGCTGCCGCTGGCCATGCACGTGTCGGTGGACCTGATCGGCGCCGAAATCGAGATCGGCGGGCCTATCACTTCGCAATGGGTGGGACTCGCCTCGGCGATCGTGTACGGATTGTCCTTCGCCACAATTCTGACCTTGATCGTTACGCCGGCGATGCTGGCCCTGCCGGACCGACTCCGCGAAGTTCTGCGCCGCAAGCCGTCGGCCGACGCATCGGGTCAGGCGAGTCTGAGCCACTAGGCAATCCCGGTTTCCGACAGGCGTGTCGGGAACCGGCGGATCGCCGCTCCAATTTCATCACCTCTTCACACTGCCAAGCTTAAGAAGGCTACTTGACCCCTGTTAAGTGGCTCGCGATGAGCACTGCGTGGCGCCATGTTGGCAGTCCGCGTGGGGAAGCGGCAATTGCCACGTTTTGGCAATCAAGCGTTCGCTCGATAAACGTCGCGCAAACCCTGTAAATCCCAGTCCCGCACGCTCCGGAAGCACTTGCTCATTCGGCCTTTGTGACAAATTGTAACCCCTCGGGAAAAACCGAAGGCACTCAGAATTACTGTGCTACTATTTTTGCACTTTATTGCCGCACGACAGAATGGACGTGTCGATCGGGGATAAATAGCTAAAGAAAGGAGCTTGGAAGTTTTTCTTTGTTCCCCCCTTTTCTAAAGCATCGAGTGACTTTCAAGTTTCCTCTTTAGCGCCCTCAATCTCTCCCCGGTTCCTGCTCTTCCGCTCCGTAAGATTGTCCTGAATACTCATGCGCCAAGGCCGCGCAGCGAAGTATTGTCTGCGCACTTAAACGCTGAAGGAGAAACTGCGGCTAATCGAGATCGGCCAGCAAAGCACGCTGACGGGCTTTTTGCTGACGCTGCATCATCTCTTTCGTGAGGTCGGATCCCAGGTAGAGTTGTCGCTCGCAGATGGCGATATTGCGATACAGAAAATCCAGTTTGGGATCATCGGCAGAGAGGGTAAGTTGCGCAACCTGCAGGCGCAACTTGAATAACTTGCTCGCCTGTTGCAGGTGCTCCATGCGCTTGCCATCGAGATTCACATTGAGGGCATTGACGTGCCAGGCCACAACCTTCTGCAGACCGTGCTCCAGGCGCGGATCGTCCACTCCGTACAAGCGTCGATAGAGATGTTCCATGTACGTGTAATAACTATCGACTGTTTCCCAATTCTGCAAGGCGATCTCGCTTTCAATCAGCGCGTCGAGCGTATCGATCTGTGAAGCATCGTACAGACCGTTGTTGATGCGCAACAGGTGCAGCGCCTCCTTCAGCAGACGCGAGGCGTCTTCGTGCAGATTCTCTTCCTGCATGCGTCGAGCCTGATCAAACAGGGGCTCGACCAGCCGCTGGTCATAGGCGCCCACTGCGTCGCCTTCAAACGTCGCGCGAATGCTTTCCGCAACCGTCATCTCAACCGGTATTGGGCTGAGGTCAACCGGAGCGAGTGATTGGGCTTGCAGGGATTGTTGTTGAGAGGATTGCGCGTGCAGGCTGGAGGTAAGCAATAGCGAGAGTAGCAGAAGACTCATTTCTGTGAAATTCGAAGCGGTCTTGACGCTGAGAGCTCCGAAAAATCTGTCTGATAGCAGCATATTTTTGCCTCGCAGTGGCAAATAATATGAACCAACTAAATCGGTGTTTCAACTGAATTTACCGACTTTTTTACAGCCAGATGACAAAACTGTGACAGCAGGATTTTGTAATTGCTCATTAAATCAAGCGCTTACAAAGAGAGCTATCGCAACGGTTAGCGATAGGTGCGGTTAGCGACCGTCGTCTCCACCAGTAGCAATACCATCACCAGCGCGAGAATCCACCACCAGACCCGCTGCGGTCGCTCCAGTTCCTCGATCAGCTGTGCCGTGCGCACTGCACTCGACTGCACCGGGTTGGTATCAGGATTAATAATCTGGTCATAGAGGCTGGCGACGGCCACGCGAGTGAAATTCGATTCGGCGGGTAGCGTGTTGACGGCGAAAACAGTCTCGCGGTCGTTAAGCCGGCTGCGAATCAATCCCGGACTTGCCGCCTCGATCACGGCATCGGCATTGGCGAAGCTGAGGGTGGCACCCGAGGCATCGGTGGCGGTCACGACACCAGCCTCACCCGTCGGATTCAGACTGAAACTGTCACCGATTCGGTAGGCGCGTTGTTTGAATTCGGGCTGTACCAGATGGCGCAGGGTCTCGTGTACGAACGGCAGGAACAAGCCTTGCAGGGCGAGGTTGTTCCACTCCAGATCCAGACTGGAGGCGAACAGGATTGCCTTGCCCTCACCCAGTTGTCGCTCCACGAGCGCGGCTTCACTGTTATCAAACTGCATCAGCACTTCGGCATCGACAGTCGGTTGAACCGACCAATGCCCCTGGAAGCGGGCCGTCCAGTCGCTGTTGAGCGGGCGCAAGATGGGATGACGGCGATCGAGATCTGCGATCACGAGATAATCATCCCGCGCCAGCACATCGGGATGTTGCAGGCTTGCAGGTGCGATTGCGGCGAATTGACGGTTGAAGATTTCCGGATCGACCCGATCGGCCGGCGCGAACAGTACGCTGCCGCCGGCGGTAACATAGTCATTGATAGCCTGGGCCTGACTGTCGCTCAGGCTGCCAACATTCAGTAACACCACGACATCATTCTGGCGCAGGGCTGCCGCGCTGACCGCGGCGGGCTCGACCGTCTCCAGGACAAACGGCGATTCGGCAGCGCTGCTGACGGCCAGCCCGAACCAGTGCCCCTCGTCGTCAAACCAGTTCTCGGAGGCCTCGCCATTGACCACCAGTACCCGGATTTTAGGTAACACATCGACGGTGAAATAATACGCATTGTCCACGGCGAAGTTATCGCCATTGATGCGCACCTCGCCGACATGGGTGCCCTGTGCATCGAAGCTGGTGGTGAATGTCACGACTTCTTCCGAGCGATTGCTGAGATCTACCGGACGGCGGTCAACCATCACCCCGTCTATACTCAGCGTCACTTCGCCACTGTCGACATACACGGTTCCGGTGGACCGGACTCGGACGAGGATCTGCTGTTCGGTGGCATCTTCCAGTAACTGCTGGGGCGAGCGCACGTCGGTCAAAACCAGATTGCGGCTGTCATCGGCACCCACATCGATACCCTGGAAGCGCACACCGGGCGCGAGCTTCCAGCCGTCATCACCAGTGCCCATCGCCACTTCCTGGAAATCCGAGATCAAATAGATGGCGCGGTTTTCATATCGTGAAGTCTCCAGTAGCTGGTCTGCCAGGCGCAAATTCGGCAGGAAGCGAGTCGCACCATAGCCCGCCTGTTCCACACCATTGATCTGGGAGCGCACAGCATCGAGATCCGTCTCGAACTCCCGCACCAGCCCGGCAGAGTCCGAGAAGGTAATGAGTGCCACTTCATCACCCGCACGCAGGTCTTCGACGAGATCGATGGCGGCTGCCTTCGCCTCGGCGAAGCTGTCGCCATAGCGCATGCTCATCGAGGTATCCAGCAGGATTACTACTGACTGCGGATCGGCATCCAGCAGCCGGGCCACGGAGGCATTGAACAGGGGACGAGCGAAGGCAAACACGAGCAAAGCGATAAGCGCCGCACGCAACAACAGCAACAACCACTGCTGAATTTGCTGGAACAGGATCAGCTTCTTCGAGGTTTTCTTGAGAAACCGAATCGTGCTGAACATCACCTTCGGTGGCTTTTCCTTGCGAATCAGGTGAATCGCCACCGGGATCAAGGCGGCGAACAGTCCTAGCAGAAATATCGGAGAGAGAAAGACCATCAGAAACTCTTCGCTCGCTTGCTCATGTAAGAAGACAGCGCCTCATCAAGCGGGTCGGCCGTGTTCAACAGACAATAATCCACTCCACTACTCTGGCATTGCTTCTTGCAGTAATCCAGAAACTCTCGCAGGTTGTTCAGGTAGGCCTTGCGAATCGATGCCGGTGTCGTGATGTAGGACTCCCGACTCTCCATATCGATAAATTCCGATGCCTCATTGAAGGGAAAATTCAGTTCGGCGGTGTCCATGACATGGAAGGCGATGACATCGTTACCCATCGCGCGCAAATTCTGCAGGGTGCTGATGACGCGCACCTCGTCATCGAGCATGTCAGTGATAAACAACACTATGCTCTTCTTGCGCAATGACGCCGCCAGATCCGTGAGCGGCTTTACCGCATTCGTCGTGGTACCGGGTTTGACCTGTGCCAGCGTGCGCAGAATGTGCATCAAGTGTGGCTGACGGCACTTCGGCGGAATGTATTCCCGCAATTTCTCATCGAAGGTAATGAGACCCACCGCGTCGCGCTGGCGCATGATGAAATAGGCCAGCGCCGAGGCCAGAGTGATGCCGTAATTGAGCTTGCTCGTGCCTCCGGAGGCATAGCCCATGGAGGCGCTGGTATCGAGCACGATCATGCAGCGGACATTGGTCTCGTCCTCATATTGCTTGATGTAAAACTTCTCACTGCGGGCGTACAGTTTCCAGTCGACATGACGCATGTCGTCACCGGGGTAATAGTGCCGGTAGTCGTTGAACTCGACAGAGAAGCCCCGGTGCGGGCTTTTGTGTAAGCCGGACAGGAACCCCTCCACCACGACGCGAGCACGCAGTTCGAGGTTGTCCAGTCCAGCCAGTACGCTGGGGTCGAGAAAATTGAGAGAGTCTGACATGCGCCCTTCTGGTTCGCCCTAGAGTTCGGATTTCGGAGCCGGTACCGCGTCCAGCAGACGACGAATGACCTCGTCGGTCGTGATGCGTTCCGCCTCGGCGTGGAAGTTCAGGATAATACGATGACGCAGCACCGAGGGTGCCAGCGCGCGCACGTCAGAGAACGACACGTTGTAACGACCCAGCAACAGGGCCCGCACCTTGCCGGCAAGAATCAGGTTCTGCGAGGCTCGGATACCCGCCCCCCAGCTTACCCAGTCCTTCACGAAGCCTGGCGCCTCAGGATTCTGCGGACGGGAGGCGTGCACGAGGCGCACAGCGTAGCGAATCACCGCCTCGGCAGCGGGTACCTGGCGCGCGATGCGCTGGAATTCGAGAATGTCGGCGCCGCTGAGTGGGTGAGACAGCGCGGTGTCGTTCGTCTGCGTGGTATTGCCAACCACGGTGACCTCGTCTTCCTCGGACAGATAGCCGAGTTCGATCTTGAACATGAAGCGGTCGAGTTGTGCCTCCGGCAGCGGGTAGGTGCCTTCCAGTTCAATCGGATTCTGCGTTGCCAACACGAAGAACGGCTTCGCCATGGGATGGGTCACGCCGGCAGCCGTTACCTGTCGCTCTTCCATCGCTTCCAGCAGGGAAGATTGGGTCTTCGGCGGAGTCCGGTTGATCTCATCCGCGAGCAGGATGTTTGTGAAGATCGGCCCCTTCACAAACTTGAGGGAACGTTGCCCGTCTTTTTCCTCAACGACCTCGGAACCCACCACGTCGGCCGGCATCAGGTCGGGGGTGAACTGGATACGACTGAAGTTAACCTGCAAAATATCAGCGACCGTCTTGATCAGCAGCGTCTTCGCGAGACCCGGAACGCCAGTAACGAGACAGTGACCGCCAGCAAACAGGGCGATCAGCAACTCATCGATAATTGCCTCCTGACCGATAATGACCTTCTTGATTTCGGCAACTATCTGCGCCCGACCATCCTGCATCTGCTTGACCAGTGCCAGGTCATCCTTGTCTACGATTTCCGCGATTTCTTCTATTTCTGTCATGACGCTTTCCTGTCTCTAGTGACTAAATGCATAGATTAAAAAATTGATCGTGATCTTGTAGGCCTCGTTCGAATACTTCGTCGGATACGCCTTGTAGAATGTGTGCTCCCAGCCATCGCCGAGGTCTGTATTGAAATTTGCCACCATCATCACCCGGCCGTCGTCGTCGAGCACGGCATACACCGCCGGCGGGTAGTCGGGATCGTCGATGTGCATGAAGCCGTTGAAATCCCAGGTCACCATGCGACCCGGCACCTGTGCGACCTCATCGATGTCAAAGAACGTGTGGAAGATCTCGTGGCTTGGGTCAAGCTGCACGATCTCCCGGTCGGGGAAGATCTTGCCCATCTCCATGAACATGTCATCCAGATGCGGCTGCCCCCAGAAATCGTCCACCATTACGAATCCACCCCGAAACATGAACTCCCGCAGCGCCTCGATCTCTTCCGGACTGTAATTCGGTCCGCTATACGTCGATCCGATCGGCACCCGTTTCCAGTTC
>Ga0222713_10006989_pt1 | contig 10651 bp, 8 predicted proteins | sample C33_649DmetaG_FD_165061 | JGI IMG/M metagenome (GOLD analysis project Ga0222713, IMG submission 165061) | Estuarine water microbial communities from San Francisco Bay, California, United States - C33_649D | ecosystem: Environmental > Aquatic > Marine > Unclassified | place: USA: California... | reverse complement strand
AACAACTTGTTGCCTTACACCAAATATGAAGGGAAAGGGTTTTGTTTGGAAATATGAACCTATTGTAAAATAATGCATACATAATAAGTATTTCAATTATTATGTAACTAAAAAGTGCACGGTATGGGATTTGAACCCATGCGTTGTAAACACCAGGTGTACTTATATTCCAAAAGAATAGCTTAAGTCTGGCTCCTTAGACCACTCGGACAACCGTGCTTTTTTGAACATAGTTTAACGACATATTCGGGTCGTAGACGTTCGAGGCAGGGGGGCTCTCGACCATATTCCGGGTTGCCTGAATCGAACAGGCGACCTATTGATAACTACAAAACTACTACAGTCAATCGCTCTACCAATTGAGCTAAACCCGGATTGAAAAGTTTAACGACATATTCAGGTCGTAGATGCTCGAATGCGGGGTCGAACCGCAGACCTTCGGCTCATAAGACCGATGCTCTAACCAACTGAGCTATACGAGCAGAAAGACACTAAGGCAGTCTTTGTTGGAATCCATGGTTAGCACTTGGTAGTTTCGATCTACCGACCTTCAGGTTATGAGCCTGACGCGCTTCCTCTGCGCCAAAGTGCTAATGTTCTAGTGCGGGCTCGAACCGCAGACCTTAGGTTTATTAGACCTACGCTCTAACCAGCTGAGCTACAAGAACAATCCAGCCGTCCACCCGATGTGGGGCTTGAACCCACGACCACCAGCTTAAAAGGCTGGCGCTCTACCGACTGAGCTAACCGGGTATATTATATTTACAGTTATTACACTATGTACACATACTATATATGCAAGGTCTTTTTATATTGTTATTGCAAATGAGTTATTATCTTCTCATTAAAAATATAAGGGCTGAACCATGTGACCCACCAGTACCCCAACCACCATCGTTGAACTCACCTGAATTACCACCACCACCACCTACACCAGCATATCTGGCATAGTTCCCCCATGCATTAAACGGGTTGGCTTCAGCACTCCATGTTGCTTCTGTTACCCCACCATAACCATTTTGCCCATTAGTAAATCCGCCTTGTCCACCAGTACCCCGACCACCACCAAGTGCAGTTATTAGTTGGACTCCACCAGGGGCTTGAACATGTGTTGAACCACCGAATCCACCAGGCCCACCATCAAAACCAGACCCATTATCTGACCTCTGCCCTCCGCTTCCTCCGCCTCCTCCGGCTCCAACAACAAGTGTAATTGTATTGTAGCTAGATACATTAAATAAAAACCCCGTTCGTTGACCTATTTGTCCTCCACCTCCACCTCCACCGTTGGCATTTTGTTGATGTTGGTTGGAACCACCTCCACCTCCACCTCCACCTCCACCACCATACAAAAATCCACCAATTCGATTATATACAGACACATCAACACTTACAGTACTAGGTGATTCTGAATAAGATAAAAATTTAGGTAATAAGTCTGCTAATGTTGTACCTTGATATGAATATTCGGTAATACCACTCGAAATACCAGGATAATTGCCATCTTGTTTATAAAAAGTACCAGATAACCCGACATAACCACTTATACCAGAAGAAACAGTAGAACCAATTGGTGGTTGAGTAGTAGCAAGCATATCAGTTACAGGTACACCACTTATTTTATAATTATTTGCTGACATATATATAAATAATATATATGTATAAATATTTATAGATAAGTTAACGTAGTATAACATATGACTAAAGTTGAAATCTGGGAAACTAAAACTAATATTGATATATTACATATTTATAAAACAGCTCAAGAAGAGTTATTACTTAATGAAACATATAATTTATATATAAATAAGCCAAGCTATACATTAATAGAAAAATATATTATAGATACAATAAAATACCATTTATCTCAGTTACAAAATATAGATGATAATAATTATTATATAGAGTTTAAATTAAATAATACATTTGTTCCACATAAGATTGATATAATTAAAAATATACCCCCCCCATTGTTATCATGCATAATGTTTTTGAGTGATAATAAAAATGTTCCATTTATATTTACAGATATTGATCATGAATCTTATTTATATAAAAATTTCGAAGACAATAATGAATTAGTTATATGTTACCCGGAAAATGCAAAGCACGTTACTTATGATTGTAACTGTTATCATGGATATATAAATACTAGAATGGATAATATAACAAGTAACCCGCTATATTTTTTAGATATAAAAGTAAAATATAAAACGGATGAAGGTAATATAACAAATGTGATATCAATCTATAATAATGAAAGTATAAATAGTTCACACATTATTACAAAAATAACAGATAAATTACCCGTATATAATTACAATGTTAATAAATTCAAATTTATAAATGAACTTTTATATGATAATAATTTTTATAATGTATTTAAACTGCATTTAATGTTATACAATTATAATGAAACGATATTTAAAATAGAGTTGGGTGAAAATACTAAAAATAATAGTATGTTACTATTAGAACACGACAATTGTATGAATATATATAAAAATATTAAATATACACGTTTTATACAGAGATTTAAAATTAATAATGCAATTAATCAACAAATATCAAAAACAATAATAGAACATATTCAACCACCAAATAGTGATAAATCATATAAACCCGAAGAAAACATAGTTGAACTAAATATGTCTACGTCAAATAATATATTTTCAATATGTGTATATACACTGTTACCAATATTACAACATATTACACAGTTATATAACATAGAAAATTATGGAATAGATATAAAAAAAATACAGGTGTCAAGATATACAGAAAAAACATGTTACGCATATACAAAGGAAATTCAAACATTATTATCACTATCCGTTTGCTTACATAATGATACAAAGGTTAAAGGAGAATATTATTTTCAGGATGGATTGTGTACTACACTATGCAATGGAGATGCAATGGTATTTTCCAATATTATGCAAGAACCACATGGTTTTTTAGTAAGCGATGGAGAGATGTTTGTATTATCATGTGATTTTGATGTAACAAATTAGTATAGAAAAAACATAAAGTGTACTATATTATTAGTATAAGAGCGTTAATATATAAATGTGTGATTTATATAGTAGTTTAATTTATGTTAATGAAAATTCTTTATCAACTGAATTATGTAATGAAATAATACGTATGTTTGAAAGTAGTGATAGTAAGCATAAAGGTTTAACAAGTTTAGGATATTATGAACCAAGTTTAAAAGACACAATAGATATAGGATTTAGAACAATAATGGGTAAAGATATTAAGTGGAAAAGTATATATGATGTAATTAATAAAGAGATAATTTATAATATAAATAAATATTGTAATAATTATGAAAAAAGACTAGATTATAATATTAATTTATTTAAAAACAGGATACTAGGGGTTGAAGATGTATTAATACAACGTTATACAAAAAATGTAGGAAAGTTTGCATACCATGATGATAATCGAATTGATTGGACTAATCATACATCACGAGTGCTAGTATTTATGTGGTATTTAAATGATGTAGATATAGGAGGTGAAACCGAATTTTGGGGTACATACCGAATTAAACCGAGTGCAGGTAAGTTAGTCATTTTTCCAGCAGAATGGACATTTCCGCATAGAGGTATTATGCCTGAATCAAATGATAAGTATATCATGACTGGTTGGATACATGCAACTGCGAAGTAGGATTAAAAGTATATGACATACGTATTGAAATTGATAATAGTTTGATTATTTTGAAACAATATAAAGTTGTCCTCCGTTTTTTAATTATTATAAAGTATATATAAAATGAAGATACATACTTTAAATAATGTTATCGTACACGAATATCCTGAGAAAATATATGTAATAAAAAATTTGATATCTCACCAATTTTGCAATAAAATAGTTAATATACTGAAGCATGTAAATTTTAATAATCGAATATCTTATCAAATAAAAAATAACGTAATGTGTGAAGAATTAACGATTTATAAATTAATTGAATTAGCTAATTCTCAATTAAATATAGATGAACAAACTATTTTAAAAAATTTGACAATAATGCTATATTCATTATACATACGAAGTATTGTATACATAATTAATGCAGTAAATGAGTATATTTTTGATAATAATACAATACCACGAATGACAACTATGTTATTACGAAAAATAGATGGGGCAACTAGACAACATGTTGATAGTGCATTAATGGATAATTCAGTAAGACTATTATCATGTGTGATTGCATATAATGATGACTACACAGATGGTCTATTTCATTTTCCAAATCAAAACATAGATTTGAAATTAGAAATGGGTGATATATTGTTATTTCCTCCTTATTGGACACATCCACATTATACAGATACACCCGTTGGAAATGTTAGGTATACATCAACTTTCTGGTTTGTTGATGATAATACAGAAGGACTTTCTATAAAATAATGTGAAAAAATAAAGCTTACATATTATAACTTTGATAATAAATTACTAATAGTATTCTCTTTATCAATAGCATTTTCAAAAGAAATAATAATAGGTCTTTCACAGTTTATAATATCAGGTGTATTAAGTAGAGATATAATAGGTTTAAATTGCTCAATACCATGTATATATTTAGAATTTTTGAACAATGATAAAAGTTCGTCATGTGTAAAACTATTATCAGCTATAGAAGAGATAGTAGAATTATTATTTCGTATGATAGTATTATCATTAAGTTTATTATTGCTATTACGATATAATTTCCAAGCAATAGACTGACGAAGTACCTTGATACCCATATTAAAAGCATTACCTTTATGTACAATATTGGAATTAAAAAATATGGCTCGGTTTTTTATAGGTTCAATGCACCGTATTTCATCGTTAAGCTTATAATAAAAGTACCCTCCCATATGGTCAACATGTGTTTTATAACAATCATGTACAAATAATAAAAATGTATATGCATTAGTATCAGTTGAATCAGTATGAAATCCAGATACTGCACCGTATGGTTGTCCATTCATATATACACGTTCTATATCAAACGTCATATTTACCATATTTTCTATTTTAGATTTGATATTAGTATTAAAAAATGGAATATCTGTTAAACACATTTTAAGCCATGGATATTCATATTCACTATATGAATTCGACACATGACCCCATTCATATTTAGGTTTTGATATTTCTTTTGTTAAAATATCAAATTCATCTTTTGATAGAAAATTATCAAATATTTGCACTGACATATCGAATAATATAAATATACTATGCAATAAGTTTAATATCATTTCTACAAAACAAATAATTATTATGTTTTTTAGAATAAATCCGGTAATAATATATTGGGCATCACTAATATGCAGTGTAATATTTTATGCATTTTGAATGCAGTATGCTAGTTACATATATTCTATTTTGAACTAACATCGGTGACAATCACGTACTAGTAAACAATAAATAACTCAAAAATATACCAAAAAAGTTTTTAGAAAATAAATCTAAAATATTGTAACATATATTTTTAAGTTTATAAGGCAAAACCGCAATCACACCATACAATGACCAAATAATGAAAAAATACATAAATATATTTACACCATCATTGCTTAATATTGCATATTTTTGATAAATAATGTAGTAGTAAATCAAAAAAGGAATAAATCCTAATGACACACCTAATAATACGGGCATTATATTAAGTTCACCTAAATAACCAAATAGAAGCATTAGCCAATTGAGTGATAAAACGATAATAATAGTGTAAAATTCTTGATTAAATAGTTGAAAAAAGTCTAATGTATGACTGACATTTGTATCCTTATCTTTCAAATAAATTAAATAAAATATCAAGGTAATTAACATGGTTGGTGTTGTAATTGCCCAGTCAAAATAGCGTTTTGGAGTAACATTTACGATATTAGTAAAATTATAAAACCAATATACGTAAAATGAACCTTCTATAAGCTGCACAAATAATTCTAAAACTAATAATTGTTTTAACAATAATAAATGGGCAGGTGTTTTGATAAACACCGCCAAAAATTCAAGAATACCAGTTATTACCTGTGTTATGATGGATGCAAGTAATGAAGTGTAAATGTTCAAATTCATAAATATAAATTATTATTATTATATTATGCGTGTAAAATAAATTATTAGGTTGATTTGTTGGATGTATAACCAGTGTATTTTGTTAATATAATATATAATGAAGAAAACGCAAAATCATACAAAATATACACGACGGAGAAAGATATCATGTAATAGAAACAAACAAAAAAAGACATCTAGGAAAACCAAAATGAGCAATAAGTCGCGAAAATCAAACAGATTACGTAAAGGAGGGAATGGTCCGTTGTATCCAGATACTATGCCTCACGTATTTGGAAACTTAGAAGATGAAATTAAAAAACAGATGTTAGACATTAAAAAGACCGCATTGTCTATAATAAAAACACGAGCCGAAGCGGAATTGTCGAGCCAAACCAGCGAAGCACCCCGAACAAACACTGCAGACGTCAATTCTCTCCCATTAGATAGTCCTGTTCCTGATTTAACCAATGATTTAACCAATTATGACCCACATCCGTTTTGGGGGAATTTATTTACAACAGACGATTTGAACAAAATAATTGAGATATTGAAGACGGATGATGTGTGCAATAAAATTAAGGGAATAGTTCCTGCATTTGAGATTAATGCCGAAGAATTACCTGAGCCAGAAAAAAGAGCAGACGGGGTTAAAGTATATAATATAAACAATACGACACATTTTATACAAGATGACAATCAGCTTGCAGAACTGAAAGCTAAATATAATGCGCATTTACCTGAAAAACGTAAGATAATGTGTGCAGCCCTTATGATTTTAGGAATAATCTCATCAAAAATGCAAACGACAAATCAAGAATACGATGTAGTCGCAAAAGGAGGTGTAGCAGTATCATTTGCACTAACTAAACTTACCGGCGGAAACACGCGAGTTCCAGTGAACGATTTGGACTTTAAACTTATATCGGCGGCAAATGCAACCAAGCCAAAAGGTCAATCGAATCAATTGTTTATTTTAGCTAAGCATATTGGTGGTCTGGTTGCATGGTTATTAAAAAAAGTAATCGGCGAAGGCTATTCAATATCAATATTGGAACCATCAACAAAACCCCACCAACAAGGATATATGGACATCATTAAATTAAGCGTAAGACGGCCAGACGGTATATTTATTCCAGTACTCGACCTCGATTTTGGCAACAATGCGACCGAGATAAACTACTTTAATAAAACTTTCCGTATTGATCCCAAACCGGATAATATGCCAGTCAGTTTTATATATCAAAGTGATAGACAGATGTTAGCTGAAAAACTGTATTATTATGCGCAATATTTTGATATAAAATCTGAACTTGAAAATAATTATGGTATGGGTATGCTTAAAGCAAACAGTAATGTAGCTGCAACTGTAACACCTTTTGGACGTATAACATGTGAACCATCGTCTAATGTAGTAAAACATGATGGGAAGCCAATAGAGGTTGTAACATGCGACCGTTTTATAAAGAAATTCAAAAAATCAATCATGCAATTAACTGATGCGATAATACGGTCTAGTCCGGAATCGAGTAATAAATCAAAACCTTTTTTGAAAACATTGGAGCGAGTCTTATTGATAGAATTAATTAAAGATTTGGTTAATAAAAAACAATTTCCTGAGATACATATCGGTTTAATAGCCCTCATAGTAGATAGTATATATCCACGTTCTCAAGATACATTTTTATAACCCGTTATTGATATAGTTGGTAACTTCAACCTAGCAAATGTAAAGCGCCACTGTTTCACTGCAATATTTTTATTGTAGTGAAAATCGTATAAGCAGTTGGATAGCATAGTAGTCTCATTTTGTATTTCATGTTTCTTCTTGCACCCACACAAAATTACAAATAATGTTCTCCAGTGTATGAAAAAATAGGGTAAAATGTAAAAAATTGATAAAATAAATCCATGTAAACGAATGGGGAGCTTCTAACTTGGCTCGGTAGTGGTTTATTATATGTAAAGTTAGACACAGATATAATTAAATTATCTGTGTAATTGAATCCCAGTATGACTCTGTTATTTACATGTTAAAAGCTTATAACCTTTAACCGGTCGTAAGCCGATGAACACTCTGTGGAGCTGATCACTCCCTTTGACCCAGTTTGACATGTAAATATCTTGCCCAAGTTTAACTGATTGAAAGGTTATTCCTCGTCATTGGATAATATTGGTGTATTTAATGATGCACACGATTTGTTTGGATTGTACTACTCGTGAAAAAGGATAAATATGACTCCGTTTACCGGCAATAATTATCAAGTGTGGTCTCATAGCTAGTCTATAGATTGTGCGAAACTGTAACACAGAAACAATCTCAGGGGACGCCCTGTTTTTTTGTTACGTACGTTGTTACATGGTTACACGTGTTCTCCTTTTTTGTAAAAAAATTGATAACAAATTCATTATTATATAGTCCTATATCAAAATAATTTAAACCGCTATATAATGGACGACCTTACAACACTTACCTTTTACCAACTATGTTGGTCTTATGACATAGATGGACTAATGAATAGGTTCGGGGATGTATTTGATACTAGTAGTATAGATATGGATTACGCATATTTGATGGTATGTACTCGTAAATATCGCGTCAAAAAGCCCGATGATTGTGAACCTATTCTAACATGGTTACTTAAAATAGAACCAGATATCAACGTAGGTAGAATAGAGAATGATTACACTGCAGATGAACATATACCAAATGATGCCTTACTATTGGCTTGTAACAATGGGCATATTGAAGTAATCAAATGGCTATATACCATAGAACCTTATTTAGCTTCTTTCAAGAATAGATGTTATATATGCGATATATTTGAAAAAAGTTGTTGTAATGGCAACTTAGATATTACCAAAATTATATACGAGACATTAGCAGACTATATTAGTGTAAGGGTTCTTATTCTTAATCAAGCATACCGAAATGCGATACATTATCAAAATACACAAACAGCAGAATGGTTATTACAAATAAATCCAACCATAAATATAGAAGTGGACAACTAGTTATTATCAATCTAAGTATATTGATAACACCCATAAAAACAATCTATAGGGGACGGCGCCCTACACATCTACATTGTTGATATCACCATCAGTAGCATGCCTTTTTTTACACCCACGTTTATGTGATGATAACGATTGTTTATTTTTACCTACGAAATCATTACATAAATCACATTTAAATACTCTATCTTTAACATATGCATATTTGGGTTCAAGGTACCTGTCCAGGTTAGGCATAGACAAATCATCAATTTGAGCATTCATCTTTTTTGTGAAATCTCGTAAGATAGTATGTAATGTTTCTTTATTCGCAATAAATGAACGATAATCGTCGTTTATATCATCAATAATGTCTTTTGAAATGTTAATGTTCTCATCATTGATATTAATATCTTTCAATTTGTTTGATAAATTATCAATGATGTCAACAGCCAACCTGATTTTGTCAGGGTCATAATCACAATTCTGTATATATATTAGAATATTGCCATTATTGATGTCAATTTGAAAATTCTGTTTAAATGCAATGCCGCTATGCTGTGAGATAAAAATACCAGACATGTTTAAAGTTTCAATATCACGAATAAACTTTGAGATTTCCTCCTTTGGAATATTATAATTATATTCTTTGTTCTCAATCATGATATCTGGTTTATCATCTCTTTTCATAATGAAATCCCCAGCCGCTTTTTGTCCAGTAGTATTCGTAATTTCAGCAGTATTATAAATACTATTCAATAGAGAACATAATTGTTCTTCACCGAATTTACCTTTATGTGTAGATGATTTGTATTTACCCAAGAAGACCTCAAGTTCTCCAAATAATTTGTCTTGTGCATTAACAGAACCTTGTGTAGTTGCTTTGATATTATTAATACTATTTGATAACCGTTCTTCTGTAGCAGATAATGTCGAATACAATGGTTGTTGAATATTTTGTATAACAGTACTCAACTTGTTCTCAATATTACTGAGAAATTCGGTCTGTGCCTCCTTGTTATTTACATTTTCGGTTAGTTTATAGGTATCATTGGTTATACTGTTATGAAGCGCTTTAAGGTTCTCTTTAATTTGTACTTGGAGTGTCTCTTGGTTCTTTGGAATAATATCATTTAAAAGTAAGGTTGTTTTATCTACCATAATAGAGTTGCTTTTATCAATAAGAGAACTAATTTTTTCATTAGAAGTCAGCGAATTGGTATTAATAATCTGTGAGAAATCATTAATGTATTCCTTTTTCATATTATTCATCTGTAATACCATATTGTTGGTTATATCAGTTGTAAGTTTGGTTACATTTTGGTTCACTGTATTCAATGAACTTGAAATGTTCTCAATCTTGGTTTGATTATCCTTCATAAATGATAACAATTGAGAATTTATATTACTATTCAGGTCATTCGTCATGTTATTGAATATAGAATCCATAAAATCGATTAACAATAAATTGACAGTTTCAAAATCTACATTTTTGTTTTCACTATAAAAATCATATATTTTTTTGTTATTTACTGCAATAGTGTAGTCATCAGTATCATCACTCATTTTTAGTATAATATATAACAGAACGGTT
>Ga0222713_10006988_pt1 | contig 10651 bp, 27 predicted proteins | sample C33_649DmetaG_FD_165061 | JGI IMG/M metagenome (GOLD analysis project Ga0222713, IMG submission 165061) | Estuarine water microbial communities from San Francisco Bay, California, United States - C33_649D | ecosystem: Environmental > Aquatic > Marine > Unclassified | place: USA: California... | reverse complement strand
CCTTCTATGGCTGTGGCCAATTGCTCTAGGAGGTAGTCGGACTTGGTGGGGTCATCCATGCCCCCCACACTGCCCATGACCATAAGGAAACCTACCACCACTAGGAAGAATGCTGTACGGTCTTTCATCTTATCTCCAATCCTTTTTGTCGCCCATTGCTTCGTTGTAATCGTAGCCTGCATTATACTCTTCAACCTCTATCTCAGTCAACTGCTCTGTGCGTGGGCCGCTCACACCACCAACACCTCCACGGTGCGGGCAACGACCACGACCATAGTAACTGTCGGCCGATCCACGGTCAAATGGGTCTCCGTGGAATACTAGGTAGGTCTTGCCCCGCCATTCATATTTGATTGCTTGGTCTAACATGTCTGCTCCTGTTTGTTTAGTGTGCGTGTATAATAACACAAAAGGAAAAACCTGTCAACCTGGGGCAAAGAATAACCCTACAACGTATATGGTTAATAGGCTTGCATTAATTACAATCAAGTTCAGCTCGCGTATACGTATGCTCCATATCAAGTACAAAAAGGCACCCGCGTTCAACAAGTAAATGTTCATAGGGTCTATGCGCAGGGCAGTACACACTGCCCCCGCCAGTGTGACCGCACATGCTAGCCACTTTAAAATAAAATCCAAGTTAATCAAAACGCACCTTCTCTAATTTGTTCTGTTTCGTAAGCATACAAATCGCCTGTAGCTTTTTCCATAACAGTAATCCAATCCTGTGCATAAAAGCGTTCTTGCTCGTATGCGCTACCCATAAAAAAGTAACAGTCCACAGCCATAAACTCAATCTCGTCTGTGCTAAGTTCTTTAGTCACATACTCATCACCCATACCATCATCCAAGCTGTAGCCAAACTCGCCTACGCTGTCCAGTACGTTCTGCCGCCAACGTGCAGCCTGCTCCGCTGTTTCGCCTTCGTAAGTCAAGTCCAGCAAATTGCGCAAACGCACAAAAGTTCTTTTTTCCATTTTTTGCTCCTTACTTTTAGTCTACGTAATAGTCTACACTGTCTGTTAGTGTGCGCAAACAGCTATCTAACTCTGCCGCCCAGTCGTCGTACTTGCCCAAATTATTTTCAAAAGCCTCGCCATCGCAGGTAGCTTGTTTAAGCAATGTGTCAACTTCTGCTAGTTTGTCAAAAATTTGTTGTTTAATATTTGTTTGCATTTTTGCTCCTACTGTTTAGTGTCCTTGCAGTATAACGCAAAAGGTTTTTCCTGTCAACCTATTTGTTAATAACCCTACTGTGTGTAGGGTCTTTGCTTATGCTACAATTACAAAATCTTCTGCGCTTAGGTCGCTTACTGCTTTTGCAATTAAACGGGGCAGGTCTTCCTGCAGACAATCCCCGGAGACATATACTGCATTTTTACTATTGGGACGGGACTGCGTGTTAAACGCAATATAAAAACGACTGCATTTGACAGCGTGTTTGTTGGGACTTTTTACTACGCGGACTTGGGCTGTGCTTGCTTGCATTGTTTGCTCCTTTTGTTTAGTGTGTCTGTAGTATAAGTCCACCTGCCGGTTTTGTCAACCGTTTTGTAGAATAACCCTGGAGCCTGTATGGGTATTCAATCAAGGTGGAAGGGGAGACCACTAACAATCTCCCCCTCCGGGTGCCCTAGGGAGCGAATCTAGGGGCTTTTCGCCTGGCGGCGATTAAACTGTAATGCCTAGGCTCTGTGCCTTGTATGCGAGTGCAACCATCTTGCGGCTGGCCTCACCATACTTATACTCAGTGACCTGTGTGTGGTTGCCAGCTGTGCGAGTGTTTGCATAGATAGCATAGCCACGGCTACGAATATCACTGACCGTTGCGGTTGGGTTCTTAATACCAAAACGCTTGCTCATTTGAGCAGGAGTTAGGACTTCACGATCAAGTACCAATGCCTTGAATAGTTTGCCCTGCTTGGTTTCAAGATTGAACTTACGGATAGTTGATGTTTGCTTCATTTTATTATTTCCTCTATATAAAGTGGCTGTTCTAAACAGCATATCATTATTATAAAGTAATCCTTTAAAAATTGCAAGCATCAATCTAACCAAATTAGGCGCCGTTGTAAGGACTGTAGACTTCCTCGTCCTCGACCGCCTGTGCCTGTTCATTTTGGATACGGTCGCGAATCATCTTGTCCATGACCTTTTGCAGTTCGGTAAAATCATATGCCATCATTCACTCCTTAAAAGAATTAATCAGCTCGACGGTTTCTGGTTCAATGGTATTGACTTCGTCGATAAAAGCCAGTATCATCATCTGGGTCACCAACTGGGCCTGGACACGATCCTTTGCTGGCAAGCTGGCAATGAATGCTCTAACTTGATCCTGCGTGTCCAAACTCCAAATGATGTCTGCCAGCATTCGTTGTTTCTTATTCAAGCCTTCAATCTCAATCATCTGTCGCTCCTTGATTCTTTAATTATAGCCCCGTTCGTGATGACAGTCAACCAATTCCCCATATTCCATTGTGGGTTCTTTGAACTGTATCTCGCCTTCATACTCCAACTGGCTACGCTCAAACTCGCTCAAGTAGTCGTCGTCCTCAATGCTCCAATCCAAGACATACTCGCGGCAGTAGTCATCGTCACGGGTAACACCAGCCGCCGCCACTACCTCTTCGTAGTCCACTCCTGCAGGCACGTCTAAAATCTTATACTCGCTACCGCCCTTCATCTTCCAATACTGCGGGCAAGCACCTTCGCCGTCCCAGTCGTGGGCGCCATAGTTCTCCATGTATTGGGTACGAATAACTAGCATCATCTGTCGCTCCTTGTCCTTAGTGTGCCTACAGTATAGCACCGGTTGTACCACTTGTCAACCACTTTCAGTCGAAGGCCACACCCTTGTCCTGGGCTTTGCCTGACCAATGAGCCATGGTCACGCAGAGGCCTTTTACCTTCATGGGCATGGCACCCTCAATGGGCTTCTCCACATCCTTCTTAGCCTGTTGACAAATGGCCTTGCTTGGTAGCACAATGTTCTGTTTGGCTATGAAGTCTCCGCCTGGAGAGAAGAGACCAATGATCAGCACCCACTCAGTCGTCATAGGCTACCTCGCCCATCTCGTCCACCTGCTCGTCCACCACATGGAGGTCCACAATGGTCGCGGTCTCCTCCGCATTGGTCACTCCTTGGAACGCACCCCTGAAGCTTTGGTACTCGGCCAAGAAGTCAAACACATCAAAGCGGTCCCAGCCGTCAGGCACTTCCAACTCTTGTGTAATGGTTGTGGTAACAAGAACTCGCATGGTCTTCTCCTTAGTTGAATTCGTAAAAGGTAACAGCTGGGTCAATGCTCTTCAACTCTTGAGCACAACGTGTCAACATCTTGTATCGTGCTTGGACCTGGCTACGTGGCAGTTCGCCATCGCAAGTAAGGTTCTCAGGGCTAAGGTCTGCGTCAATACGGTCAGCAATCTTCTGGCGGTCTGCGGCATTGAGCAGGCTCAGCTCCTTGTTGCCAAACAGTTTACCCCAACGGTTCATTCCATCCACGTACTGCTCTAGTGTGCTAATGTTCATGTGTCGCTCCTTTTGTTTAACTTAGCCTATAGTATAGCGTCGGTTAAATCATTTGTCAAGAACTTTCTGCCATTAAAAAGGACTGTTGTTTTTACACAACAGTCCGGCACTCCTGCCCGTAGAACCTGCTTACAGCGGGAATAGGGGCTCTAGACTTTAGAAGGGTGCGTCTTCAAGATCCTTAGCGAAGGGAATCTCTGGACGGGGAACAACTTTGGCCTTAGGCTCTTTCTTAGCAGGAGCCTTAGCAGTTGCCTTCTTAGTGACAGCAACGTTAGCCTTCTTGCTGACTTTAGTAGCTGCTTCGCCTACCTTGCGCTTGGCTGCTTCTGCATTAATAGCAGCCGCCTTGTCTGCATCGCCATTGGCGAAGTCTATCTTGATAAGATATGCAACGATATCTTCTTTGGTCATAGCTTTGGGAAGCTCGATGAGATCAATGTTCTCGTGACCACCTTTGACAAGTACTTTGACACGGGTCATGTCATTAGCAAAGCGAACCTTGGTACCACCATCGGGAAGGGTGGAAGTACCGGCTACAGTAAACAGTTGAGACATTTGTGTTTCCTTTCAGTGTGTGTTAACATGTGTAGCGTTAGGACTATTCCTAACTATCAATATTGTACTATCTTTTGGATAGCTTGTCAACCATTATTTGGTTGCTTCTTTAGTAACTGATTGCACCTTGCTGACGGCACTGTCACCAATCTTGGCGATGCCGGAAAAACCAACTGTTGCAATCACTATACCAAAAATCACTGCGATGATATATCCCATACTTTCTCCTTCTGTGTGTAAATGGTGGGCCCCCGGAGAGTCGAACTCCGCACCAATGGATTATGAGTCCACTGCTCTAACCAACATGAGCTAGAGGCCCGGTTAATCTTAGGCTGCTTCCTTCTCTGCACAAAACTCTGCAAACTCAGACAGCACACCGTCGAACAGGCATTCGTCCTTGTCAGACATAGTGAGCCCGAACATATTGAAGCCGCGATCCTTAATGCGAACGCAAAGCTCTCTATTCTCATTCTGATAAACGTGATACTCGTAGTCCTGACCACAGTCCACGCACTCTACAGGATACAGATAAAACTGTCCTGCTTCATCACCTTTGAAGTTTGATACCAGTTGCCCTGCAAGACAGCCCATGCCGTTTGCTGTGCGGCGCTTCTCACCAACAGCGATGCCATTAGTAATAGCTTCAAACTGATTGAGGAAGTCTGCTACCTCTGCACCATGTCCAGTAGGGTAGCCATCATATTGACGGTACATGTTGATGATGGGACGATAGACCATTTGGCCCTGCTCGTTTTTGTAACTGTCATAAACGAATGTAAGTGAACGTGTTCCCATTTGTCAGCTCCTTTGTGTTAGTGTGTAAATTATACTTCCGAAATTATCAGTTGTCAAGCCAAGATCACAACTTTTTTCACATTTTCGCCATACGTGGGTTCACCGTTGTCATCGTAGTCAAAGTCTTCTTCGTCTACGACCTTGTCCATGCGGTGATAGTCACTGTATTTTACTGCGCCTTCTTCCACGCTGTCAACAGTGGGCGCAACCTGAGTGCGCCAGTGATCGCCATAATTGTATTGAAAGTGGACCTCTGCGTCCTGATCCATGTACTTGAGTTGCTCAATTAGTTCTGCTACAATCATCGCTTGCTCCTTGCTGTGTTAGTGTGTAAATTATACAACCGGTTTTATCATTTGTCAACCGATTTAGACGTAAAAATCTGTTGTAAATTTACAACGGTCATAGATCACCTCACGGACTGCTGTGTCCATGAGCTCACCGTATTGTTCCGACTTCTGCTCAGCGATGAGGCGCATGACAGCATAGGTCTGCTCCCAGTTGAGTCCAGCAGCCTGGGCCAGCTCTACAATCTTCTCGGCAACACGGTCACCTTGGTCCGTGTACATGGCAAAGTCTTGATTTTGGTCTTCCATACGGTCTTGGGACATGGCCTTCTTGCTCTGATAACCGGTCATACAGTCTCCTTGAAATAGATTGCTTGGATAGTGCCCTTAACGCGGTCCTCCACGTAGGCAATATTGTCTTCCCATTGCACACGAGGATCCGCAAGGACCTTCTTTGCAATAATGCGAACACCGCGCTCGCTGACATTGACAGCATAGCCTGGACCATGCTTCTCGGCGCCCTCTTGGGTGTAATTGTACTTGCCGCGGCACCCGCACATACATCCAATCCGGCCGGAATAGGTCTTTACAATTTTATCGACGTTTAACATCTTCGCTCCTTTGTTTTACTATGCCTACAGTATAGCATCGGTAATACCAGATGTCAACCGTTTTGTTGAATACCCATACAGACTGTATGGTCTTTAGAAGTCTGCTGTTAGAACACCTGTGGCTTGGTCAAGGCTCACAAACACTTTACCCACTTCGTTCTCGCCTGTACCTGCTTCGTCAAAGTAGGTGACCTTGTAGCAGAACTGTCCGCCATTAGTAATGCCCAGGAACTCTGCTGTTTCAAAACTACACATAGAGTACCCAGAGGTATCAAGGATCTTCTGTAGGTCCTTGTTTGTGAAATTAATAAGTCCCTGTAGGGTCTGTGCTGTGATCATACAGTCTCCTTTTCAAACATTTCTATGTCTGCCTCGAGGTCGAAGATTAAGTCCTGAATGCGATTGTGGTTATCATAACACACGTCGCTTTCACCTATAGCCGCTTGCTGTAGATTATCTACATCTTGCAACAGGGCAATGGCTTCTTGTAACTTGAGAATTTTTTGCTTTGCTGTTAACATTGTCGCTCCTTCTGTTTAACTTAGCCTACAGTATAGCATCGGTAAAACCAATTGTCAACCGAAAAAAAGAGGGTGTTGCTTTTATACAACACCCCCATAAAGCCCCCATTGCAGGGGCGGAGCAATTAAAACTTGATTGGGTCGGGCTTATTCAAACCTTTAGCCTCTGCACCCTCTTCCAGGAACTCTTCCAGCTCGTCCAACTCTTCTTCTTCGTACTCAGCCATGGACTCGCTGATACCATACATATCATCCAACTCGTCACCAATAACATCACGCACTGTCTTGCTGTTGGTGCCACCGTAGTCGTAGTAGTCATCGCAACCGTTGTCCCACTTGCCTACATAGGCCATACCAGGCTCATAGTAGTAGGCAACTACCTCGTAACCTTGCTCAACCAATTCCTCATACACACCTATTGGGGGAGCCCAGGCACTGTCAAAGCCAAACTCGATGGTGTTGTTCTCAACCTTGACGTTCTCACCTTCGTAGGCATCAACTTCCCACTTGGTCCCCCAGCGACCGACACAATAGTCATACCAGTTGCCGTAACCGTACTTCTCGACATTCTCAGCAGTCTTACGCTCAAGTTCTGCTTGTTCTACAGGGTCACCAACAGATCCTGCTACAATCTGCAGATCCTCAGGCACTGGGATCACATGATCAAGGAACTTACCCTCTCGGACTGCCGAAGCCAGTGCTTCAATCTTGGCTGAGTCTTTGTGGGAAATCGTGACGTTGTTGTTGCACCAATTAGGCATACATTCTCCTTTGCATTTAATAAGTCCACAGTATAACAGGTTTTACCGGACCTGTCAACCGCTTTCTGTCTTAGGCCGCAGACAGCATGTTCGCAGGCACCCGCCACAGACCCTGCTGGGTTGACACTGTGACATACTTACGACCAACCTTAGCCACCGTGCCCTTGACCGTAGAGCCAGTCCTGGTGCTGGTAAACTGGACATTTGCTCCAGCTCGCATGGTAAAGATGTTCTTCTGCACAATGCGGCTACGAGCGAACTTGACTGCATCCATGATGCTGTTGAGCTCATCGTTAGTGAACATGCCCTGCAGGATCTCTGCGTTGATAGTTTGAACTGACATTACTCGCTCCTTTTGTTTAACTTAGCCTACAGTATAGCATCGGTAATACCGTTTGTCAAGAGCCTAGATGTTGTATTTTTACAACACTCCTTCTTCCTCAAGCTCAGCAATAATCTCGTTGAACAGATCCTCTACCTCTTCCCTAGTCATGCTGTTGCTTTTCTGCAACAAGGAGGCACTCCTGCGCCTAGTCAAAGCCGAACCCTTGATATACATTTTGTCATAGTGCTCTGGACAGTAGGCCTTGCCCGGGATGACCTTGCACCCACAGTAGGTAACAGGGCCATCCCTTGGGTCTTGCTCAGGGCCAATCCACTGACAGCCCCATTCGTTTTCAATCAGCTTTTGGATAACGCTGTCAGTCATTGCCATAATTAACCCCTCTTCATGCAAGTAAGAGCAGCCACAGACTTCCACTTGTCCGGCATAGCGGCACGGAGGTCTGCTACCTTAATCACCATACGCAGACTCAGCTCACGCATCTTGTCCTTGTTAACGTCAATGAACTGTACAACCTCTGCCTTCTCATCGTCTGTGAGATCATAAGCATCCAGCATACCATCACCAACAATCTGCTTAATGCGCAGGATCTTCTCGCGAGCAGTGTCAATGGTCAGGTCCAGATAGTGACAGCGCGACTCTAGTGCATCCAAGTGATCACGGAGCTTCTTGCTACGAACGTGCTCAAATTTGATGTTAGTGATAAAGATGGCACTGCCTTTGAACTCAAAGCTGTTGGGGATGCCTTCGCTACGCAGGATGCGACTGTCAGTGTTCCAAGAGATGGTGCGCTTCTTGCTAGAGTCCAGAGCAGCCTTCAAAATATTAAGGCTCAGCTCGTCCAGTAACACAGAGTCACAGTCGTCAAACACAAGGACATTGCCTTTGTTAGAGAACTCATAGAGCTTAGAGTACAAGCCAATGGCACTCATCGCACCTTTGACAATCTCGTAACGCGGCTTGCGCTCACCCATCTTGTCAAAGAGGTCATCCTTGGTCAAGACTGCCTCAACACCAAAGCTCTTGCCTACGCCTGGGGGGCCACTGACAATCATAGCACGGACATCGCCTTTGCGCACACCCTTGGTCATGTCATCCAAGATAGTGAATCTTTCTTTGATACGCTCAATGATCTCTTCATCAGTCTCACGGGCCACTGCCTTCTCGCGGGCCTTGATAGCTTCTTGATCAAAGTCCAAAAGGTTAGTTGCGGGTGCTTTTGCCATTCTATGCTCCTGTGTGTTAATAAGTGTCTAGTATACTGTCTGTTTCTGGTTTTGTCAAGCCTGCTTCATAAAGACCACAAAGCCTGTAGTGTCTTTCTTAGCACGGCCCTTAGCCTTAAGACCAAGCACCACACCCTTGGGGTCAAGGAAGCGAAGGTCTGTTTCGTCTGCATTGTACACTGGACGGCCCTTGTACTCTGCGGGGATCTTGTCAAACACAACGGTCACGTTCATGTTCTTGCTGATAGCCCAGTCAGCATCCTTGCCATTGCCATCTGCTTGGCTAAAGGTGAGGTGATAGTTCTTGTACTCGCTGACCTTGCGCTTAGGCACTTTGGTATAGTCATAGAACTGAACGTTGGGGAACATTTCAAAGATGTTCTTGTCACTGCCCTTGCAGGTGTACTTCTCCCAGCTCAAGTCACTAGTACCATTGAGACGGAACACTGGAGTCAAACCCTTGCGAGCCGCAAAACGGATGGCCTTGTTGATGTCCTGCTCCAGCTGTTCCATAAAGGTCTCGCGGTCTTCAAAGAACAGGCGTGTCTTGCGCTTGCGAGCTTCCTGGATCATGTTAGTGGTAGCACCCTTCTTGAACATACCACCACGACCGGCAGTGTTCAAGCATGCCGCCTTACAGCCTGCGGTGGCCTTGGGACAGGTATTGTAGCCTGACACATCAGCAGGGCTAAGGTGTAAGATGAAGCTAAGGTAGCCCATCTTAGTGCCCTTTTGGATCTTAGGGTTGGCTGTGGAAAGTAATTTAAACATCATCGCTCCTTTGTTTTAGTATGCCCACAGTATAGCACCGGTTTTACCATCTGTCAAGTCTTTTAGGTGTTGTATTTTCGCAACACCCAAAGGCACTCCGACCCCTACATGCTCCAGTAGGATTCTGAACTGGGCGAACAATAGTAGGGCGTATCATACCGCTCAACAAAATCATTGCCCGACATCAAGTTCTTGCGGCGCACATAAGTCTCGTGGATCTCATAGCGGAAACCCTGCGAGGCCCGCCATGTATGCTTTACCGTATGCTCCAGCATGGAGAGGTTGTCCGTGTCATAGTCCGACTTATGGACCCTTCGCTCTCCCCGCTTAGTCCTCTTGTCCTGCTTATAGACTTCCACCGTGTACATTAGAACTCCTCCCCATAGTAGCCATAGTCTTCGTCCGTGCCAAACCCAGCGGAGGCCAAGGCATCACCATCATCTTCATAGTCGGGATAGTAGTCTTCTGCCTCCTGCTCCATCACATCCTGCAGGATGTCTTCCACAGTGGCCAGTGGAACATCATACCGCTCTGCGATCTCCCTAAAGCTCAAGTCTCCGCGACGCAGTTCGTCTTGGATGTCGTATACTACATCTTTGAACACGCTCATCTCTAGCTCCTTTGTGTTAGTGTATGTGAACAATTATACAGCCGGTTTTTCCAGCTGTCAAGTCTTTTTACAGTTCTTCTACAGAATAATTTCCGTAGTCTTCGGTCAGCTCGTAGGCACTGCCAAACATCTCGCTGAACATCTGCTCGGCCTCTTCTGGGCTGTCTGCCTCAAACTCTTCGGTGACTTCTACGGTAAATTTTACAAGATAGGTCTTGGACATAATGCTCCTTTGTGTTATTAAGCCATTATTATATGTCCGGAAAAACCTTTTGTCAAGTACTAGTTTGAATACCCACACACTCTACTAGGGTTCTCCACCGTTCGGTTGACAACTGGCAAAACCGGTGTTATACTAATGACATAATAAGAAAGCAGGTAGACTGTACAAGGATTCGAAGAGACTTGCTCGGGATGGACGTGGAGGCTGCGCGAGCGATTCTGATGGTGAGCAAAATAAAAGTCGCACCCAAATCGTGCGACAGTTCGGTGTGAGTTATCCACAGATTATCCACAGCCTGTGAATATCTTTCAGGTTATCCACAAGTTATCCACACCACCGGCTTGAGTTATCCACAACCAATTCACAGGTTATCCACAGGTTATTCACATGCCCGGCATGCCCTGACACCTTCG
>Ga0222713_10006987_pt1 | contig 10652 bp, 11 predicted proteins | sample C33_649DmetaG_FD_165061 | JGI IMG/M metagenome (GOLD analysis project Ga0222713, IMG submission 165061) | Estuarine water microbial communities from San Francisco Bay, California, United States - C33_649D | ecosystem: Environmental > Aquatic > Marine > Unclassified | place: USA: California... | reverse complement strand
CGATAATCATCGGCTGTAAGTCAGTAGGAAAACCTGGATAGGGAAGTGTCATCGCATCGACAGCTTTTGGTCGATGATCCATTCGTACCCGCAATCCGCCTGGAATTGTGGTGATTACTGCGCCAGCAAGCACCAGTTTCTCCAGAGGAATCTCAAGGTGATCTGGGTTTGCGTTATGAATGGTGATATCTCCACGGGTCATTGCAGCAGCAAAAGCCCACGTTCCTGTGACAATTCGATCGGGTAGCGCTTCGTGATCGGCAGGACGAAGCGAATCGACACCATTAACAGTTATTGTGGAGGTGCCCAGACCAGAAATTTCTGCGCCCATCTTCTGCAAGTAAATTCCTAAATCGACGATATCTGGTTCACGCGCAGCGTTATCGATGATTGTCTCGCCGCGAGCTAAAACTGCTGCGGTGAGTAAGTTCTCTGTAGCACCAACGCTTGGGAATTCCAGTTCAATGTGAGCGCCCCTCAGGCGACCATTGACGGTAGCGATGATGTAGCCATGTTCATTGGTAACGTGCGCGCCGAGTGATTCCAAACCTTTGATATGAAAATCTAAACCTCGAGAACCAATCGCATCACCACCAGGTAAAGCGACCTCTGCTCGTCCAGTTCGAGTAAGCAATGGTCCAAGGACATTGATGGAGGCGCGCATCTTGCGTACCAAGTCATACTCAGCGCGGTGCTCTAGACCTTCAGGAACATTGATGGTGAGCGTTAACTCCCGTTCATCGTGAGTGACTTGGCACCCTAGGCGGACCAAGAGTTCAGACATGATGGTGACATCTGCAATGGCAGGGACATTGCCGAGACGATGCTCACCTGGGGCGAGTAGGGCTGCTGCCATCAATTTCAGGATCGAATTCTTCGCGCCATGCACGTGAACTACACCCTCAAGGCGGGCGCCTCCTGTGACCGCGAATCGCTCCATGTGGTTCATCGTAGAGGTTCAGCGTAGGGTAGGCGCATGGTTAATCTGACGCGTATCTACACAAAAACTGGCGACGACGGCACCACCTCTTTGGGGGATATGAGTCGGACCTCAAAGAACGACCCACGCCTTGAGGCCTATGCCACCGTCGATGAAGCCAACTCCAGCATCGGTGTTGTACTTGCGCTTGCAGAAGTGACCCCTGAGGTAAAGAAGCTTCTTACTCGAATCCAAAATGATCTCTTCGATGTTGGAGCGGATCTCTGCACCCCAATGATTGATAATCCGCCGCATGAGCAATTACGGATTTTAGAATCTCAAATTTCATTTATTGAAGAGCAGATTGATCACTTCAATAAGGAACTCGCTCCATTGCGCTCATTCGTTTTACCTGGCGGCACAGCAGCGGCTGCGCTCTTACATGTAGCACGGACAGTTGTCCGTCGCGCAGAGCGTTGTACTTGGGCGGCTATCCATGCTTTTGGTGCGGGAGTGAATCCGTTGACTGCGAAATACCTCAACCGTTTATCTGATTTACTCTTTGTCTTGGCTCGTTATGAGAATAAGAGCGTCGGCGATGAACTCTGGGTTCCTGGAGCAAATCGCTAGAGGTTCTTATTTTTCTTTTAGTACAGCGCGAGCAATTGAAAGTTCTTCTGGAAAAACTAGTAACGCTATTCCATCTTTTGCTGTGACAAGATTTGCTTTGATGTTGGCATCAATTAATTTCTTTCGCGCAAGCTCCCCTTCGACATAATTTGTCGGCTTTGCAACAGGAACAAGAAGCCCGTATTCATCGCTGTTGCCTTTTTGAGCGGGGCGAGCAACGTGAGATTTTCCACGTGAGAAGGTCCAACGCAGTAGTGGAATCAAGAGCAAGAGCGCAAAGAATCCTCCAAAGGCCTGGAGGAAGAGCTGATTGTTGATACCGCCGAGCATCCTCAGAGGATAGTTGAGAGCGGGTCAGCCCGCAGTGAGAGAAGGATTGGTAGCAGGAGCAGGAGTGGGAGTGGGGGTAAGTGTGGGTGTGGGTGTGAGCGTAGGCGTAGGAGAAGGAGTGGGCGTAGGCGCCAATTCAGGGTTGGGAGTAAATCTATTGCTCGGGATTTTTCCAGTGATCTCGTCGTTTCGACAGAAAGCTTTCATATTGAGAATCTCAGCATAATCTTCAACAGGCTCTTTACTGATCAGGATGATGGTCTTCACCTCTTTGGCTTTACTACCTTTGGCGAGCGTTTGTAGATTTCCGAGAACATCTGCATATCTGCCAATCACAATCGATTGCACCTCCCACCACTTACATTTTTCTGCAGAGGCTACATAAATAACTGCACAGACTTGCTTCTCACATGCTCGTATCTCACTAAGCAACGTGGTTTTAGCACTTAGCACCCCAACCAACTCTTTCTCACTCTTTGGTGTAGAGATGTAAACATTATTTGCTCTCTTAAATCCTTTGGGTGGCCACTTAGGCGATGGCGATGGGAGAGGTTTGGAAATTTTCCGTGGTTTCTTAACAACTTTCTTTTTAGTGGGCTTTTTCTTAGCGGGCTTTTTCTTAACAGTTTTCTTTTTAACTTCGCTCTTCTTTGTTGCCTTCGGCGAGGGCTTACTCTCAGCAGTAGCATTTATAGCAAAACCAATATTTGTCGAAGAGAGCAATAAGGTTAATACAAGAATTACGCCGACTCTTTTCGATGAGGTTCTAGGGGCAGCATTCACGAGCGTTCCCATCGGAATGTTTTTAGAGCAATGAAAAATCCAGCGACTAGCCACGCGGTAAGAATGATTGCAGTTTTACCATGCTCCCAACTCTGTGCCACCTCTTGGGTAGCGAAGGAATCAGGTAGAAAGACCGATCGCATTCCTTGCGTCAGCCACTTGAGTGGAAATAAGGCCGCAAAATTTTGCATCCACGTTGGCAGTTGCGTGAAAACGAAGAAAACGCCGCTAAAGAACTGCAAGATGATGACAATTGGTGAAACAACTGCAGAGGCACCACGCCCACTCTTTGGTACGACTGAAAAGGCAATGCCAAGAATGGTGGAACTGGCGATACCTAAGAGCATCACCCAAATAAATGTCAGCCATCGCTCAGGGGTGGATGGGAGATTGATGCCGTAGAGCGCAACGCCAAAGGCAAGTAATAGGGCTACCTGCACAATCATGCTGACGAAGACCAAGATTATTTTTCCAATGAAATATGAGGCGGTTGGCGCTGGTGTACCACGTAGCCGCTTGAGCGTGCCATCATCGCGTTCCATCGGGATAGTTATTGCTAATTGTTGAAAGCCTGTATTCACGAGCCCAGATGCAATCATTCCGGCGACAAAATACTGACTAAATGTCACATCAGGTGCTATCTCGTCTTTGAAAACTGCGCCAAATATCAACAGCAATAAAATTGGAAAGAGCAAGGTAAAGACAACGCTCTCTCGTTGACGCATAAATTGTTTAATTTCTAATATGCCGCGCGCGATGCCAATTGCGAGCACGCCTGGTTGTTTACTCATTCGTGCCCCCAATCATCTGTAAATAAATTTCTTCAAGGCTTGGTCTGTTAATAGATAGCTCAGGTATCTCACCGGGAATCCGCGCAGCCAACTTTCGGAGAAAGTCTGTAGGCATATCGGTTAATTCTTGATGCAAGGCGCCATCTTCTCGCCAACGTACATTTACCTTTTCGCGATCTCTACCCCCCAATTGCTCTGGGGGAGCGCAATCGATAATTACTCCGTTATTCATTACAGCCACGCGATCAGCGAGCGCCTCGGCTTCATCAAGGTAATGCGTACTCATTAAAATTGTTGTGCCTTCGCTGCGCAACGTGCGAATCAACTCCCAGAATGAACGTCGCGCTTCAGGATCAAAGCCGGTTGTTGGCTCATCAAGAAAGAGCAACTCTGGATTTCCGATAATTCCAAGCGCCACATCTAAGCGACGACGTTGTCCGCCAGAGAGGTGTTCCCCGCGAGCGTTTCGTTTCTCTTCTAATCCAACAGAGGCAATCACCTCATTAACATCACGTGGGTTGGAGTAATACTGTGCGAAGTGGGTAAGAATTTCTGCGACCGAGAGATCGGCACCATCTTTTGTCGATTGCAAGACAATACCCACACGATTACGCCAGACTGGAAGATTGGTGGTTGCGGGATCTTCACCTAAGACAGTGAGCTCTCCACCATCTCGAGAGCGATACCCCTCAAGTATTTCAATGGTGCTGGTTTTACCTGCTCCATTAGGCCCCAGGAGCGCAAAAATCTCGCCCGTACGCACCTCTAGATCGATGCCACGTACAGCGCTGAGCACGCTTTTGCCGGAGCGGTATGACTTGCGTAAGCCGCGCACCTCAATCGCATTACTCATACCGATATCCTGCCGTAGAACCCTGAGAATGCCGAAAAAAGGGGGAGTATGAGCGGTTACATGAGAATTAGCTGCGATTTACTGCGAAAATAGCGGGGTGAGTCCCCGAAAGAATTACCGTTCAAAAGATTCTCGTCCTGGCGATGATGAAGCCAGTGAGCGAGGCGCTCGTCCCTCTAATGAGTGGGAGGAGGATGGGTTTACCGTTCGCGCACTCACAGGTGCGGGTTCCACAAAACTTTATCGCTGCCCCGGATGTGATCATGAGATTCGAATGGCAACCCCGCATATCGTTGCGTGGCCAACAGAGGATCCAGAGAATCGGCGCCACTGGCACACTCCATGTTGGAATTCACGTGGCAAGCGCGGACCGAAAGTTGAGCGCACGCGGAACGCCCCGCGATATTAAATCTTACTTATAACTCTAAGGAAGTTATCGCTTCTTATATCCGCTTGGACATTTAGGTGCAGTGCCCGTAACTTTTTTAATCGCCTTTCCCTTAACGCAGGTAATTGTCTTTTTCATTGGCGATATCTTTGGCTCCACTTTAGGAGTTGTGGCTGCTTGAGTAATTTTCTTCTCTTGCGTGAGTTTGACTTTGATTACTGGTGAAGAGAATGTGAAGTTCTGCGCAGAGAGGAATAACCATTCTCGTTTTGCATCTTCTCTGACACTTTCCGTTGCAATTGTCTGTTCTTGACCATCAGAACCAACAACAGAGATTGAGGCTTGAAATGGCGCGTCAGTGAAGCCATAAACACAGCGCGCTGTTTCAGAGCGAATGGCGAGATCGTACGTTCCACGAGTGAGCGTTACTCCATCAGCAAGATGATGCAAGCCAGCAACTTTGTAATTGAGCGTTCCATCTTTAAATTCCGGGGCGCCATTTTCGTAAATAAGCGCATTAGTCGTCACAATTCCAAGGAGCTTAGTTTTATCCTGGAAGCATTGTGATGTGACCTGAGGTCGATAACCATTAACACTTGCTCCAGATGCAATCAACCATTGCGCTCGAGCTCCTGGCATAGTTTTTAGAATCGGCTCAAAGATTGCAAAGTCGGTAAAATTACCTACTGGATCGTATCCGCCGCCGCCAGAGTTTGGGGCATTAATCATTTCGTTATAACCAAACTCCCCGAAGCTCAATCTAATTCTTTCATCGATTTTTGGAGAATTTTTCAATTCACTCTTTTTAATAATGCCATATGCTCCAGGTGCGGTAATTGGCGCACCTTCAATTGCTATTTTGTTATATGTCTTATCTAGTGGTGTTACAGATACGTTCACATCTTTCATTCGCCCGTATAGCCAGCCTGTCATTTCGCTTCCCATACGTAGGGTGAGTGAAACACGTGTGTTCTCTGCGAAGTCTGCATATTTGGCACAACTTCCAGTTTCAGTCCAGGCGCAATCTTGCAAATTGTCGTAGTCATTGCCTTGCTGCCGGACGCCATACGTTGGTGCACCATCGCTATTGACCGACTTATAGCTCTCTAAGTTGTAGTACTTTCCTTTCACGACAGAAACTGGGAAAACGCTGACCCGCATTGATTGGAGTGAAATTGGATTATTTCTTTTTCCAGCACTCCCAATTTTTTCTCTATTCTGAAAATAAATTACGCGTACTGCTACCCCAAAACTCTTAGTTCCTGCTTTGTTTGTGATTGTCGATGAGTTCCATAAACTCGGCCCTCCACCCGCTGGCAAATTTGTGATTGGATCTGCTGGTGAGCTGAGCGAACGTACTTCATGATCTAATGTTGCGTTCTCCAACTTCCCAGGTTCAGTACCAAGTGAGAGTCCCTCAATACACATTCGATCCTGCTCAGTAGCGCACGGTGGTAGCATTAATTGTGCGCTCACTCCTGAACCTTTCGCGCACTCTGGATCGTCCATCGAGGCGCAGAGAAAGGTTCCGCCCACACCATTAATTCTCTCTTGTGGTGCAATATTGCTAGTGATAACTGAAACTAGTTCACCAGCACCTGGTTGTCGCTCTTCAAATGTAATTCCGTAGTAACCAGGCGTACCTAATCCACCGGGAATTAAATCGAAAATTGAAGCACTTCTGCTGGGAAGTGAGGTTGCAACGAGGGAAATTATTACAGAGAGAGCTAGGAGTAAAACCCTGTTAATTCGTTTAAATTTGTGAGTGGGGTTATTTGAAAGCCTCATTTGTGTCTGATTCTACCTAATGTAGTGATGACTTTATCCGCAAATGCACTTCTTTTGAACGAGGTAAATTCCAAGGGTAGATTGAAACGTGGTTTGACAATTGAACGAGGATAGGTGAACTCCAATAATCCCTCTGGTCCATGAATTCGTCCCATTCCGCTATCTTTCACACCGCCAAAAGGAAGTGAACCAATAGCAGCGAAAGTGAAAACTGAATTAATCGAAACCATGCCGCAGTGAAGTTTCGCCGCTATTTTCTCGCCATTGCGCTTTGACCAGACCGATGCTGCTAGTCCAAAAGATGTGTCATTAGCTTTTGCAATCGCCTCATCCATGTTTTGCACTGTATTCACAATCAACACTGGTCCAAAAGTCTCTTCACGCATCGAAGGCGCATCCTCAGGAACGTTAGTGATAATTACTGGCTCAACTAGCCGTTGCCCAACAGAGGCGCGATCACCAACAAATCCTGTTCCGCGGTTGAGCGCATCGTCGACGTGCCCTTTGATGATATCGATTTGGGCAGGGCGGGTAGCGGCTCCGTAACTAATTCCTGCCTGTATCTCTGAGGCTTTCTCACGGAGTTTTTCGAGGAATCTTTCAGCAACCTTTTCATGTACATAAACTCTTTCAGCGCCAATACAGCTCTGTCCCGCATTAGCCATGCCAGACCATAAAGTTTGATCTGCTGCCCGCTCTAAATCTGCATCAGAATCAACGAGCACTGGATCTTTGCCGCCACATTCAAGAACAAAGGGAATCATTCGCTCAACACATGCAGCTGCAACTTTCTTAGCCGTAGCGGTAGAGCCAGTAAATGAAATTTTATCTACACCAAGTGCGATGAGAGAAGAGCCCACCTCTCCTGCTCCAGTGATGACCTGAAGTAGTTCGTGCTCTGGCACAACTTCGCGCATCGTTTTCTCTAACCAAAGGCCGATCGCTGGAGTGAATTCACTTGGCTTGAAAATTACAGTATTACCAGCAGCGAGCGCGTAAGCAATGGAACCCATCGGTGTAAAGATGGGGTAGTTCCACGGACCAATCACTCCCACGACACCATAAGGAACGCGATCAACTTGAGCGCTCATATTTGCCATTAGTAATCCGGGCGAGCGACGGTGCACCCGCAAATATAAATGTGCATTTTGTGCAGCCCACGCCACGTGCTCACAAGCAAGCGTCGCTTCAAGGGTGGCATCGCTTACAGGTTTACCTGATTCAGCAACAATAAGTTCGACCGCCTCATCAAGTTTTGCAACGAGAAGCGAATTCCATTTCAAAAGAATTTTTCGACGTTCGTTATATGTCCGCTCTGCCCACCACTTTGCACTAGCACGCGCTTTTGCAATCTTCTGTGAAACTTCCGCGGCGGTTGTTACGGGGTAGGTAGCAAAGAGCTCGCCCGTAGCAGGACGGTATGTGGCGAAATCACTAGCGCCAGCCGACATAGTCATCGTGATTACTCCACCTCGCACAATCCCTGAGATACTTAAGACCTTATGTCTGAGGTTATCCGTGCTGCCACCGTACTGCCAGCACGTCGCCAACCCGTACACCTGACCACCGCCGATGGCCTCACCCTGATTGGCGAGCTTGCGCTACCGGAAACCCAGAAGGTTGCAGGGGCGCTTGTGATGCTCCACCCGCTACCTACACATGGCGGAATGATGGATAGCCACATTTATCGCAAGGCAGCTTTTCGACTTCCCGAGCTCGCCGATCTTGCAATCTTCCGATTCAACACGCGTGGCACGGAGAGTGAGCAAGGCAAGAGTGAAGGTGAGTTCAGCAACGGCGTCGATGAGAAATTTGATGTGGCTGCTGCAATTGATTATGTAGCAAGCGCCCTCCCAGATTTAGAAAATATTTGGGTTGTCGGTTGGTCTTTTGGAACTGACCTTGCGCTCAAACATGCACGTGATCCACGAGTAAAAGGTTTAATTCTGCTCAGCCCACCATTGCGCACTTCACAAGAGAGTGATTTGGAGTGGTGGGCGCACGATGGCCGCCGTGTAATTGCGATCGTGCCAGAGTTTGATGATTACCTTCCACCCGCGCAGGCGCGCGAACGTTTTGCCAAGCTCACTCAACTAGAGATGATTGAAGTAGCAAATGGAAAACATCTCTGGATAGGCGAACCTTCTGTGCAACGGGTCCATAACGAGATTGTGAAAATAGTTAATCCGACAAAGTACCCGCTACCTACCGAGTACTAAATATTCTCTTTATATTCTATTTTTGTTCCGCCCGCGGTAGCACAACTTGATCAATAATGAGCAAGACAGCTGCTGCAATAGGAACGGCTAGTAGCGCTCCCACTAACCCTAAGAGCGAGGTACCAACTAGCGCAGCGATAATTGTCACTAAACCAGGGATTGCAAGATTGCGCTTCATTATTCGGGGAACGATGATGTAATTTTCAATTTGCTGATAAGCAATATATGCAACGAGAGCAATTAAGCCACGAGTGGGGCTTTGAGCGAAGGCAACGATAGTCACTACCGCTGCACCGATGAAGTGGCCAATTAAAGGTATTAAGGCGCAGACAAAAATAAGCATGGCAAGTGAGATTGCATAGGGTAGGCCAAGCGCTACCGAGAGAATTCCGATGAAAACTGCAGCGAGAAATGCAACCAGAATCTGACTGCCAACAAAGGTGCCAATTCTTGCGATGATTTCATCAGAAATTTTTGCGATTCGCTCTCTGCGCGAAGCAGGAGCAATTCGATAAGCAATTTTTGTAATCTGTGGCAACGAGGCCATGAAGTAGAGCGTTAAAATGAGAATTGTGAGCGCTGCGAATGCGCCACTCAGAACTACTTTACCTACGCCGACGATGCCACCAAAAGCTGTCAGGACAAATTTCCCATCTTCAACCCAAAGCGTCACGCGCTCTTGTAGCGTATCTAGAAATCCATATTGATCATTTAAGTGTGCAAATGTGGCATTACTCTTTAGCTGATTAATAAGTTCAGGTGCGGATGAGATGAGTTGATTTGATTGAGTAACAATGGGTGGAATTATCAAAAGCGAGAACAAGGCAACAAAGCTCAAAACTGAAAAGAGCATCACGATTACAGCGAAGGGGCGACTGAGCCCTCTGCGTCGAAGAAATTCGATTGCGGGATTAAGCCCCATTGCGAAGAAGAGTGAAATTACAATTAGAATAAAGACTTGACTGGCTGAAGCTAAAGCTCTTGCCATAGTGATGGCAACGAGCGCGCCAAGTGCACCAATAAATCCAAAGTAGAAGGGGTGGGTGCGACTAAAAGGTGCGCCAATCTCGCCGTACTTGGGAGCGTTATCTGACGTCACACTAAGAAGTTTACCTACGCGCTTTGGCTTCTCTCAATCAATTCGATTAAGACGCCACCACAATCTTTAGGATGGAGAAAGTTGATCCGCGCTCCATTGGTGCCGCGTTTTGGCGACTCATAGAGAGTTCGAATACCGAGCGCTTGCGCTTGGCTTGCGGCATCCTCAACATCGAGAACACGAAGGGCCAGTTGTTGCATTCCTGGGCCGTTCTTGTCGATAAAGCGCGCAATCGTCGATTCTGGAGTAAGAGGGGCAAGTAATTGAATAACCGTCCCAGTATCGGAATCGGTATCGGTGCCTAGCGCCACCATCGCCTCGATGACCCCTTGTTCGGAGTTCTCCTCCTGATGGAGCAACCGGCCATTAAATGAGCTCTGATAGAAGGCCACTGCCGCAGATAGCTCTGGAACGGCTATCCCGACATGATCGATGCCAAGGATTCCAGTAATCGCGATAGGGCTCATATAGTCGTATCGTGGCAGATATGGGAGAGATAAATCTCGAAGCGCTCGCACGTGGCGAGATTGATGCGCTCGCCGTTGCGATTTCACGCGGTGAGGATGGCGATTTCTCTGAGAGTGAGTTGACGCAAATCCATCAGCGCGCAACTGCGCTGGCAAAAGAGAAGAGCCACCCTGGGCGGATTGGAATTACCGGAAGTCCTGGCGTTGGTAAATCCTCTCTAACAAACCTTCTCATCGCTGCATACCGCTCAACTGGTGCAAAGGTCGGCGTACTTGCAGTCGATCCCTCTTCTATCTTGACTGGGGGAGCGCTCCTCGGAGATCGAATTCGAATGCATGAGCATTATGTTGATCCCGGCGTATTTATTCGATCAATGAGCGCACG
>Ga0222713_10006985_pt1 | contig 10657 bp, 11 predicted proteins | sample C33_649DmetaG_FD_165061 | JGI IMG/M metagenome (GOLD analysis project Ga0222713, IMG submission 165061) | Estuarine water microbial communities from San Francisco Bay, California, United States - C33_649D | ecosystem: Environmental > Aquatic > Marine > Unclassified | place: USA: California... | reverse complement strand
TATCGATGGGACTGAAATGGATTTTGTGAAACAGGGAGTGAACGAGGGCTTCGAATTCAAAAATCCGAATGCGAAAGCCGAATGTGGTTGCGGCGAGAGTTTCAGTATCTAGTCGCTGACACCCTCGCGTTTCCTTCACAGACGCAATCAGCGCCGCCTGCTAACTCCTCCGCAGTTACTTCTATCCCCAAATCGTGGTTAATCGTGCAGACGAATAAACAGACTTATTTTCAATTATTCGGAATTCCGGAGACATTTCAGATCGATCTGGAGGCTCTTGCCCAGGCCTATCGAAAACGTCAAGGTGAATGGCATCCGGATCGCTTCGCCGGACAGGATGAAGCGGACAAATTGCGCGCGGTGCAGCAATCGAGTCTGTTGAATCAGGCGTTCGAAACGCTCAAGAACCCGTTGCAGAGAGCCGGTTACCTGCTGGCACTGAACGGCAGTGATGTCGACACGGTGTCACAGCAGGATCTCGGCATGGAATTGCTGATGGAACAGATGCAATTGCGCGAGGCACTCGATGAGCTGCCGATGGACGAGTCGGCATTGCCTCAGCTGGAAGCTTTGAAGGGCGAGGTTGCACAGAAGCTCGAGCGCCGACAGCAAGATTTCGCCGAGCAGTTGCAACACCAGGCTGTAGCCGAGGCCAAGAAAATTTATCACGAGCTGCAGTTTCTGTTTAAGTTGCTCCGGGAAATTGATGCTGGTGAAGAACAAAGGTTAGGTTATTAGTTAGCTATGGCGTTACTCAAGATTGCAGAGCCAGGGGGTAAGCCCGTGCAGCCGCAACATCGGCTCGCGGTGGGTATTGACCTTGGTACGACAAACTCACTGGTGGCCGCAAGCTGCGGTATGACTGTGGAGACACTTCCAGATAGTGAAGGCCGGCACCTGTTGCCGTCTGTCGTGCGATATCTTGAGCGACAAGCGCCAATAGTCGGTGAGGCAGCGAAGGCTGCTGCTATTGAAGACCCTCGCAATACAATCGTTTCCGTAAAGAGATTGTTAGGCAAGAATCTCGAAGACGCACGAAAATCCCTGCACTATCTGCCGTATGAGTTTTACCAAACTGACCCATCGGGATCGCCGACCATGCTGACCGCGGCCGGTCCGAAAGATCCGGTTCAGGTGTCTGCCGATATCCTCACTGCTCTGGCCCGGCGAGCCGAAGCGACGCTCAAGGGCAAACTCGAGGGTGTAGTGATCACGGTGCCAGCTTATTTCAACGATTCCCAGCGACAGCAAACCAAGGAGGCGGCTCGGCTCGCAGGCCTCAGGGTCTTGCGCCTATTGAATGAACCGACGGCGGCCGCCGTCGCTTATGGCCTGGACAGCGAGGACCAAGCTGCCGTGATCGTGTTCGATCTCGGCGGGGGCACATTTGATGTGTCGTTGTTGAGTCTGCAGCAGGGTGTGTTTCAGGTGTTGGCAACCGGGGGTGATACTAACCTGGGTGGGGACGACTTCGATCGTCTGATCGCCGACTGGATTCGCGGGCAGTTACCGCCACCACAGGGGGAAGATACGACTATTCAGGGTGAACTGCTTGTTATCGCGAACGCGGCCAAGCACGCATTGAGCCTGAAGGATTCCGTTAACATCGCCTTTGGAAGCTGGAGCGGAACGCTCACAAACGCCGAATTTGCAGACCTGTGCAATATCCAGATCAATGCCACGATTACCACCTGTCGCCGTGTGCTGCGCGATGCGGGCCTGAAGCCGGAGCAAATCGACAACATCGTTCTGGTCGGCGGATCCACCCGCATGCCAGTGATACGGCGAGCCGTTGCCGAATTCTTCGGCAAGGCTCCGCTGACTACTATCGACCCGGACAAGGTCGTTGCCATAGGCGCCGGCATCCAGGCCGATGTGCTAATCGGCAACAAGTCCGCCGATGATTATTTGTTGCTCGACGTCAATCCACTGTCTTTGGGCATCGAAACGATGGGAGAACTGGTCGAGAAAATCATTCCCCGTAACACCACGATTCCGGTATCCCGAGCCCAGGAATTCACTACCTTCAAGGATGGCCAGACGGCCATGTCCCTGCACGTGGTACAGGGCGAACGGGAACTCGTCAGTGACTGCCGGTCGCTGGCACGCTTCGAGCTGCGGGGCATACCACCGATGGTGGCTGGCGCCGCGAAGATTCGCGTCACTTTCCAGGTCGATGCGGATGGGCTGCTGAGTGTCAGCGCGTCGGAGTTGAGCACAGGCAAAACCGCCGAAATTCAGGTCAAGCCCAGTTACGGGCTGAACGCTGGCGCCATCGAGGAGATGTTGCGCGCCTCCCAGGAGCACGCCCAGGACGACATGGAGGCGCGTGCGATTCGGGAGGCCCGACTGGAAGCGACACAGTTGATCGATGCCATTGAGAGTGCGCGGCAAGTTGACGGCGACTTGCTGGAGGCCGGCGAGATCGAGTCGATCCAGGCTGCCATCACCGCACTGCAGAAGGCGATGGCATCCGGCAGTAGCCACCAGATTCACAAGCTGACCGAGGAATTGAACCGGGTCAGTGGCGAGTTCGCGGCACGGCGCATGGACTTGCACATTGGCAAGGCTTTGCGTGGAGCCTCGATCGATGGCGTCGAGTAGCTTAAGCCAAGCCAACCGCATTCAGATTTGCAGCAGCAAAAGGGAAATTCATGTCTAAAATCACTTTTTTGCCACATCCGGTCATCTGTCCCGAGGGGGCAACGGTCGAAGCCACCGAAAACGAGAGCATTCTCGACTGTGCGCTGCGCAACGGGATCCCTATCGAACATGCCTGCGAGAAATCCTGTGCCTGCACAACCTGTCACGTCATCGTCCGTGACGGCTTCGATTCGCTCGACGACGCGGAGGAGAACGAGGAGGATTACCTGGACAAGGCCTGGGGCCTCGAACCGGAGTCCCGCCTGGGCTGCCAGGCCCGGGTTCGGGAGCAGGACCTGACCGTTGAAATACCAAAATACACGATTAACATGGTTTCCGAGGGGCACTAGGGGGGGCGAATGAAGTGGACCGACGTCTATGAAATAGCTATACAACTGGCGGAGAACTACCCGGATACGGACCCCCAGTACGTCAATTTCGTAAATCTGCACCGCTGGGTCTGTGAGCTGGAGGAATTTGACGATGATCCCGAGCGTTCCGGGGAGAAAATCCTGGAAGCAATCCAGGCCGCCTGGCTGGAAGAAGTGGCAGATTAAGGCCCTAAAAAGCAGGGTTTTGGCGATTTAAATCGTACAAAATCCTGCGCTGACCACGTATAATGCGCGCTCTTTTGCACAACCACACTAGAGAGAGTAGTAATGGCGATCGAACGTACCCTATCCATAATCAAGCCGGATGCCGTCAGCAAGAACGTTATCGGCGAGATTTACACCCGCTTTGAGAAGGCTGGACTGAAGATTGTGGCCGCAAAAATGGTGCGGCTTACCGATGAAACGGCGGGCGGGTTCTACGCCGAGCACCGTGAACGAGGCTTCTTTGGCGACCTCATTGCTTTCATGACCTCTGGCCCGGTCATGGTTCAGGTTCTGGAAGGCGAAGGTGCTGTCGCGAAAAATCGCGAATTGATGGGCGCGACCAATCCTGCCCAGGCTGCCCCCGGCACGATCCGTGCCGACTTCGCCCAGTCTATCGATGCGAATGCGGTACACGGTTCGGATTCGACTACTTCGGCCGAAAGAGAAGTGAATTACTTCTTCAAAGCAGACGAGATTTGTTCCTGAAGCCTAGTCTGCAGGAGTGAACAGCGTATGATGGCACACAACCACCTTCCTAACCTGGCTGGTCTCAGTCTGGAGAAGCTGCGTGCGCTGTTTGCCGAGATGGGCGAGAAGCCGTTCCGTGCGACTCAGATCATCAAATGGATTCACCAGCGTGGCGTCGTCGACATCGACGCCATGACTGATATCAGCAAACCCTTGCGCGAGCGACTCAAGCGCGAGACTTGCATACGCTTACCCCTGATCACCGAAGGCTTCGCCTCTGCCGATGGCAGTCACAAGTGGATCATTCAGGTCGCTAGTGGCAGCAGCGTGGAGATGGTCTTCATCCCCGAGGCTGGTCGTGGCACGCTGTGCATCTCTTCCCAGGCCGGTTGTTCGCTGGATTGCAGTTTTTGCGCAACCGGCAAGCAGGGTTTCAACAGCAATCTGACGGTGGCCGAGATCATCGGACAGCTCTGGCTCGCGAATCGCGAACTCGGTGGCTTCAAAGGCGCGCTGGAACGTCCAGTCAGTAATGTCGTCATGATGGGCATGGGCGAGCCGCTGCTCAATTTCGAGAATGTCATGGATGCGGTCAGTATCATGATGGAGGACAGCGCCTATGGTCTATCCAAGCGCAAGGTGACGATCAGTACCTCTGGCGTGGTTCCTGCCATAGATCGCATGAAAGATTTTACCGATGCGTCGATAGCGATTTCCTTGCATGCTCCCAACGATGAACTGCGCAGCCAGATCATGCCTATCAACCGCAAGTATCCAATCAAGGAGTTGCTGCGGGCAGTGTCCGGTTATATGGAGAGTCTGGGCGACAAGCGAGTGCCAGTAATTGAGTACACATTAATAGCGGGAGTAAATGACCATCGACAGCTGGCCCGAGACCTGGCTGCGTTGTTGCAGGACTTCCCTTGCAAAATCAACCTGATTCCCTTCAATCCCTTCGATCTCAGCGACTATCGACGACCGAGCAACACGGCGATCGCCAATTTTCGGCAAATTCTTCAGGAAGCGGGCTATACAGTGACCGTACGCACCACCCGCGCCGATGATATCGGGGCTGCGTGCGGGCAGCTGGTGGGCATGGTGGCGGATCAGACCCAGCGCAGTCGGCGGCTCGCCGAGCAGCGCTTGCAGGCTGGAGCCGAAGGAAAAACCTACTCAAGGACTGATAATCTGGCGATTGCGGCCGACAGTGTATAGAGAAGAAAACCAGATGCCGTGTTCGCCTGCATGCCATTTACCGATGTGGAGGGGGTAGACTTGCCCGGTCACACACTCAAATCAGTCATCGCAGCGGTGCTGTTTGCCGGTTTGTTGTCGTCCTGCGTGACCACGACCACCGGTGGTTTCCAGACGAATACGTCAGATGAGGCAGCACTCGAGAACTACACCCAGCTGGCGCTCGCGTATTACGAAGAAGGCGACATGACAAGTGCCCGTCGCCATGCCAACAATGCCCTCGCCATCGACTCGGGTCATGCCGATGCCTATGTGGTGCTGGCGCTGATTTCCCAGCGCGAGGGCGATCTCAATCTCGCCGATGAAAATTTCCGCCGGGCAATCAGGCTCGATCGCTCCAACTCCCGAGCGCGGAACAATTATGCGGCGTTGCTGTTCGGCATGGAGCGTTATAAAGACGCGTTTGATCAGCTTGAGATAGTGACCAATGATGCGGGTTATGATGGTCGCGCCATCGCATTCGAGAATCTGGGTCGCGCGGCACTGCGCCTGGATCGGGATCGAGATGCCGAATCAGCCTTCATTCGGGCCTTGCAACTCAACTCAAACCTCTATGTTTCAGCGCTCGAACTCTCACTGCTGAGACTCAAGCGCGACGATCAGGTTGGAGCGCGCCAATCGTTCCAGCAATACCTGACTATCGTGGAGTTTTTTAAATTGCCGCATACGCCGCGCGCACTGTTGGCCGGTATCCAGATAGGCACTTATTTCAACGATGAGAAACACGTTAATGATTTCAGCCTGATTCTTACGACGCTCTACCAAGAATCACCCGAATACAAAATTTACAGAAGCCTGACTGATGCAAACTGACGAGATCAACCAGGACATGTTGTCTGAGTCGGATCAGGCAAGCCTCGCGACCAACGAGACCCCCGGCGAATTGCTGAAGGCAGAACGCCTGCGGCGTGGTTTCGACGAGAAATACATCTCTGAAAAGCTGCATATCACGATGCATTATGTGCGATCGATCGAAGCCAATCGCTTTGACAAATTGCCGGGTGCCGTCTTCGCCAAGGGCTATATCAAGAGCTACGCCCTCTTGCTGGAGCTGGATGTAGATGCGCTCACTGACCTGTTCGATGCCATTCATACCGAGCAGCAGGGCATGAAGGAAGAGGCAAGTCGACGCCAGATTGCACGCCGTCGCAGCGACCGCAACAAGCCCTGGGTATATGCGTCGGCCGCCACGGTGCTGATCGGCGGCGTGGCCTTGTGGGCAATTAACCACGATTCCGCGCCAGACAACGCACCTGTGCGCACCAACGCAGCAAGCATGGCGGAAGCCTCTGCCGTAAACGCGTCGCAACCGGATGCACAGATCTCTGCGGCTGCCCCGACCAGTATTACTCTGTCGGCTGCGCCGGCACCGGATCTGCCCGAAGTATCGCCGCCACTGCCAACCAGCCCCGCGCCTGCCAATACTGCGGCTGACTCCGGAGCACTGAAGCCGGATTTGCTCGCCGCGCTCGCAGCCTTGAGTCAGCAACCTGTTGTGGCGCCTGGCACTATCGCCGAATCAGCGCCTACGGGGGCGACCGACTCGACGTCGGTGACCGCGGGTCGGGTAATTGCAATTGCTGGCGATGGCGAAGATGTCTTGCGCATCAGCTTCAGTGGCGAGAGCTGGATAGAAGTCAACGACAGTGAAGCCCACCAGATATACCGTGACATCCGTGAAGCTGGCGATGTGCTGGAAATCACTGGCCACGCCCCTTTCAATATCCTCGTCGGCGATGCCCCGTACACGAAAATGACCCTCAATGGCGCTGAAATAGACGTCTCTGATAATATACGCATCGACAATTCAGCCCGCCTCACTGTAGGCTTGTAAGCCATGAAATCCAATCCGCAAATCAGCCGTCGTAAGACTCGCCAGATCATGGTGGGCAATGTTCCCGTGGGTGGGGACGCTCCCATTTCAGTTCAGAGCATGACGAATACCGAAACTCGAGACGTTGAAGCGACTCTGGCCCAGATTGACCGACTCACCCGCGCCGGAGTCGATATCGTGCGGGTATCCGTGCCGAGCATGGAAGCCGCTGAAGCCTTCAAGGCAATCCGCGCCCGCGTATCGGTGCCACTCGTAGCGGATATTCACTTCGACCACCTGATCGCCCTGAAAGTACTGGACTACGGTGTAGACTGCCTGCGCATCAACCCTGGCAATATCGGTAGCGAGGCGCGTATCCGGGCCGTGATCGACAGCGCCAAGGACAAGGGAATCCCGTTGCGCATCGGTGTCAATGCCGGTTCGCTGGGTAAGAATCTGTTGCGTAAATACAAGGAACCCAATGCTGAGGCGATGGTCGAATCGGCTCTGAATCAGATCGATATACTCGACAAGCTCGATTTCCAGAATTTCAAGATCAGTCTGAAAGCGTCAGAAATATTCATGACCCTGAAGGCTTATCGCAGTCTAGCGACTCAAATTGACCAACCATTCCACCTTGGAATCACTGAAGCCGGCGGTTTGCGTTCCGGCACCGTCAAGTCCGCTATCGGCCTTGGCGCACTGTTGATGGAGGGAATCGGTGACACCATTCGTATCTCGCTCGCGGCTGATCCGGTGGAAGAAGTAAAAGTCGGCTTCGATATTCTCAAGAGCCTTGGCCTGCGTCACAAAGGCGTCAACCTGGTTGCTTGCCCGAGCTGTTCGCGGCAGAATTTCGACGTGATTTCGGTTGTCAATGAATTGGAAGCCCGACTCGAGGATATCACGACGCCAATCGATGTTGCTGTGATCGGCTGCATCGTTAATGGTCCGGGTGAAGCCAAGGTGGCCGAGATTGGCCTCACCGGTGCCACCCCAAATAATCTCGCCTATATCGCAGGCACACCCGATCATAAAATCACCAACGACAACCTCGTGGACGAATTGGAAGCCATGGTTCGCAAACGGGTTGCCGAGAAAAAGGCAGCGAGCGAAAACCTGATAGCATCCAGCTAGCTTTCTCTCCAACACAGCACTATGGCGAAACTTCAAGCGATCAGGGGGATGAACGACATCCTCCCGGACCAGACTCCCGGCTGGCAGTATCTCGAGGACACGTTTCGCCGCGTCGTGCAGCGCCATGGCTACCGCGAAATTCGCTTTCCCGTCGTGGAACAAACCCAACTCTTCAAGCGTTCAATCGGTGAAATCACCGACATCGTGGAGAAGGAGATGTACACGTTCGATGATCGCAATGGCGACAGCCTGACCCTGCGCCCCGAGGGAACGGCCGTCTGTGTCCGTGCCGCCGATCAGCACGGGTTGTTGTACAACCAGCAGCAACGACTGTGGTACGCCGGGCCCATGTTTCGTCACGAGCGGCCGCAGAAAGGGCGCTATCGTCAATTTCATCAGTTCGGTGTCGAAGCCTTTGGCATGGCCGGGCCGGATATCGATGCCGAGGTCATCCAGATTGGCGCCCTGTTGTGGCAGGAACTGGGACTGACCCCCTTTATTACCTTGCAAATCAATAACATTGGCAGCGCCGCCGACCGGCAAGGCTACGCCAAAGCCCTCACGGCGTTCCTGGAACAGCATGTGGATCAGCTCGATACCGATGCGCGCAATCGCATGCACAGCAATCCGATGCGGGTGCTGGACAGCAAGAATCCAGAGATGCAGGCGTTGCTGGCCTCGGCGCCCCTGCTCACGGATTTCGTGAGTGACGAGAGCAAGGCGCATTACGCTGCATTACAGGCTCTACTGGCGGCGGCAGGGATCGCTTTTGAGGAAAACCCACGGCTGGTGCGCGGACTGGATTACTACAACAACTGTGTTTTCGAGTGGGTCACGCAAGAGTTGGGAGCCCAGGGCACGGTGTGTGGCGGCGGCCGCTACGATGGCCTGGTTGAGCAGCTGGGCGGCAAACCGACCTTGGCAGCCGGCTTTGCCATGGGCATCGAGCGCCTCGTGCTGATGCTGGAATCACTGTCCCTGATTCCGGCTTCGGCATTACAAGTTGTTGATATTTATGTATTAGTCGTGGGGGAAGGGGTCGTAGCCGAGGGCCTGGCTCTGGCCCGCAGCCTGCGAACGGCCTTTCCGGATCTGGGCATTATCGGGCATTGTGGCGGCGGCAAATATAACAGCCAGTTGAAGCGCGCATATGCCAGCGGCGCCCGGCTGGCCGTCATTCTGGAACAGGATGCCGACACCAGCGCGACACCGAACACGGTCAAACTCCGGCGCCTGGATGATAGCGGGCAATCCGAAACGACAGATATCGACTCTGTCGTCGCAAAAGTCGGTGAATTTCTCAGTATTTCAGCGTGATAGATGCAAACAGCCGTGCCAGCCGCACAACAAACAGGTAGAATTAGCCCCTCGTAAATTTAACGATTCCGCCGTGGTGACAAAATTCGCCCGTGATCGGAACCAATCACCCGATAGTTGATCAGAATTAACTGCAAGCAAGGCAGAGGAGAGAGTCGTGGCGTTACACGCGGCAGAAGAAGAAACCATTGAGTCCCTGAAACGGTGGTGGAAGGAGAATGGCAAGCAACTGGTTGTGCTCGTCATCGTCGTATTTGCCGGCTACACCGGCTGGTTGCTGTGGCAGAACGCTCGACTGGATAAGGCCGAGGCAGCCTCCGACCTGTATGAGGAAATTCTCACACTCGTGAACACTGAACCCGGTGTGCCGATCAGTGCCTCCAGCAGTCGTCGCATACTCGAAGCAGCCGACGAGCTGCAGACTGAGTATAGCAATTCAGTGTATGCCATGTTTGCCGCTCTGTTTGCCGCACAGCAACACGTGCGTGACAACGATCTGGATGCGGCTGAGGCCTCATTACAGTGGATATTGGATAACGCCAAGACAGGCATCCTGAAGCAGACTGATGATGGTCTGTTACTGACAACGAATCTGCGCCTGGGTCGGGTGTTGCTTGCCAAGGGCGAGCATGAGCGCGTGCTGACACTGGTCAATGGCATCGATCCCAAGACCTTCGCGCCTGCGTTCGATGAATTGCGCGGTGATGTTTACAATGCTATGGGGCGTGCAGAAGATGCTCGGGAAGCCTATGAAGCAGCCCAGCAAGCCGGTTCGAACAGTGAGGCCTTGCGCATGAAACTGGCCGAACTCGCCGACGAAACCTGAAGCGCGTGATCACCGAACGGTAAACTTGTATCGCAATGAGAGTCCACTTGAAGTCACCGCAAAGCCTGTCCGCGTCACAGCGCCATCACCGAATACTGCGTGTTAGTGTAATCACTGCGCTTTCATTCTTGCTGGGCGCCTGCGCACAACTGAATCCGATGAACTGGTTTGGCGACGATGAGGTTAATGAGCCGAAGCAACTGGTAGACATTCAGCGCGAAGTTGTTCTGGATAGAGATTGGAGTGTCAGTGTCGGCAATGGACAGGGCAAAACCTATACAAAGCTGACGCCAGCCTTGAACGGTGGTGTGGTATACGCCGCCAGTGAGAGCGGCAATGTCGTCGCCATCGAGGCTGATAGCGGCAGGGAAGTGTGGAACAATCGGTTGCGAATCACCCTGACTGGTGGTGTCGGTGCCGGCAATGGCCTCGTAATGCTCGGAACCAAGGACGCCGAAGTGCTCGTGCTCGACCAATTTACGGGTGAGGAGAGGTGGCGCAAACTGGTTTCAAGTGAGGTGCTTTCCGCCCCGCAAACCAATGGTGATATCGTAGTTTCCCAAACCGTGGACGACAAGCTGGTCGCATTGGATGCCGAAGATG
>Ga0222713_10006984_pt1 | contig 10659 bp, 8 predicted proteins | sample C33_649DmetaG_FD_165061 | JGI IMG/M metagenome (GOLD analysis project Ga0222713, IMG submission 165061) | Estuarine water microbial communities from San Francisco Bay, California, United States - C33_649D | ecosystem: Environmental > Aquatic > Marine > Unclassified | place: USA: California... | reverse complement strand
TCTTCTCTGGAGCTGCTGCGTGTTCGGCAAGGATGCCGGCACATTCTTCCAGCGTTGATAGCGAGAATTGAGGTAAATACCGAGCGATTTCAGCGTCAGAGAGCTGCATCCAGAATTGGCGAAATTGATAGGGGCTGGTGCGCTCTGCGTCGAGCCATACTGCCCCATCGGCTGTTTTACCGAACTTCGAGCCGTCGCTGCGGGTCACCAAGGGCCAAGTGATGCCGTGCGCCTGGCGAGACAGTGTCTTGCGGATGAGATCAATTCCGGCAGTGATATTGCCCCATTGGTCGCTTCCCCCCATTTGCAACTCCACATCGTGCGTGGCACTGAGATGACGAAAATCGTTTGCTTGCAACAACATGTAACTGAATTCGGTGAACGACAGTCCGTTTTCCGAGGTGAGTCGTGACTTGACGGAGTCTTTGGCCAACATTTGGTTGATGGTGATGTGCTTGCCCACATCACGCAGAAAATCGAGTGCGGTGACCTGTGCGGTCCAATCGGCGTTGTTTACCAGGGTGGCTGCATATTTGCCTGGTGAGAAATCGAGTAACCGGCTGAGCTGCTCTGAAATGCATGAAACGTTGTACGACAGCGTCTCGGCATCGAGCAAGTTGCGTTCTTCACTACGGCCCGATGGATCGCCCACCATTCCCGTGGCGCCTCCGGCCAAGGGGAAAGGACGATGACCAGCGAGTTGTAGCCGCCGTAACGATATTTGACCCAGCAAGTGCCCCACATGCAGTGAATTGGCCGTGGGGTCGAACCCAACGTAGACGCCAACAGAGTGGCTCGCAAGACGCTCTTCCAGGGCTGCAGCCGGGGTGGAGTCGTGGACGAGCCCGCGGGCCTGCAATTCAGGAAAGATATTCACCTATTTATGTTGCCATGCGCCACCTATGAATACGGTTTTATTTCTCAAAAACTTTGGAGACTAGGTTTGCCCTGTGGCCACTGCGGAATTGTCCTTTCACGATGCACTTCTTCAACAAAGCGCCAGTTGCAGCCAATTGGGCTCCCCCATTTACGCGGAAATTTTTCGTGCGATGGCAAAAGACCTCATCGACAACGGCGTTACTGCTCGCATTTCAGAGAATCTCACCATTCGCCCCCAGCGTGATGCGGCACCACTGCGCATTGCGGGTGCAATTCATCGCTTGGCACTGACGGGCAAGGCACCGAACATTTCTCGCCATTTTCCCTCCACTGGAGGAGCGCCAGGGCCAACGCTGATTGCCGACTATTTAGAAGCGCTTGTCACTTTCACCAGTGCCGTTGAAGATGGTCTTGCGCGCACTGTTCAGACAAATGAAGTTGGACGCACCACGATGCTGGTAGCTGGCATGTCGTTCTTTGCGCGTGCAGTGGGAATTGATCAAACACATTTGCGCGAGATTGGTTCATCGTGTGGGTTGAACTTGCAGGTCGACAGTTATTTTTTTGACACTGGTGACTGCGCATACGGAAAAACCAATGCTCGCGTGCGCTTTGAAGGCAACTCGTGGGGCTCACCTGTTCCCGACATTTCACAATGCCCATCACTTCTTTCTCGACGTGGCTGCGATGTAGCGCCATTGAATGCACACAACGAAAATGACCAACTCACTCTTTTATCTTTTGTGTGGCCAGATCAATTCGAACGCTTTGAGCGACTGCGACACGCAATAGGAAATGCATGCGCTTCGCCAACGTATGCCCCACCCGATCAACAAGACGCGGCTATATGGATCCATGAACAGCTTGCCAAGATTCCCAGCAACGAACCAGTTCTGATTTTTCATTCCATCGTGTGGCAGTACCTCAGCCGAGAAACTAAAGATCAATTTCGCGCAGAAGTAGAGGGGTTTTGTGCCCAACGGGAAGCACCAACGGGTTGGCTACGAATGGAACCAGCCGGGCCAGTATCCGATTTACGCATTGATATTTGGCAAGGCACACGCAAAACACACAGCGACCAGGTGCTCGCCGACAGTTCGTATCACGGCATCGGCACACGATTGCTTGCTGTCTAGATCGCGAGAAGGTCTTCCCACTCGCCGCGTGCAACCTCTATTGCCAGTTCCAATTGTTGACGTTGCATCTCTCCCGGTACCGGACCCGCACCACCAGGCGACGTACGCATAGATACACCAACACCAGGAGCAATGAGTTCTGCTGCGAATTTTCCGAAGAGATCGCTAGCTAAGGCAAGGTCATGCAGAGATGTTCCACTCTGGATTGATTTCTGCACGAGCTCACCTACGTGTGCATGAGCCTGGCGGAACGGAATTCCTTTACGCACCATCCATTCGGCCAAGTCGGTTGCCGCCATGAGTTGGTCGTCGGCGGCAAGTTGCATGCGTTCTTTATTGAACGTGGCAGTAGAGATCATTCCCGACAACGCGCTGAGAGCTAACTTCACTTGGTTGACAGAGTCAAACAAGGGTTCTTTGTCTTCTTGCAAATCGCGGTTGTACGCCAAAGGCAAGCCCTTCAATGTGGTAAGCAAACCTGTGAGGTTTCCGATGAAACGACCTGACTTACCGCGAGCAAGTTCTGCGATGTCGGCATTTTTCTTCTGTGGGAGCATTGAAGAACCCGTGGAATAGGTGTCGTCGAGTTTCGCAAAACCAAACTCTTCGGTGGTCCACAGCACCCACTCTTCTCCGAGGCGAGATAAGTGCACTCCCAGCAATGCAATGTTGAAGAGTGCTTCTGCGACGAAATCGCGATCGGAAACTGCATCGAGTGAATTCGCAAAGGCAGAGCGAAAGCCCATTTCTTTAGCCGTCAGTGACGGATCGATGGGCAGAGACGACCCTGCAAGAGCGCCTGCGCCGAGTGGCGAGATGTTTCCTCTATCGATGGCAGAAAAGATTCTGTCGGCGTCTCGCAGCAATGACCATGCATGAGCGGCTAGATGATGAGACAACTGCACAGGCTGTGCCCGCTGCAAATGCGTATAACCCGGCATGTACACACTGCCCTTGCCCCAGCCTGCGGCATCGGCAGACGCAACCAATACGTCGACGAGGTCGAGTACGCGCCCAGCAACCAACGTGAGTTCGCGCCTGGTCCACAACCGTAAAGCAGTTGCCACCTGATCGTTTCGACTACGCGCGGTGTGCAACTTTGCTCCTGCGTTTCCAGCCAACTCTGTAACACGACGTTCAATTGCTGTGTGGATGTCTTCATCGCTTGGAGCAAAGTTGAATTGTCCTGACGAGAATTCATCGTGCACTTGCGACAGCGCTACTCGAACCGACTCTGCTTCTTCGCTGCTTAACAACTTTGCTCGTTCAAGGCCATTGACATGTGCACGTGAGCCAGTGATGTCGTCATGCCAGAGCACCTTGTCGAATGGCAGGCTGACAGTAAAAGCCATGAGTTCTTCTGCGGGTCCACTAGAGAAACGGCCATGCCATAGCTGGCCCCGTGATGATTCTTGCTCGGTCACGATGGACTTCCTTTCAACCCGGCTAACGCCCGTAATTCAACAGATAACTTCTTTCCACCCACTGCTTCAGTAGCCACACACATAATGGTGTCGTCTCCTGCCACCGTGCCAAGCAAACCTTTAGGTGCCGCACGATCAAGTGCCGATGCAACGACATGCGCACAACCTGGTGGCGTACGAAGAATCACCATGTTGCCGCTATGTGACACTTCGGCCACCCATTCACTCATCACTCGACGTAGTTGGTCGTTAGTCGCCCGGCGAGCGGGTTCAAAACTTGCAATTGCATAAATAGTGTCGCCCTGTGATGAGCGAACCTTTACTGCGCCTACTTCTTCTAAGTCGCGTGAGATGGTGACTTGAGTAGCTGTGATTCCTTCTTTTGCCAGCATGGTGCGCAGTTCATTTTGACTTGACACTTCTTTGGTCTCAATGATGCGCACGAGTGCTTGTTGCCGTTGCGCTTTTGTACTCATGACTGCGCGTTTTCTTTCACTACTGCACCTTGTTGTTGAAAAATCCATGCCAAGAGACCGCGTGCACTGTGCAATCGGTTATGGGCCTGTTCAATGACCCGACTATTGGGTCCGTCAATGACAGCAGCTTCCACTTCAGAACCGCGGTGCGCCGGCAGGCAATGATAAAAACAAGCGCCTTGCTGTGCCCTGGTCATCAGATCTTGAGTCACCATAAACCCGGAAAACGCTGCTGCCTTTTCAGCCGCCACAGATTCTTCACCCATAGAGATCCATACATCGGTGTGTACGGCTATTGCACCATTTACTGCTTCTGCGGGTACTGCAACATATTGTGCACTTCCCTTGCCTAATGCATTAATGGTTGCAAGTTCACTTTCGGTAGGACGATATTGAGGCGGCGTGGAGACAACAAACTCTGCGCCAAGCATGACACACGCCTGAGCAAGTGAGTTAGCAACATTGTTGAAGTCACCGACCCATGCAATTCTCTTTCCTTGTAATTCACCATGCTGCTGCTGCATGGTCAGTACATCGGCAAGTGCTTGCAGTGGATGCGCAACATCACTCAACATGTTGACAACAGGAACCGACGAAACAGACGCCATTCTCTGCACCACATCGTGCTTAAATACCCGTGCTCCAAGAAAAGCGTGATAGCCAGCCATTACCTGCGCAATGTCTTCTGCAGTTTCTCGAACATCGATTCCGACTTCTTCACCACGGGTATAAACAGGGTGACCACCGAGTTGGACCACAGCTACTTCCATTGAGTGCCGTGTTCTGTTGGACGGCTTTTCAAATATAAGTGCAGCGCAGTGACCAGTTAAAGGCTCGCCCAACTGCGCTACTGGCATCTGTGCGAGTGCAAGAACATCCTTCAGTTCTTCGACAGAAAGGTCTGACGTGTCGAGTATGTGACGAATGCTCATTGCGCAGCCTCTACTTCCTTCTTCATCTGAACCATCACCTTGGCGAATATGGCAACGGCCTCTTCAATGTGTTCAGCACTGACATTCAATGGAGGAGCCATACGAATTGTTGAAGCATTCACCGCATTCGTTACCAAACCCTGTGCCAGGCATGCTTGGTAGACCTTCGTCGCGTCGAACCCTTGAGCCAACTCGATGCCAAGCAATAATCCAGCACCACGAACACCAACGACACCAGGAACGCCGCGAAGCTTCTCAGTGAGTTGTGCACCAACGGAGGTTGCGAGTTGAGGAGCATTAATGCGCTTCATTTCAGCAATGACGGCACGCACCACAGAAGTGACAAGAGCAGTTCCGCTATAGGTGCTTCCGTGGTCTCCAGGCTGAAGGACTTTGGCAACATCTTCTTTCACCCAGATGGCACCCACAGGAACACCGTTGCCGAGCGCTTTAGCCATGAGTACCGCATCGGGCGAGATACCAGAATGTTCAAAGCCAAACCATTTTCCGGTACGACCCATACCTGTTTGCACTTCATCGATGACGAGCAGCACACCGCGTTCTTTGCACAGCGACTCCACAGCTTTTAAATAACCAGCAGGTGCCGGAATGACTCCACCTTCACCTTGAATTGGCTCCAGCAATACAGCCGCCACCGATGAATCGACAGCTAGTGACATCGCCTCGATGTCGCCAAAGGCAACGTGCTTGAAGCCTTCAGGCATGGGTTGAAATGGTTCATGCTTTGCGGGTTGCCCAGTGGCAGCCAAGGCACCAAGAGTACGGCCATGAAAACTACCGAGGGCCGACACCATTGTGTGGCGACCACGTCCGCCGTGTTTACGAGCCAGCTTGATTGCTGCTTCATTAGCTTCTGCACCTGAGTTACAGAAAAATACTTGACCGCTGCTGCCCGTGGCACTTTCAAGAAGATCATTGATGTCTATTGCCGCTGCAGTGGCCACCGGGTTTGCAAAAAAGTTACTCACGTGAATGAGTTCAGCTGATTGCTGAGTTAACGCATCGGTGACACATGAATGAGAGTGACCCAATGAGGTCACCGCAAGACCACAGAGGAAATCGAGATAACGCTTACCTTGCGAGTCCCAGAGTTCTGTTCCTTGTCCGCGAACAAACATCACCGAGGGAGGCCCAAAGACAGGGAGAAATGGACAATGATCCATCCCTGCAGCCTGCGGTACTGGTTGAGCATTGTTTTCGAGAAATGCGTGCTTCGTCATTACTTTGCCACCTTTGTTGAATCACTTTTTGTCACCATTGTTCCAATACCTGCATCTGTGAAAAGTTCGATGATGCTCACGTGAGCAATACGCCCGTCGAGAATATGCACCGCGGGAACACCCAGCCCAACTGCTTCCATACAGCTCTCTGCTTTAGGAATCATTCCGCCTGCAATTGTTCCATCATTCAGTAGATCATTGAGTTCTGTATCGGTGAGCGAACTGATGAGTGAATCGGCGCGCGAAACATCACGACGCAAACCTTCAATGTCGGTGAGATAGAGAAGCTTCTCGGCCTTCATTTCGCCCGCCACAAAAGCGGCTACTGAATCGGCATTGATATTGAAGGTCTGACCGCTGGTGTCGACACCCACCGTTGCAATGACCGGAATTTCACCTGCACTAAGAACAGCGCCCAACACTTGGGAGCCAATGCCAACAACATCACCAACAAACCCGAGTTCAACATTGCGTTGGACAACGGAAATGAGACCATCTTTAGCCCCCGACATGCCGCGTGCTTTGCCGCCACAACTTGCAATTGCATCAACGATGCTCGGATTCACTTGGTTCGCCAGAACCTCTTCAACAACCTTCATAGTTGGTGCATCAGTAACACGACGGCCATCGACAAACTTGCTTTCAATTCCTTGACGTTCAAGTTCTGCGTTGATTTGTGGCCCACCACCATGCACAACGATGGGGCGAATTCCGACTGAAGCAAGAAAAACCATGTCTTCGGCAAAAACTTTGAGTGGGTCTGTGTGAGTGGTTCCCGATAGAGCGTTGCCACCGTATTTCACCACCACCGTCGACCCTGCAAAACGTTGAATGTAGGGCAATGCTTCAATGAGCACCGCTGCGGTTTCATTTGCAGTCATCATGGCCACACTCCAACGGAGCTGAGGCCAAGCGACTCTTCGAGCCCCAGGGCCACGTTGGCCGACTGCACGGCTCCTCCTGAAGCTCCCTTGGTGAGGTTGTCGAGTGCGGCAATAACAATTGCATAGCCCGTACGCGCGTCGTAACGAGCAGTGATGTGCACAGCATTTGTTCCTTGTGTTGATTTCGTTGACGGAATTTCTTCGCCTACCACAATGAACTTTTCATTTTTGTATGTCTCTGCAAGCACTTGCAAGAGACTTTCGGTTGTTGTGTTTGCCGATATGGGTCGCGCATAACACGTTGCCAAAATTCCTCTGCTCATTGGGGCAAGGTGCGGGGTGAATAGCACTTGCCCACCAATTTCTTGCTCCATCTCTGGAGTATGACGATGAGAGACAAGACCATAAGCCGAGAAATCTTCATCGACGCTCGCAAACATGCTTGATGATTTCAGCGCCTTACCCGCACCCGACACACCAGAAGCAGCGTCGACAATGAGACCTTCAGGATGAAAGATTCCGCCACGCACAAAAGGCCTCAATGCCAGAGTTGCTGCCGTGACATAACAACCCGGCGTTGCTATGAGTTGCGCACCTGCAAGTTCTTTTCTGTAGATCTCGGGCAAACCATAAACAGCTTGCGCTACGTATTCAGGATGATCATGCGTGAAGCCATACCACTGTGGATACTGCGCAGTATCGCGCAAACGAAATGCAGCGGAAAGGTCAACGACGCAACCAACATCGCCCAGCAGTTGCGGAACGATTTCGACCGATGATTCATGTGGGAGCCCGAGGAATACAACATCAACACCAGACACGGCCTCTTGCGAGAACTCTTGTGCAACCATGTTTGGATACGCAGCACGCAAACTGGGATACAAATTGGAGAGCTTCTCCCCAGCCTGAGAGTCTCCACTTGCGTACACCACGTCCATTTCAGGGTGCTGAGCGATGAGACGCAAAAGCTCAACCCCTGTGAACCCCGTTGCCCCAAGTATTGCTGCTGTTTTCTTAGCCATATGTATTACTATACATTATGATGTATAGTAATACAAGTATTGTGGCGAGTTAGGCCCGCAGTTGCGCCCCTAGTTTGGCAACAGCGTCGATGCTCTTTTGGCGAGCAGCTGCTACTTCTTCATCGGTGAGTGTCCGATCGGGAGCCTGGAGCCGAATACGAAAGGCCAAGCTGCGGGAGTCGTCGTTAACACCCTTGCCACGGTAAATATCGAAGAGGTCGACAGACACGGCGAGTGCGCCTGCGCCTTGCCGTACTGCGCGATGCACATCGAAGGCAGACACCGTATTGGGAACCACGAAAGCGAGATCGACATCGCTCGATGGATACCGACTCACTGTTTTCGCTGCTACTGCTTTTGGCTCTTCTCGCAACACAGTAGAGAGCGACAGCTCCATGCAACTCACACGCCCGGCGATGCCGTGTTGTTTCAAGACAACAGGAGAGATTTCGCCGATAGCACCAATAACAGTCTTACCACGGCGCAGAGTTGCACTACGCCCAGGGTGAAAGCCAGCAGGAGGACTCTTCTGGTCGATCTGAGCACCGATGCCTAACGCATCGACCAATAAGTTCCACGTGGAAAGTGCAGAAAGCTCTTTACCGTCAGAATCGACCGACATCACACACAACATTTCTTCTTCATCGGGCAACGAAGCGCCACTTCCCCGCGGATACACGTGCCCAACCTCGTAGAGATGAATGTTGTCGACACGATGCGACTGGTTATACGCAATTGCCCGTAACAAACCTGGCCGCAATGAAACGCGCAGTACCGACTCTTCAGCCACAAGCGGGTTCACCAATGCAAGTTGTGCGCTGTCGTCGATGCCGGCGAGTCGTGTAGATGAAGGGTCGAGAAACGGGTTAGGCATCGCTTCGCACCAACCGGCTTCCACCATTACTTCATGCACTAGGCGGCGGCGCTGTTGCACTCCAGACAACCGCCCGTGCACTGGCGAATGCGGAACCGACTTACCTAAAGCGTCATAACCGTAGTGTCGAGCAATCTCTTCAATGATGTCGACTTCACTCGTGCAGTCGGGTCGCCAAGAAGGAATACCCACCAAGGCGTTGCCATCTTTTTGGTCGGCAACAACGAATCCGATTGGTCGAATGAGTTCGTGTACCTCCGTGGCACTGAGTGAGACCCCCAGAACGCGCAACACTTGTGACAACCGCAGGGTGACCTGCGTGAGTTGCTGCGGGCAAGTGTTATTGGCAACAACCTGAGATGAGCCACACACCACAAGATCTGGGCACGTGATGTGCAAGATTTCGATGAATCGCAAAGCTGCATATTCCGCACCAAATGGGTCGACTCCTCTTTCGAATCGCGCAGATGCTTCTGAACGCAATCCGTGCCGAGCAGCAGACTCTAAAACAGTGTCGGCTGGGAACCATGCAGCTTCAAGCACAATTTCCGTGGTTGTAGGGGTAACTTCAGAATGCAAGCCGCCCATAACTCCACCAAGACCAATAGCGGTGTTTTCACCATTTGCAATCACGATGTCGGTTGGGTCTAACTCACGTGTTGCCCCATCGAGGGTGACAAGGGTTTCTTGCGGCAGTGCGAAACGTACACAAAAACCACTATTCACGGCATTGAGATCGTAAGCGTGTGTTGGCTGATTGAGCTCGAGCATCACGAAGTTTGAAGCGTCAACAACGTTATTGATAGAGCGCATACCACTGCGAGACAAACGGTCTTGCAGCCACTGCGGCGATGGGCGCACAGCAATATTCTTCACCACTGTTGCTGTGAAGCGGCCGCAGGCATCTTGACTTGCAATATTGATGTCAACTTTGTGCACTGGCGCAGCTTGAACGTCGATCTTCTTCGCTTGGAATGGAATAGCTAAGTGCGCAGCAAGATCGCGAGCAACACCTAAATGCCCCCAACATTCGGGACGATTACGGGTGAGATCGATATCGAAGATGGTGTCGGTGGTAGCACCAAGCGCATCGAAGAGTTCAACGCCGAGTGGCAAATGCGATGGCAAGATGAAAATTCCACCGTGATCTTCGTTGAGCTCCAACTCTTTAGCGCTGCACAACATGCCTTCGCTATCGATGCCAAGAATTCCACGTTTCAGTATTTGGCGACCATCGGGCATTGTTGTGCCGAGAGTTGCTAACGGGATCTTGTCGCCCGCTGACATATTGAATGCTCCACACCATACGTGCAACTCATTGACACCATCGGTGGTGACATACACGCGGTGAACTTTTTCAGCATCGGGATGTCGCTCTGTACGCAGCACCTGTGCAACAACTACACCCTGCAAGCGCGAACCCGACTCGATGACTTCTTCAACAGGCATGCCCAAAGAGGTCAATGCATCACTCAGGCTCTCGGTATCGGTGCCGAAGTCGGCGAATTCATTGAGCCAAGACAAGAGAATTTTCATGACGAGAACTGCCTTAAGAAACGAAGATCGTTGGTGTACATCTCGCGAATATCTTCCACATTGTGGCGTTCCTTCGCCATGCGGTCGATACCGAACCCGAAAGCAAACCCCGACCACTCTTCTGGGTCGAGTCCACCTGCGCGCAAGACATCGGGGTGCACCATGCCGCAACCGCCCAGCTCAATCCACGAGCCATTTGCACGACGAATATCGAATTCGGCACTTGGTTCGGTGAAAGGAAAATACGACGGGCGA
>Ga0222713_10006981_pt1 | contig 10665 bp, 10 predicted proteins | sample C33_649DmetaG_FD_165061 | JGI IMG/M metagenome (GOLD analysis project Ga0222713, IMG submission 165061) | Estuarine water microbial communities from San Francisco Bay, California, United States - C33_649D | ecosystem: Environmental > Aquatic > Marine > Unclassified | place: USA: California... | reverse complement strand
TAGTAACAAATGTAATAAAATTCCTTCTGCCACAGCAGCATCCAAATCCTTATCTTTGTCCTTCATGGCACAAAAGACATCAAATAGGCTCAAGCCAGGCGCCAAGAAGTGGCTGGACAAGTACCGATTGTTGGTTCAAAATGAGGACACACACGAAGAAAAGTTTTCGTTGACCCTCAATAGACTCAACGTTTTGCTGCTTGTTTCCCTAGGTTCCTTTTTGTTGATTTTAATCACCACAGTAGTCATCGCGTTTACCCCATTACGGGAATATATTCCGGGTTATGCGTCCACTAGCTTGAGAAAAAAGGCGGTGGAACTGTCCGAACAAACGGATTCGCTTCAGCAGGCATTGGCCCAAAACAATTTGTACCTGAACCGAGTTATTGAAGCCCTTCGGGGCGATCTTCCGTTGGAGCAAGTAGCCGACACGTTGTTTTTACCGATACCCAGCGATAGTATCGATGTGGATTTGTCCACCATCGCCGAAGACTCTCTGCTTCGGGTTGCCGTGGCTTTTGAGGACCGCGTCAATGTTTTCCCGGCACCCAACGCCGGACTACAGGTGTTTTATCCCCCAGCATCAGGACCTTTTTCCAGCGCATTTGAACCAGAGCACAACCATTGGGCGCTCGACATTACTGCTGACCCAGGAACCCCCGTTAAATCAGTGGCTCAAGGCACGGTGGTGTTTGCAGATTGGACGTCTAATCAAGGATATGTTTTGGTGGTGGAACATCAAGATCGATTTATCTCGGTGTATAAACATTGCGGAACGTTGCTGAAAAGCCAGTCTGACCGCGTAAAAGCCGGAGAAGCGATCGCTACGGTAGGCAGCACAGGTTCTCTGAGCACAGGACCCCACCTCCATTTCGAACTCTGGAAAGACGGCGCGCCAGTTAATCCAAACCTGTATATCGATTTTGCCCCATGAGTATTAAGTCAATCGCCGCTAAAATCTACGCGTCCTGGGTGCATCAAAAAACTCAGCGATGGGCCAGCGCTCCTCATCAAACCCAACAAAGAGTGTTTACCTCGCTGATTAAGGCCGCTAGAAATACGGAATTTGGCCGAGATCATGATTTTGGGTCCATCAACTCCCACGCAGATTTTGTCTCCCGAGTGCCTGTGCGGGATTACGAAGGACTAAAGCCTTATGTGGAGCGAATCAAAGCAGGCGCTTCTGATGTATTGTGGCCTGGCAAACCCCTTTATTTTGCCAAAACCTCAGGTACCACTTCGGGCGTTAAGTACATCCCGATCACCGGTCCAGGGATGAAAGCCCAAGTGGAGGCCTCTAAAAATGCGATCTTGTCCTATATTCACGAAACTGGTCAAGCCGATTTTGTCGACCGAAAAATGATTTTTCTGCAAGGGAGCCCGGAACTTACAGAAGTTGGGGGAATAAAAACAGGTAGACTATCCGGTATTTCCGCACATTTTGTTCCTGCCTATTTGCAAAAAAACAGGTTGCCCTCTTGGAAAACCAATTGCATGGAGGATTGGGAATCCAAAGTAGAGGCCATCGTTGCCGAGACCAAGGATCAAGACATGGGGGTAATCGCAGGAATACCCTCCTGGGTTCAAATGTATTTTGAACGCCTTCAGGCCCAAACAGGGAAGTCTACCAAAGCCTTATTCCCAAATTTTCAGCTGTTTATATACGGAGGCGTGAATTACGAGCCCTACCGCGCAAAATTTGAAGCTTTGATGGGTGGACGGATTGACAGCATTGAGCTTTTTCCCGCTAGCGAAGGGTTTTTTGCCTACCAAGACAAACAACAAGAGCGCGGAATGTTGTTGTTGCTCAACAGCGGAATTTTCTATGAGTTTATCGAGGCGGCAAGGTTCCACGAGCCCACGGCGAAAAGGCTCACGTTAGACCAAGTGCGCCTGGGAGTAGATTATGTCTTAATCATCAGCACCCAGAGTGGTTTATGGGGGTATAATATGGGGGATACCGTACAATTTACTTCAATCACCCCGTATCGGGTGATCGTATCAGGACGCATCAAACACTACATTTCGGCTTTTGGGGAGCACGTGATCGCTAAAGAGGTTGAATATGCGATGCAGCAGGCCTTGGCAAAGAGCGACGCTCAGATCAACGAATTTACGGTCGCCCCACAGATTACTCCGGAAAGCGGCTTGCCCTATCACGAGTGGCTGATCGATTTTGAGAAAATGCCCAGTGAACTGGAGGCATTTGCCCAGTCCCTAGATCTCGCTATGAGGGAGCAAAACACCTATTACGACGACTTGATTTCCGGTTCTGTGTTGCGCAGGCTGGTGATCACTCCTCTTGAACGCCATTGTTTTTCGGATTATATGAGGTCGTTGGGCCGTCTGGGCGGGCAAAACAAAGTCCAGCGACTATCTAATGACCGCCAAATGGCCGATGCTTTACACGGCTTTAATACCTTAGCAAAATGATGAATCAATCAAGGGCGAGAGAGTCCACCAACGCGATCAAAAGAATTTATGTGGCCATGCAGCATTTGCTGAACCGCGGACACTACAAACCTATGGGAGAGTCCGGCAATGCCCTGCGCTCTGCCCTACTGGAATTAAGGCCAGAAATCTACGGGTCGATTGCCGAAGAAAAAACGGAACTCAACGGGTTGATCTATGTTTTAGAGCGCCTGCCTGAGGGCATTGAGGAGTGTGTCCACATCAATTTGACTTCTGATGAGGGTTATGCCCAAACCCACCTCAAACCCATTGTCCCCCCGAAACGCCGCAGAAATTGTTACCGCATCGACCCCGACCAGATGAACATCGAAATCACCCGCGGCCGATCCGACGTGTACGATATTTTGACCCATTTGACTTTTTTGTATTGGGAAGCCGATAAACTTCAGGAACGAGCCTGGCAGACAGACACTCAAACCTATAGCCACGATTGGGTTAAGTTTTCATCGGTGATGGCCATGGAAGAACGCACCGAGGAAGATCGCGAGCGCGCCTTGATACATTTGGCCAGTATGATGGGCCGAACCTATACAGAGGCTCGGGCGTTGTACGCCCATTTTGCTACGAGCCAGGCACCCGACCGAATGCTCTCCTTGTTCTTCTGGCTGATCAAGCGCTCCATGGATGAACACACTCAAGGCATCAAGCGAAGCATTTCGTTTAGCCCCCTGTTGCGCGAACGCATAGGTCACCACATCTACGGAGAGAAATGGGCCAATAACATTAAGAAAGTCCTTTCTGACCACCAGTTATTTCATCGTCCAATTCACTTGATCAGCGCCAACATGCACTCAGTCATGAATGCGCTCTATGCTGGTCACGCCTTGGAAGAGGACACCAAAGGGCTTACCGCTCTAGCGAGGTATGAACTGCTCAGCGCTGCGGAAAATGATCATTTGCGCAGTAAAGTAAAAGCATATGCCCACGCTCACGGTATGATTTCAATAGACGACACCTCGGGCACCAACATCGATGTACAGGTATTTGATATGGCTCAGTGTGTGTTGGGTGCCTGTGCGTTTAAAAGCGGAAAAAACCAAGACGAGCAACCCGTTTTGGTGGTGATGGACTACGCCTTTGGCGAACAAGCCTTTGAAACCGTCGACGAGTTTTTAAAACCGTTTGACACCCCAATCGGCGCACAATATCTGAATATCGCTTCCGTTTCCATTATGGGAAAAGCGGGAATATTGGCCGGAGACAAAGGAGATTTGATGATTCCAACAGCCCATATTTTTGAGGGTACAGCCGACAACTATCCATTTGAAAATGCTTTGTCTGTATCTGACTTCACCGGCCACGGACTACAGGTTTTTGGCGGCCCGATGATCTCTGTGTTGGGAACATCCTTGCAAAACAAAGATATCCTCTCCTATTTTCAAGCTTCCTCATGGGGAGTAATCGGATTGGAGATGGAGGGTGTTCACTACCAAAAAGCCATTCAAGCCGCGGCGAAAATCAGGAAAAACATTCGGGAAGATGTGGTGGTTCGCTATGCGTATTACGCGTCGGATAACCCCTTAGAGACGGGCAGTACACTGGCCTCCGGGGGCCTTGGAACTACAGGCGTTAAGCCGACATACCTGATTACCGAGAAGATTTTGGACCAAATATTTAACGGATAAGTCGGGAAAATGGACACACAGGCGCATCAACGCATTTTGGTCACTGGGGGAGCTGGATTTATTGGGTCTCACCTGATCCTTCGTTTGGTCCAGGATTTCCCCCAATGGACGATCCACAACCTGGACGCCTTGACCTATGCTGCGGATCTGAGCGTGTTATTGCCCATCAGTCAAGCGCCGAATTATCATTTTCACCACCTGGACATCACCGATGTTGATGCATTGACCGAGCTTTGGTCGACCTACTCCTTTGACGCAGTGATTCATTTGGCGGCAGAAAGCCACGTAGATCGCTCTATCCAAGGACCGGAGGTGTTTTTGACCACTAATGTGCAGGGAACCCTCAATTTGTTGACGCTGGCGATAAAACACTGGAAAGATCAACCCGAAAAAAGATTTCACCACATCAGCACCGATGAAGTGTATGGTTCTTTAGGGGCAACAGGCTACTTCACCGAGCAGACTCCTTACGCTCCAAATTCCCCCTATGCCGCCTCAAAGGCCAGCGCAGACCATTGGGTAAGGGCCTATGCACACACCTTTGGGTTAAATGCTGTGATCACCAATTGTTCCAACAACTATGGACCCCACCAACATCCAGAAAAACTAATCCCGTTGAGCGTGGACCGCATGTGGCGCCTAGAGCCGGTGCCTCTATACGGCGATGGTCTTCAAGTGAGGGATTGGTTACATGTTTCGGACCACGTAGATGGAATTCTTCAGGTTTTTCTTAGCGCAGTGCCCGGAGCTCAATATGTCATTGGCGGTAGAAACGAGTGGAAAAACAAGGACTTATTGGCCCAAATTGCCACAGTTGTCGATCAGCAGCTAGGAAGGCCCTCGGGCACTTCTGCGGCCCTGATTACCCCTGTTCAAGACCGACCAGGACACGACCGCAGGTATGCGATTGACCCCCAAAAAATAGAAAACGAATTGGGGTGGTCTGCCCAAAAAGACATGCCATCTGGTCTAGAAGAAACAGTAGCCTGGTGTCTAAAACGATCGCGATTAAGCCCAAACACCAGCAAATCATGACCCACCGCGCAAAGCCCATGAAAGGAATCGTATTGGCTGGAGGTACCGGAACCCGGCTACACCCGCTCACCTTGGGCGTCAGCAAGCAGTTGATGCCTATTTACAACAAGCCAATGATCTATTATCCCATCGCGACTCTGGTTTCTTGCGGGATACAGGAAATTCTGCTGATCACTACGCCACAAGACGCTTCTTTGTTTAAGACGTTACTGGGGAATGGATCGGCTTGGGGAATCAACTTTACCTATTTGACCCAGTCAAAACCAGAGGGTATTGCCCAAGCGCTGGTTTTGGCAGAAGCGTTTTTAGATGGCGCTCCAGCGGCATTGATTTTAGGGGATAATTTGTTCCACGGAAAAGGCCTGTCCGATTTGTTGCGCCAACAGACGAATCCATCAGGCGCCACGATTTTTGGCTATGCTGTCAATGATCCTGAGCGTTATGGAGTGATTGCTTTTGACACTCAGATGAATCCGGTAAATTTGATAGAAAAACCGAGCAACCCACCCTCAACCTATGCCGTTCCAGGGATCTATTTTTATAACCACGAGGCTCCGGCTAGAGCCAAAGCAGTTACTAAAAGCGGACGAGGCGAATACGAGATCACCGAGGTGAATAAATCATACCTTCAAGATGGAGCCTTGAGCGTAGTGTTGTTGGATCCAGGATTTACTTGGTTGGATACGGGAACATTTGCCGCATTGAGTGAGGCCAGTCAGTTTGTTGAGGTGTTAGAAAACAGGCAAGGTCAGTTGATTGGCGCTCCTGAATGGGCCGCTTTTCAAGCGGGATTTATTGACGCAGATCAATTAAGCGCCTTGGCAACACCGCTCATGCGCAGTGGTTATGGACAACAATTGCTTAAAGCATTAAACAGTTATGGAGCGCGTTGACACTCATTTATCGGGCTGTGCCCTGTTGAAGCCTTTGGTGCGTGAAGACGTGCGCGGCTATTTTTTTGAGTCCTTTCGCACAGATTTGTTTGAACAACTGATGGGCCATCCTTTTACTGTGGTGCAGCAAAATGAGTCCAGCTCAAAATACGGGGTGGTGCGCGGCTTGCACTGGCAAATCCCTCCACGCGCTCAAGCCAAGCTGATTCGCGTGCTGAGCGGTGAAATCCGCGATGTAGTGGTGGACCTCCGCCCAGAATCACGTACTTTTGGCCAGCATTACAGTTGTGTGCTCAGCGCGGAAAACAAACACCAGCTGTTCGTCCCCCAAGGTTTTGCCCATGGGTTTTCCGTATTGAGTCCCCAGGCCATAGTCGCTTACAGCTGCGATGCGCTTTACTCCCCAGCCCATGAACGCGGACTGCATCCATTGGATCCTGATTTAGGGATTGATTGGGGCCTAAAACCTGAGGATTGCGTGTTGTCTGCAAAAGACGCCCAGCAACCTCTTTGGAAAGAATACCAACCATGAGACACGTTTTAGTTACCGGCGCCCTCGGACAATTAGGCAGTACATTTCAAAGATTGGCCCACCGATTTCCCGGATTGGAGTTTGTTTGGATGGATCGAAACTCGTTGGACATCACAAACCCTGAAGCCGTGTCACAAGCACTCGCCCAACGCAGATATAGCTATTTGCTGAATTGCGCGGCTTACACCGCCGTGGATCAAGCGGAAAGCGAGCCCGAGGCCGCAGACCGAATCAACCATTTAGGGGCCTGTGTGTTGGCTCAAGGGTGTGCGGATGCAGGGGTACACTTGGTTCATATTTCAACAGACTACGTGTTTGATGGGACCTCTTCTACGGCCTACACCCCAAAGGACGCCCCCAACCCACAAGGGGTTTACGGGGCTACCAAATGGAAGGGGGAACAGTGCATCAGTCGGTATGCACAGCGATACACGACCGTGCGAACTTCTTGGTTGTATGACCGCACGGGCAAGAACTTTGTACAGACCATGTTGCGGTTGTCCCAGACCCAAAAAGAACTCAAGGTGGTCAACGATCAAATAGGTTCACCGACGTTTACAGAAGATTTAGCCATGGCCTTGGGCACCCATATGGAGCAGGGCACCTTGCCCAAAGGCATCACTCATTTCAGCAATACGGGCTCGTGCAGTTGGTTTGAGTTTGCCCGAGCCATTTTTGAAGAGCGAGGTATAGACATCCCTGTGCTTCCTGTCAGCTCGGCAGCCTATCAAGCTGCAGCGCCCCGCCCCGCCTATTCTCTATTGGCATTGACGCCCCAGTACCCTTCTAGGCCCTGGAGAACAGCCCTTAAAGACGCATTAACCACCCATAACCAAACCCCATGAATGTACTGATTTTAGGTTCCGGAGCAAGAGAACACACAATGGCTTGGAAATTGTCCCAAAGTCCCGAAAACCCCCATATCTATGTGGCCCCTGGAAATGCTGGATCAGCCGATGTAGCGACGAATTTACCGTTATCGGTAACTGATTTTAACGGAATTGCGCAAGCGGTTCATCAGTTCGGGATTGACCTCGTATTGGTGGGCCCTGAGGACCCCTTAGTCCTAGGAATTAGCGATTTTTTTGGCGCGGACCCAACGCTCGCACATGTGCCGGTTATTGGGCCCAACAAAACAGCCGCTCAACTTGAGGGAAGTAAGCAGTATGCCAAGGAGTTTTTAATCAGACACGGCATCCCTACAGCAGCTTACGCGGCATTCACGGCGGACACACTCGCCGAGGGACAAGCGTTTTTAACCACCCTAAAGGCGCCTTATGTGTTGAAAGCGGATGGATTGGCCGCAGGAAAAGGAGTTTTAATTCTTTCAGACCTACAGGAGGCACAATCGGCCTTGGCCGAAATGTTGGTGGACCAGAAATTTGGCGCAGCGAGCCAAACGGTGGTTATTGAGGAGTTTTTGAGCGGGATTGAGCTGAGTTGTTTTGTGCTTACGGACGGCGTGAGTTATAAAGTATTGCCTACCGCCAAAGACTACAAACGCATTGGCGAGGGAGACACGGGACTCAACACGGGAGGCATGGGCGCTATTTCCCCGGTCCCTTTTGCGGATCAAGTGTTTTTGGACAAGGTACATGAGCGCATAATAGTGCCAACCATTGAAGGGCTGAAAAAGGACAACATCACCTATGTGGGCTTCATTTTTATAGGACTGATCAAGGTTGGGGACGATCCATTCGTGATTGAATACAATGTGCGCATGGGCGATCCGGAAACCGAAGTGGTCTTGCCCCGCATCAAGACGGATTTGTTGACGTTGCTTCGCGCAACAGGCCAAGGAAAACTGCACGAGGTAGCCTTAGAGATTGACGCCAGGACCGCAACTACCGTAATGGCGGTAGCAGGGGGGTATCCAGAAGCCTACGAAAAAGGACATCCCATCTCAGGGATAGACCTGGTGGAGAACGCCCTGGTATTTCAAGCAGGAACTGCCCAAAACGGTGATCAAGTATGCACCAACGGAGGCAGGGTCCTAGCGGTAACCGCTTTTGGAACAGAGTACAAACAGGCCTTGGCTCAGTCTTACTTAGGGTTAAGCCAGATCGATTTCCAAGACATGTATTACCGGAAAGATTTGGGATTTGACTTGGGGTAAAAAATAAGGGCGGCCACAGGCCGCCCTTATTGTATGGATATGGCGTAAGCTATTACAGGAAAGAGTGCGCCGAGTTGTCTTTGTTTTCCTCTTTGCGCTCGTTGAAGCCCTTGAGTTGTTTCATCCAATAACCAAAAGCGGTCATGCCGACAAGCACAAAAATCCAATTCACTGTGTTGGCTAGCCACCAGTTGTCCATAAAACGCAGCACGTCATAGGGAATGAACAGTCCGTCAACAAATAGGCTTTCAATGAATTTCCAAAACGCTTTCATGTGTGATGTTTTTGAGGTCAACGCGCCTTGCGGGCGACTTTGAATTATATTTACGGAGCAAAAATAGAAAAAGCTGCGATGATTTCAAGTGTTTTTGGCAAAAGCCGCCTGTTTAATTTTTTGCTGGTCTGGGGATGGATCATGTTGTTCGTCATTTTAGATCAAGGGATAGCCGGAGTTGCCCTATCTTGGAAAACCATGCTTATCAACGCCGTACTGCTAGCGTTGATTTTAGGGTTATTGCAGTTTGTGATCGCCAAAAACAACCTGACCACCCAACACCACATCGCGTTGTTTTTCTTCGGCATGTCTGTTTCTGCCCACCCTACGGCGGTTTTGGACGCGCCGATGATGGGGACGTTAGCCGCGTTGCTTTTAGCGTTTAGACGGATTTTATCTATGCGCTCATTAAACGAGGTGCGTTCCAAAGTATTTGACGCTACCCTTTGGATTCTATTGGCCAGCTGGTTTTTCCCCTCCGCCTTACTAGCGCTGGTATTGCTCTATCTGGCCTTGTATTTTTATCAATGGGACCATCCAAAAAACTGGTTGGTTTCGCTTTTGGCCATTGCCGCCTTCTTGGTGTTGCTTTGGGGTTTTGGATCAGAGGCCGCGGCCTTAGGGTATTTTAATGGGCTGCAAGCCGAGTTTATGCGCCCTGATTCCACCCAACATCCCTGGTTTCCCTTCTTGTTTTGGAGCGCCTTTGGGGGTTCTGCTTGGACATTGTTCCGCACAGTACAGAGCTTAAAGTCCGGACTTTCTGGTCGATTGTTGTCGTTGAGGTTGGTTTTTGTGTTCTGGGGGATTGGATTTTTGTGGGTGGGCCTCCATGTTCACGCTCATTCTTCGGTGTGGTTATTGGCTTTTGTACCCGCTTCGGTGTTGGCCGCAGCAGCCTGGGAAACCCTGCCCAAGTTTTGGATGAAAGAAGCGATGCTGTGGGCGGGGATGGCAGCCTCGATAGGCGCTTGGATTTCCGGGGTGATGCAGGCGGTGTAGGCCGAGAGAATTGGGTATATTTGCCTTAAAATTATCCGTATGTTTTGCGCCAAAGCCTTTCGTATTTTCGAAGAAAGTATACAGCAGTACCACGTGGAGGATCGTGTCGATCAACCGTTAATCAACCCGTATCCTTCAAACGCCATTGAGCATCTTCTATATAAAAAGAATTGGATTGACACGGTGCAATGGCATTTTGAAGACCTGATTCGCGATCCAGAAATTGACCCTCATGCAGCATTGGTGCTCAAGCGCAAGATCGACGCCAGCAACCAGGAGCGCACAGATTTAGTTGAATTTATCGACGCGTATTTTTTTGATCAATACGCTCAGGTAGTGGTCAGTCCCGATGCGCCGATTAACACGGAAAGCCCTGCATGGGCGGTGGATCGACTGTCTATATTGGCCTTGAAAATCTATCACATGCAACAAGAGGTGGACCGCACCGATGCTGCGGCAGACCACATTGCTTTATGCCAAACAAAACTATCCGTGCTCTTGACCCAAAAGCAAGACCTGACCACCGCCATTGATCAGTTGTTGACGGACATCGCTCAAGGTCGTAAGTACATGAAAGTGTACAAGCAGATGAAGATGTACAACGACGATGAGCTCAATCCCGTGCTGCGTGTCCGAAAATAACCAGACAATCCCTCAGCCCAAGCTGTTATTTATCCGCTCATCGGCCATGGGTGACGTAGCGCTGTCTGTTCCTG
>Ga0222713_10006979_pt1 | contig 10667 bp, 6 predicted proteins | sample C33_649DmetaG_FD_165061 | JGI IMG/M metagenome (GOLD analysis project Ga0222713, IMG submission 165061) | Estuarine water microbial communities from San Francisco Bay, California, United States - C33_649D | ecosystem: Environmental > Aquatic > Marine > Unclassified | place: USA: California... | reverse complement strand
GTTGCCGATCTCACGCTCGCCGGCTTCGGCCGCAAGGAGATTCAGCTTGCCGAGCACGAGATGCCTGGCCTGATGGCGCTGCGTGCGGAATACGCCGACAGCCAACCGCTTGCTGGCGCTCGAATCGCTGGTTCGTTGCACATGACAATCCAAACCGCCGTGCTGATCGAAACGCTGACCTGCCTCGGTGCCGATGTTCGCTGGGTGAGCTGCAACATCTTCTCCACCCAGGATCACGCTGCAGCAGCAGTGGTCGTTGGACCGAATGGAACCCTTGAGCGTCCGACCGGCGTGCCTGTATTCGCTTGGAAGGGCGAAACGCTTGAGGAGTACTGGTGGTGCACCGAGCAGATCCTTCGTTGGCCCGATGGTGGCGGCCCCAACATGATCCTCGACGATGGCGGCGATGCAACGCTTCTCGTGCATAAGGGTGTTGAGTACGAACGCACCGGTGTCGTTCCCGACACAACAGAAGATGACTCCGAAGAATGGGCAATCGTTCTTGATGTCCTTCGTCGCACAGTTGCCAGCGAGCCCGAGCTTTGGCATGGCGTAGCCGCTGGAATCAAGGGTGTTACTGAAGAGACCACCACTGGTGTGCACCGCTTGTACCAAATGCAAGAAGCCGGTCAACTGCTTTTCCCGGCTATCAACGTGAATGATTCGGTCACCAAGTCGAAGTTCGACAACCTCTACGGGTGTCGTCATAGCCTCATTGACGGACTCAACCGTGCGACCGACGTCATGATCGGCGGCAAGGTTGCCCTTGTTTGTGGTTACGGAGACGTTGGCAAGGGATGTGCCGCATCGCTTCGTGGTCAGGGTGCTCGCGTCATCGTTACCGAAATCGATCCCATTTGTGCGCTTCAAGCCGCAATGGAGGGTTACCAGGTTGCCCGTCTCGAAGATGTTCTCGACATTGTCGACATCTACGTCACCGCAACTGGCAACTTCAACATCATCACGGCTGAGCACATGGCGAAAATGAAGCATCAGGCGATCGTCAGCAATATTGGACATTTCGATAACGAAATCGATATGGCCGGACTGAAGAAGATGAGCGACGTTCAGCGCGTTGTGATCAAGCCTCAGGTCGACGAGTACGTCTTCCCCGATGGTCATTCGGTCATTGTTCTTGCTGAAGGACGTCTCATGAATCTCGGTTGCGCTACCGGCCATCCAAGCTTCGTGATGTCGAACAGTTTCTCGAACCAGGTCATTGCTCAGATCGAGCTCTACGGCCACACCGATTTCTACGAGAAGCGGGTGTACACCCTTCCCAAGCACCTCGACGAAAAGGTCGCGATGCTTCATCTCGATGCCTTGGGCGTGAGGCTCACCAAGTTGACTGAAGAGCAGGCGTCGTATCTCGGTCTGCCTGTCACCGGTCCGTTCAAGTCAGATCACTACCGGTACTGATACCGTCCGGCTCGTCTGTTGCCCTTATGGCAGCAGGCGAGCCGTTTTCGTTTTCCAACATCGCAGGGGGTTGTCATGGAGCAGTTGGCAGGCAAGGTCGCAGTCGTCACCGGCGCAGCAAGCGGCATTGGGCTCGCATTGGCAAAGAAGTTGGGCGCTGAAGGTATGAAAGTCGTGATGGCTGACATTGAGGTACCTGCCCTCGAAGCCGCTGCGGCCTCACTTCCAGATTCGGTGGAGCGCATCAGCGTTGTGTGTGATGTATCGAAGGGTGAGCAGATCGACGCACTACGTGCTGCGGCAATCGACGCATTCGGCGCTGTGCACGTTGTGTGCAACAACGCGGGCGTCGGCGGCGGTGGGGCGATGTCGGAAATGAATATCGATGACTGGAAGTGGGTCATAGACGTTGACCTCTGGAGCGTGATTCACGGGGTTCGTGTTTTCCTTCCTGGACTCATCGAACAAGGCGAGGGACATATCGTCAACACCGCTTCGGTCGCGGGATTGTTCTCGGCTCCGTTCATGGGTCCATACAACGTGGCCAAATACGGTGTCGTTGCGCTTTCAGAAACGCTTTGTAATGAACTGGCGATGCAGCAGTCCCCGGTCGGAGTGTCGGTTCTTTGCCCCTCATGGGTCAAAACAAAGATTGCGAGTTCTGTTCGGAACAAGCCTGGAGCAACCGCAGAGGAAGCCGATGCGCTTTCGCAGTTTGTTCAACCGTTGATTGACGGTGGAATCGATCCTGATCAGGTCGCAGATCGCGTTGTTGCGGCGGTGAAGAACAAAGAGTTTTGGATCATCACTCACGACGACACACCGGCAGCGGTCACCCTCCGAACGCGTTCAATTCTTGAAGGAACCAATCCTCCCCAGTTAATGCACTGATCGCACATCGGGGAGCCGGAGGACTCATCACAAACTCCGACCCGATTCCTAGGTTGCATGGATGCTTCGTCGTCTCCGTGCATTCGTTAATTCGCTCGCAGAACCATGGTTTCCGACACTGTGCCTCCGATGCGGCGTGGTCGGTACGTCACCTTGTCCAGAATGCAGCGAAGAGTTCACGCCTGCGCATGTAGTCGGCGAGACTGCGCACCTTGATGCTGTTGTGGCGCTCGTTGTTTATGACGAGGTGTCGCGACCTTTTATTGCCGATCTCAAATTCCGGGGGAAATGGGCGACGGTCCAAGCATTCACCCCTGCGATGTCATTCCTTCTCGACGAGTGCATCGGCACAGAGCGACCTGGTCCTGTGCTGACGTGGGCCCCGACGACTCCGACTCGTGCTCGTCAGCGCGGGTTCGATCAGGCCGAAGTCATCGCTCGGCACGTCGCCCACTACTCAGGTCGGCCGGTACTCAAGCTCCTTGATCGGCGACCAGGTGAACATCAGACCGGTCGGAGCCGGAGTGAGCGATCGACTGGCATCCACTTCGACCCGCGCCGACCCGTTTATGGAGCGATTGTGGTGTTCGACGATGTTGTGACCACCGGGTCGACGCTGAGTGCTGCGGCCCAGGCCCTGCGGTTCGCAGGCGCTTCCGCAGTGGTCGGCGTCACCCTTGCGGCCACCCCAGACCGGCCAAAGCGCTGAAGTCGGTGGTCCGATCGGACTTTCACCCAGTTCTCACCCTCCTCTGACCGTGGCCTCAGGAAGGCATCAGTACACTTGCGATCCTCATGGGCATCCTCGACAAGATTCTGCGCGCCGGCGAAGGCAAGAAGGTTCGGGCTATCGAAGCTCTCGTACCTGAGATCAACGCCCTCGAACCCGAGATTGAACGACTCTCCGATGAGGCGCTGGCCCATCGGACCGTCGAATTCCGTGAGCAGTTGGCCAACGGAGCCGATCTCGAGGACATCATGGTGGATGCCTTCGCCGTGGTTCGCGAAGCCGCCCGGCGTGAAATCGGTCAGCGTCACTACGACGTCCAGATGATGGGCGGTGCTGCGCTGCACTTTGGTTGGGTTGCGGAAATGAAGACCGGTGAAGGCAAGACACTCGTGTCGACCCTCCCCGTGTACCTCAATGCGCTGGCGGGTAAGGGAGTCCACGTGGTTACCGTGAACGACTATCTCGCAACCCGAGATTCCGACTGGATGGGCCGAGTACACCGCCGTCTTGGCCTTTCGGTTGGTCTCGTCATTCCGGGCATGAACGATCCTGCCGTGAAGCGGGCGCAGTATGCGTGCGACGTCACCTACGGCACCAACAACGAGTTTGGTTTCGATTACCTCCGCGACAACATGTCTATGAGTCGCGCCGAGCAAGTGCAGCGAGGCCACTCGTACTGCATCGTCGATGAAATCGACTCCATTCTTATTGACGAAGCGCGAACCCCCCTCATTATCTCTGGTCGCATCGCCGATGCCGCAAAGATTTATTACCAGTTCGCGTCGATTGTTCGCGGTCTGAAGCGCGACGTTCATTACGACGTCGACGAAGAAAAGCGAACGGTTGCCCCCACTGATGAAGGCGTTGAAGCAGTCGAGCGCGCTCTCGGTGTCGAAAACATGTACGACGAGGTCTCGCAGAATCTCGTGCATCAGTTGCAGGCTGCATTGCGTGCAAAGGAACTGTTCAAGCGCGACAAGGACTACGTCGTGCAGCACGGTCAGGTGAAAATCGTCGACGAATTCACCGGTCGAATCCTCGATGGTCGCCGTTGGTCGGAAGGTCTTCATCAAGCGGTTGAGGCAAAAGAGGGTGTGAAGATCGAGGAAGAGAATCAAACCCTCGCCACCATCACGTTGCAGAACTACTTCCGCATGTACGACAAATTGGCGGGTATGACCGGTACCGCTGAAACCGAAGCATCTGAATTCCTCACGACCTACAACCTCCATGTGGTGCCGATCCCGACCCACCGACCGATGGTTCGTCTCGATAAGGGCGACCTCATTTACAAGAGTGAAGACGCCAAATTCAACGCTGTCGTCGACGACATTGCTGAGCGCAGCGCAGCTGGTCAGCCCGTGCTCGTCGGCACGATTTCGGTCGAGAAGTCCGAAACTCTCTCGCGCTATCTGAACAAGCGCGGCGTCCCTCACGAGGTTTTGAACGCAAAGCTGCACTTCCGCGAAGCCGACATCGTTGCCCAGGCTGGCCGCTTGGGTGCGGTCACCGTTGCGACGAACATGGCCGGTCGAGGCGTCGACATTCTTCTCGGCGGTAACGCGGAAGGACTCGCGGCTCGTGATCTCGCAGCCGAGGGTCTCGACCCGGAAACCGAAGAAGGCCAAGCGCGCCTCACGGAACTGATCGCACTACACGAGCCCGAGTGTCGTGAAGGTGGCGAAAAGGTCCGTGAACTTGGCGGTCTCTACGTTCTCGGTACCGAACGACACGAAAGTCGACGCATTGATAACCAGTTGCGTGGTCGATCCGGTCGTCAGGGTGATCCTGGTGAAAGCCGCTTCTATCTTTCGCTAGAAGACGATCTCATGCGACTGTTCGCAACTGGCGCAATGAACTGGGTCATGGGTAAGACCCTCGATGACGATGTGCCGATCGAAGCAAAGATGGTAAGTAAAGCAATTGAACGGGCGCAGAACACTGTTGAACAGCGAAACGCTGAAATACGTAAGGACGTCCTCAAGTACGACGAGGTCATGAACGAGCAGCGCAAGGTCATTTACAAGCGCCGCGATCAAATTCTTGACAACGCTGATTTGCGTGATGAAGCGATGGGTTACCTCGCCGAAGCAATCGATTCGACGATTTCGACCTATTGCGTGAGTGACGAACGAGACGAATGGGACCTTCACGGACTGCATTCCGACATTGCTGCGATGTGGCCAACACAACTCACTGAAGACTCTCTCCATAACGCGCTCACCACCGATGATTTGTACGAAATCATCATGGGGGAGGCCACGGCGTACTACGAACGACGCGAAGCTGAATTTGGCGAAGACACCATGCGTGAGGTCGAACGTCAGGTGATGCTTCGCATCATTGACCAAAAGTGGCGCGAGCATCTCTATGAGATGGACTACCTGCAGGAGGGCATCAATCTCCGAGCAATGGGGCAGAAGGATCCTCTCGTCGAGTGGCAGCGAGAGGGCTACGAGATGTTTGGCTCGATGATGGCTGCGGTTGCGACGGATTTCGTCACCTATGTGATGCATGCTCACGTCACAGTGACTGAGCAGAATCCTGAGAACGAACCACAGGTATCGAATCTCCAGTACACGGCTCCCCTCGACCCAAGCGAGGCGCCAAGCGGTATGCAGGCCGCAGCGAGGGCACAGGCGGCGGCTGAAGGTCTTGAGACGCCGGCTGAGGCGATCGAGGACATCACGAATACCCCAATCGTCAAGAGCGACTGGGACAAGACTCCCCGAAATGCTCCTTGTCCCTGCGGATCGGGCAAGAAGTTCAAGCTCTGCCACGGCGCATGAGGGATTTCTCCGACGACCTCGCCGACCTTCGACGTCGGATCGACGATGCGCGGGTCTACCTGCGCATCGAGGAACTCCTCCTCGCGCGCCCGCAACTCGAAACCGAAGCAAGTCGACCTGACCTCTGGGACGACCCTGACTTGGCCCGGAAGATTAACGGGGAGCTCTCGGCCTGCACCGAAGACCTTGAACTGTACGAACAGCTTTCTTCGAGACTCGAAGATGCCGAAACGCTTCACGAACTCGGTCGAGAAGAAGGCGATGAATCGGTAGAGGCCGAAGTTCAAGAGTCGATGGTGTCGCTCGCAGCCGATCTTGGCGAACTCGAACTGCGCGCGCTCTTCACTGGTGAGTACGACGACACCAATGCGATTTGCGAAATTCAGTCGGGCGAAGGCGGGGCAGACGCTCAGGATTGGGCGAACATGCTGCTTCGCATGTTTCTTCGCTGGGCCGAGAAGCGTGGCTTCGATGTTGAGCTCGATGAAGTTTCAGCAGGTAACGAAGCCGGGATTTCATCCGCAACGTTCTTGGTAAATGGTCGCCATGCCTACGGACGGCTTCGTTCCGAGCATGGGGTGCATCGTCTCGTGCGCATTTCGCCATTCAACGCGCAAGGCAAACGCCAGACGGCTTTTGCGGCATTAAAAGTGACACCGTTCCTCGAAGATGTGCCCGATATCGAGATCGATGAAAAAGACCTTCGTATCGATACCTACCGGTCGTCCGGTGCTGGTGGTCAGCACGTCAACGTGACCGACTCGGCAGTTCGAATTACACATTTGCCGACCGGGATCGTCACGTCCTGCCAGAACGAACGCAGCCAGCATCAGAATAAAGATCGCGCCATGCAGATCCTTCGTGCAAAGTTGGCCGAACGGCAGCGCGAGGAACGAATGGCGGAACTCTCCAACATCCGAGGCGAGCAGCGCTCGGTCGGGTTTGGAAGCCAGATCCGTTCGTATGTCACTCAGCCCTATCAAATGGTGAAAGACCTTCGCTCGGGCTATGAAGTCGGCAACGTCGATGCAGTGTTCGACGGTGATCTTGATGGCTTTATGGAGGCCTATCTCCAGTGGGAGCGCAGTGGTGCCGATACTGCAGGTGAATAGCGCTTAGGCAAGAGCGACGAGTTCCAGCGATTCCGCTGAGAAGTAGTCGAGTTGTCCGTCTGGCATCAGCAACACCCGATCCGGGGCAAGTGCCTCGACAAATTCCACATCGTGACTGACGATCACCATCGTTCCTGGCCATGCTGCAAGTGCAGTGCCAGTCGCAGTGCGCGACATTGGGTCGAGGTTGTTTGTGGGCTCGTCGAGCAAGAGCAGGTTGTGGTTGCCCGCAACTAATTGGGCGAGGGCAAGTTTCGTCTTTTCCCCGCCGGAAAGCGTTCCGGCGTCTTGGAAAACCTTGTCCCCACTCAACCCGAACATGCCGAGAAGTGCTCGTACCCCTTCGTCTCCGAGTTCGGAATCGCGGCGCATGTGATCAATCATCGATACACCGGAGTCAATCCCTTCGTGTTCCTGTGCGTAGTAGCCAGCAGAAACATTGAGGCCAAGTTCGAACTCGCCAAGGTCGGCCTCGGTTGCACCGGCGAGGATCTTTAGAAGGCTTGTCTTTCCTGCACCGTTAAGTCCCATGACTAACAGCCGTTCGCCGCGACCTACATCGAAAGACACGTCGGCGAAGACATCGTTGGCTCCGTAACTCTTCCAAAGTCCACTTGCGGTCAGAACAGTTCGACCGCAGCTGGGTGGGGGAGGAAATCGAAGTTCGATCGTCCGCCGTGCTGCTGGGCCTTCAACCTGATTCGATCGGATTCGCTCGGCGCGGTTATCGAGGTTCTTCGCAACTCGGGCGCGCTTGGCAGTTTGTCCGCGCATCGAATCTGCGAGCGTCGACAATCGCTTAATTTCGCTCTGCTGGCGCTCGGCCATCTTGCTAAGACGCTCTTCGTCGCGTTCTCGTGAGACCAAATATTGGCTATAGGTGCCGCGGTATTCAACGATCTCTCCCGTGGCTTCTTCAGCTTCGCGATCGAGATGAATGACTCGGGTGATTGCTTCGTCGAGGAGATCGAGATCATGACTGATGACGAGAAGCGCCCCTCGGTAGGAACGGAGAAATGACAGCAGCCAATCTCGGGCGTCTGCATCGAGGTGGTTTGTTGGCTCATCGAGAAGAAGGAGTTCGCTGCCGGCGAACAGGATGCGAGAGAGCTCAAGGCGACGACGCTCGCCACCCGACAGAGCTCCGATCGGAAGTTCGAGTCGGTCAGCTCGGAGGCCAAGGCCATCGACGAGCTTGCGGGCCTCGGACTCTGCGGAGTAGCCCCCTTCAATTTCAAATCGCTCCTGAGCGTTTGTGAACTTTGTGATGTTCTGCTCGGAAGGATCAACCTCCATCGCATGGCGAAGCGTTTCCATTCGCTTGGCGGCAACGTCAAAGCCACGACCCGAAAGCACATGTGTGATGGCAAGCGTCTCGGGATCGACTGCATCTTGACGGGGGTCCTGCGAGAGGTAGCCAGTGCCGCCTGAACGTTCGACGGTGCCTCGTTTCGGGGCGTTGTCGCCCCCGAGTACACGAAAGAGCGTTGTCTTTCCGGCTCCGTTGCGACCGACGAGACCAACCTTGTCTCCGGCCCGTACCTGGAACGTCGTCCCATCAACGATGGTCTTCCCCCCGATTTCAACAACGAGGTTTCGGACGTTCAGCACTGATTAAGTCAACCACCCCGGAAGGCGGTCGCTGACATCGCCTTGTGTGATGGCGTCAACGACGCTGAGTTAGTAGTGGCTAGGAGCGAGCCGGGCCGAGGAAGACGGCGACGGGATCGCCTTTTCGACGTACCGACTCGACGAGGTCGACGAGCGTCGGATCGACGCCATCAAGGTCCTTTGCTTCAGCATCGACGCCGCCAGACCCATTGGTCAGAGCTTCGGCAAGGTCGACTCGGCCCGCAGCGATGAGTTGGTCTTGAAGGAGTGCTTCATCAACGAAATAGCGTGCACGCTGCTCTGGGGTAAGGGGGTCCCACCCACCGATGAACGTCATCGTCTGGTCGGCTTGGAACTGAGCGATTTCATCGGCGCTGACAATCCAGAGTGTTCCGACTGGGTTGCGGTTTTCTTCTGAACGCTCAGGTCCCAGGTGACTCACCATGTTCGATTCGGCCACAACTTCGATGCCGGCGCGTTCGAGTTGAAGCCGCAGAGCATCGCCATAGTCACCGCGTACCGATCCTGTTGTTACGACAAGCAGTGGTCCGGATCCCTCTAAGGCGGAAAGCGTCTCTTCAAGAAATTCGTTGAGGACGATGCCAGTCGATGGACTCGGTGGCGGTGTTGTTGAAGCAGCATCAATCACGGGTCCCAACGCTGTGAGAGCGACAACTGTTGCTGCAACAGCAAGTACTCCAGTTGCGATTTTCTCGGCTTTGAGGTTTGGCAGGAGTTTCCATGCCACCGAGATGAGGACCCAGGCGATAGAAAGCCACCAAAGAGCGGCAATGACCCACCACCAACGAACCACCCAATCAAAGAGTGGTCCAATCACTCGCGCAGTTGCGAGTACGCCACCAAGCGCCAAGGCAATGACGACAAGTTGAAAGCGAATCGCCGCGTAGGTACGCGCTCGGACGGCAAGCCACAGTGCGGCGGCCATCGCTGCAACGGGGACGAAGAGCGAGACCAGTCCCGAACCGAGAAGGGCGCCATCAAGGCCGGCAACCTCGCTGCGGCCGAGCCATGGGGCTGCGGGAAATTGCAACTGATCCGCAGCGACGTGAAGCGCCGTTCCAAATCCGGCGGAGCGATCGCCAGGAGAAAGGAAGTATCCAGTAATCGCACCAAGGTTTCCTGTGCCCGCGAATTGATCAATGACTACCGGGATCCAGCAACCAACGAGCACAGCGCTGCTGATGCCAACTATCCACCATCGCAGCCTGACGGAGCTGGGAACGAGCGTTGCAAACGCTTTGCGTTTCCAAGTGATCACCGCAATGGCACCCGCAAGCAGGATGAGCATGGGGAGGTAGCCAATATGACTTTGCAACTCGAATGATGCAACAAAGGCAAGTACTGGCCACATCCAGTAGTCACCTTCGATGACGGACCAAACAAGAAAGATCGTGAGCGCTAGCGGGAGCAGCGTGATGAACGGATTCCACGGATCGCGAATCATCGCAGGGCCGAAACCATGAATGAGTACTGCCGTTGCAGCCATTGTGAGTGCAACAAGTGGTAGTCGTCCACGTCGCCAAGCGACCGCACTTAGAGCCGCAACGGTGAGTGCATTAAGGGTTGCCGCTGCCGTGAGGATCGCCTCGGGCCTATCGCCGAAGAAGTGGTAGGGAAGAGCGAGGATCCAGTACATCAGTGGCCCGGGGTGATTCCATCCAAACCTCGAGTACGGGCCCACAAGCGGCGTATGCCGACCAACGTCCTCGACACGCAATGTGAGGACTGCCCAATCACCGCTGGGGCGCCAAACGAGATCGAGCGCAGCGCGTCCCGTGTCGATAATGGGCCATATGGCGAGAGCAGTAATCAGCACCGCCGCAATGAGACACGCGACAGTCCAAAGCGAGTTCGACGGATCTGTCGATGCGGACTCGGAATCGCCCGAAAAATCATGCTGGTCAGGAATGGTTGCGGTCACTTCGGAGAAACGTTAGAGGTGTCGTGGGGGGAAACGGTAGTGGTGTGGTGGTGAGGAGAAGGTGGCGGCGCTCCGGCTCCAGCGAGCAGTAACTCGATGGTGTCGATGCTTGCGGACGCTGATGCAAGCTGGCTCCCCTCGATAAAAAGTGTTCGTTGGAGTACTTGGGAAAA
>Ga0222713_10006978_pt1 | contig 10668 bp, 10 predicted proteins | sample C33_649DmetaG_FD_165061 | JGI IMG/M metagenome (GOLD analysis project Ga0222713, IMG submission 165061) | Estuarine water microbial communities from San Francisco Bay, California, United States - C33_649D | ecosystem: Environmental > Aquatic > Marine > Unclassified | place: USA: California... | reverse complement strand
TAAACTGAGTTGGCGATGTACATTTTTATAAGCCATTAGTGTAATAAATAATAGTAAGATCATAGCAATTGCCAACACAAACAACGGGATCGATTCATTGGCAACAACAAGTATTTCTTTTGAATCGGTTTGTGCATACGTTGAACGTCCAAAAATATTAATGAACTGGGTTTTTTCACCTCCTCGTTGTTCGAATTTTAAAAGACTCAGCCCCGTAAACATTAAACTAAACAACAACATAGTAATTGCAAAGTAAACAGTTTGAATGCGTTGTAACATAACAAGGATTTTTACAAAGATAAGCGCTTATTTAACAAATAAGCATCAAGGATTACGAGGGCAGCCATCGCCTGTACAATTGGAACTGCACGAGGTACGACACAAACATCATGTCTCCCACGTGCTTCGAGTGTAATTGCTTCGCCCTGAGCATCAATCGTTTGTTGAGTTTTCATGAGTGTTGCAACCGGTTTAAATGCTACGCGGAAGGTAATCGGCATTCCATTTGAAATACCCCCTTGGATTCCACCCGAATGATTAGTTTGGGTATTAAATCCATTAATAAATAAATCGTTATGATTACTTCCAGTCATGTGAATCGCCTCAAATCCACTTCCGAATTCAACGCCTTTTACTGCATTTATTGATAACATAGCTTTACCCAATTCCGCGTGTAATTTATCAAATACAGGTTCGCCTAAACCCGCGGGAACGCCATGAATAATACCTCGAATAGCGCCGCCCAAAGTATCTCCTTCACGTTTCGTTTCTTCAATTAAGGCAACCATTTGGTCTGTTGAGGTTTGATCTGGACAACGAACTAACGATTGGTCAATATGTGAGGTACTAAAAAAGTCCGATGAAATAAATCGACAACTTCCAATTTGATCCACATAGGTTGAAAATGTAATACCTACTTGCGCTAACAGTTGTTCTGCAATGGCTCCAGCTACCACGCGACATACCGTTTCTCTGGCACTTGATCTGCCTCCACCGCGAGGATCTCTGTGGCCGTACTTTTGGTCATAGGTAAAATCAGCATGGGATGGACGATATGCGTCATGGAGTTGTTCGTAATCTTCCGACCGTTGGTCATGATTTCGAAGGATGAACCCGATGGGTGTGCCCGTAGTTTTTCCTTGGTAAATTCCCGAAAGAAATTCGACTTCATCTTTTTCATTTCTCGGGCTAACTAATGTTGATTGTCCGGGCCTTCGCCGATTCAAAGTGGTTTGAATACCCTCGAAATCTATGGTCATGTTTGATGGGCATCCTTGAATAATACCACCCATGGCTGCTCCGTGTGATTCACCAAACGTAGTTAATTGAAATACCTTACCAAAAGTTGATCCTGACATGGCTCAAAGTTAAGGCTTTTCAATGGGTTTCAAAAAATTGATATTACGCTTTAATCCCTGAAATCCGGTACGCTTGACTGCGCTGTTTTTAAATAGAATTTCAAAATGATCAGAGGTTAAGTCCTGCCACTCGTCTAGGTTAAGATTCAATAACTCAAAGTCAGCTTTGAATCGGAGTTCTTGGTGAGTTTTTGAAAATCTATTCCATGGACAAACGTCCTGGCAGACATCACACCCGAAAACCCAATTATCCATCGATTGGTTGAACTGGTCTGGGATGAGTTGGTCTTTTAATTCAATGGTTAAATAGGAAATACAACGCGAGGCATCAATCTGATAAGGAGTAGCTAGGGCGTTGGTAGGACATGCATCTATACATTTTGTACAGGTCCCGCAATAATCACGCATAGGGGGATCCTGGGTGAATAATAAGTCTGAAATAATCTCTGCAATGAAAAAGAAACTACCCTCTTTTGGGTGAATTAAATTTGTATTTTTTCCAATCCAACCCAAGCCTGCCTTCTTTGCCCAGGCCTTGTCCATCACGGGTGCTGAATCCACAAAAACTCTTCCTTGAATCTCTCCAATTTCTTCTTTCATGGCTTCAACCAGCAATTTTAATTTGTCTTTGATTACCATATGATAGTCTTCTCCATAGGCGTATTTTGAAATCTTTGGAGCACCTTCAAGTTGAGTTTCGTAAGGGAAATAATTTAATAGTAATGATATGACGCTGTTAGATCCATCCACTAAGCGAGTAGGATTCAAGCGCTTATCAAAATGATTTTCCATATAGGTCATTTTTCCATGAAACCCTTCGGTAAGCCATTGTTCTAGTTTTGGAGCTTCTTCAGCTAGAAAACCGGCTTTGGAAAACCCACAATAAAAAAATCCGAGTTCGCTTGCTTTTTGTTTAATGAACGATTTGTATCGATCGGCATTCATCTTTAGAACAATCCACCTTGAAAATATCCCATATCTCTACCGAGGTGTTTGTAAGTTTTTTCAGTTACTTTTCTTCCTCGAGGTGTGCGCATTAAGAATCCTTCTTGGATTAGGAAGGGTTCGTAAACTTCTTCTAGTGTGCCTGCGTTTTCACCGATGGCCGTAGCAATTGTTGTTAATCCAACAGGCCCACCACTAAATTTATCCATGATAACTTTCAATATTCGCAAGTCCATATCATCTAAACCACTTGAGTCTACATTCAATGCTTTTAATGCAACATCAGTAATTGCATCATCGATTGTGCCTGTACCTTTAATCTGGGCAAAATCCCGTACTCTACGTAACAAAGCATTTGCAATTCTTGGGGTACCGCGACTTCTACTGGCAATCATAAACGCCGCAGATTCATCGATTGGAATATTTAATAGACTTGAAGATCGTTCTACAATATGAGTAAGCGTTTTTGCATCATAATACTCAAGTCTAGAATTGATTCCGAATCTTGCTCTTAATGGAGAGGTAAGTAATCCAGAGCGTGTCGTTGCACCGATTAAGGTAAACGGATTTAATGTGATTTGTATGGTTCTTGCATTCGGTCCTGAATCTAGGAGGATGTCAATCAAATAATCCTCCATGGCAGAATACAGGTATTCTTCAACAACTGGACTTAAGCGGTGAATTTCATCAATAAATAGCACATCTCCTTCACTGAGGTTTGTTAAGAGGCCAGCTAAATCTCCGGGTTTATCTAGTACAGGCCCACTCGTGACCTTAAAACCAACACCCATTTCATTCGCTATTATGTTGGCAAGGGTTGTTTTCCCTAAACCGGGAGGGCCGTGTAATAATACATGATCCAGGGGTTCGTTTCGTAGCTTAGCTGCTTTAACGAAAACATTAAGATTCTCAACCACGGCAGGTTGACCAGCAAAATCAGCCAATGTTTTTGGCCTTAAGACCTTGTCGTAATCTTGGTCTTGGTTTTCTGCTTGTTCTCTATAATTAAATGAATCTTCCAAAAAGTATACTTTGAATTACAAATTTACCAATCCATTTGAATTGGTGGACTAAACGGAAGACCGAAAATCAGCAAGAAAATCACACATGTTTTCAAAGTGATAATCTGCGATAATTAATTTTGGATTTGGGATGTGGGTTTTTTCAGGAATACATACCACGCTCATCATTGCGGCCTTAGCTGAAATCACACCATTTAGGGAGTCTTCAATTACGAGGCATTGGCTTGGATTTACCCCAAGGGATTCCGCCGTTTTAAGGTATACATCGGGATGAGGTTTGCCGTATCGTTCATACTCAGCAGAGTGAATAGCGTGAAAATAATGTAAAATGTTAAGGTGTTTTAGAACCGCATCGATTAATCGTTGAGGTGAGGAGGTAGCGAGCCCGATTCTCATATGGGTTTGATTAAGGTACTTGAGGGTTTCCAGCACACCGGGTAAAGGAACTGGATTTTTAGCCACTAACTCAACCATACAATCGATGATTTGATTTACCACGGCTGTACAATCGATAATCCCCCAATTACTCTCGCGATTCCAAAATTCAACAACTTGGTCAATACGTAATCCTACGGTTCGTTGAAAATCTTGCGCGTTTAAGGAGCTCCCATAGGAACTAAATACATCATACATCGCCAATTTCCAAAGCGGTTCCGAGTCAATTAAGACCCCGTCCATATCAAATATTACGGCTTGAAAGTTAGATTGATTATAAGGTATTAGCATTATCGAAGAAATATGCGAACTTTTTCGATTCTACGCTCGCTAGCCTCTTCAATGATCAATTTAACATCATTATTCAATTCCAAGGTAGTGTTCTTCTCAGGAATACGTTCAAGTCTATAGGTAATTAGGCCGCCTAATGTATCGTATTCTTCAGAATCCGGTAGATTTATGGGGTAATTCTCATTGATGTAATCAATTTCTACTCGTGCTGAGAAAATAAATTCATGATCAGAAATTTGTTCCTCGAGCCAATCCTCTTTGTCATGCTCATCGACAATGTCGCCAAATATTTCCTCAATAACGTCCTCAATCGTAATTATCCCAGCGGTACCGCCATATTCATCATTAACCACGGCGATATTTCCAGTTTGTTTTGAAAAAGTTTCTAATAGTTCCGAACCGGAAAGCACACCAGGAACAAAGCCAATGGGTTTTAATATTTGTGTGATTGATTTTGGATTACTAAAGAAATCATATGAATGAACATAGCCAATAATATTATCAATGGAGTTGCGATAGATTACAATCTTTGATAAGCCTTTTTGTTGAAATAGGGCCAATGTGGATTCCATAGACTCATTTACATCAACCGCAATAATTTCCGTACGCGGAATCATACAGTCTCTTGCTTTTACATGATTAAACTCGAGTGCATTTTGCAAAATAGTCATCTCATGTTTTAATTCCTGCTCCGGGGCGATACGAGCATTTAGATCTTCAACGTAGTGCTCTAGATCAATTTTAGAAAAAACTTTTTCTGAGGATTTCATTTTTGACCCTGTTACTTTTAACAAGAGTAAGCTTAAAAACAAAATGAATTGGGTTGGTAAATATAGAATTCCATAAACAACCAATAGGGGATAAGTTCCGATATTTAAAATGCGATTCGGATTAATAGATGCAATTGCTTTTGGGAAAAACTCCGCTCCAATTAACACCAATAAAGTAGAAAGGATGGTTTGAATAATTAAGATTAAAACTTCATTTTCAATACCCCATAATTGCGCGGACTCCCCGATTAGCAAATGACCAAAAGTTATTCCATAAATCACTAATGAAATGTTATTCCCAAGTAGCATCATGGCTATCATGGTAGATTGGTTTCGGTAAAAGATAGCATTTATTTTTCCTCGCATACTTCCACGTGTGCGCTCAACTTCAACCATTAACCGATTTGACGAAAGATACGCCTGCTCCATTCCGGAGAAGAAGGCTGATCCAATAAGTGACAAGATAAAAAGTATGATGTATAATTGTTCACCCATCAGATAACGTCTTTTCCTATATCTCTACGAAAATAAGCATTTTCGAAGGAAATTTTTGAGATGTTAGAATAGGAGCGGTCTATTGCTTGTTCAAGGGTTTTTCCGAATGAAGTCACTGCGAGCACTCGACCCCCACTCGTTAAAACTTGTGGCCCATCCGAGGTGGTTCCCGCATGAAAAACTAATGCATCCATCACCGCATTTAACCCATAAATAATCTTGCCGGTGTGATAGCTCGCTGGATAACCACCAGAAACCATCATTACTGTAGCCGCGGAGTGCTCAGAAAATTGCACATCACGTTCAGAAAGCGTTTTTGTAGCCACACCTTCTAATAAATCCAAAAGGTCTGATTTGATTCGCGGGATTACCACTTCTGTTTCAGGGTCTCCCATTCTACAGTTATATTCTATTACATAGGGATCTCCCTTAACATTGATTAATCCAAAGAAAATAAATCCTTGATAATCTATTTCCTCTTTCTTAATTCCTTTAACAGTTGGGATAATAACTTGGTTGAGGACCTTATCCATAAATGTATCATTAGCAAATGGCACAGGGGAAATCGCCCCCATTCCACCGGTATTTTCTCCTGTGTCCTGTTCGCCAATACGTTTATAGTCTTTGGCTTCCGGTAATAATTTAAATGAAATACCATCCGTTACAACAAATACGGAAAGCTCAATGCCTTTTAGAAATTGTTCAATGACTACCTTTTTGCCTGCTGCACCAAATTTTTCATCCAATAGTATCTGGGTGAGCTCATCTTCAGCCCTTTTTAGATCATCAAGTATTAACACTCCTTTCCCCGCAGCTAATCCATCGGCTTTCAACACATATGGGGCTTTCATATTGCGCAAAAACTCAATGCCCTCGCGTAACGTGGATAGCGTAAAGGATCCATATTTCGCGGTAGGAATATTATGCCGATTCATAAATTCTTTTGCGAAGGTCTTGCTTCCCTCTAAGGCTGCGCCCGCTTGAGTTGGTCCAATTAACGAAACGGTTTTCAATTGGGGATCTTTTTTAAAAAAATCGGCAATTCCTAAAACCAATGGTTCTTCCGGCCCAACTATAACCATTTCTATCTTTTGCTCAATTACGAAAGATTTAACCGCCTCAAAATCTGTTACATTCAGAGCAATATTTTTGCCATATTGCTTCGTTCCGGCATTTCCCGGAGCAATAAAAAGCGATTCTAACATAGAACTTTGAGATATTTTCCAAGAAATAGCCGATTCACGTCCGCCGGAACCAATTAATAAGACCCTCATATTGCACAATGGGTTAATAGCGAGTTAAAAAACGCTAGTCCGTCTCGATTATTTAAGTCAAGATCTGAAGCGCGTTCGGGGTGTGGCATCATACCAAACACACGTTTGTTTTTGTTAGTGATTCCCGCGATATTCATTACGGAACCATTCGGATTATTGGCCTCATCTACTTTGCCATCAACACGAGCGTATTGAAATAAAATTTGATCATTATCGGTTAATTCTTCAATGGTGTCTTTGGAGGCATAATACCTGCCTTCTCCATGTGCAATTGGAATCTTATACACTTCATCCATCGATAAATCCGCTGTAATAGCTGAAGATGTAGAGGTGGGTGTTATATATACATTTTTACAAATAAACTTTCGCTCTGTATTGTGTAATAATGCACCGGGCAATAAACCACTTTCCGTTAAAATCTGAAATCCATTACAAATCCCTAGCACATACCCTCCTCGATTCACATGCGTAATTACTTCATTCATAATCGGGGAAAATCTTGCAATGGCACCAGACCTTAGATAATCACCATAGGAAAACCCACCTGGGAGCACAACCATGTCTACGCCTTGTAAATGGGTATCTTTATGCCACAACTTCACTACTTCTTGATTCAATAAATCCCTCAGGACATAAATCATGTCTTGGTCGCAATTAGAACCAGGGAAAGTAACCACACCGAATTTCATACCATATTTTTATAGGATACAAAGGTATCAATTCTTAATAAAGCGAATCCAGAAAATTAAACTTAAGTAAGCCATAAATCATGAATATATAAAACATTAGCGAGGAGCCAAGGCCAAATCGTTTTGATAGTAAAGGAAAGCAGTAAAGTATACTAAAAGGAATTATAAAAAACTCGATTTTTATTGAGGGCTCTAGTAAAAAAGCACAAAATAATAAAGCAAGAAATATCCCCACTACAAATAGATTTACCAATTGTAATTCTTTTTTCATTCGGTTTCCGGCATTCGATTGTTTTTCGCGAACACCTATAATACTGACCATAATAAGTAATAAGATTATTGCATAATCTATTATATGGGATATTGATAATTTTGAATTAAACGGATTCCAATTGAAATGAATGGAGGGGTAACTCATATTTAATAAATAGCAGCAACTAATTAAATAAATAAACGGTATTATGCTTCCAAGAAAATAAAAATAGAATTCTCTCATTTGAAAAGGGCGAAAAACAAGATAGTACAAGATACCCAATGGGATAAGTATAAGAAAAGGATAGTATAGTGTAGCTGCTGTTGAGATAAAAAAAGCAGCATTAAAAATTCGTAAGGTTCCTGATTGATTTTGGTTTAATTTTAGAAACTGACTAATTGAAAAAATAAGCATACTTGAGGCCAAATGAAACCCGCTAAATTCGTAAAAGCTCATAAAAAGAGCAGAAAACACAACATAATTTAATGCGGGTAAATAAGTGTTTTTTTCGTTGAACTCGGAAGAATTAAAGAAATAATTCAATATGACAGCATTAAACATCACAAATGTTGCGGCAAGCAATTCTGCGAAGTTATAAGAACTTCCTTGTTGAATTGTGGCACTGCCCCACCATCCAAAATCAATGTCTAATGGGCTATTACTGGCAAACTTAAGCCTATAGATAATATGAAAAACAAAAACTACAAGGGGCAGAAAAAAGAGTGCAAAGGGTCTGTTATCCCCAAAAAAGCGAATCATGGAACTAAATTAATCATTTCTTGTTGATCCTTTTGTTTTAACTTTATTAGATTCATTGCTTAGTAACTGAATTATATTATATATTTGTTACCTTTCAAATAGCGACATATGTCAACTGATAAAACAAGATATTCAGATGCTGAACTCGAGGAGTTCAAAGAATTGATTAACAGAAAATTAAATGAGGCTCAAGTTGATTACAACTTGCTCAAAGGTTCACTATCACACAACGACGATCATGGCACCGATGATACTGGAAGAACGTTTAATATGATGGAAGACGGTTCTGAAACCTTATCGCGTGAAGAGGTTGCGCAACTCGCCGCTCGCCAAGAAAAGTTTATTCAAAACCTACGCGCCGCATTAGTTCGCATCCAAAATAAAACTTATGGGATTTGTCGTGTTTCTGGTCAATTAATCCCTAAAGAGCGTTTACGACTCGTGCCACACGCTACGATGAGTATAGATGCAAAAAACGCCCAAAAGAACCCGTGAGAAAAAAACATTGGATTGCGCTAGCAATACTATTAGTGTTGTTAGTTCTAGATCAATGGGTTAAACTCTACATTAAATCAACGTTTAATCCTAACGAAACTCGATATGTAATCGGGAATTGGTTTGCACTGCATTACATAGAAAATCAAGGAATGGCGTTTGGAACAACTTTGGGAGGGTCTATTTATGGTAAATTAGCATTAAGCGTTTTTAGAATAGCAGCTATCTCTGGCATTAGTTATTACATCCTGTTGGAAATCAAACGACATGTATCCTGGCCACAGTTAATTGCATTAATAATGATTTTGGCTGGAGCAACTGGGAATTTGATTGATTCCATGGTGTATGATTACATTTTTCCATTCAATCCCTGTGAGAGTTTTAACCAATTACAAGGATCTGGCATTAAAATGAACTGTGATCAATTCGGTATTTCGTATCCTGTAGAAGTTAGAAACAAAGGATTTTTATTTGGTAATGTGGTGGATATGTTTCAGTTTGATGCCTACTGGCCAATGTGGATGCCTTGGGTGGGTGGTGAATCAGTTTTTCCTGCCATTTGGAATGTGGCAGATTCTTGCATTTCTATCGGAGTTGGCTTGATGATATTAATCAATCGAAAGCAGTTATTTACATTTAGAAAATCCAAAGTAAGTAGGGACTAAAAATTCCATTTCATATTTCGGTCGTCAAGTATCGCAAACGATACTTTATAAGTAAGATGCGGAGTTGTTTGATTGCCATCAGATGCACACCCGTATATTCCAACACGTAACCTTCTTCGAGAAAGTTTAAAGCTCCTTTCCAATCCTGCAAGCACTTCGAAATGTTGATAATTATGTTCTTGTACATACATGGCCCCACCGCCAATCACTAGTCCAATGCGTGTTTTTTTCATGAATGGGATTTTGTTTAACATAGCCCCATTGTCGTGATGAACAAAGTGTGCCTCATGGACCCAACTTTTTGTAGGTAGCGTTGTATCTAAACCTTGAAACGAGTATAAAGGATTTGAAAACCAAATGGGATCAGAGCGCCGTTGGTACCTTAAATCTGGTTCGCGAACATCCTTCATGGTAATAAAGGTGCCAGACAATAATCTATAACTAGTGTTACCCAATACCCCTAGTTTAAAGTTTTGTTGTATGGCAAAGCTCAAATAATCATAATTAACATCGCTCCCCAATAATCCATAGATTCCCTTTTTATAGAAAATGCTAAAAGTTGGCCAAGCTGAGCCAAGAATCACTTTGCGATAGGGCTCCCTCATATAACGCTGTTTTGGAACAAACGAGAGATCCAACGATAAAATAGAAGCCTGATAAGGATCGAAATTCATTGCACTGTCGTTTGGTATAAATTCATCGGCAATGTCTAAAAAATTAAAATTAGTTAAGCTCCTACGTTCAGCTAGATTTAAATTTGCGCCAGCGTATAAGCCATTTACTAATTCATATCTAATCCCTGCATTCAACTGTGTCGCCTCGATAAAGTTGTTTCTCCGATATATTTGAGTGATAGCGTCATAACCTCGGATTACATCAAACTCATGACTAATAGAAGCTGTAACATCACCCTGATGAAAGGGGTCGAAACGATACCGATTCCAAACTACTCCTTTTGGGTCTCGATTTAAAAAACCATAGGAAATCCTGGAATAAAACTCATAAGTGCGTTGATTTTCCCATTTTTTGAAGTAATCGAAATTTGGCGAAATTCGTGGCCCTCCTATGCCAATCGGCTGTACCATAGTGGCCAAAGAACCAAAGGATACCTGTTGACGTTTAACCCGATTTCTGTGATCGACGCCAAACCAGAGGATTTTTAATGCGGTTATTTTATTAAATACAGCATCCACGGAATCTAAGTATTCTTTTTTTGA
>Ga0222713_10006977_pt1 | contig 10669 bp, 4 predicted proteins | sample C33_649DmetaG_FD_165061 | JGI IMG/M metagenome (GOLD analysis project Ga0222713, IMG submission 165061) | Estuarine water microbial communities from San Francisco Bay, California, United States - C33_649D | ecosystem: Environmental > Aquatic > Marine > Unclassified | place: USA: California... | reverse complement strand
GAACAACAAACTTAAGAGATGATGAATCAAATTGGACTGAGTGGTTACCTGGCTTAGGGTACGAAGACGTTTGGTCTAGCTCTGAAGAATATAAAAAGGGCGATATTGTACTTTATGGCGGATATGCTTATCTAGCATTAACCAATAATACTGCATCTATTCCTAGTATAAACGGAATTTTACAAGACACAGGTGATTGGGAACTATTAAAACAAGGTTACAATCATAGAGGGGAATGGAGCATTAGTGAAAGTTACCTAACAGGTGACGTAGTAAGAAACAACGGATATTTATATTATGCTAACGCCGATAGTTCTGGAGAATACCCTGATCTAGAAGTGTCATGGACTAAGCTAGTAAAAGGTACGTTTTGGAAAAATACATGGGAAATTGGCCATCAATATTATATAGGAGACATAGTAACTCTAGCAGGAACAACCTATCATTGTATTGCTAGACATGTCTCTACGGGCGGATTAGATAATCCTTTAACAGATGTTGCAGGCGCAGGACTATACTGGGAAACTTTAATACAAGGTACAGCAGGAAATGTACTTACTACAATAGGTGACATTAGAACTCATGACGGCGTTAATACAACCCGCCATGCAATTGGATTGCCAGGTCAAGCACTAAAAGTAGTTAACGATGCAGTTGCATGGAATGTATTTGATAATACAAACAAAGTTTATTTTGTATCCTATGAAAACGGTTCAGACCAAGAAACTGCTGGCCTAACAACTAATTTACCATTTAAAACAATTAAGTACGCAATGGAATATATTCTTGAAGATGAAGCTAGTCGCGCACCTGCAACAGTTTTTGTAAAAACAGGAATATATGAAGAACAGCTACCTATAGTTATACCTGCTAGTGTTTCTCTAGTAGGAGACGAGTTGAGAAGCGTAACAGTTATTCCGGCTGTTGGATATGAAACATCTAACATGTTTTATGTTAGAAATGCAACCAGTCTTCAAAATTTAACACTTCAAGGACTAATAGGAACACTTGGTGTTGAAGGAGAGTATAATTCTAAAAGACCAAGTGCAGGTGCATATGTGTCTCTTGACCCCGGAACAGGACCAAATGATAGCAGCACATGGATTACTACTAGGTCTCCGTATGTACAACGTGTATCAACGTTTGGTACTGCATGTGTAGGTTTAAAAATTGATGGAACCTTGCACAATGGCGGAAATAAAACTATAGTCGCCAACGACTTTACACAAATAATAAACGATGGTATTGCAATTTGGGCAAACGGTTCTGGAAAAGTAGAACTAGTGTCTGTGTTTACGTACTACGCATACATTGGATACTTGTCAACTAACGGCGGAGTTATACGTTCAGCAAACGGAAATAACTCGTACGGAACATTTGGATCTAGGGCAGAAGGAGTTGATGCAACAGAAACACCAATTACTGCTCAAGTAGATAATAAGACTTTACAAGCACAAATTGATAGAACTCATACTAATGGATCAAACATAATAGCACTAGCATACAGTAATGCTGGAGAAAATTATTCATCTGCATCCTTAACATTTATCGGTAGCGGATATGGTGTTAATTCTTCTATTGAAGAATTTAGAAACGGCGCTATATCTAACATTAGAGTGCTAGGACAAGCTGATTCCTCAATCCCTGGAGGACTAAACTATCAGTATCTAAGAAACTATGCCCAAGATGGAAACACCGAATCTATTACTTTTGCAGGTTCAGATTTAACAGGAACTTCTGAAAAATATGTTGGTATGAGAGTGTTTATTGTATCAGGAAAAGGTATAGGACAATATGGAAAGATAACAAATTATGATGATGTATCTAAAGTAGCTGAAATTAGTAGAGAATCTGATGGCGCATTAGGGTGGGATCACATATATCCTGGATATCCTATAGAGCCGCTACTAGACGGAAGTACACTTTATTCAATTGAACCTAGGGTATTTATACCAGAGCCGTCCTTTACTCCTGAGTTAATAACAGGACCAAGCGATAGTAATTGGAAGTTTATCATGAACGGCAATAAACTAGTAACAGTTACTGCCGGCGGTACAGGAACAGTGTACGTTTCTACTAGTACAGATGATGGCAGCACCTGGTCTGAGCCGTCTAGTTTAGGTACTGACTTTGTTGTTAATAACGTGTTATATACTGGTTCAAAGTATATTGTAGTTAAGCAAGAAAATAACCTAGGAGCAGCAGTTGCCGAACTATTACAATCAGATAACGGCGACACGTGGTCTACAATTACACTGCCTTCTACAAAAATATGGAAAGGTATTGCATCTACAGGTACAGGTGAACTAATATTATCATCAGCAGACGGAGAAGTACTTATCAGTTATAATAATGGAACTTCTTGGAGTGTTTCTGCAAATTTAAGTACAACAACAGAAACATGGAATTCAGCTGCATACGGAAATAACACATATGTTGTAAATGACAATAGCGGAACAGGATCTATTGCTTATAGTAAAGATGGTGCATTGACGTTTACTACTATAACACCTTTATCAGCTAAAAACTGGGGTGATATGCGTTATGGTAATGGAAGATTTGTTACTGTAGATGACAATAATAATACTGCATATAGTTTTGATGGTATAACATGGTATGAGTCTTCTATAAATTCTCTAACAACACTGTCTGTTTTATCTTACGATTCTGGAGAGTTTTTAGCAACTGGACTAGGTAATATATTAGCCAAATCAAAAGATGGTAAAATATGGAAAACAGCATCGTCTGGTGATTTTCCAGGATTATATAATACAACTGTTTCAAACGATTGGGGGCAATTAGCAAGATCTGGTGAAAAAATAATTTTAACAGCAACAGGGTCAACTTCTTGGAACACGATTGAAACAGGATCGAGAGCAATTGTAAGAGCAGTAGTTGATTCAAGTAGAATCTCTGCCTTTTTAGTTTATGATCCTGGAAGTTATTATCTTGGCACGCCTGCAATAACTATAATTGATCCTGAAAATACTATTGACGGATCGTTTGAAGTAGCTGTAGCTAATGGAGTATTAACACAACCTGTTTTCTATAATAGAGGAACAGGATATAATTTAGCATCGTGTACAGTTGCCGGAAACGGAAACGCAAATGAGCATCAGCTAGGAAATTATTTAAAAGTTAAAAATTTATCTACTGAACCAGGACCTGGAGACAATTTATTAATATCTGGAATTGATGATCAAGTTTATAGAGTAGTTAGTACAACAAATATTTCAGGAATTGCGCCTAATTTAACAGCAACAATTAGAATAACTCCATCAATTGCTGCACTTGAAAGTCCTGATGATGAAACCACTATTACTATTAGACAAAAATACAGCCAGGTAAGATTAACTGGACACGATTTCTTAGATATTGGTTCAGGCAATTTTGAAAATACTGATTATCCTGATAGATACGGAACAAGTTACTATACTGCTCCAGAAGGAATACAACCACAGGAAACAACTGAAATTGGTGGAGGCCGCGTGTTTTATACATCAACCGACCAAGACGGCAACTTCCGTGTTGGAGAGCTATTTAGAGTTGATCAAGCAACAGGGATTGTTTCTGTTAGCTCGGAATTTTTTGATATATCAGGTTTAAATGAAATAAGTTTAGGCGGACTAGCAGTAGGTGCAAGCCCTGTTATTATTAGAGAGTTTTCTAAAGAAGGAACATTTGTAGCTAATTCAAACAACATTGTTCCTACACAAGCAGCAATAATAAGGTATTTGTCAGGTAGAATCACAAGTGGAGGATCAAATGCAAATACAACAACACTTATTGCCGGAAAAGTTAAAGTAAATTCTAATCGATTAACAACAACAACTGGTGAACGAATAGATATAGTAGGTCCTACAAAGTTTAGTAGTGCAGCAGCAGGAAAATACCTAGCGTTGCAGTACTTTACTTTTGGACAAAAGCTAAATTAATAAATTGATAAATATAAAAAACATTTGGAGTGTCTTAAATGGCTGAATTTAAATTAGGTAGAATTAGATTTATATGGAAAGGCAATTGGGCCTCTGCCACTACTTATTATAAAGATGATATTGTTAGGAACGGTGGCAATACATACATATGTATTGCAGGACATACTTCTCCCACTCTATTCACTACTGATCAATCTTATTACTGGAATAAAATTTCTGATGGTATTGAATGGAAATCAGATTGGGCAATTTCTACTTATTATAAAGTAAAGGACATTGTAAAATACGGCGGATACTTATATATTGCAAATACTGCCCATACTTCAGCAGCAACAGAATCGCTAGGACTTGAAGCAGATCAATCTAAATGGGACTTATTTGCTGAAGGGTTTGACTACAAAGAAGATTGGACTGTATCTACAAGATACAAAGTAAACGACATTGCAAAATATAACGGTGTTGTTTATATTTGTATACAAGAACACACTTCAGCTGTAACAGAAGCAGACGGCTTAGAAGTTGATCAAGCTAAATGGAACGTATTTTCTGATGGTTTTTATTGGAGAAATGATTGGGTTGTTGGTACACGGTACAGAGTAAATGATGTCATTAAATATAATGGTATTGTTTATGTATGTAACACAGGTCATACTTCAGCAGCAACAGAATCGCTAGGACTTGAAGCAGATCAATCTAAATGGGATAAGTTTACTGAAGGCCTTTATTGGACTACAGACTGGGCAGTATCAACAAGATATCGCGTTAATGATGTTGTAAAGTACGGAGGACAAATTTATGTTTGTAACCAAGGCCATACTTCAGCAGCAACAAACTCACTAGGACTTGAAGCAGATCAATCTAAATGGGATTATTTAAACAAAGGATTAGAATATTTAGGAACTTGGACATCAGCAACAAGATATAAGATAAACGATGTTGTAAAATACGGCGGTGGCGTTTGGATATGTACAACAGAACACACCGCAGGAGTTAGTTTAGCAGCCGACGAAGCAAATTGGGATCAGTTTGTTGAAGGTTTAGAATTCGAAGATAGTTGGAACTCTAGTACACTTTATCAGCCTGGAGATTTTGTAACATATGGTGGTTATTCTTATGTTGCTATTACAAACAATAATAACTCTGTTCCCCCAAATAATATAGCAGACTGGAATTTATTTACAACTGGGTTTAAATTTATTGACGACTGGTCTGGTGCAACTAGCTATCTAGTTGGTGATGTAATTCGTTTAGGCGGATACACTTATTTGTGTATACTAGATCATAGTAATCAACGTCCACCTAATTTAACTTATTGGCAAAGATTAAACAGCGGAATCAAATGGAAAAACACTTGGACTGATGCTACGTTCTATGACGCAGGAGATGCTGTACAATATGGTGTTAATAGCTACATTTGTATTTTAGAACATACGTCTGATGAAATTACTGTACAAAATAGACCAGATCAAGATCTTTTAGGCACAAATTGGAATTTGCTAAATGCAGGAGCCGAAACTGGTAATTTAACTACGCTAGGCGACATTGTTTACTATAGCTCTACAGGCCCACGTAGACTACCAATTGGCAACCCAGGACAAGTTCTTGTTGTAAACCAAGCAGGTAATGCACCAGAATGGAAATACTTTGGATCTCTTAATAATGTATTTTATGTAGGTGCAAACGGTAGTGATACTCCTGCTCCAAATAACGGTGTATCTTTAGATCGTCCTTGGAAAACGTTACGTTATGCAACAGAGCAAGTACAAGCCGGTGCATTAAAATACAATGCTAAAAATTTATTAGAACCAAATAGAAGTTTTATACAAGAAGAAGTAGTTGAATATATAGATGCTACATATCCAGCACTTACATATACAAAAGAGACCTGTCGTAGAGATATTGGACAAATAGTTGATGCAGTTGTATGGGATTTAACACATGGCGGAAATTCACGTACTAGAGCAGCAGCAATTTCTTACTTTGATACAGACGGTGTAACATATCTTGCGGATAACGCAACTGAGACTGCTGACGGTATTAGTCAAATTAAAAGCATTGCAGATTCAGTGTTGTCTAATTTAACTATTGGAGTAGACACAGGTACAAAATACGGAAACATAGATCAAGTAGTTAATACTAATTTTACTGAAGAAAGCGATGCTCAAGCATTGCTTGAAAGTTTAATTAATATAGTAGTAAATGCAATTACCGCAGGTTCGACAGCTGGTGTCCCTGCTGAACGTAAGCCGTACGACACTATTACAGTTAAAACAGGAGACTTTGAAGAAGTATTGCCAATAATAGTTCCAGAAAACTGTACAGTTGTTGGCGATGAATTGCGCTCAACAACAATTATGCCAGCTGGAAGTTTAATTGATTCGGGCGATGTTGCTTATACTATTGATGCTATTTCTAGACTACAAGCAATCATCAGTGATGTAGTACAAAACATTGGTATTACAAAATCAACAAGTAATGCAGAGTTACAAGTAACTACGCGACCTGCAGGATCTGCAGGCGCTGGCGCAGCAGCCGCTGGAATTGTGCAAGACATTTATGAGTATATTGATTTTAAAATTAATGCTAACGGTACAGAACCTACAATAGCAGGAGTAAATGCTCCTGTTACTTCGACAGATTATACATATGCAGTTGAAACATTAGAAGCAAATAGAAGCTTTTTAGTTGCAGAAATTGCTGCATATGTTACAGACAATCAGCCAGGCAATACTGCTTCTTACGAAACTGATGTTAATAGATATATTGACGCAGTAAAACACGATTTAATTTATACTGGAAATTACAAAGCATTACTAGCAGCTTTATACTACGTAAATGCTGTTAACGGATCTTTATTAGAAAACATGTTCTATATGAGAAATGGAACAGGGTTAAGGAACTTTACAGTTAGCGGGTTAACTGGAACACTAAGCACAGCAAATGCTTATGGAACCAAACGTCCAACTGCAGGCGCATATGTATCGTTAGATCCAGGTTGGGGCCCAGCACACGAAGATGCTTGGATTAGTTCTAGATCGCCTTATATACAGCGTGTAACAACATTTGGTACTGCATGTGTAGGTATGAAAGTAGACGGAAATCTTCATGATGGTGGAAATGACTCCATAGTAGCTAATGATTTTACTCAAGTAGTTTCAGATGGCATAGGCATTTGGGTAACTAACCTTGGTCGTGCTGAGTGCGTGTCTGTGTTTAGTTATTATGCACATATTGCTTATCTAGCAGAAGACGGTGGGAAAATACGTGCAACTAACGGTAACTCGTCTTATGGAGGATTTGGCACTGTTGCAGAAGGTGTGGATTCAACAGAAACACCAATTACAGGAACAGTGAATAACCATTCATCTCAAGCTAGTGTTGGACATGTACTAACAGACAGTAATGAAATATTAATTTTAGAATACGACAATGCAGGTGTTGGTTACAGCTCTGGTGCAACAACATTAACTGTAACTGGAGAAGGATATGGGTCTAGTATTAGTTCTGTTAATACAGCAGACGGAGCAGTTTTTGAAGTTAGGTTACTAAACCCTTCTAACGATTTTGGTGGCGACAATTATGTGAATGTTGAAAACATTGCACAACTAGGCGATTCAACGTCAATAACTTTATCAAATACTGATACTGGACAGAATACTACATATGACGGTATGGCAATTTATATTACATCGGGAGTAGGAACTGGTCAGTATGCCAAAGTTGACAGCTATAATAGTGCATCAAAAGTTTTAAACGTAGTAAAATATAGTGATGGTCTACCAGGATGGGATCATGTAACTGGTGCTGCAATTGAAACAACGTTAAACGATACTACACAGTATTCAATCGAACCTTCTTTAGAATTTACCGCACCCCCTAGTGCGCTGTTTGTAGACACTACAAAAGCTAGAGCAGTAGTTGAAGGTGGAAAAATTGTAAAAATACGTGTATGGAACCCTGGTGCAGGATATCTTGTTGCGCCTACAATGACTATAGTTGATCCAAACAATACAGTTGATGCTCCATTTGAAGTTAGAATCGGCAACGGTGTGTTAATTCAACCTTCATGGACATCACGAGGTACTGCTTTTGCTACAGCACAAGTTACAGTAACAGGCGACGGCTATAAAGATGCGTATCAACCAGGAAACTATATAATGGTTGAATCATTATCTGATATACCATTAGCTGGATCAAATGTTGAGTTTAATAGTATTAGTGGACAATTTTACAAAATTGTTGCTATACGGTTTGTAACTGGTACTTCAGGAAACTACAGTGCTCAATTACAAATAAGTCCCGAAATTAGTATTACTGATGCTCCAGCGCACGGTGATACATTAGAACTGCGTATTAGATATTCGCAGGTTCGCTTAACAGGACATGACTTCTTAGACGTTGGAACAGGTAATGTTACTGACACAAACTATCCAAATACACCGTTAATTAGTCCAGATCCTAATAAGGAAATTGGTATGTACGGCGGCGGCCGTGTGTTTTATACATCAACCGACCAAGACGGCAACTTCCGCGTTGGAAGACTATTTAACGTTGAACAATCAACCGGAGTTGCTACACTAAATGCTGATGCATTTAACATTTCAGGTTTACAAGAGCTATCATTAGGCTCTGTAGAGCTTGGAGGTACAGGAGCAGTAATTACTGAGTTTAGTACTGATGGTACATTTACTGCTAATAGTGATAATATTGTTCCAACACAAAAAGCTATTAAGACGTATATAGCGTCTCAAATTGGCGGTGGTGCAGGCGAACTTAATGTTAATAGTATCACAGCAGGTGTAATTCAAATTGGAACCAATCAAATTACAACCACTACCGGTGGACAGATAAATATTGTACCAACTGTCAATTACACTGGTGGCGTTATGGGCGATCCAGTAGCGTTGAATTACTTTTTATTATCATAATGGAGAAACAAAAAAATGGCCACAGGTAGACTAGCAGCAGAAGACTTAGCAGGAGCAACAAATACAACAGTGTATACATGCCCAGCTAGTACATATACAGTTGCAAGTGTTTCTATAGTAAATAGAGGCACCCAACCAACATTATTAAATTTAGCAATAGCAGATGCAGATACTCCAACTCTAGGAGAATATTTAGAATGGCAAACTGAACTATTGCCAAAAAACGTTTTAGAACGCACCGGTATAGTACTAGGTGCAGGTCAGAAAATTGTCGCTTATTCCACAGCAGCTAATATTAGTATAGTAGCGTTTGGAATTGAAACGCTATCGGCATAAATATAACTATTAAAGGATGTAGCAAAAATGGGAAGATACATTACAACAAATTTAACATACGCAACTACAACGGTTACTACAGCTATTTCTTATGCTGCTAATGTTAATGATCGTGTATTATGTACAGCGGGCGGAATTACAATAACACTACCGAGTACTACAATTGACGGTACAGCATTAACCGAAGGAGATACTGTTCAGGTTGTTGACGTGAGCGGAACCGCAGGGTCAAGCAATATTACTATAGGCAGAAATGGTGCAAAAATACAAGGTCTTGCAGAAGATATGCTTATTGATATTAGCAATGCATCGCCAACCTATGTGTATACTGGAGCAACATACGGCTGGGTTTTAGCCGGCTCATAATTGAGGATTTAAAATATGTCAACTTTGAGAGGTCTCTTATCAGATTTAGCACCAGCTAGTGTTGGTTCAATAAATCAATTTTTTGTCGGTGCTTTAAGCCCCCAAGTCAGCGAAAACGTCGGTGCCTGCTGCTGTTTATGGACCGTTCCTGCAGGTATCTCAAATGTGACATTTGAAGCCTATGGAGCAGGCGGAGACGGCGGCGGCGGATGCTGCTGTCATTCAACAGCAATTGGGTCAGTAGGCGGAAACTATGCCATTAAGACAGTAGCAGTAACACCTGGTGATCAATTTAGAATTTGCGCACCTTTTTCTGGATGCAGAAACTACTGTTGCGGTACAGCAACTCGAGGACTGCCTGCTTACGTATATAATGTGACAACCGCAGCAATGGTAGTTTGTGCTACAGGCGGTCAAGGTGCTGACATGACTCCAACTTGGACCGGCAGTGCAGACGGATATACCTGTTGCTTCGGTAGACTCGGTTGTACTGATAGTTTAGGAGACTTAGTTATTTGCGGCACCGGTGGCACTGGATTTAGAAATCAGTTTTGCCACAGTGACCAATACCAGCTTGTTGCAGGCGGACCAGTTAGTACCGGAAGAACAAGTCCAGACAGATGTTCAATATGGGGTTGTCAAGGATGCGCTATAATGAAGTCACCCCCTCCGTATCCAGGCGGCGGCGGCGCAGATGGAAATGCTTGTGGCGGCTCGTTTTGCTACGGACAATGGGGCCAGGCCGGAATGGTTAAAATTACATATAGATAAGGAATAGAAGATGCCAACACCAATAACAACAGTAGAAAGACAATTAACTTATACTTGTCCAAATGAAATGTTTAGTTCTTCAGTTTCTGAAGGCAAAACTGCTACAATAAACTATACAGGTCCTGACAGAGTATGGATTATGGTAGACAATGATACTGGAAAAATAAGTCCACCGTACTATACATCAATGGAAGACGGTGCAGAAATTCCAGTTCCTCCAGGAATGACTAGAGTTGAACTAAGTGCAGACAACGATGAACATTTAAAGATTATGGGAGTTATGAACAGAAGTCTTATATCTGAGCCTGTTGGAGCAGCTAACCTAACAGAAAC
>Ga0222713_10006975_pt1 | contig 10670 bp, 18 predicted proteins | sample C33_649DmetaG_FD_165061 | JGI IMG/M metagenome (GOLD analysis project Ga0222713, IMG submission 165061) | Estuarine water microbial communities from San Francisco Bay, California, United States - C33_649D | ecosystem: Environmental > Aquatic > Marine > Unclassified | place: USA: California... | reverse complement strand
AGCAAATGGCTCAAGCGGTTCAAGCGGAACATCAGGTTCATCGGGCAGTGCGGGGTCAAGTGGCTCCACGGGTTCGAGCGGAACATCAGGCTCTTCAGGCAGTGCAGGAACATCGGGCGTAAATGGTGCTAATGGCTCAAGTGGAACATCAGGCTCCTCAGGAAGCGCAGGTTCAAGTGGCTCAAGCGGTTCGAGTGGAAGTTCAGGTACATCAGGCTCAAGCGGAAACACGGGAGCGGCAGGTTCAAGCGGAACAAGTGGTTCTTCAGGAAGTGCGGGTTCAAGTGGTTCATCAGGTTCAAGCGGTTCAAGCGGAACCTCAGGCTCCTCAGGAAGTGCAGGTACATCAGGTGTAAATGGTGCAAATGGCTCAAGTGGAACATCGGGTTCATCGGGAAGCGCAGGTTCAAGTGGCTCAAGCGGTTCGAGTGGAAGTTCAGGAACATCAGGTTCAAGCGGAAACACGGGAGCGGCAGGTTCAAGCGGAACGAGTGGTTCAAGTGGTAGCGCGGGCTCATCGGGCTCTACAGGTTCAAGCGGTTCAAGCGGAACTTCAGGCTCTTCAGGAAGCGCAGGTACATCAGGTGTAAATGGTGCAAATGGCTCAAGTGGAACATCAGGCTCCTCAGGAAGCGCAGGCTCAAGCGGTTCATCAGGCTCAAGTGGTAGTTCGGGCACATCAGGTTCAAGCGGAAACACGGGAGCGGCAGGTTCAAGCGGAACGAGTGGTTCAAGTGGTAGTGCGGGCTCATCGGGCTCTACAGGTTCAAGCGGAAGTTCAGGTACCTCGGGCTCAAGCGGAAACACGGGAGCGGCAGGTTCTTCAGGAACTTCGGGTTCAAGCGGTTCAAGTGGAAACACAGGTGCTGCAGGTTCGTCAGGAACCTCAGGTTCAAGTGGAAACACAGGTGCTGCAGGTTCTTCAGGAACCTCAGGTTCAAGTGGAAACACAGGTGCTGCAGGTTCGTCAGGAACATCAGGTTCAAGCGGAAACACGGGAGCGGCAGGTTCTTCAGGAACTTCGGGTTCAAGCGGTTCAAGTGGAAACACAGGTGCTGCAGGTTCGTCAGGAACTTCGGGCTCAAGCGGAAACACGGGTGCTGCAGGTTCGTCAGGAACTTCGGGCTCAAGCGGAAACACGGGAGCGGCAGGTTCTTCAGGAACTTCGGGTTCAAGCGGTTCAAGCGGAAACACGGGTGCAGCGGGTTCATCAGGAACTTCGGGCTCAAGCGGAAACACGGGAGCGGCAGGTTCTTCAGGAACTTCGGGTTCGAGTGGAAACACAGGTGCTGCAGGTTCATCAGGCACAAGTGGCACGAGCGTAAGTGTAAGTGGAACAACCAATAGGATTGTAAAATTCACAAGTGCTTCTACAATTGGTAACGCGGCTGCTTCAGAAGATGGAACGACATTCGAAGTGTTGAATACGGTTGGATTTAAGGCAGCCAAATCATTAGCGGTAGGTGCTTTGACACCATCAGCAACTACAGGACGAATTGATGCTTCAAATGATATCGTAGCGTTCTCTACATCAGACAAACGATTCAAAGAAAATGTCAAGCGTATTGAAAACGCTCTCGAGAAAATCAAGACAATCGGTGGATATTCATTTGATTGGCGCGAGGAAGGCTTCGAGGCTCACGGATTCAAAGGAAGTGATGTCGGAGTAATCGCGCAGGAAATCGAGTCAGTGTTGCCTGAAATAGTGAAAGTGAAAGCAAATGGATTCAAAGGTGTGCGTTATGAAAAAATTATTGCCTTGGTAATCGAAGCAATCAAGGAATTGGATGACAAAGTTGAAAAATTAAAGAAAGGATAAATATGCCTGTACCATCATCAAATATTAATATGACTGACATCTATGATGAAGCAAATAATAATACTCCTCCGAGTGATTTGGCCGCGAGTGATTTGTTTAAAAGGTCATATTTTGAAGGCCCCAACGGTTCGTTCACTATTGGATTTAACGGTTGGGGTCAATACGGTGCTACGAGCGGTGCAGATAGAACTTATTTGATTACTGCAAGTAATACAAATAATAATTTTAATCAATTTGCGGCTTTAAATTATTTTTTCGACAATACTACCTACGCTAATTATGTGGACATTGTAAATAATTTACCAACTCCCGTATTTCCTGCCCCACCTTTTGACAATGATATAACTGTTTATTGCCGTTTATATGATTCAACAAAAACTTATGTTTACAGTCAATTTTCACAATTAATAACTGCATTGGGAAGCGTAAGTCAAATTTTTAGTCTTACAACTGAACCAATGATAGCAGTAGGATATTGGGAGGTTGAATTTCAACCTTTCAGCGGTAGTTTCGGTGGCACAACTTGTAATATTAATATTAATAATACAAGTAAAGTAAGTGGAGGCACTATAAATGCAACGGGTTCTACCATTTTTGATTGGGGGACATATGGTAGTGAGCCTTTTGCAAATAGTTCTTCAGGCTACGAAGGGTTTTATTTTGATATTTCAATAGGTTAAGTAAATTTGAGGTAAATAAAAATGTAATTATGGAAAAAATATTATTAACTGAGGAAGAATTAAATGAATCACGAATCATTTCACAAATACAAAATGACTTAAATTCTCAAATTGCTACTTTCACAAGACAAATTGAATCGTTGAAATCTAAGCGTAAATATGCAATCCAAGAATTCACAGAATTGGAGGAAAAAAACAAAGTTTTTTATGAGCATATTACTAATAAATACGGTGTAGGAACCATTGATTTAGACACGGGTGAATTTACCCTAACACATATCAAATGATAGTGGTTTTTTGTGGGAAAAGAAACTCAGGCAAGACGACTCTTTGTCGTGAGTTTTATGGTTGGGTAAAACAAAATTTGCCTCTTAGATGTCATTATTTAGATGCAGACAAACTTAGGTTCGTATATGGTCTAAAAGGGTTTTCTGAGCAAACCGAAAGAGCATTAATAGAAAAAGCGATGGAAATTTCTCGTTACGAAGAAAGTTTAAATGACCTTGTTTTGATTAGTATTTCTTTTGCATATAAAGACCAAAAACAAGTTTTTGAACAAAACAGAGGAATTTTGTGGATACCGTTGACTCACGATGAGACTCAAAGGCCAACAAATAAAAAAGAATTTGAAAATGCTCAATTCGAAAATGTGCAAAATGAAATAGACACAACAGAAATTGATATCAAAACGGCATTAAATACGGTAATCCAACGCTACAAAGATTTTTGTGTAACTTCGCAATATAAGGGCAAATGACAACTCAACAGCAACAAAGTGCATTGATTGAAAAATGGGTAAATCGCGTACTCCTTGGAATATGCGCGTTTTTCTGTGCTCAATTATTTGCTGATATGAAAACTCAGCGTCACGACATTGAAGAAGTCAAATTGAGTAATGCAAGAATTGAAACGGAAATAAAGTACATCAGAGAAATGGTGGAGCCGTATCGAAATAATAAAATAGTTAACAATTAAAAAATTATGCCAATACCTGTAGCAATAGCGGCAGCATTAATCACGACGGCAGGTAGTACGGCTGTAGGTGGTTTAGATGTTGTATCAAAACGAAAACTTGAAAAAAACCTTGCTAAATTAAACGCTGCGGAGGCCGAGGCTCTTCAAAAGCAATTGGCAAAAGAAAAAGATGCTCAAACTAAATTGATTTTATTACAGGATGCTGCGGATAAAGCGCAAAAAAGAAGCACGACGAATATAATTATTGGCTCTGCAATCGGCTTAATCGGCTTGATTGCAGCAATTATTGCATTAAAAAAGAAGAAGTGATGGAGTTTTCAAAAGAAGTAAAAAACGCGGTTATAATTGCAGTTGCGACAATTACTTTATATGTGCTGTTGAAACCAAAGAAAAATAGTCTTAGTAAGCCTATGAAGGCAACTAAAGACGAACTCAGTCAAAAGCAAAATGCTCGAACCATTTTAGATGCTTATTTGAATGCAGTTGATGCAAAAGAATCATCAACAGCATTACAGAAGTTAAACGCAATTTTTGCGGATGAATATTCAATGAAGGTATATAAAACAAAAAATGGTAGTTATGTTGCTCGAACCTTAGACGGTAAAGATATATTAGTAGCAAAATAATGGCCACCTTTAATCCAATCATAACGACATATCCAAATGACGCTATTAGAGTTACAAGCGTGTCTGATATTAGTTATGAAACGGTGAATGCAAGTGTGGGCACAGGCTATTACTATGATTTTAAAAGTTTTTATCAATTTTCTTCCATTTTAGAGCAACTTCTTGAGCCAATATATTTGCTGAAATTTAGTAAACAGGGTGATAGAAATGTTTATTACCTAAATAATACGATTGACCCATATCAGGGTACATCGGCATTGTCTGTAGATACCGAATTTCTTGATTACAGGTTTGATTCAAACAATGCTTTCATCCCAAGAATTCTTGGAAATACAACCTTGTTTTATCGCTTTGATATTCACGAATTGAGTAATGAGGATTTATTAACAAGGGGAGAAAGTAATTTTGGGATGATAGATTTTTACGAAGATTACGAAATAGACTTCTGATGCCCGCAAAAAAAATCATATTGAATATTGAAAATCATACGCCTTATCCCGCGTATATTTCTCTTTTGGGTGGATTACAGGACCCAAATCAATATAATGTCAATGCTCAAACAGAATATTTATATGATATCGGTAACTACAATTTTGCAACATCGAGCGTTTGGCAATTACAATTCAAGAGAGTAGGTGCACCTACTTTCAGTGTACAACAGGGGCCTACAAACGCAAGTGCGCAAGCATTTTTGATAAATTTGAATCTTTCAAATTTGGGGTTATTCAATACGCTCAGAGTTAGTTCAACGATATTTATTCTATACACTTTTAATGATTATTACGAGTTTGGTACACTTACAATAAACTAAAAACCACCCCGAAAGGTGGTTTACAGTCTGAAGGAACAGTCACTTCGCAATAAAATCTTTAAAATCGTCGAATTCAAAATGTTTTAATATTTTGCAACAACGATACGAATTTAGTGTCAATCATCTGTATAAGCAAGTTTTGCATAAAGGCCCTTTTTTGTGGACTTTTTGTCATTCATAATGATGACTCTTTCTTCATCATCAAGGGTCAAAACTGCACCTCCCTCAACTTGGTCATCAAAACTTAAAGCCCGTGAACCCAAAGAATCTTTGGGAAGCAATTTAGACAACTGTTTTAAAACAATTTTCTTCAGCATCCAAAATTGACTGTCTTTTGCGTCATTGAAATACAGGTCGTTTCTATTTTGAAGATTCTCCACAATCGTTTCCAATTCTTTTTTAGACATCACCTTAAAAACCTTTTCTTCATCGCGCGTTTTCACCATCGCGTAAATGTGCGTCAAAGAAATTGATGTTCTCAAATCGTCTTTAGGTTTATGACGAAGTATTGGGTCAAGACCAAGTTCATAATCAAAGTCATCGGCCTCGTGCACAGACTCACACCAAATAGATTTTACGCCATTATTTCGCATCAAGAGTGTGATTACACCTTTGTAGCCTAAAATTGGTTTAATTTGGCCCTTGTACGGCAAAAAGAAGAACTCTCCGACTGATGGATTGGGGCTCAAACCTAATTCTGCACAATGAATGATTGCTGCAAACAGGTTGCGAGGATTTTTTTGAAATGCAAACAGCATTTCTTCATTTCGCCTGACTTCGGTTAAAACAACTTGTTTGAACTGAGCGGGCGATATAGAATGATTTTTTAATAAATCGACTAATACTTTTTGTTCAAAAGTGTCGAGTTGAATACTAAATTTTGTTAAAAGGGCGTTATCCATTGGTTTTTTATTTTGATTCAATTATAGTTAGGGCTTCTCTCATCATCCTGACTTTTTTCAAATCTGATGGCCTATAACCGTGTATATCAAGCAACCTGTTGAAAGTTGCTAATCTCTGTTCAATCAGGTTTACAGATTCGTCTTTGGTGTAATTTGAAAGCAACTCATTTACAATTTCAATAGCATTTTTTGCTTCGGGAAAAGGAATAAAGGTTTCGTACATTATGGTTTTGGATTGATGTCAATAAGTGATTTCTGACCTATGTGAATGAATAAATTTTCTTTGGTTAAAATTTGTTGTCTGTTTGGATACTCATCGGCAAATTTCATTTCCCACCCGTGGTCTTTATGAAATATTTTGTTCTCAAAAACGCGTCTGCGAAAAATGGAAGGGTTATTTCCATAATTATTCATCCTCACCTCTTGCCATTTCAAATAACCGTCTTGCATTTCATAAAAATGTCTGTAGTTTTTTGGGAAAGGGTTTTTCCAATAATATTCATTTAAAGAAGTTTCTGATTTGATTTCATCCGATTGAATGTCAAATACCTGAGAAAACATAATTTGGTCAAATGCGGAATGCTTTTTTAAATAATTAATGTGTTTTCCTAAATCAAGGGGTCTAACTGATTCCCAATCGTCTTCAAGCAAAAATACAAATTCGCTTGGTCCCATCAAGTGTTTAATCATATTGAATTTATCTACATAATCAAATTGACCATTACTGTTAAAAGTTACCACGTGGGCTTTTTGACCAAACAAGGCATCCAAATACAATTCCATTTTATAACGCTCTTCAGCCGTACTTCGGTCATCCAAAACCCAAACCTCATTAAACATAGTTCTGTAATTTGAATTGTGCTTTTGAAGCGATTTGAGCGTGCGCAAAAAATAGTCAAAACGTCTGCCCGATGAAATTATCAAATTCGGGGCCACTTGAGGCTCGTAATTAATATAATAACCATATTCGTCATCCCCATACAATAACTTCAAATTAGGATACCTATTAGCCATAACTTCAGGTGTTAAATCAGGTTGATGATGAGTTTCATAAATGTTGCCTTCGTATTCACCCTGTTCGTACAAATAGGGAACTGCTACTAAGCACTTTATGTTGTAAGTTTCAATTTTGCCCATCAATAATGTTGCATCAGCGGGAGTGAGGTGTTCAAGAATATCTCCCAAAATGATGTAGTCGTACATCAAAATATTGACGGTCATAATGTTTTGCTGATAAATAGTATTGTATTTTGCTGCAAGGTTAAATTGTGCAATGTATGGGTCCCAAATTTCAACCGCGTCCATCGGGATTTTTAATAGGTCTGCATAGGTTCCTGAGCCCGCGCCAACATCGAGGACGCGGGGATTAGAAGTGTTCTGTAGTTCCAAGAGTATGTGCTCTCGAACATTGTGTTTGAATTTGTTGTATGAATAAGGCATTTTAATAAAATACTTGTTTTATTTTGGGTAAAAGGGCTCTTTGTTCGCAAGTTTCATTGAGGTGGCATTTATTACACCTTTTTAGTTCAGGATATGCTTTCCAACCATTCTGAGATTTCATTTCTCTTTTAAGTGCTTGAGAAACATTTTTGACTCCCTCTAAGTGTTCCATTTCTTTGCTTGGGTCTACTAAAACTTCAAAAATTCTGACATCCATAGGGTCTTTTGTATTGAATACAAAAAAGTAAAAAGGCACATCAGTAGTCTTGAATTTTTCTTTAGCAATAATTTTGTAGTGAACGGCTTGAGTTAATATCTTTTCTTTCTGTTCAAGGAAGTCTTCGTGCCAACCCAATTCATTCCATTTATCATCTACTAATCCTGAGTATTTCAGGTCAATGATACACTTTTTGCCATTCCATTTAGCGATGATATCGGTAGTGCAAGACATATTCAATTTACTGCTCACCAACTTTTTGCCGAAACTTAAAATTTTGATGTTCATTGCTTTAAATAGGGCTTTACAAAAGATTGCACTTTGATTCGCGCGTTCATAGTCTTCTGACAAACGCTCTTTTGCTGTTCCTTTATAAACAGTGTCAGGTTCAGGTGCTGTTCCATCACCATATGCGGGAAGTCCACCCGTTGCCATAAATTCAAAATATTGACCGAGTTTCATTGCTTTTGTCGGAGGTGATTGAATACCGTCGAGGTATTTTGCTTTCACAACTAAGCCACATTCTTCTTTTACCTTATACTCAGCAAAAGATTTCATAAACGATTGACTAATTTTCATTTGGATTATAGTTTAAAAATAAATTTTGAAAAAATGTAGCACTCACACTCATTTCGATAAAAATTAAATTGCGACAATTAATGGCGGGATAAAACTTGCCTTCTTGTTTTCTGAGCAAAATGTCGAAGCGTCGGCATACAAAATATTTGCTCTCGTCAGTGGATAAAAGAGCATTTTTAAAATATTCTTCTACACTGTTTTCCATAAAGGTAAAATATCAATAAGTGTTTGTCCTTGATTTAGTACAATACAATTGGACTCAAGTTGTCTTTCAATTAACCAATCGTTCCAATTATCCATAACAAGTTGTATTAGACTCATAGGAGAGCCTCGTCTTTCCATTCGTTTATAATACTCCTTTTTGCAGTTCAATGCAGGAACGACAATAGTAAAATCAATAAAGTTTTCTTGTAAACATTGACGAACATTTTCGTGACTACTCACAAATATAAAATCAAGAAAGTCGTGTCTCATTTGAAATTTAATGTGGTCAATATAGTTTTGGGGGAAATTAGGATTTGGCAACCTTCCCCCGTTATTCGTCATAAGAAAATGTCCATTAGGGTCTGTAAGCCAATTCCATTGACTTGAATCGCAGTCAACACACATAAAATTGGAGTTGCGGGCTGCATAGGTTTTTCCAATCGCAGGAAAGCCTGAAATTATTTTTGTAGCCATAAAAAATTGCGAGTGTTAAAGTTCAATTCGTAGTTTTTAATTTCCTGATATCGTGGTTTGTTTTCTTCAGCAAACTCTACCTCAAGAAATTTAACATAATTGTCAAGCCATAACCTTGCATCTTTCAAAGAATCAAAACCATAAGCGGGTTGCCTTTGGAGCGGAAACCAAAACAGATTAAAAAATCTTCTGTCAATTGCATACCCACCTTGCGAAAATTCACGAATTCGAAATTGTAGTTTTTTTGTTTTCATATATTAGTTTTTAGTTGTTTTTTTTGTCCAACCTCTCCCATTCCACATAACTTGACCATTTTTTGTTTCTTTCACACTCACATCAGCCACAAGGGTTTCACAAGTTTCTCGTACCAAATTAGTGAGTACATAACCTTTGTCTTTGAAATTAGAGTCATTACAAACTTGCTCAAGTACTTTCCTTGCAGTGTGCTTACTCTTCGCCTCAATACTTATCGGCTTATCGACATCAAGAAAATAATACTTGTAGATTTTCATTAATTTCGAAGTGATTTACTGCAAAGGTAATTCGTGTGCAAAAGGGGAGTTTTGCCAACTGACTCCCCTTTTACTTTCCGTATCCTAAGTCTTTTTTTACAGTTCTTGTATGTTTTTGTCTTGATACCCATTCTTCACCCCTTAGGTGCGTATTTTCTTCTTGTACCTTTTGCCATTGACGCGCTATTGATGCTTGGTGTTCAAAAATACCTTTTGAGTAAAGACTAAAAAACTGTTTTGCGCTCAAAGATTCAAAATCAATCTTATTTTTAGGGCCATCAATGTGATACCAATAATTACAAGTCGTTCTGAGCAAATTGTCCCTGAGGCTTGGGTCTCGTTCCAACAATACCTTCACATTGTGTTTTACATCACCTCGTTTGCCATTAATTTTAAAGTGCTGTTTCATACATCTGCGTTTTCGATTTCGTAAAATTGAATGGCATTTTGAATTGTATCAAAAATCTGTCTGTGTGATACAGATTCGCCTTCATTATCGCATCCAACGATTAAACCGTTGTTAAAAAATGGACCATAAACATTGCCTTTGGCTGCTCGAAAAGAAAATGCTCCTTTTATGTAGCCATCTCCTTTAACAAGACTTTCTTCGTCTACAAAACAAGTATCCATATACGATGTCGATTCTACAGCGGCAATAATTGGTAAGTAAAAACCTTTTTCAATCATTTCGCAGTCGAGGCCTAATGCATCGTACATAGACTGTAGGCCACCTTCAATTTCGATTTCGTAAACAGTCCTGCTTACGACATCAATTTTTATGCATTTCATAATTTTATTTTTTGTCTTTTAAGTTGTTCATCAATATTGCAATCCTTGCAGGTAGAACGAATTCCATATTACAAGAATCGCAACAGTGGCCTAACACGTTTAATGGAAACGTGTTGTTTCCATAGCCCACAAATAGCACACGGCAAATTGGGCATTTTTTTAGAGAGTTTCCCATTGTTTTCAGTTTTGACAATTCAATATTACAAACGAAAACTTATTTTGCAAAATAATTTTTGTGAATGGATTAAAATTTTATTGAAAAGGGCAAAAAAGCCTTTTTGGGCTCCAAATACTTCTTCAATTCGTTGTAAACTACAATTGCTGTTGGACGGTCTGAAGCCATTTTTTTGCCTTTAAAGAACATAAATGCTTGCTGTTTAGAGGTATCCATACACCCAAAACAAAAAGTCCGTTTACTTTGTGGGTAAGTTTCCATCAGATAGGGCTGTAGAGTCGCAAACTCCTGACCATTCTCAAGATAGTTATGATAAGTAAAATAGTATCCATTCAGGCACACTTCTTTAAAATTTTGGTTGTCAAATATTTTTCGATTTCGCTCAAGGACATTGTGTCCTTGGTTTGTCACATAGTCTAACATCGTTTCGTCGTCTAAGACTTTTTCAAAACGCATAGGTGTAAGTT
>Ga0222713_10006974_pt1 | contig 10670 bp, 7 predicted proteins | sample C33_649DmetaG_FD_165061 | JGI IMG/M metagenome (GOLD analysis project Ga0222713, IMG submission 165061) | Estuarine water microbial communities from San Francisco Bay, California, United States - C33_649D | ecosystem: Environmental > Aquatic > Marine > Unclassified | place: USA: California... | reverse complement strand
ACCGCGAGCATCCCGAAGAGGCTCGCGATCAGGAGCCCGCGCTCGCCACTCGGTTCGCCGAGGCGGGGGGCGCGTGCCCCCGAGGCGAACCAGGGGACGAGCGCCAGGGCGGCGATGAGGAGGAAGGTGTTGAGCAGATGCGCGGCCAACCACCAGGCACGCGCCAGGCTCGCGTTGTCCGCGACCATCTCGAAGAGCACGAGCCCCGCGCCTACCAACGCCTCGGTGAGCATCAGGGCCATCGCCGCATGCGTGGCGAGCCAGGTCGCGCTCCCGCGCGGGGTGATACGCCGCGCCCAGACCAACTGCGCCACCACCAACAGGAGCGCCACCCCTGAGGTGGCTCGGTGGGTGAGCTCGATCAGCGTCTCGATCGCTGGCTCGCGCGGGATGACCACCCCGTTACAGAGCGGCCAATGGGCGCCGCACCCGGCGCCCGAGCCCGAGGCGCGCACGTAGGCACCCCAAAGGATGACGAGTAGGTTATACCCAAGGACCGCCCAGCCAAATCGCGCGAATCGCGTCATCGCCTGACCCACCCCTCCTGAGATGAAGCCCAGCACCCTACTCACCCTCGCCGCCATCGCGGGATTTGGCGGCCTCCTGCTCTACACCACGCTGCAGGCGCAGCAGGTGGAGTGCACCGCCTGCGTCACCTTCAAGGGGGCGGAGAACTGCGCGACCGCCTCGGGCCAGGATTCGCTCGAGGCACTGCGCACCGTCGTGAACACCGCCTGTGGACCGCTGGCCACCGGGATGGCCGAGTCGATCCAGTGCAGCGGCCTGCCGCCGCAACGCCCGCAATGCCGCACCCGTTGAGTGTCGAAGTCTAATCGCCTCGCGCTCGTCCTCGCCTTCGGGGTGGGGTGCGGTGAGGCGCCGGTCGAGACCGCGCCGGCAGGGGGGACGTTGGCGATCCAGGTCCCCGCGCTCGAGTTACGCCCGGGGCGAGTGATGCAGGCCGAGGTCCGTGTGCTCACCGCCGAGGGGGAGGTGGTCGAAGGCCCACGGGTGACCTGGCGGTCGCTGACGCCGAGCACGGTACAGGTCGACACCGCCGGACGATTGCTCGGGATCGCGCCAGGCCCTGGGACGTTGCGGGTCAGCGCCGGCGCCCTGTCGGCGGAGCTCGCCCTGGTCCTGAAGAACCCACCGGCGCGAACGATCACCCTCGACGAAGGGGCGCTCCGACTCTCGCTTCCCAACGGGACGCGGGCGCTCTCGGCGATCGCACGCGATTCCGTCGGGGAACCCCTCCTCGGCGCGACCATCCAATGGCGCTCGTCGGCCACCCGGATCGCTGCGGTCTCCGCGCTCGGACAGGTGACCGCTGTCGCGGTAGGGCAGGCGCAGGTCGTCGCGCAGATCGATGCGATCACCGCCACGCTTGAGGTCGAGGTGGTCGCCGATCCCTCGCCGACGGCGCCAGTGATCGACGCGATCGCGCCGCTCGTGGTGATCCCGGGACAGACCCTCGTAGTCAACGGTTCACTCTTCGCTGCGACGCCGGGGGCGAACACCGTGGTGCTCGATGGGGTCCCCGTCCCGGTCACGCAAGCGAGCACGACACAGGTGGTGCTCACCATCCCACCGGCGACGAGCTTCGTCTGTGCCCCGCGTCGCATCGTCGCGCTGCAGGTCGGCACTGCCGGAGGGATCGGGGTCGCCTCGGTCCCGCTGGAGGTGGCGACCGCGCGTGCCGTCGACCGCGGGAGCTTCGCGGTCCTCACGCCGGCGGCCGCGTATTGTCTCGACCTCTCGGCGAGCCCCGGTCGCTATCGCCTCGCGGTGACCAACGTCGCGCGGTCGATCGGCGCCGGTTCGATCTCCCCGACGCTGACCGGGGTGGTCGCGAGCGGCGAGGCCGCTGCGATGATCGGCACGAGGGTCGACGCCTCGTCCGCACGATCCGCTGACGCGCATCTCGTCGTGGTCGATGCGCCGCGCACCGCATCCGTCCGCGCTTCCCGTCCGATCTCTCCGCACCTCGTGGAGCCCCGCGTGGGTGATCTCCGCCCGATCCGCCTCCCCGCGCTCGGCCAGCCCGACCTCTGCACCCGCTTCACCCCGATCACCGCGCGCGTGGCCTGGGTCGGGCGCCGCATCGCGATCCTCGAGGATACGAGCACCGTCATCGATGGCGTGCGCACCCTGGCGGGGACGCAGGACGCGCTGTTTGCGCAGGTCGGGGCCGAGCTCGACTCGCTCGGATGGTCGATCGTCCGCCGATTCGGCGATCCCCTCGTCATGGATAAGCGCCTCGACGACGACGGGCGCGTCGCGATCGTCCTCACCCCGCGCATGAACACCATCCTCGGCGGAGGCGCGCTCGCCGCGACCGTCACCTGCGATCTCTTCCCTCGTGCACAGTTCCCCGCGAGCGACATGGGGGAGATCATCTACGCGCAGGTTCCCACGGTGGCCCAGCCTGGGGATGCACCGGGGACGCCCACCCGCTGGCGTCGCGAGATGCGCGCGACCCTCGTGCATGAGCTCAAACACATCGCCTCGTATGCGGAGCGCATCGTGCGTGGGCAGCCGCTCGAGGAATCGTGGCTCGAGGAGGCCACGGCTCGGCACGCCGAGGAGCTCTTCGCGCGAGCGATCTACGGCCATGCCCAGAATGGGAACGTCGCGTTCTCGACGAGCCTCGCGTGCGAGATCACCGGCACGGGATGCCCCGATGCGCCCCGCGCCGTCCAGCCGCACCTCGAGGGGCTCTACGAGATGTTGTGGAGTTCGGCCGCGCGATCCCCGCTCGGCCCGACGAGTGCCGGTGACGACTCGTTCTACGGCTCGGCGTGGGCCTTCACGCGCTGGGCGCTCGATCAGCACGGCGCGGATGAGTCCACCCTCTTCACCGCGCTCACGACGGGGGGGCAGTCAGGCCTCGCCAATCTCGAGGCGCGCCTCCAGCGCCCCTGGGAGGACCTCCTCCCCGAATGGGCGCTCACGATGATGGTCGATGATGCCGGCGTCCCCGTGCCGTCGCGTCTCACCTTCCCGTCGTGGAACCTGCGGAGTCAGTTCCGCGGCCTCTGCGAGCAGGTGGGGCGCTGTCGCTCGGCGAGTGGGGATCCGCGCTTCCCTGACGCGGATCCCGTGCAGACGATGCGTATCACACTGGCCTCGGTGGCGATGAGCACCGGCACGAACCCACCGGACCTCGCCCTCGGCACGATCGTTCCCGGCGGTTTTGTCCCGATCGAACTCACGATCGCCGCAGGGGCGAACGCGGTCCTCGGGATCACGTCCGGCGGATCGACCCATCGTTTGGCGCTGCTCCGGATCGACTAGACCTCACCCCTCCCGTAGCGCCGCCATCGGCGTCTCGCGGAACACGTCCCGCCCCGTCAGCAACCCGATCCCCACCGCCATCACGACGATCGTCGTCGCGATCGCGAGCGCGGGGAGGAGCGCCGGGGCGAAGGTGCCCTTGAAGACGAAGGTCACGAGGGCCCACGACCCACCGATCGCGAGCACCATCCCACTCAGGCTTCCAAGGAGGCCAAGGACCGCGTACTCGGCGAGGAGGATCCACCCGATCTGCCGCTTGGTCGCGCCGAGGGTCTTGAGGAGCACCCCCTCACGCAGGCGATCCCGTCGGGTCGCCGCCACCGCGCTGAAGAGGACGGGGATCCCCATCGCGAGACTGAAGAGCGCGAGGAACCGCACGGTGAGCGTCACACGATCGAGGATCTGTTGGATGGTGCGACGGATCAAGGAGAGGTCGATGCTCGAGACATTGGGATAGGCGCGCACCGCATCCCGCTGGAGCAGCGCGACGGCGGTATCACTCGGTGCCGCCGCCACCAGCACGAACTGCTTGGGCGCCGCATCGATCGCCGCGGGTTGGAAGACGGCGAAGAAGTTCGGCTGGAACCGTCCCCAGTCGACCTCGCGGAGGGAGGAGATCCGCGCGCGGACCGTCACCCCCTGAACGTCCCAGCTCACCGTGTCGCCGATCGAGAGCCTGAGATCGTTGGCGACATCCTGTTCGAAGGAGAACTCGAAGATCGAGTCCCCGGGGCTCGCGGGGCCGAACCACTCACCCGCAGTGACCTTCTCCGTCTCGACCACCGCGTCGCGGTAGGTGGAGCGGTACTCGCGCCGCAGCGCCCAGTAGCGGGCGGGGAGTCCCTTGGCGGCGGCCCACGCCTCGGCGCTCACACCGTTCACCCCCGCCAGCCGCATGGTGACGATCGGCGTCACACTCACCGGCTCGCTCCCATTCGCGGTGATCATCTGCGTGAGCCCGGGCTCCTGATCCTCCTGCACATCGAAGAAGACGAGGTTGCCCCGGGTCGCGGCGGCGGTGAGATCGAACCCCGCGAGCAGGTTCGTCTGCACCACGATGTTCGTGGTGATCAGGAACGACCCGAAGCCCAAGGCGAGCACCACCGAGCGCGTCTGGCTCGCGGGACGGTAGAGGTTCGCGATCCCCTGCCGGATCACATAGGGCCAGCGACGCGAGACGAGTCGGCGCGCGAGTCCGCTGGTGACCACGGCACTCGCCCCGAGTACGCCGAGCGAGACGAGGATCCCCGCGGTGAACCACACCCCCTGCATCGCGGTCTCTGCGCGGCCGATGGCGAGCGCGAGGATGCTCCCGAGGAGTCCCGCATCGACGAGCCAACCCCACAGGTCGGTGCGCCGCGAGGCCGCGAGCGCGGCATCATCACGACGGATCGCCTGCAACGGCGAGACGCGTCGGAGCACGAGCAGCGGGCGCAGCGCGAAGACCAACGCCACCCAGACCCCGATCCCGATCCCCAAGAGGATCGCTGACGGGACGATCGAGACCGTCACGTCCACCGGGAGCAATCCCGAGAGGATCTCAGGGAGGATGACCTGGATCGCGATGCCGAGGGCCGCACCGATGCTCGCGCCGACGAGCCCCATCGCCGCCGCCTGCACCAGATAGATCGTCAGCACCTGCGCGCTCGACGCGCCGAGGCACCGGAGCACCGCGACGGTGTCGATCTTCCGCTGCACGAAGGCATTCACCCCACTCGCGACACCGATCCCACCCAAGAGTAGTGCGACCAGTCCGATCACCCCAAGAAAGCGCGCGAGCTGCTGGATGGCGTCGGTAAGATCCACCTCGTTCTCCGTCGAGGTGCGCACGCGGAGGCCGAGCGAGTCGAAGCGCGACTTCAGCGTACTCGCCCACTGATCGGCGTCCGTCCCTGCCGGGAGCTTGAGCACCGCCTCGTGCTCCACGCGACTCCCGAACCCGGTGAGCTGCGTCTCCGCGAGATACCGTCCGGGGATGAAGATGCGTGGCGCCACCGTCCCCGCGATCCCGGGATCACCGGGCACGTTCACGATCGTCCCCTGGATCACGAACCGGGTGAAGCCGATCGCCAGCGTGTCCCCCACCTGCGCGCCGAGCGAGAGCATGAGCGAGGGATCGACGAAGGCGTGGCGCTCCTGCTGCAGGCGCGGCCAGCTCCCCACCGGGTCGGTGAGCACCTCACCGTAGAACGGATACCCATCGCTCACCGCGCGGACCTGCGCGAGGCGCGTCGCCCCGGTGCGCGTCACGATCGCCATCGAGCCGAAGCTCTCGACCGTCGCCGAGGGGATCCCCGCCGTCGCGAGTGAGTCGAGCAGGGAGTCCGCAGCCGGCGTGAAGCCGTTGCGCGCCCGCAGGTTCACGTCGCCACCGAGGAGCGCCTTGGACTGCGCGCTGATCGATTCCTGCACGTTCGCCGCGAAGGAATCGATCGCGACGAGCGCGGCGACCCCGAGCGAGATCGAGCTCATGTAGAGGAGGAGTCGCCGACGCGCGGTCCGACTCTCCCGCCAGGCGAGGCGGAGCAGGGGCGCGAGCCCCGGACGGGGCTGGCTCACGCGACGGGCGCCGTGGTCGTTGGCTCGCTCGCGGTGGTCGACGCCGTCCCGCGCCCCGGCCGATCCTCGATCACCAATCCGTCACGCAGGCGGATCACCCGCTGCGCATGCTCGGCGAGGGTCAGGTCGTGCGTGACGATCACGACGGTCGCTCCGGACTCGCGGTTCAGCTCATCGAGGAGCGCGACGATCTTGTCGCCGGTGGTCCCATCGAGGTTGCCGGTGGGTTCATCGGCGAAGAGGATGCGCGGGCGGTTGGCGAAGGCGCGGGCGATGGCGACGCGCTGCTGTTCGCCCCCGGAGAGCTGATTGGGGTAGTGATGGGTGCGGTCGCCGAGTCCGACGCGGGTCAGGAGGTCTCGGGCCCGGGTCGCGGCATCGGCGTCACCGCGCAGCTCGAGCGGGACCTGGACGTTCTCTGCCGCGGTCAGGGTCGGGATCAGTTGAAAGCTCTGGAAGATGAACCCAACTTTCTCCCCACGGAGCTTGGCGCGGCCATCTTCGTCGAGGGCGTTGAGGTCGACGCCATCGAGCACCACCGCGCCGCGGCTCGGGAGGTCGAGGCCGGCGAGGAGGCCGAGCAGCGTCGTCTTCCCGCTGCCGGAGGGGCCCACGATCGCGACGAATGCCCCTTGGGGGATCTCGAAGGTCACGTCGCGGAGCACGGCCAGGCGGGAGGTCCCGCTCTGGTATTCTTTCGTCAAATCACGGGTGGCGAGCATCGATGCGGAGCGTCTGGAGAGGGCGGATCACCACGGTGATCGTGGTGGGGGCGATGATGAGCGCGTGCGGTGGCTCCGAGCAGAAGCCCGCATCGAGCGCGTCGGTTCCCGTGGAATCAACCATGGTGGCGTCGGCGCCAGCAACGGGCGGCGTCCCCTCGGACGTCGCGGCGGTCCCGCGTGTGCTCATCATCGGGACAAGCCTCACCGCCGGGTTGGGGCTCGATCCTGATTCGGCGTACCCCGCGGCGCTGCAAAGGTTGGCCGATTCGGCGGGGCTTCGGGTGCGGATCGTCGGGGCGGGGCTCTCGGGCGAGACTTCGGCGGGGGCGCTCCGGCGTGCCGACTGGTTGCTCCGGGACCGCGCCGACCTCGTGGTGATCGAGACCGGGGCGAACGACGGGCTCCGCGGGTTGGACCCCGACAGCACCAAGGCGAATCTGGTGGCGATCATCGGGAAGGTCCGGCGGGCCAACCCGAAGGCGACCGTGCTGCTGGCGCAGATGGAGGCGCCAAAGAACCTCGGGGCGTCGTACACCAAGGCCTTCCGCGAGCTCTTCCAGGCGGTCGGGCGGGAGCAGGGGGTGGGGGTGATCCCCTTCTTCCTGGAGGGGGTGGCCGGGGTCCCCACGATGAATCAGGACGATGGGATCCACCCCACCGAGGAGGGAGCCCGGAAGGCGGCGCGGAACATGTGGCGGACGCTGCGGCCGGCGATCGAGGGACTCGCTCCGCCCCAGAGTTGACCCTGCGGGGCGACAGGGGCTAAATTCCAAGGCTGTCGAGGTTTAGCCGTCCTTTTCACCTGTCGCTCCCGGTCCCATGGCGCTCCCAGCCACCCAGATCCGTCGCGGGATGGTGATCGTCTTCGAAGGCGATCCCTGCCGCATCATCGAGTTCCGGCATCATACGCCGGGGAACCTGCGCGCGATGGTGCAGGCCAAGCTCAAGAACCTCCGCTCGGGGAACAACTTCGAGCATCGGTTCCGTGCGGACGATCAGGTGCACAAGGCGGACATGGAGACGCAGGAGCTCCAGTTCCTCTACAAGAGCGCCGATTCGTATCACTTCATGAACACGGACAACTACGAGCAGCTCGAGATGGACGAGGAGACGCTCGGCGACAACGCCCCGTGGATGCAGGACAACATGATGGTGATGGTCGAGTTCTATAATGGGAAGCCGATGTCGGTCCAGCTGCCCCAGTTCCTCAACCTCACGATCACCGAGACGGCGCCGGTCATGAAGACCGCGACCAAGACCGCAAGCTCCAAGCCCGCGGTCTTGGAGAACGGGGTGACGGTGCAGGTGCCGGAGTTCATCGCGTCGGGGGAGCGGGTGCGGGTGAACCCGAACACCGGCGAATACATGGACCGCGCCAAGGACTGAGGTTGATTCGGTGGACGGTCGGGCCTAGCTTTCGAGGCTCTGGTAGGGCAGGTGCCAGAGCGGTGTGGTGGATGTAGCTCAGTCGGTTAGAGCATCGGATTGTGGTTCCGAGGGTCGCGGGTTCGAATCCCGTCATCCACCCTGCCTAGGTCCGTAGCTCAATTGGTAGAGCACCGGTCTCCAAAACCGGCGGTTGGGGGTTCGATTCCCTCCGGGCCTGTTGGAAGGGCAGGTGGCAGGGTGCAGGGACCAGAGGCGGTATCGTCTAGGGGACTAGGACACAGCCCTCTCAAGGCTGGAACACGGGTTCGAATCCCGTTACCGCTATGGGTAGGACACGCAGGACCAGCAGGACGATCGGGCCCCATCGTCTATCGGTTAGGACGGCACCCTTTCAAGGTGCAGAGACGGGTTCGATTCCCGTTGGGGCTATCGCCTCACGGCGTGTGTGGTTGGTGGAAGGGGGCGTAGCTCAGTTTGGTTAGAGCACTCGACTGTCACTCGAGAGGTCGCGGGTTCGAGCCCCGTCGCTCCCGTTGTAGGATGCCCTGGTGGTGAAATTGGTAGACACGCCATCTTGAGGGGGTGGTGCCGCAAGGCGTCGCGGTTCGAGTCCGCGCCAGGGCATTCGCAGGTCGTCGTTCGCAGGTTGTTCGCAGTTCGCAGGGTCACAACCGCCACAGTAGCTCAGGGGTAGAGCACTCGATTCGTAATCGAGCGGTCGTGGGTTCAATTCCCACCTGTGGCTCTGCATTCGGAAATCTCAGACGCCCGTTGGCAACCGCCGGCGGGCGTTTCGCATTCTAGCCACCTCGAACGGCAGCCCGTACCTTCGGGTATGACCCTCGACCCGCAACTCTTCCAGATCCTCGTCCTCCTCGGGATCTTCCTGACCTTCGGCTTGGCCGAGGTCGCCGTCGGGCGCTTCTTCCCGCCCGAGGCCGGTCACGAGGACGACCGCCTCGACGTCGCGGTGGGGCTCATGTTCCCCGTGGTCGCCTCAGGGGTCTATGCGACCTCACGCGCGATCTGCGCCTTGTTCTTCCCGGAGGCGCGCGACGCCTGGGCCGACTGGCCCTGGTACGCGATGGTCGGTGTGCTCCTCCTCGCCGACGACCTCACGCAGTACTGGTGGCATCGGCTCTCGCACACCTCGGTCCTCTGGCCCCTCCACCGCGCGCACCACTCGGCCGCGTATATGAGCGTGCGCGTCGTCTATCGGAACAACTTCCTCTACTACCTGCTGATGCCGGGGCTCTGGTTCGGTGGGGCGCTCCTTTACCTCGGCTTCGGGTGGGTCTTCGTCTACTACAGCACGGTGAAGCTCCTCGTGATCACCGGGGCGCACTCCGCGGTACGGTGGGACACCTTCCTTTACAGGTATCGGGTGCTGCATCCACTCGCCTGGCTCCTCGAGCGCACCATCTCGACGCCGGCGACGCATCATGCCCACCACGCGTTGACGCAGGACGACGGGATCGGGCACTACGACGGGAACTACGGGAACCTGCTCTTCCTCTGGGATGTGCTCTTCGGCACGGCGCACATCACCCGGCAGTTCCCGCCCGCGTATGGATTGAAGGATGATCGTCGCCACGGCCAGGAGCGGTGGCTCCACCAGCTCCTCTTCCCCCTCCTGCGATCAACGCGCGCCGAGACGGTGCTCGGGCGCGACAAGCACATCCCGATCGACTGAGGGCGGGAGCCGCCGATGCACATCACCCATCCCTATCTCCTCTTCATCGGGGACGTCCCCGATGCCCTCGCTGCCAAGACCGCCTTCGGGATCGTCGATTGGCGCCGCGACTGGTGTCTCGCACAGCTCCGGCTCCCCGGGTGCCAGGCCGATCTCGGTCTCCCCGATCGCACCATCGCCGAGGCGGCGGCGGGTGGGGCGAAGACGCTGGTGATCGGTGCCGCGAATGCAGGCGGGGTGCTTCCGCCGCATTGGGTGGCGACGATCGTGGAGGCACTCGATGCGGGGATGGATATCGCGAGCGGTCTCCACGTCCGGCTCGATTCGCTCCCGGAGATCCGCGAGGCCGCCGCGCGCAACGGTCGCCAGCTCTTCGACGTGCGGCACTCGACCCAGCGCTTCGCCACCGGCAAGGGGACCAAACGTGCGGGGATGCGCCTCCTCACCGTCGGCACCGACTGCTCGGTGGGGAAGAAGTACACCGCGCTCGCGCTCGAGCGCGAGATGCGCGCGCAGGGACTCGATGCCGACTTCAAGGCGACGGGACAGACGGGGGTCTTCATCAGTGGGCGTGGGGTCGCGATCGATGCCGTCGTCGCGGATTTCATCTCGGGCGCGGTGGAGTGGCTCTCCCCTGAGGCGGCCCCGACGCACTGGGATGTGATCGAGGGGCAGGGGTCGCTCTTTCATCCCTCCTTCGCCGGCGTGACGCTCGGGCTCCTGCACGGGGCGCAGCCCGATGCCTTCGTCGTCTGCCACGAGCCCACGCGCACCACGATGCGCGGGGTGACGCATCCCCTGCCGTCGATCCAGGCGGTGATCGATCGCACCGTCGAGTGCGGGCGCCTCACGAATCCCGCGATCCGTCCGGTCGGGATCGCGATCAACACGCAGGCGCTCGCCGAGGACGCGGCGCGTGCGTGTTGCGCGGAGGTCGAGGCGGCGCATGGACTTCCCACGACCGATCCCGTGCGGTTCGGCGTACGCGCGATCGTGGAGCGCGTGCG
>Ga0222713_10006968_pt1 | contig 10681 bp, 8 predicted proteins | sample C33_649DmetaG_FD_165061 | JGI IMG/M metagenome (GOLD analysis project Ga0222713, IMG submission 165061) | Estuarine water microbial communities from San Francisco Bay, California, United States - C33_649D | ecosystem: Environmental > Aquatic > Marine > Unclassified | place: USA: California... | reverse complement strand
CATACTTTACAAAGAACAAAGTTTTTTCACGAATCGACATTTGTTCTTTACCTGCAAGCAATACAGACGCAAGCTTATTATGCACTAAACTTTTGTTGTTATCTTCCAAAAAAAGAATTGATGAATACCTTGCATTGTTAATTGCTCTTCCTGGTATCTCAATACTAACACCTCTGTTGTATTCAATTCTGGCAAATTCCCGCGGTTCAAGTACGGCTTTTGCAATTTCAACATGCTTCTTAGTGATATGAGCATCATCAATTTTTCGAATATCATCAATTTTGACTTTTGATACAATTGCTATCACTTTTTCTCCTTTTTTTTGTATATTTTTGTACATATCAGAAAAAAAGAGATTCGGATCTCTGAACAACTTTTTAACTTTTTTAATTTGCATATATCCTAACTTAAACAATCCTTTAAACTCCCAACCACATAGGTTTTCAATACTATGTTGTAAGGTAATCTTAAAATGCATTATACCATAATAATTTCTATTTTGCAATAGATTCGCAAAACCGGAAATAAATTGCTCTTGAATAAGATCTACATTTGGCAATTCCAATGTACCATTTATGGTATTTTTAATGCTATCGGTTATTTCTTGAATCTGCGATGATAGTCCGTCAATTTGAACATACTCCTGCACGGCAGGAGCTTGGAAACCTACAACAACTGTATTTAATGAAAGAGCTTCAAACATTCCAATTCCAAAACTTTCAAACTTACTAAGATTCAAAAAAACCCTAGAATTCGCCATAATTTGATAAATTTTTTCCTTTTTTACAATATGCGAATAAACTTCCAGCTTACATTTGATATTTTTACTAAATTTAAATAATTTTGCACCGGTTCCACAAATACACACATTGTAATACTTTGGAAGTTCTTCTAAAATTGTATTCAAATGTTCAATACCTTTTGCAGGGGAAAAATTTGCAATAAAACATAAATCAAACTTTCGTTCTGAATAATACGGAATTGGAATTTTGATATCTAAATCCAATGGATTCGGATATATCAAAACTTTATCCAAATCTTCTTTAGAAATATTAAAATATTTCTGCATTTCCACAAGTAAATACCTTGACGGAACAGAAATGATGTTAGCTCTTTTAATAATATCAATTTCACCTTGAACTTGTTCTTCATTAAAATTTTGTTTATTCAAAGCTGCTGTAATAACTGAAGAACAATGTAAACGAACATGCAAAAGATACTCTTTCGGAAGATTTTTACAAATTGAATGAATTTCAGGGCACTCAATAATAGTGTTTTCCGGCTGAAAATTTTCTTTAATGTACTTCAACGCAAACTTTTCGAAAGATTTCATACCAAGGTTTTTCGTATTTTTCAAAAGCACAGGTTTAACATTTGGAATTTTTAGAAGTTCTGCATAAAGATTGCATGTATACAAAACAATACCGCATCTATATTTACCACTATAGGGAGAAACCACCACATAGTTAACTTCTGTTTGCATTATCAAAACCTTGATTTTAGAAAATGTGCCAGTATGGATTTCTTTTTGATTGTCAATAAATTTAACAAATGCAGATACTACCTTCAATTAAAGTGCAATTCAACATCATTCTTGCATTAATAATCAAGGAACTGCAGGTGCGGTTCGGTACAAAAAAACTCGGTTATTTTTGGCTTTTACTTGAACCAATTTTACATATTATACCATTCTATTTTATGCGAAAACTTCTTGGAAATTGGCAAACGGAAGAGTTAATTGTTTTTCTCGTTACAGGAATCGTAACCGTTCTGTTTTTTACCAAATCTGTAACAAAAATACAGGCATCAATTACGGCAAACCAAGCCTTACTTGCATACAGACAAATTAAACCAATAGATATCGCTCTTTCACGACTCATGATTGAGTGTATAATTTCTTTTGGAATATTTGCCTTAATGGTTTGCATTTTTATGCTGTTTTTTGGCAAAATACCCACAATGCGTACATTTCCTCTTGCGGTATTTGTTATTTTATTATACAGTATTTTAACATTTTCCTGCGGCTTAATTTTAATGATTTTAGTTACACGCATGCCATTTTTAGAGGCTATCATTCCACAAATAATTCGTATTCTATATTTCGTTTCAGGGGCATTTTTTGCAGTTTCAGATCTTCCATACTCTATTCGACCAGTTATATTATTTAACCCAATTGTTCATGTTGTGGAAATTTTACGGTTTAATCTTATGATAACACAAACAACAAATTACGGAAATGCCTCTTATATTTTCATTTTTACAGTTGTTACCTTGTTTCTTGCCCTGTTTTTATATTTTCTAAATAAAGCAAAGCTGGTATGATAGAATTCCAAAATGTTTCAAAATATTTTCCAATTGAAAAAAATACTAATATAAAAAAACGATACTATACCCTATTTGAAAACCTGAACATTACCTTCAAACAGGGTATGAAGTATGCTATTATGGGAAGAAACGGTGCTGGAAAATCTTCGTTAATCAATATGATAGCCGGTACTCTTTTGCCAACAAAAGGAAGGGTAATTCGTAATGTTAGAGTCTCTTGGCCAATAGGTTATGCAGGTTCATTTCACGGAAGTTTGACTGCTGCTCAAAATATTAATTTTGTTACCAGAATTTATGGAATGAATAAAGAAGAACGCAAGCAAGCTCTTGAATTTTGCAAGGAGTTTGCGGATATCGGCGAACATTTCTCCATGCCCGTCAAAACATACTCTTCCGGTATGAAAGCAAGGGTTTCGTTTGCAGTTTCAATGGCATGTGATTTTGACTGTTATCTTCTTGATGAAGTTACCGCAACAGGTGATGCCTTCTTTGTTCAAAAGGCACAAGATTTTCTTCATAAAAAACTTGAAAAGAAAGATTTTATATTCGTATCCCATAATATCAATGATATCAAAAATCTATGCAACTCTTTCGGAGTAATTCACAATAAACAAATCACATTCTTCAATAATTTTCAAGACGCAAATGAATTCTATCAAGCAGTTAATAAATGATTTCTTCACTCGTCCACCAAAAGGAGAATACACACCAAACCAAAAAAGAGGCAAAACCTTCAACATACTTCGCAAAACATTCTGGAAAAATGTTCGCCCAAAATACAGAAAAATTCGTAAAGGAACAATTGAGCGCTCTCAAAAAACCATTATTTTCACACGCACATACAAAGCTTTTTCTCTTTCAATTCCTGTTTTATTTTACACTTTTTATACACTATTGGTTCAAGTTTCACAGTTTGAAACATCAACTTCTGTAATGATTGAAAACAAATCTCCAAATACAGAAATAACATCTCCGCTTGCGTCACTTACCGGAATGGGCAATAACCTTAAAGATTTACATCTCTTAGTGGATTACATCAATTCCTACACAATGTTGCAAAAACTGGATATTAACCTGAATTTGCAAGAAAAATACAGGGATATATATGGAATTGATATTTTTTCCGCATTACTTGCTAAAAATACGGCATCTTTTTTGCGGCATTACCGTAAAAGCATGAACCTTGAAATTAATGAAAACTCCGCCACATTAATTATTAAATACAAAGCACCAACTGCATTTGAAGCTTTTGAAGTTCTTAATGAAATTGTTGCCCTGAGTGAAGAATTTCTTAATGAGACAAATAAAGAAGTTTTAGAAAAAGAAATTCGTTTTTACGAAAAAGAACTTGAAAATATTATGGTTGATATTCGTAAAATGAAGAATTTTCTTTCACAAAAGCAAATTGAAACAAAGCAAATTAGCCCAGGCCGTAGTTTTGAATCCGCAAGTAGCTCAATTATGGAAATTGAAAGTGAGTTGCTAAAACAAAGGGCGGAACTCGCTCAACTTGAAAGTTACCTTAACCCAAATGCACTTCAAGTTCGTACCGCAAAGGAAAAAATTTCTTCGTTGCAGTCTCAAATTAAAAACCTTAAAAAAGGTATTATTCTTGAAGAACAAAGCACAGACAACAAGTTTTCATCTGTTTCATTCGCAACAGCAGAAATGGAATTAATGCTTCTGATGGAAAAATACAAGATGGTTTTACAGTCTCTTGAGCAACACAAATTTAACGCAATCCATAAAGCAAAGCATTTGGTTGAAATTGCAAAACCTTATGAACCTGATGAGCCATCTTACCCAAACAGGTTTGTGAATATTATTATTTTTACCTTGCTTTATGTAATGGGGGTTTTTATCGTCAAAGTTACAATTGAAGTCATTCATGAACATAAGTTTTATTAATATGTTAAAGTTATTTTTTGTACTGGTTTTTTTCTTACATAATGTCTCTATAGCACAGAACTCAATTGAACAACCAACTTCAGAAAAAAACATTCAAAACATTACCCCAGCAATATCAATGACATCACCAGAACAAAAGGGAAATAAATCATGGACAAATTTTACCCTTCCACACTTTGGTGCAAATCTATTCCAAGGAAATTTTGATAAACTAAACTTTACAGGGTTCAATCCAAATTATGCAATTTCCGTTGATGACGAAATCATCATTCATTTTTGGGGAGCAAAAACTTTAGAAACTACCGTAAAAGTTGACCAACAAGGCAACATTTTCATTCCGGAAGTTGGCAATGTCAAAGTTCTGAATATTTTACAAAAAGACTTAAACGACCACATAATTAAGCAAATCAAAAAGGTCTTCAATAAAAATGTTGGGGTTTATGTGCAGCTTGCATCTTCAAAAAAAGTGAAGGTTTTTGTTTCAGGGTTTGTAAGAAACCCTGGTCTTTACGAAGGTATGGCTGCAGGCTCCGTGTTTTCTTATATAGATTCTGCCGGTGGTATAGATTTAGAACGAGGTTCCTTCCGCAAGGTTGAAGTTGTTCGCAATAACAAAACCGTTCATGTTTTTGATTTATACTCATTCCTGCTTAACGGAAAAATTGATTTCATTCAACTTCATGAGGGCGATGTTATTAAAGTTGGTGAACAAAACGGACTTATTTCCGTTACAGGACAAGTTCGCAACCAAAACAAATTTGAGCTTAACCACGAAAAAGTTGTTGGACAAGAAATTATCAACTACACCAATCCTCTTGATTCCGCAACAAATATTCATATAATTCGCAGTACAAAAGAAAATACACAAAACTTTTTCCTTACAATTGACGAATTTAAAAAATTTGAAATTCTCGTTGAGGACAAAATTGAATTTTTCTCACATGCTCTTCCACAAACAATTACCGTAATTGTTGAAGGAGAACACATTGGAAAAAAAAGATTAATACTTCCTCACAATAAAACTACTATTAAAGATGCCATCAGTATGATCGAACCAAGTGAAAGATCGGCAATTAATAGCATTATTCTCTACAGAGAATCTGCCGCAGAAAGACAAAAACAGGTTTTCAATCAAGTTCTTGATACACTGGAGCAAAAAATTTCAACATACTCACCTATTTCAACCGAAGACGCTAAAATTCATAAAGAAGAAATTATTTCTGTTCAGGAATTTATTAAAAAAGCAAGAAATCACCAACCAAATGGAATGATTAATCTCTACACTGAAAAAGGTGAAATATCAAATATTTACCTTGAAGATAGAGATATCATTCATATCCCAAAATTAACAAACCTGGTTTCAACATTCGGATATGTTAACGCACCAACTTATACACCACATACAAAAGGCAAAAATATTAAATATTATATTAAATCCTCTGGTGGATTTTCCGATAGTGCCGACAAACAAACTTTTTTAGTTAGAAAAATAAATGGAAGTGTTATCAAGGTAAAATCAGGATATAAACCCGAAGCTGGCGACGAAATTATCATATTACCAAAAGTTTCAGTTAAACTCCTTCAGTTTTCGAAAGATATTACGCAAGTCTTCTTTCAAATGGCTCTTACTGCAAGATTTTTTGTATTATTATAGTTTTTTATACCTTGATTTATCAAAAATACTAACGCTGTAGCTTGCTAATTAATATTTTTATTAATTTCCAATAAGTTTTATGTACTTATCTTTTTCTAAAAAGCTAACAGATATTGCAAACAAGTCCGGTATATTTTCATATAAAACATATTACTACAACACAATATTTCTTTATAATCTGAAAAATGCTAAAGGAATAGTATGTTGGAAAAGTTATCAAAATCAAAGTAAAGCTTTCGCAAAAAAACACAATATTGCACTTATTCAACTTGAAGATGGGTTTATCGGTTACCTTGAAAATGCAAAAAGTAAAATGGTGAATATTGGCTTTTATGTTGACACAACCGGTGGAATTTACTATTCCACAGAAGAAAACATTATTACCAAAACAATTGGTAATAAACTATATACACAACAAGAATTAGAAGAAGTAAAAAAATTAATTCAACGCATTGTTGAAAACAAAATTACCAAGTACAATAAAATTTCACAACCAAAATTTCAACCAACACCAAATACGGCACCAATTTTACTTATTGATCAAGTTTTTCAAGATAAATCAATCACAATAAATGGTCATGGTATACAAGAGTTTAGAAAAATGTATAATGCCGCAATGCAAAAAGCAGACGGTAAAAAGATTTATGTTAAAACTCACCCGTATGGAAAGGGATATTTAGAAAAAATTTGTAAAAATAATGATGTTATTTTCCTTAAAGAAGATTATAATTTTTATGATATATTAGAATATATTGAGGAAGTATTTACTGTTTCTTCACAATCAGGCTTTGAAGCGTTGCTTGCAGGGAAAAAAGTTCACACCTTTGGAACACCGTTTTACGCAGGATACGGACTCACAATTGATAATATTTCCTTAAAACGCCCACAAGTAAGTTTAGAGAAAATCTTTTATGCTTCATATTTAGAAGCATGTAAATATTGTATTAGTGGTATTGAATGTAGCCTAAATGAAATCATTGATATCATTTTAGAACAAAGAAGATTAACAGAAAAAGACAATAAATTTCAAAGGTTTTTCTTATACCAAATACCATTATGGAAATCTTCTTCAATTGAAGACTTTATTTTTCAAAAGAATTCTAATATAATTAGAGTAAAAAATAAAAAATCATTAAAAAAATATAAACCGACTTCAAAAGATGCAGTAATTATTTGGGGTTTTAAAAACGCATGTGAAAATTTATTAAATTATACAGAAAATAATAATATTCCTGTTATAACATTTGAAGACGGGTTTATTCGGTCGGTCGGTCTTGGTTCAGATTTTACACCAGCATATTCTTTTGTGATGGATCATTATGGTATTTACTACAACCCACAACAACAAAGTGAACTTGAAGTTATTTTAAAAACTTTTAATATCAATCAACATCAAACAGAAAGGTTAGAAAAACTGCAAAACACACTTGTTGAAATGAAGATTTCCAAATACAATGTAAATCAAAATATTAACAAAGAAAAACCAGCGTTGTTAAAACAGCAAGCAAGTAATAAAAAAATTATTTTAATAACAGGACAAGTTTCCGATGATATGTCAATAATCAAAGGTGGAATAATGATTTCAGACTATCGTACTTTAGTTGAAAAAGTTCGCAATGAAAACCCAGACGCATTTATTATTTACAAACACCACCCAGATGTTATTGCAGGCAATCGTAGCGGTTATATTAGTTCACACATTTTGAAACAATTTGTTGACGTGATTATTAAAAATATTAATATTATCGATCTCATTAAAATTTCCGATGAAATTCACACAATAACATCTCTTTCAGGGTTTGAAGCTCTTTTACACGGTAAAACCGTTGTACATTACGGCCTTCCATTTTATGGTGGTTATGGATTTACAGTTGATAAATCCTTCACAAACCATAAACGCAAACCGGTTGACTTCAAAACTTTTTGTTATTCAACATTTTTCTTATACCCAAGGTATACAACACCAAATCTACATATTGCACTCACACCAGAAGTAGTTGTAAAAGTGTTACAGAAGGACTCAAAAAAGGAAAGAAAAACAAATTATTTTAGACGCAAAACAATGCAAATCTTTAGCCTGATTAAATTATACTTTAAATAATTCCTTGTGAGGCACTGTGAATTTCAAAAATGCTGTCAAATAATGCAACAGAATTAATACCATAATTTTTTGCAATCTCACTCGCAAGTTCAGCACGCCTACCGGCCTTACAAAAGAAATAAACTTTATCATAACTTTTGAGTTCTTGAATTCTTGATTCAAGTTCATCAACAGGTATATGTAAAGTATTTGGAATAAAAATCTGTTCACGCTCTTGATGAGTTCTAACATCAACAACTGCAATGTTCTTGGTTTTTGTATCTTTTAGAAGTTGGGTAATCGCAAGCGTTTCCATATATTTAGAACTAACATTCTCTTTCTAATAGAAAGGTTTTTTATGTCAATATTTTTTATGGAAACGCAAACAATAAATAATTTTACATTCTACTATGATCTATACGTTTAATTGTTCCATCTTGAGTCCTTGTACGGCTAGCAATTGGTTGTGTTTGTAGTCTTGTACGATGCGCAATTGGTTGTGTTTGTTGAATGTTATTTTGTACTTGTGGAACAATATTTTGTTGCTGTTGTATATTACCAATATTAAGTTGTGGAACATGTTGTTGGTTTTCGGCTAAAGCAGCTAACCATTGACCATGTCTATCATGTCCTTCGTTAATTAAGTCAAGTTCGGCAGAGTTAACAGAACCATCTTCGTCTCTCATTTCCATAAGCATGTTATAGCGATTTCTTATTTCACTGTGCTCTTCATTAAATCTTAGTTCGTCTAAAATATCTTGTGTTAACCCTGGAAAAGCATTTTGTTGCTGAATGTTACCTATGTTAATTTGTGGAACATGTTGAAGTAAGGGTTGTTGCAATATTTGTGGAATATTATTTTGTACCGGTTGATTTAGTACAAGACTATCAACATAATCTGCTATATCACCCCATATATTTTCATCAATACCAACATTACTTTCCCCATTTCTTGCGTTGGCAATTCTTGCATTATAAAAATCCTGCATATCGTTATAATTTACCTCAATTGCACGGCGAATATCAAGTTCTGTATTCATTCTTTCCATTATATCTCCGTTGTAAAACATATTAAAAAACTGCTCTACATCTTCAGAAAAGTTTTGTGGTCTATGACTTATAAACCCTCGGTCATTTCTAAGTAAATTAATAATATTATCTTGCAGTTGTTGTAAGTGGTTATTCATATAGTAAAATTAGTTAGTTACAATAACTATAACAGATTTTACGACAAAATGCAACCAATTTAACCAAAAACTTTTTGAAAAATATAATCAATGTTCTTTGTGTGGTATGAAATATCAAAAATTTCTTCAATTTGAACTTTCGAAATTTTCGCTACTACTTCAGAATTTTCTTGTAAAAGAGTTTTAAAGTCTTTTTCCGTTTTACCTTCCCAAATTTTCATTGCATTTTCTTGAACAATTCTGTAAGCGTCTTCCCTTGTAATTCCTGCTTTTTCAATAAGAGTAAGCATTACTCTTTGTGAAAAAATCAACCCCTTAAGTTTGTTCATGTTGTTAATTGCATTTTCTTCGTAAATTACAAGGTTTTGCACAAGCCCAATTAAACGGTAAAGGGCAAAATCAAGCGTAATACAAGCATCTGGGGCAATAAACCGCTCAACAGATGAATGGGAGATATCTCTTTCGTGCCATAGAGCAACATTTTCCATTGCCGGCATACAGTATGAGCGAACCATTCTTGCAAGCCCTGTAAGGTTTTCACTTAGTACGGGGTTGCGTTTGTGCGGCATGGCTGAACTTCCTTTTTGCCCCTTTGTAAAAGCTTCTTCTGCTTCTAAAACTTCTGTTCGCTGAAGGTGGCGAATTTCCGTTGCAATACGTTCAATTGATGAAGCAACTAATGCAAGGCAGTTGAAGAACGAGGCGTGTCTATCCCTTGGAATTACTTGTGTTGAAACAAGTTCTTCTTTTAAACCAAGTTTTCTTGCAACGAATTCTTGTACTTTTGGTGAAATATTTGCATATGTACCAACTGCCCCTGAAATTGCACAAACGGAAACATCATCAAGTGCAAATTCAAGGCGTTTAAGGTTGCGTTCAAATTCCGTATAAAACCCTGCAAATTTAAGCCCAAATGTAACAGGTTCTGCATGAATACCATGACTTCTTCCAATACAAACCGAATTTTTGTATTTCAACGCTTTTTCTTTTAGAACTCTAAGCAATTCCTTTAGACCATTAATTAGGATTTCACCGGATTGTTTTAGTTGGTAGGATAGTGTTGTGTCAAGTAAATCGGAGCTTGTCATTCCAAGGTGTAAGTATTTTGTTGCGTCCCCGCCCACAGATTCCGAAATGTTCGTTAAAAACGCAATAACATCATGCTTTGTAACAGCTTCAATTTCCGCAATGCGTTCCACACTCCATTTTGCTTTTTGGCGTATTTCCTTAATTTTTTCAATTGGAACAATACCATCTTCTGCCATTGTTTCCGCAGCAAGAAGTTCAATTTCAAGCCAAATTTTATACTTATTATCTTCTTTCCAAATTTCAGACATCTCTTTTCTTGCATACCTTGGAACCATTGTTGATAAAAAACTTCAAAAGAAGAAATAAAACACAAGTTTGTAATTTCAAGGATTTTATAAAGAAAAAAGAACTCTGCACGGGAATGGTGAGCGCGGTGGGAATCGAACCCACGACAACATCATTAAAAGTGATGTGCTCTACCAACTGAGCTACGCGCTC
>Ga0222713_10006966_pt1 | contig 10682 bp, 8 predicted proteins | sample C33_649DmetaG_FD_165061 | JGI IMG/M metagenome (GOLD analysis project Ga0222713, IMG submission 165061) | Estuarine water microbial communities from San Francisco Bay, California, United States - C33_649D | ecosystem: Environmental > Aquatic > Marine > Unclassified | place: USA: California... | reverse complement strand
TAACTTCGCAGTGGGTGCAGGCAGTCGCAGGAACAAAGACTCAGATCAGAGATACACGTAAAACAACTCCTGGAATGCGAGTGCTTGAAAAGTACGCAGTGCGTATGGGCGGCGGCACAAATCATCGAATGTCATTAAGTGATGCAGCTTTGATTAAAGATAATCACATCGCAGCAGCTGGCGGCGTAGTAAAAGCCTTTTCACTTGTACGTGAAAAATTTCCATCTTCTGACATCGAAATTGAAGTAGATAATCTGCAGCAGTTACGCGAAGTTCTGCCACTTAATCCAGGGTTGGTTTTACTGGACAACATGATCCCTGCGCAGTGCGCAGAAGCAGTCGCACTCGTTGCAGGTGCTACGAAGCTAGAAGCATCGGGTGGAATAACAATCGAGAATGCACGCGCATACGCGGAAGCGGGTGTTGATTACATAGCAGTTGGTGCGCTGACACATTCGGCGCCTAATTTTGATATCGGACTAGATATGAGAGTGGAGTAAGACATGTTGCTCACAGTCGATGTTGGTAACACCAACACAGTTCTTGGAATCTTTAAAGGAGAAGAGCTAGTTCGTTCATGGCGCGTGAAGACAGATCCACGTAGCACGGCCGATGAGTTGTGGCTGCAATACGGAGCACTAGTCCGTGATTACAAGATAAGTGCACTCGCAATTTGTTCTACCGTGCCAGCAACGCTTCGCGAATTGCGAACAATGATTGCTGATTATTTTGCAGATATTCAAGTGACAATCGTAGAACCAGGAACAAAGACTGGTGTTCCGTTATTAGTTGATAATCCAAAAGAGATTGGCGCTGATCGAATCGTTAATACACTCGCAGCGCATACTCTCTATGGCGGACCAGCAATTGTTGTGGATTTTGGAACATCAACAAATCTCGATGTTGTATCTCCAAAGGGCGAATTCCTCGGTGGCGCACTTGCTCCAGGTATTGAAATCTCAGTAGATGCGCTTGCAGCGCGAGCGGCGCAATTGCGCAAAGTCGAACTCGTGCGACCAAAGAATGTGATCGGAAAAAATACTGTTGAAGCTCTGCAATCCGGAACCATCTTCGGATTTGCTGGACAAGTTGATGGTTTAGTTGACCGAATAACAAGTGAATTATTAGACCAATTTGGTACGCGCCCAACTGTTATTGCAACTGGCGGACTTGCCCCACTAATAATTGGCGTGAGCGAAACAATTGATCACCACGAGCCTGATTTAACATTGATTGGGCTGCGCCTGATACACGAGAGAAACTCTTAAATCGGTAGGATTACAAACCTATGAGCATCGAGGACGATCTACCCGAACAACTGCGCATTCGCCGCGAGAAGCGTGCGAGCCTTATCGAGCGTGGAATCGAGCCTTATCCAGTATCTGTGCCTCGCACAAAAACTCTTGCTGAAATTCGCGCACAGTATGCGAACATCGCAACAGATAGCGCAACAGGTGATGTTCACAGCGTTAGCGGTCGAATTATCTTTAAACGCGATACAGGAAAATTATGTTTTGCAACGTTGCGCGAAGGTGATGGCACTGAACTACAAGCAATGATTTCATTGGACAAAGTTGGTGAAGAACAACTCGAATCCTGGAAAAGCGATGTGGATCTTGGTGACTTTGTTAGCGTTACTGGCGAAATTATTTCATCAAAGCGCGGCGAATTATCTGTTCTAGCAAATTCGTGGGCGATGGCTTCAAAGTCATTGCGACCATTGCCAAATGAACATAAGCCGATGTCAGAAGAGACGCGCGTTCGTATGCGTTATGTGGATTTAATTGTGCGTCCAGAAGCTCGCGAATATGCACGACTTCGTCCAACTGTGATGCGATCACTGCGCGAAACTTTCCATAACGAAAACTTTGTAGAAGTAGAAACACCGATGCTGCAGGTTATGCACGGCGGTGCAGCAGCTCGACCATTTATTTCGCATTCAAACGCTTATGACATGGAGCTCTTCTTGCGCATTGCGCCAGAACTATTTCTTAAGCGATGCGTTGTTGGCGGAATCGAACGCGTATTCGAGATAAACCGAAACTTTAGAAATGAAGGCGCCGACTCATCTCACTCACCTGAGTTTGCGATGATCGAGAGTTATCAGGCATATGGTGATTGGAAATCAATCGCCGAACTAACTCGCAAACTTGTACAAAACGCAGCTATGGCAATCTCTGGTTCGCACGTCGTGACTCATCATGATGGTCGCAAATCAGATCTTGGTGGTACATGGAAAGAAATTTCACTCTATGACGCAATTTCCGATGGCGTTGGCGAGAAAGTTACAGCTCTTACACCGATGGATGATTTGAAGCGTATAGCAACGAAATTAGGCATCAAGATTGACCCTAAGTGGATTGCTGGAAAACTCGCAGAAGAAATATTCGAACATGTTGCAAAGGATCAATTGATTGCGCCAACGTTTGTTATGGGTTTCCCAGTTGATACATCGCCACTTGTTCGTGCGCACCGCGACATTCCAGGTGTTGCAGAGAAATGGGATCTCTACGTTGATGGATTTGAATTAGCAACAGGTTATTCCGAACTTATTGATCCAGTTGTTCAACGTGAACGTTTAATTGAACAAGCAAAGCTCGGTGCTAAGGGCGATCTTGAAGCGATGCAAGTTGATGAAGATTTCTTACGTGCAATGGAGTTTGCGATGCCACCAACTGGTGGAATGGGAATGGGTGCAGATCGTTTATTAATGGCGCTGACTGGCCTTGGAATTCGCGAAACAATTCTCTTCCCATTGGTAAAGCCAGAAGCTGAATAATTAGTTATGGAAATTCGTTCAGCTCGTACTGCTGATATCAAAGGCATTCGCGCACTCATTGATACTTACGCAATTGGTGGTCGTTTACTTACTAAAGAAACAGTGACGTTATACGAAAGCGTTCAAGAATTTACAGTTGCTGTAGAAAATAATGAAGTTGTTGGTTGTGGAGCGCTGCACGTTTTGTGGGAAGACCTTGCAGAAGTACGCACAGTTGCAGTCATTGAACGATTGCGTGGTACAGGTGTTGGTCACCAAATTATGCAATCAATTGAAGATCGTGCACGCGCTGTTGGTGTGAAAAGAATCTTCTGTCTTACATTTGAAACTGAGTTTTTTGGTCGCCACGGATTCGAAGAGATCCAAGGAACACCGGTTGATGCAGATGTGTATGCAGAGCTCTTGCGTTCCTATGACGCTGGTATCGCTGAGTTCTTAGACCTTGAGAGTGTGAAACCAAATACCTTGGGCAACACTCGTATGCTCAAAAAACTCTAAATCTGCGGGTATTTCGGGCATAAATACGCCACATATGGGGTTGGGATGTATGTAAATCTCGTATCGCGAGGCATGGCCCCTTCGGGCTAGGCTTATCCGCAGCAGAAAAGAAAAAGGAGTACACCCAATGTTTGAGCGCTTTACAGACCGAGCCCGTCGCGTTGTTGTGCTGGCGCAAGAAGAAGCTCGCATGCTCAATCACAATTACATTGGCACCGAACACATTCTCCTTGGACTTATTCACGAAGGTGAAGGCGTTGCAGCAAAGGCTCTCGAATCCCTCGGTATTTCACTCGAAGGTGTTCGCGCACAAGTAGAAGAAATTATTGGACAAGGCCAACAAGCACCAAGTGGTCACATTCCTTTTACTCCGCGCGCAAAGAAAGTTCTCGAACTCTCATTACGTGAAGCGCTACAACTTGGCCACAATTACATCGGCACAGAACATATTCTTCTTGGACTTATTCGCGAAGGCGAAGGAGTTGCAGCACAAGTACTCGTAAAACTTGGCGCAGACCTTAATCGCGTACGTCAAAGTGTTATTCAACTTCTCTCTGGTTACCAAGGCAAAGAAGCTGTTGCATCTGGTGGACCAGCAGAAGGAACACCATCTACATCATTGGTACTCGATCAATTTGGTCGCAACCTCACACAAGCAGCACGTGAAGGAAAACTTGATCCAGTAATCGGTCGCGAAGTTGAAATCGAACGCGTTATGCAAGTTCTTTCACGTCGCACAAAGAACAACCCAGTATTGATCGGCGAGCCAGGTGTTGGTAAGACAGCAGTTGTAGAAGGACTTGCACAAGCAATCTACAAAAATGATGTGCCAGAGACTTTGAAAGATAAGCAGTTGTACTCACTTGATCTCGGTGCACTCGTTGCCGGTTCACGCTACCGCGGTGATTTCGAAGAGCGCCTCAAGAAGGTTCTTAAAGAGATTAAAACTCGCGGTGACATCATTTTGTTCATCGATGAAATTCACACACTCGTTGGAGCAGGCGCTGCAGAAGGTGCAATCGATGCTGCAAGCATCCTTAAGCCAATGCTTGCTCGCGGTGAACTCCAGACAATTGGTGCAACTACTCTCGATGAATATCGCAAGCACCTAGAAAAGGATGCTGCGCTAGAGCGCCGCTTCCAACCAATTCAGGTTAAAGAGCCATCTGTTGCTCACACAATTGAAATTCTTAAGGGATTACGCGATCGCTATGAAACACACCACCGTGTATCAATTACCGATGGCGCACTCGCTGCTGCTGCGAACATGGCAGATCGTTATGTTTCAGATCGCTTCTTGCCAGATAAGGCGATTGACCTTATCGATGAAGCTGGTTCACGTCTTCGCATTAAGCGCATGACAGCACCTGCAGAACTTCGTGCATTTGATGAGAAGATTGCAGATGCACGTAAGGAAAAAGAGTCTGCAATCGACGGACAAGATTTTGAAAAAGCAGCAAGTCTTCGCGATACAGAAAAAGCACTCATCGCTGAAAAGGCAGAAGCTGAAAAGAATTGGAAAGCAACTGATCTAGATAAGGTCACGGAAGTTGATGAAGAGTTAATTGCACAAGTTCTCTCATCATCAACTGGTATTCCAGTATTTAAGTTAACTGAAGAAGAGACAGCGCGTCTGCTTCGTATGGAAGATGAATTACACCGTCGCGTGATCGGACAAGATCAAGCAATTAAGGCGTTGTCACAAGCAATTCGTCGTACACGTGCTGGACTTAAAGATCCAAAGCGTCCTGGCGGATCATTTATCTTCGCTGGTCCTTCTGGTGTTGGTAAGACAGAACTTTCTCGCACACTCGCATCATTCTTATTTGGTGATGCAGATGCGTTAATCCAACTCGATATGTCTGAATACTCAGAGCGTCACACCGCATCACGTCTTTTCGGTGCACCTCCAGGCTACGTTGGATATGACGAAGGTGGACAACTCACAGAGAAAGTACGTCGTCGTCCATTCTCTGTTGTGCTCTTTGATGAAATTGAAAAAGCACACCCAGATATCTTTAACTCACTTCTTCAAGTACTCGAAGATGGTCGCTTAACAGATGCGCAAGGTCGCACTGTGGACTTCAAGAACACAGTCATCATCATGACTACAAACCTTGGAACACGCGATATCTCAAAGAGTCTTGGACTTGGTTTTGCTAACTCCGATGATGACTTAACAAATTACGAACGCATGAAGGGCAAAGTTAGTGACGAACTTAAGTCACACTTCCGCCCTGAGTTCCTTAACCGTATTGATGACATCATCGTCTTCCACCAGCTCACTAAAGAGCAGATCATTCAGATTGTTGATCTTATGGTTGCAAACCTCGACGAGCGTTTGCGTGCAAAAGATATGGGAATCGAACTTACTGGCGCTGCAAAGAGCTTGCTCGCAGAGCGTGGTTACGATCCACTTCTCGGTGCACGTCCATTGCGTCGCACAATTCAACGTGAAATCGAAGATGCACTCTCAGAGCGCATTCTCTTCGGCGAACTTAACGCTGGCGAAATTATCGTTGTAGATGTTGAAGGTGAAGGCGCAAATGCCGTCTTTACATTCAAGGGTGCACCAAAATCTGAAATGCCAGATTCACCTGAGAATCTTGCAGAGGCGCCAACTGCTTAACTAGGCAACGAGTATTTATTTCTGGCCGATTGGGTAATCAACCCGTCGGCCAGAAGTGTTTTTAAAGCCTTTTCTACTTGTGATTCCAAGAGCCATAATTTTTTGAGTTCTTTTTCTGTGAGTGAATCGTTCTCTCGAAGTGCTTGCACGATGATTCCGCGGCACTGTCGATCGGTGCCATTCCAAGCTTGTGTGCGCTTTGGTTGATCTGATTGCGGATAATTCAGTGAACGCCACTTACAGGAGTTAGCGACGGGGCATATTTCGCACTTAGGTTTTTGCGCAGTGCAGATAAGGGCTCCGAGTTCCATTGTCGCTGCAGCCCACACGTGCGCACTCTTTTTAGGTACTAATTCGGCACGTGCTGCGCGCTCTGTTTTATTTGGCGCTGCAGTTGGCGATTGAACTCCGTCGTAGATTCGCGAGAACAACCTGCGAATATTTATATCTAGAACCAGAGAGCGTTCTTGGAAAGCAAACGCCATGACTGCAGCGGCCGTGTAATCGCCGATTCCGGGTAATTTCCTTAATTGAATCTCGTTATCTGGCACTTTGTTATTGAAATCTGTAGCAATAACTTGTGCGCATTCTCGCAAACGTAGTGCGCGACGCGGATAACCGAGTCGACCCCACTCTTTAATCACTTCTGCTGGAGTTGCCTTTGCTAAATCTTTTGGTGTTGGCCACCGCTTCATCCAGATGTGCCATATAGGTTCGACACGTGAGACAGGAGTTTGTTGCAACATTATTTCTGAAACCAAAACGCCCCAGGGAGTTGTCTTTCGCCATGGAAGATCACGTTTGTTTTTAGCAAACCATTGTGTGATCTCTTTTTCTAGATGGCTCATTCGCCGTTAATTTTTACCCTAGTCAGTGCTTGATCAAGTCGAGATACTTCAACAATTTCCATTCCTGCAATCTTTACATCAGAGCCAGCAGGAACAAGTGCGCGCTTAAATCCAAGTCTAAAAGCCTCAGCAAGTCTGCGTTCTACGCCACTTACTTTTCTGATTTCTCCAGCAAGACCAACTTCACCGATTGCAACAAGATCTGCGGGTAGCGCTAAACCTTTTGCAGCAGATGCCACAGAGAGTGCAAGGGCTAAGTCTGCGGCCGGTTCTGACATCTTCATGCCGCCAACAGTTGCTGCATACACATCACGTCCACCTACTTTTACGTGTGCACGAAGTTCAAGGACAGCCAGAGTCATTGATGTGCGAGCAGAGTCCAAACCGCTTGTTACGCGACGTGCATTGCCGAAATCATTTTCACGTCCAGCGCTGACTAATGCTTGGATCTCAGCTAGCAGTGGTCTGCGTCCTTCGAGTGTGACTGTTACGCACGTGCCGGGCACTGGTTCACTGTGGCGAGAAGTAAATAAGCCAGTTGGATCCATAACGCTTTCAATGCCGGCATCGCTTAAGTCAAAGCAGCCAACTTCATCGCTTGCACCGAATCTGTTTTTAATTGCACGAATTAAACGAAGGCGTGAGTGACGTTCGCCTTCGAATTGAAGAACAACATCGACGATGTGTTCGAGTAGACGTGGACCAGCAATGGATCCATCTTTAGTGACGTGACCGACTAATAACAATGTGATGTCGCGATCTTTACAGATACGAATCAGCGCACCAGCGACTTCGCGAACTTGTGTAACTCCACCAGGTGCGCCATCGGCGGCTGCAGATCCAATTGTTTGAATACTGTCGATGATTAAGAGTTGTGGTTTGACCGCATCGATGTGAGAGATAACAGCGCTGAGATCAGTCTCTGATGCTAAGAATAATTGGGGATCAATTGCTTTGATGCGTTCTGCGCGCAGACGAACTTGTGAAGCAGACTCTTCGCCACTTATGTATAGCGCGCGAATTCCAACTTTTGCAGTTTGCGCGGCAACAGATAAGAGCAACGTTGATTTACCAACACCGGGTTCGCCCGCTAATAAAATTGCTGCACCAGGAACAAGACCACCGCCGAGTACGCGATCTAATTCGCTGACACCAGTTGGTTTTGCACTCGCTGCTGATAGATCAACATCGCCAATTGGTGTTGCTTTATGTGTAACTGCGCCAGGAACAAGTGATAAACGCTTTGGTGCATTGATTTCTTCTACTGTGCCCCATGCCTGACACTCACCGCAACGGCCAACCCATTTATTCGCACTCCACCCACATTCGGTGCAGCGAAATGGATCCTTCTCAACCTTTGCCATGGCGCTTAGCCTAGAGGCAAGTGCTGACTATTTGCCTGCCGCAATTGTCGCTGGGTGTTGGATAACAAAGAGTGGAAGTGAACGCTTCTGCGCATCTTTGATGCCCGCAATACGCTGATCGCACAACTTGGCCAGTACGGCGTATGCATCTTTGCCCATGAGTGCCTGGAGTTCGGTTTTGTTCGAAATATAAACCGGTTCTTTTCCAACATGAGCTTCAGTGTTGCTTGTGCAGTACCAATCGAAATCTTCTCCGCCGTCGCCCCATGCAAGACGTTCGTATTCTCCGATAACCGTTACAGAAATTTCGCGCTCGCCGAATTCGCGAACTTCAAATGAACGACGAAGTGGTAATTGCCAACATACATCTGGTTTTGTATCGACGAAGTGAATCTTTTCTTTTTCTGCCAAGTGGTGAAGAACGCAACCAAATGAACCAGTAAAGCCATCGGCTGTATAACCCTTGCGATTTAAGAAGATACAAGCACCATCGACTGTACGAGTTTTACGTTCTTTATCTTCATCTTTTTCTGAAATCTGTAGCGTGCCACCAAACTTCTTTGGTTGTGCTTCATCGAAGAATTGCCACATTTGTGGTGTGAGCATTGCAGCAGCTTTTAGTGTGCGCTCTTCATCTTCTTCATCCGAATACATTGCACCTTCTGTGCAACAGCCATCATTTGGTCGATCTTTAAATACACCTTTACAACCATCGCCATAAATACAGGTCCAGTTGGAGGTCAACCATGTGAGGTCGCACTTAAAGATTTCTTCTTCGTCATTTGGATCAGTGAATTCAACCCAATCACGTGCAAACCCAGGCTTTATTTCAGACATAGTTGCAGAGCGTACAGGTATCCTTAGCAACATGAGTACCGAATCAAAGCCACTTCAACCTTCACAAGTTGGTGTTATCGGTGCTGGTGTTATGGGTGAAGCACTTATTGCCGCTCTTATTAAGTTTGGCATGAAAGCATCATCGATTTGTGTCAGTGAAAAGCGCGCAGAAAGAGCAGAAGAGCTCGTCAAAAGCTATGGAATCTGCGTCTGCGATCTTGCGCAAAACGTTGCTACAAGTGATGTCTTGCTCTTAGTCGTAAAGCCGCAAGATATGGCTTCTGTTTTGGAAGAGATTAAGGGCTCAATCAAAGCTGGTGCATTGATCATCACATTTGCAGCCGGCAAGAGCACTTCATTTATTACTTCAATTCTTGGCACAGGACACCCAGTAATTCGTGTCATGCCAAATACGCCAGCACTTGTTGGCGCAGGCATGTCGGCTATGTCTCGCGGTGCTGGTGTCAGTGATGCACAAGCAGCATTTGCTTCTGCATTTTTATCCGCAACAGGAAAAGCCGTAGAAGTTGAAGAGTCATTACAGGACGCGGTCACAGCAACGAGTGGTTCTGGTCCAGCATACTTTTTTGCTTTTGCAGAGCACATGATCGAAGGCGCCATGGCACTCGGACTATCTAAAGAAGTTGCAACCACGTTGACTGCGCAGACAATGTTAGGCGCTGCCATACTTCTAGATCAATCAGGAAAGAGCGCAACAACTCTGCGCGAAAACGTAACAAGTCCTAATGGAACAACTGCTGCCGCACTGGCTTCACTTACTGAATCTGATTTTGCTGGCATCGTCGCAAGAGCTATGAAGGCAGCGCGAGATCGCTCGCAGGAACTTGCGTAAAAACATAATCGTGAAACGTTTTGTTCTCCCACTTGTAACTCTCACACTTGTCTTTACCTCACAGAGTGCATCGGCTGCTCCAAAACCAGTTGTTGCAAAAGAGATGGTTGCAATTAATCTCGCAACGCCCGTAAGTGTTGATACAAAGATGTTGGTCGTGGGTTCATCTATTGTTTTGTTAAACGACGCAAGCGTTCGTGCAATTGGTGCAGATGGTGTTGAAAAATGGCGATTGGAATTAACTCAAGGCGCGGCAAGTATTGCTACTGCGATTGCTGCAGATAGTGCAGGCAATATATGGATTGCAGGATCAAGTGCAAATGCTCGAGTTGCTACTGCAAGTACTGCACCGACTACAACACCAATAAATCCTGACAATGTAATTGTTGATCCAAAGGTGCCAGTTCGCGCTGATCTCACAATTGCAACAATCTGGAAGATTTCAAGTGCAGGTGCACTTTTATCAACTTTCACTCTCGAAAATGCAGCAGCACTATTGATAAATTCAATTGCTCTAAACGCAAAAGGCTTCACACTCGGTGGAATAAGCGCAAATGATTCCGGCAGTTCTGGTGTTTTAATTTCTGCTGATGTCGATGGAAAATTCGAAAAACCTATGTATCTAGGCAAGAGTGATACCAGTATCGAAGCCGTAGTTCGTGGCACAGATTCGAGCGTGTACGCAATTGGAAGTAGCACAGAGTTGCTTGCTGGAAAGAAACTTGCAGGTTTGCGTGATGGAGTAATTGCAAAGTATTCAAGTACTGGAAAACTCAGCGCACTAGTTAGAAGCTCTGCAGCTAAAGCAAAACGTGAATGGACTTCTGCAACTAGTGCATTATTTTTAGCCGGCTCGGTGCAGAGTGGTCAAAAA
>Ga0222713_10006960_pt1 | contig 10686 bp, 10 predicted proteins | sample C33_649DmetaG_FD_165061 | JGI IMG/M metagenome (GOLD analysis project Ga0222713, IMG submission 165061) | Estuarine water microbial communities from San Francisco Bay, California, United States - C33_649D | ecosystem: Environmental > Aquatic > Marine > Unclassified | place: USA: California... | reverse complement strand
CCGACGTCGCCACCACTCAGCGATACACGCATGTGAGCAAGGAACGATTGAAGACGGCGTACGGGGCGTCGCATCCACGCGCATGAACCCCCGAGCGGAACGTCTCACCGTCGACGATGCATGGCAGCGGTTCCACGCAACCAAGGATGGCGTGGCGCGCGACTGGTTGGTGGTCCATTACGCCTCGCTCGTCAAGTTCGTCGCCGGACGTTTGTCGGCGGGCTTGCCACGCAGGGTGGAAACCAACGACCTCGTCAGTGCCGGCGTGGTGGGACTGGTGCAGGCGATCGATCGGTATGCGCCGTCGGCCGGCGTGAAGTTCGAGTCGTACGCGGTGCCGCGCATTCGTGGGGCCATACTCGACAGCCTGCGCGCGCTCGACTGGGTACCGCGCTCGGTGCGCGCGCGATCGCGACAAGTGGAGGTTGCCATCGCCGAACTTCAAAACGAGTTGGGTCGCCCTGCCACCGATGCCGAGATTGCCGAACGACTGAAGATCAGTGCCGACGAGTTGCACGAATGGTTGTCCGACGTGGCGTCGAGCGCCATCGGTCCGCTCGATCACATTGCGATGGACTCGCATGCGATGCCCGATGCGAGCGACTTCCAACGCGCCACCAATCCGGATGCTGCGATCGAGTCGGGAGAGCTGCGCAGGGCGATGCGTGAAGCCATTCGCAAGTTGCCCGATCGGGAGCGCACGACGCTGCTGTTGTATTACGAAGAGAACCTCACGTTCGCCCAGATTGGCGAGGTGCTCGACGTCACCGAAAGTCGCGTTTCGCAGATTCATGCCAAGGCCGTGCTCCAAATGCGCGGGCACTTGGCTGCCGCCGATTTTCGTTGAGCCCCGCGCCGGTTCTCGACTCCACCACGGGAGCGAACGCATGTTGACTACTGCGCTGCTCGGCGCTTGTCTCACGTTGCCAACGAATGCGACGATCGTCGATCCGTTTCGTGCCCCGGAGTGTGCGCGATGTGCGGGGAATCGCGGCATCGAATACGCGGTTCCGGTCGCCTCGGCGGTGCGCTCCGGGTTGAGTGGTCGGGTGGTGTTTGCTGGCGAGGTGGCCGGCGTGCGGTACGTGGTGGTACGTGCTCGCGATAATCCGTCGGTACGGGTGACGTACGGCGGTGTGGGTGAAACGACGGTGTCGCGGGGCGATGTGGTGCGCCGTGGTGACGTGCTCGGGTTGGCGAGTGAGTCAGGGAATGCCGCAACAAAGGGTGCGGCCACGTTGCATGTGGGTGTACGCGTGGGGGAGACGTACGTCGACCCGCAGATGATGGCTGGTGGCACCGCAGCTACGTGGGCGCGTCCCCGCTTCCGCGTGACGCTCGGCCGCGGCCCAACGCGGAGTTGCGATCGCAGTCCGTGACACGTCGCGGCCCCCGAAGGTGGAAGCGGTACCCCATCCCGATAGCGTCACGACGGCTGAGAAATCGGCGCACGTAACCAACAACTACATATCAACTCCCACGATTCGCACACCTGTGGTCGCTTCGGCGCAACGAATCGTGTCCACCAACCACAGGAAGGAGAACACCATGGCCATCATCAGCATGCGACAGATGCTCGAGGCGGGAGTCCATTTCGGACACCAGACCCAGCGTCGCAACCCCACGATGCAGCGTTTCATCTTCGGTGAGCGCAACGGCATCCACATCATCGATCTCGAGCAAACGCTCACACGTATCGAAGCCGCGTACGGTTTCGTTCGTCAGCTTGCATCCGGCGGCGGCGTGGTGCTGTTCGTCGGCACCAAGAAGCAGGCCCAGGATCCGATCAAGAACTACGCCGAGCGATCCGGCATGCCGTACATCAACGAGCGTTGGCTCGGTGGCATGCTCACCAACTTCGGCACCATCTCCAAGCGTGTGTCCAAGATGATCGAACTCGAGCGTCTCAGCGCGTCACCCGAGTGGGCGCAAATCCCCAAAAAGGAAGCGCTCCTCATGTCGCGCGAACTCGTCAAGTTGCAGCGCAACCTGTCGGGCATTCGCAACATGGTTCGGCTACCCGATGCCATCTTCGTTCTCGACACGGCCACCGAACATCTCGCGGTGACCGAGGCCAACAAGCTCAACATCCCGGTGATCGCGGTGGTGGACACCAACGTGAACCCCAACCTGGTGCAGTATCCGATCCCGGGCAACGACGATGCCATCCGCGCCAACGAACTCATGACGCGTGTCATCGCCGAGGCAATCGCCGAGGGTCGATTCATTGCCGAGAAGGCGGGTGGTCAGGTGCAGAGCGCCGCCACCGCCGTCGTGGACAACGCGGTGTTCGCCGCTGATCAGGCTCGTGCTCGCGCGGAAGCGGCAGCAGCGCAGGCTGCGCGCGACGCCAAGTTGGTGGGTGAGGCAAACTAATGGCCGTCAACGCCAAGGACGTTCAGGCACTGCGCCAGGCAACCGGCGCCGGAATGATGGACTGCAAGAAAGCGCTCGAGGAAGCCAACGGCGACGTCGAGGCGGCAAAGACCTGGCTGCGCGAAAAGGGTTTGGCGGCCAGCGCCAAGCGTTCCGATCGCGACAACAACCAGGGTGTGGTGGCGCTCTCCATCGACTGTCCGCAGGCTGCGATCGTCAAGTTGAAGTGTGAAACCGACTTCGTTGCGGCAAGTGAGTCGTTCGTGGCCGAGGCCCAAACCTTGGCCGATCTCGTTCGCGCGAAGGGCGAAGCGGCAGTCGCCGATCGCACCAAGGAACTCGAGGACCTCAAGATCCTCCTCAAGGAAAAGATCGAACTCGGCGAAGTGGTGCGATTCGAGGCCGCTGCAGGCAACATCATGGACTCCTACATCCACGTTCAGGGTGGTCGCGGCGTCAACGTGGTGGTCGTTGAGATGAGTGGCGCAACCGAGGAATTGGCCCACGACATCGCCGTGCACATCGCGTTTGCGCGTCCCAAGTATCTCACTCGCGACGAGGTGCCGGCCGACGTTGTCGCAGCCGAGCGCGCCACCCTCGAAACTGCTACCCGCAACGAAGGCAAGCCGGAGGCGGCAATCGGCAAGATCGTCGACGGCAAACTCAACGGCTTCTTCAAGGACCTCTGCTTGCTTGAGCAGCCGTATGCCAAGGACGACAAGCAGTCGGTCAAACAAGTCATCGGCTCGGCGTCGATCGTGCGGTTCGCCCAGGTGGAAATCGGGTAATCTCGGAAACGCATGACTGCTCGTACCCAGCCCCGCTGGAAACGAGTGGTATTGAAATTGTCGGGCGAGGCACTCGCCGAAAAGTCGGGCTTCGGGCTCGACAACGACGTCTTGGCCCAACTAGCCGGCGAGTTGCGCGATGCTCGGGAGGAATTCGGGGTTGACATTGCCGTCGTGGTCGGCGGCGGCAACTTCTGGCGCGGCACCAAGGGCAGTGGGCGCGGAATGGATCAAGCTCAGGCCGACTACATGGGAATGATCGCAACGGTCATCAATGGTTTGGCGCTGCAGGATGCCCTCGAACGCGCAGGTCAGCACTCGCGCGTGATGACCGCGGTGGAAATGCCCAAGGTTGCCGAACCCTACATTCGTCGCCGCTGCGAGCGCCATTTGGAAAAGGGACGCATCGTCATCCTGGCCGGGGGAACCGGCAACCCGTTCTTCACCACCGATACCGCTGCCGCACTTCGCGCCGCGGAGATCGAAGCGCAGGCAATCTTGAAGGGCACTCACTCAGGTGTGGATGGCATCTACTCCGCCGACCCGAAGGTGGACAAGAACGCCACACGTTTCTCTCGTCTCTCGCATCTCGACGTCATCAACAAGGGCCTACGTGTGATGGATTCCACCGCAATCACCTTCTGCATGGACAACAAGTTGCCGATCGTCGTGTTCAATTTGTTGCAGCGGGGCAATCTGCGAGCGATACTCCAGGGCGAAGAAATCGGTACGCTAGTCGCGTGATCGACGACACGCTGCTCGAGTCGCTCGACAAGATGGACAAGGCCGTCGAGCACGTTCAACACCAGTTCGTAGCGGTACGTACGGGACGTGCGTCACCTGCACTGATCGAGAAACTCAACGTGGACTATTACGGCGCCCCGGTGCCCTTGCAGCAGTTGGCCAGTTTTCAGGTGCCCGAGGCCCGCATGCTGGTGGTGAAGCCACACGACCGCTCGGCGATCGCTGCAATCGAGAAGGCGCTCATGGCGAGTGACATCGGTGTCACCCCCAGCAACGACGGTCAGGTGATTCGTTTGGCGTTTCCGGCGCTCACCGAGGAACGACGCAAGGACTACGTGAAGGTGGTGAAGAACATCGCCGAGGAGGGTCGTGTGACCATTCGCGGTATTCGACGCGATGCGCGCAAAGCCATGGAAACCGCCGAGAAGGATGGTGACATCTCCAAGGACGATCTCGAACGTGCCGAAAAGGATCTGGACAAGATGACCCAGGAGCACGTGGACCACATCGACAAAGCCGCAGCCCGCAAGGAACAAGAAGTTATGGAGGTTTGACAATGTCCGACGATCGCCGCGACAATACCGATTCCAACGAAACCACTGGAGAACTTCGTGACAACACCATCGACTTCGGTGACGAGTTCGGCGAAGTGAAGTTCGCCGATTCCGATGATTCCGCTCCGGCTATCAGCGTCGACTCGACCGACACGGCACAACTACCGCACTGGAGCGAACAGCCAACGGGGGAGAGCCCCCGCTTCGGTGTGCAAACCCGTGATCCGAGTAAACCCGGCAGCCGCGACGCCACACGTCCGACCCGCGAACCAAATCGACCGGATTCGCCCCCGCCGGTGAGCCGTCCGGTCCCCGAGGGACGGATTCGTATCGGGGGTGACCCGACCGATCAGCGTGCGCGACGTGCCTCCGACACCCACCCCACGATGCGTGACCGCACGGGTGATATTTCACGTCCGATCGCTCGTGACCGCACGGGTGATGTTTCGCGTCCGATCGCTCGTGACCGCACGGGTGACGTGTCGCGACCGGTGGCGCGTGAGCGTGTCGGTTCACGCGATCGCTCGGCTCGTCGTCCGGCACCCGTTCGCCCCAGCCAAGTTCGCCGTGCACGACCCGATCGTGGCGACAGCGGAACGCAACCTCGCCCCGTCGGGGCCGACCGCAACCTGGGTTCGGCGGTGCTCGTTGGTGCGGTGCTGGTGGTGTTGTTCGCCGGGACGTCGTTCGTGGGCCCGGCCGCGGTGATGGCGCTCGTCGTCGTTGTGCTCGGAATCGCAGCGCTGGAGTTCTTCACGCAAACCACCAACAAGGGGCTTGGCGCCCCGATGGTGGTGGGTGTTGTTGCGTGTTTGACCGCCCCGCTCGCCGCCTATTACATGTCGCATCTTGCCATTGCAATGGTGGTGGTGTTTGCGTTCATTGCTGGTGCGGTGAGCCTCGTCGGTTCCGACGATGATCACAGCGGTGCCATCACCAGCCTCGGCACCCTGATGTTGGGAGTGGTGTACATCGGACTGCTCGGAAGTTACGCGGGAATGATCCTGCGCATGTCCACGCTGTCGGCGTCGCTTCCCAACCGGGGAACCGACACGCTGTTCCTCGCCGTGTTCGCGGTGGCCGCGAACGACATCGGCGCATACTTCGTCGGTTCGGCCATTGGTCGCACGCCGCTGAAGGCGTCGATCAGTCCCAACAAGACGGTGGAGGGAGTCATCGGTGGCACGATCGCCACGTTCTGCGTCGTGGTCATCCTTGGTCTGCGGAGCGAAACGTGGGACTCGCTGATGGAATGGATCATGCTCGCAGCGGTGGTGTCGATCGCCGCACCGATCGGCGATCTGCTGGAGTCCGTGCTGAAGCGATCGCTCGGCGTGAAGGACTTCGGAACGCTCCTCAAGGGTCATGGTGGGGTACTCGACCGCTTCGACGGTGTGTTGCTGTCGTTGCCGACGGTGTACTTCCTCGCCGTAACGCTGACCCCGTGGGCCAGCTGATTTTCTCGACGTGACCGTCGCGGTTGCCCTCGCGGGGAGCACCGGCTCGATCGGGCGACAAACGCTCGAGGTGATCGATGCGTCGAACGGGCGCTACCGGGTGGTGTCGCTCGCCGCCGCATCCAACGAGGAGGTACTTCGCGAGCAGATCGCGCGGTATCGCCCGGATGTGGTTGCCGTCGTCGACTCCGCAGTGCGTTCACGCCTCGGTAGGGACTTCCCCTCAGTCGAGTTCAGCGACGACGTAGCCGACGTGGTTCACCCGGCTGATGTGGTGGTCAACGCGGTGGTGGGTTTTGCCGGACTTCCCGTCACGCTCGAAACGCTCCGTCAAGGCAAGCGACTCGCGCTCGCGAACAAGGAGAGCCTCATCGCCGCCGGACCCATCGTGCAGCCGCTTCGCAACACCGAGGGTGCGGTGATCGTCCCGGTCGACAGCGAGCATTGCGCACTTCATCAATGTTTGCGTTCGAGTGACCACGTTGGTCGCGAGGTTGCGTCGCTGCAACTCACCGCGAGTGGCGGTCCGTTTCGCGGGCGCACTCGCGACGATCTCTCGCGGGTGGACGTGAACCAAGCGCTGGCACATCCCACGTGGTCGATGGGTCCGAAGATCACGGTGGATTCCTCCACGCTCATGAACAAGGGCCTCGAGGTGATCGAAGCCCACGAATTGTTCGGGGTTGGCTACGACCGAATCGAGGTGGTGGTGCACCCCCAGTCGGTCATTCATTCCATGGTGACCTTCACCGATGGGGCCACCATCGCGCAGTTGTCGATGCCCGACATGCGTTTACCGATTGCGTATGCAATCGCCTGGCCGGATCGCTTCGACGTGCCGTTCGGCGCGGTCGATTGGGCGAGCATGCGAACGCTGGAGTTCGAGGTGCCCGACCGCGAGACCTTCCGTTGCCTCGACTTGGCCTATGCCGCCGGTCGCACCGGCGGCTCGGCACCCGCTTGGTTGAGCGCAGCCAATGAGATTGCCGTCGAGGCGTTTCTCGCGGGACGAATCTCCTGGTTGCAGATTGCCGATGTCAACGATGCAACGCTGCAACGCCACGACGGTGGAACCTTGTCGAGCGTCGACGACGTGCTGGCCGCCGACGAACGAGCGCGACAGATTGCACGCGGCATCGTCCAATCTTTTGCACAGGCCGCAGGTACCGTGGGCGCGTGAGCTCGTTCTACACCCGCATTCGCGAAGACCTCGTCGGTGGCGGTGGCGACCCTACTCGCGACACGGGCGACAAGGTTCCGTTGTCCACCACCATCGCAGGCGTGGGTGTGATCGTGGCGTTGCTGGCGTGGTTGGCGGTGAGCAACGTGTGGACCTTCGTGTTCGTCCTCGGCCTCATTGTGTCGGTGTTCCTCCACGAAATCGGACACTTCGTCACCGCACGTCGCACCGGCATGAAGGTGACGCAGTTCTACATGGGATTCGGTCCCAAGTTGCTGGCGTGGCGGCGTGGCGAGGTCGAGTACGGGGTGCGGGCCTTTCCGATCGGTGCGTTCGTGCGCATCATCGGCATGAACAACCTCGATGAAACCGACCCCGCCGACGAGGATCGAACGTACCGCTCCAAGTCGTTCCCGCGACGACTGTTGGTCATCACTGCCGGCTCGCTCATGCACGTGGTCATCGCACTGGTGTTGTTCGCCGGGGTGTACTCCGTCTCGGGTCGTTATGGCGAGACGGGCCGCGTCACGGTGATGGATCAGCCGTACGTCGGCAGCGCGGCCGAGGCGGCCGGTGTGCTCGAGGGTGATGTAATCGTCGAGTTCGACGGCACACCCGTTGCCAGCTCCGGCGACTTCGTCGCGGCGGTGCGCGCGAAGCAACCGGGCGACAGGGTGGAGGTGGTCATCGATCGCAACGGAGAAATCCGCTCGCTCATCGCCACGCTCACGGTGTTCCCGGGATCGGAAGAAACCCCCGAAGCCCGCGCATTCTTCGGCGTTGCCGGTTGGTCGCGCGACTACGTGCAACTCGGAGTCGTCGAGGCGATCGGTCGCGCAGTACAAGACGTGGTGGGCACCGCCCGGGATTCCGTCGTCGGCGTGTTCACGGTGTTGAATCCCATCAACTTGGCCGACAACCTCACCAGTGAGAGCGCAAATCCGCTCACTCGTCCGAGCACCGTGGTGGGTGCCAGCCAGCTGGGTGGGGAAGTGGGTCGCGATGAGGGGTGGAAGGGCGTGTTGCTCTTGCTGGGCGCGGTGAACGTGTTCGTCGGTGTCTTCAACATGATGCCGCTCCTGCCGTTCGATGGCGGCCACGCTGCGGTGGCGATCTACGAGCGTCTGCGCTCCACCCGTGCGCGCCGGTATCACGCCGACGTTCGCAAACTGGCTCCGGTAGCCACCGCCGTGGTGGTGTTGTTGGTGATGTTGCTCGTGGCAGGCTTGTACCTTGACATCACGCAACCCCTCGGCTGATCGATGACCTCCGCCCCCGCTACGTTCCCGCGCAAAGCAACCCGACAGATTCACGTCGGCAAGGTTGCAGTGGGAGGCGATGCACCCATCAGCGTGCAGTCGATGACCATCACCAAGACCGCCGATGTCGAGGGGACCCTGCAACAGATCTACGCGTTGGCCGCCGCCGGATGCGACATCGTGCGCTGTACCTGCAACGAAATCGAGGCGGCCGAGGGCCTGGCACAAATCGTGCCACGGTCACCGGTGCCGATCATCGCCGACATTCACCACCAGTACAAGATGGCGTTGGCGGCACTCGAGGCGGGGGTTCACGGCTTGCGGTTGAATCCGGGCAACATCCGCAAACCCGAGCACATCAAGGCCGTGGCCAGCGAGGCGCGCGACCGCCAGGTTCCGATTCGCATCGGGGTGAACGGTGGCTCACTCGACCCCTCCCTCTACGAAAAATACGGTGGCTTGACCGCGGATGCGATGGTGGAGTCTGCGCAAATGGAGATGCGTTATTTCGACGAGGTTGGTTTCGACCTCATCAAGATTTCGGTGAAGGCGTCCAACGTCCCCTTGATGGTGGAGGCGTACCGAAAGTTGAGTGCGGTCACCGATCACCCGTTGCATCTCGGGGTGACCGAAGCGGGTCCGCTGCCGGGTGGGCTGGTGAAGGCAACCGCCGGAATCGCCGCACTGCTGCTCGAGGGCATCGGCGACACCATTCGTTACAGCCTCACCGCCGACCCCGTGGAAGAAGCGCGGGCCGGTCGCCAGTTGCTCGAATCACTCGGTCTTCGCGAGCGAAAGAACGTGGACCTCATCGCGTGTCCGAGTTGTGGTCGGGCCGAAATCGACGTCATCGAGGTTGCCAACCGGGCCCAAGCGGCGTTCGCCGACAAGAAGTTGCCGCTGCAAATCGCCGTGATGGGTTGCGTGGTGAACGGCCCGGGTGAAGCCCGCGAAGCCGATCTTGGCATCGCTGCGGGCAACAAACGCGGTCATCTCTTCGTGAAGGGTCGCAACGTTGCTGTGGTACCCGAGAGCGAGATGGTGGAAGCGCTCGTGGATTGGGCGTCGTTCATCCACGAGCACGGTGTCGAAGCCGCACTCCAACGCGTGGACACCACCATCGCCGAACGCGAAGCCGCACGCGATCGAAACGCGCTCCTCGACGAAAAGGGCACCGACGCCAATCAGTCGGCGGAAAAAATCGTCGAGATTCGCCGCACCGTCGAGGGCTGAGCGCGGCGAGCCCATTCGCCGTTCTTCGGCGCGTGACGGCGCCGCGTTACGGTGCCACCGTCGTCATCGTTGCCACGGTGGTGGTCGTCGTCGACTCGATGGTCGTGGTGGTTGCGTCGATGGTGGTGGTCGTCGTCGTCGTGCTCGTGGCGTCACTGACACGTTGTGCCAGCGTGGTGGCGAGTTCGGCGTACACGTTGGAGCGAACCTTGTAGCCCGATGGCGTGAGGTGGATTTTGTCGAATGCCATCAGACGGGACGTGGTCTTGGCTTTGTCCGCCCAGTCGTACACGCTGGCCAGCGGATACTCCGCCAGCACACGCTCCAAGGTTCTATTGAACACGCGAGAGCGCGCGGTGGTGCGTGATGAATCCACACGGTGCACGTTCAGCCACACAACGGGTACGGGGCCGATGGCGTCCATCAACTCTCGAATCACCGCGATGTACTCGCGCTTCTTGCTGAGAAAATACACGTCGTTGGTGCCGAGTGCGACGATGACGGCGGTCGGGTAGACGCGCTTCTTCAGGTAGGTGTTCTTGTAGGTGTTGGCTCCGGAGTAGGTGGTGGACACGATGCCACCGATGCGCCGCGACCACCATCCATCAACGATCACGTTGTCGAAGGCTTGGGTGGCCGCCAGTTGCGACTGTGTCTTTGCGAAGTAGTTGGCGCCCCACGTGAGGCTGTCGCCAAGCACCAGCAGCGTGGACCCGCCGGTGCCGTTGACGCCGGGTGCGTAGCCACCGGCAACGGTGGCGGGTGTGATTGCGAGAAGCAACAACGCCGATACCGCGACACATCGTCGGAGCGCGCCGCGCGTCATGCGCCTGCCGCGTGACGCGTCATGCGCTCACCGAGTAGATCGTGGCCGTGCCCTCAAGGGCGATGGATTCGCCTACCGCCACGTACGCCGCCCCGCCGCGGGTGAGTGGCCCGGCGCTCCCGGACGTGCACACCAACATGGTGTGCTGCGTCGATGCGGTGAGGGCAAACGTGCCGTTGAGCTCGTGTCGCATCACGGAGAAGGGAGCCGCGCAACGGTACGCCACGCTGGTGGACGACACACGTTCGGTGCGAACTAGGTCGTTCGTG
>Ga0222713_10006958_pt1 | contig 10687 bp, 6 predicted proteins | sample C33_649DmetaG_FD_165061 | JGI IMG/M metagenome (GOLD analysis project Ga0222713, IMG submission 165061) | Estuarine water microbial communities from San Francisco Bay, California, United States - C33_649D | ecosystem: Environmental > Aquatic > Marine > Unclassified | place: USA: California... | reverse complement strand
ACCACCATAGTTTAATTGTAGTTTACCAAATGAACCAGTTGTTTGAATCAACTCCAACTTCCATTCCTCTGCATTAATAAGAGTGTAGGATGTATTTGGTAATGAATCTGGTTTAAATGCAAATTCTATTGTTGTTGGATACTCCCCAGCTATTCCTTTCCAAGGAACAATTACTTTAGAAGTTTCTTCTAAACGAATAGCTGCTGTTCTATCATCAAATGTAAATTTCTGAGAACCTCCTGCCGTTGGGTCAGTAGGTCCACCAAACTCCATTATTGTTAATAATGATGATGGTACACCATAACAAGCCAAAGCTGCTTTCATTGCTCTAGCAGTTCCTTTATGTTTTAATAAGTAAGGAATGTTATTTGCAATTCTTCTCCAAACTTCATTGTTTGCCTGCTCTAATGGAATTCTATATTTTTGGAATCCATCTTTATCAGTTCCAAACGCATATTCCCAAAGGAATGGAGAATCGTAAGCTCTTCTACCTTCCCATCCAAAAGATTCCAATAAATACCAAACCAATTTATCAGATACACCAACATCACTTCTTTCATCAACAATTTTTGTTTTCTTCAATCCGTTGATATAAGACCATACAATATCAAAGTGATTACCAACCATATCCAAGAATGTAATAAAGTCTTGGTTATTATAATCTTCTCTTATAAATTCAGGTATGTTATTTACTAAATAGTTTGGATTTGTTTTATCATATTGTACTGCTAAGTTTACCAAAGATTCATACCAAGCAACTGATTCAGTATCCTTAGAATCTCTAATAATGTAGGTAACCAATCCGTTTGGAGCAATGGTTTCTATTTTTGGATATGCTAAATCATTTACTGATTTGTATAACCAAGTTTCAAACCCATCCCAACCATTTAGTATTTCTCTTATAGAATTTAATACTCTTTCAGCTTCAATAGCCTCATTTGGAGTTTTATAAACATATTGTTCCCATTGAACATCAAAAATACCATCTTCAGTTAATATCTGATATCCATCTAATGTTAAATAAGTTTCATGTTCGGTATCAGCTTCAGCCAACAAATCACTACCAAACGCAGATGGGTCTGTCAATAACCTATATCTATTTTGATAATTTTGTAATAATTCTATTTTATAATAAAAGTTGTTTACTCGTTCTTCGATAGAACCAAAGTTTGCAAAGTTTTCAAAGATGTACTCAGAACCACTTACATATTGAATATTAAGTTGTGAGGTATCAATACCCTGCTCTAACAAATATTTGTTTGTTAATTGAGTAGATGTATATGAGCCACTCGCCGTTAAATCATCAAAAACTTTATATCCAATTCCGTTATCAGGTTGTAGTGAAAAGTTAGGTCCTTTTAATGGTGGACAATAATCAGTTGGTTCACTAACTATATTAACAGTTTCAACTATTGGATTTGATTGTAATTTAGAAATCCAAACTTGGTCATTCGGCTGAATAGAAGTTGGTAGTGGTTCGTATAGTTTTAAAATAAGAGAACCCTCACTTCCAGTCCAAGTTGTAATTACTTTATTATCACCTTCGTTGAAATGTAATAAGTGAGTTAAGTATTTCGATGAATCTACATTTAGTGTATCATCATTTAACTGAGATAAGAATGCATCTGCTAATCTATTTAAAACAGAATCTCTTGGTATTTGTAAATTACTCTTATCAAATTGTACACTAAATATTTCGGTTTTACCTGCTACCTTTTCATTACCACTATCATTATATGGAGTTAAAGTCAATGTTAGAGATACTAAAGAATCGTTTTGAGAAACTTCAGTATTACCCAATGCCAATAATTTGGCAACATTTAATTTTAATTGACCCCTAGCAGGAACTTTACTAGCTAAATCAGTTCCAACTTTTCCAAAAATAACATAATCAGTATTTACAGAATCCCAATTTACCAAAAAGTCAACATTAGTTCCAACATAATCAGCACCCCTTACAATTTCAGGGTATTTGATGTTGATTATATCTGGAGTTTGTACATATACATCATTGGTAACATTAATTATAGATTCCAATGGTTGGGTATCTATTCCCTTTAAAGTACCAACAATTATTAATTTGTATCTACCAATTTTACCAAATACATTTGATGGTAATGTTAAAATATGATTTTTATCTGAACTATTTAATTTATTAAAATCATAAATCTTACCTTCTACAGAAACTCTGGCTTTATCTATACCAGTGGTGTTAATACCAATTGGGAAATCACTTTTCTCATTTATATTGTAAGGACTTAATGCCGATTCATTAATAAATGATATAGTTGGAGTAACCGATGTATTTTTTGGTATCTCTACGGATTTTACTGAAAATGCAAATGAATCACTTAAAGTAAATTTTATAGAAGCGCTTTCAGTTTCACTACCAGCAATAATTTCATTAAACTCACTTTGAGTTCTACGGTTGGTAGCAGATATTCCAATTGCTGGAGTTATTTTTGTTATTCTATAATTTTGTAAATTGGTAGATAATATTTTAATAGATGTTCCAATTGGTAATGAAAATTTATTTATACCATTTTTTAATGGTGTACTTTCACTATCATTTTGAATCATAGAAACAGACCCGTCTACCCCATCTACCTGAATACCTAATGTTGTTAAAGATGTACTCTCATCCGGTTGTTCATCTGTATTACCTTTTGTTAGGGTTAAATCTTTAAACTCTAATGTGGTATCGGTTTCATTACTAAATCTTAATACTTCACCACTTCCACCCTTTTCTTTGTAATATGTTATTACAGGTACAAATGGTGGAGTGTTTGTTAATTGTAATTTACTACTAGCATCAATATTAATCTGATTACCAAATCTATCAAATGTAAAATCTCTATTGGATAAATCACTAATTGCTCTAAATTGAGTATCACTAAAATTAGGATTTGAAGTTACTCCAATTTCATATATCTCTTTTGTCTGATAACCTTGCTTTTGAAGTTCAATTGTTTTTACATTATTCTTAGCGATATCCGATAAAGATAACTTTAATACATTTGGTGTTGTTTTAAATGTATTTTCACCATCAACAACAAGAGTAGCACCTTTTACATTTGATGTTATTGTAAAGATATATTGTAAGTCAGAATTTATAGTACCATTTGCCAATGGTTCTTTTATGATTGGAATTGGTGTACTATCAATAGGATTAAAAATTACAGCACCAACAGTTGCAAGAGAAGTAGGTGCACCGAATTTACCTTTCTTATCATTACCATCTGGATTCACTATCTTTATTTGAAAATCAGCAGGAGCAGAATCAGCATACGCACCACCAGATAACTCAGTATTAGATTTCTCTAAACTGCTAATAGTAGAACCATCCATCAGTTCTTTATTTTCTGATGAATAATTACTAAGCTGTTCTTTATCTATTTTTCGTAGTTTCATTTTTCTGCTGTTCTATCTTTTTCTTCGTATGCTAAACTTGGATTAAAAAACTCACGTGGCACCATGTCAACTGGTGTTTTTGTTGTAGTGGTAGTTTTTCCGCCAGACTGAACTGGTGCAGTTGGTGTTGTTTTATTTTCATCATTACTACTTGTTGGAATTGATTGCTTTGGTTGCTCTTCCCCAACAGGTGGTTTTTGTTTTTCTGCCTTTTTCTCATAAACAACCGCCTTTTCTTCAACAGGTTCTTTGCTTTTCTCAACAACAGTTTTTACAGGAGGTGTAGTATCTATTAACAAATCTGATTCTTTTCTTTGAAGTACTCTTTGTATATCATCTTTACTCTCCAACACACGATTTTCAGCGGTAGTTTTTCTAACGCTAGGTATTGCAATATATTTGTTTAAAGATTGAATTAACAATTCATTTATTCTTTTTTTAATATCAGCTGGATTTAGTGATAGGGGTTGTTGTATCCCCTTTGATTTACCATAGTTTACATCAGTTACATCTGATATTTTATCAGTAAATTCATAAATACAACTTTTGATAAATGTACTATGAACTTTAGACATTAATGATTCAAAATCAGTAACTTTATATTCGGATTTAAAAGCGTTTAACCAACCCTCTCCATATTTTGAAATTATCAATGTTGATATTTGGTTTGGTTGTATTTGTTCTACATATTCTAATGCTCTAGCTACTACATCATCTCTAAATGTACCATCTTTTAAAAATATATTAAACCTCTCTTGTAAATTAAATTTTACAGCATCTGAGTTAGACCTCATTACTGGAAATAATCTTACTTCAGTTCTTGATGGTGAAATTTCATTGATGTATAATTTATCATCTTTCATTTCACTACCAGCTCTTTTATTGATAAGAGTTATTTGAGTTTTGAATATACCATTTCCATATCCAGCTTCATTTAATAATCTTTCAACATCAATAAAGTATTCATTTGGCATACTATATTTTTGTAAAAGAGTACCCTCAGGTATTAAAATATAATCCGATATGTTTTGATTTGTAAGGGGAATGTATCTAACTAACTTACCATCATCTCCTTGTGGTAATTGATTATCAGTAGAATCATAAACAATAAATTCAATAGCATCGTTATTACTCAATCCAAAAAATGAACGCAAATCTCCTGTCTCAAAGATTGCTCTATCTTTTGAATTGATAACATATCCCCTGCTATCTATAATTTCTTTTATTGTTTTTATTGCCATTATTTACTTCCTCTGAATTTTCTTAATTTAACTGGGAAATCAACTGTAGAACCTTTTGATTCTTTAATAAGTAGTGAACCAACATATTCTCTATCACCAGTAGTACCAATCGAATTTTTTGGTTTTTTGTCATCCACCCAACCTTGATTTAGAGTAAGAGTAATTTTCTTGCTTTCTTTTGGTTGTAATGTAACATTTGATGGTTTATTAATCATTGAAGTATCCTTTAATTCAAATGAAACTGTAATTGTTTCATCATCAGTAAAGTTTGTAATTTCAATTTCAGGTCCATTCTCCCATTCCTTAACACTTTTGTTAGCTCTTTGTCTATAATACAATCCTTCAAATGCTGTATCATTTTTAGTAAGTATTTTAGCTGAGAAGTTTTCTCCAACTTTAGCACCCTCTGCTATTTCAGCTTGCTTACCATATAATTGTTCTCTTAGAGATTTAAGTTCCTCCTCTAAGTTTTGGTTTCTAGCAAACAATGAAATTCTTTGAATAGATTCGGCAGTTGCTTTTTGAATAGCGTTTGATAAATCTTCACTAACAGCACCCACTCTGTTTGTGGAAATTTGTGTTTCGTTTTGTGATACGGCTAATGATAATTCTTTAGCATCCAATTCAACTCTTAAACTTTGTGATACAATTTCTAATTCACTAACCTTACTTCTTAAATCCAATATTACAGTTGATTGAGCTTTGATAGTTTCATCTCTTAAAGCAATTTCAGCAAGAGCTGCATCATAAATTACTTTTAGAACCATCTCAGGTCCTTGTGGAATATCAACAGGTAGTAATTCAACAATTACAGTATCTACGGAGCGCTTTAGTTCATCTTGATTATATTTGGGTTTGGTTAATTTACCACCAACAACACCATCATCATCAATAGAGCCAGAGAACATATAAATACCCTGCTCATTTTTCGTAGTAATCGCATTTGAGCCATTGTTTATAAGTTCACTAATAAGTGCTTCGTTTTTTAATCCGGTGTTAGCCATATTATTTGCTTACAATTGTAAATGTTATATCTTCATCAAAAAATAGTTCACTACCATCCATATCAACTTTAAACTCTAATTTATAAACTCTACCAGCTTCCCAGTTTGAGAGATTTAAATTAAAGTAGTTTCCATTTCCATCACAACTTACTTTTGTAAATTCCGAGAATGGAACAATTATATCTTCGGATGTAAAATCTTTTATTTGATAATAAGTTGTTTCGGGTAGATACTTTACATCGTTATATGCAAATGTATTTGAGAATGTTTTAATTGGATATAATTCTCTACCCACCACTTTTATCTTAGGAGTAGTTCCTACTTTATGTTGTTTTTTGAAGTTCTTAACATTTACTTTCAAATCTTCGGTTGTCAATGGTAATAATGAACCAGTACTGAAAGTTGAATCATCCCAACCAATTCTAATCTTAGGTTGGTAAATTGTGTTGGTTTCTTTTGAGAAGAATTTTAATTGTCCGTAATCTTCGGTATCATTTTCTTGAGAAGCACCAAATCTTAAAATCATTCCATCATTTGGAATAGAACCACTCATCCATACTCTTAACAAATCCGATACATCCATTGTAATATCGGCTGTATTGTAATCAAATGATTGTGAAGTTATAGCGTTTATCCACCAAGTTCCACCAACACCACTGTTTGGATTAGCAGTTGTTCCTTCGTTTAATGAATTTTCTACCCACTCTAAATTTGTATCACCTTCTCTATAATTCCAAGTTACACCAGCGGTTTCTATGTTATCAAAACGAGTACCTTTACCCATTTCCCATGCTCCAGATATAGCGTTAGCATAGATTGTATATTCCAAAGGAATCTCATCACTTTCAGTTTCTCTTAGAATCAAAGTTGCTTCGGACATTGAGATAGATGTATCAGCTAAAGATGATGATAGGTATCCAACCTCAAATTTAAGTAGTGCTCTACCTATATCTTTGATGTTACCATAATAAACTTTACTTACCTCTAATATCTCATCAAGCCCAGTATTTTGGTTGGGCTGTTGTAGGTAAACCGATGCATCTTTTGATGCTGTCATAAAATAGTATGCCATTATCTCGCCCTCCCTTTAATGTCTGAATCTGGAAACTTAATTTCAAAAACCGATGGGTCTAAAGATGGATATACAATCTTATCTTTAGTAGCGGTTTCTATATTGTATGAATTATGAGAATATCTACCACCACATTTATTTACAATCTTTAACATTGGAACTGAACTAACACCTTCCACATTTGCTATAAGTAATTCAACTTCACTTAAATTAATAGTTTGATTAAATGTCCAATTATCCGTATTGAAATATTCTTTTAATTCGGAAATACACTTAGCTACAATTTCTGATTTATTATAGTTTTGAAAACAAACTATTTCAAACTCCAACCCGATGTTTATAATAAATCCATCGGTAATATTAATACCATCCGTAAGAATTCTATATTCGTTTAAATATGTTTTTAAGTTTTCTTTAACAGCTCTATTAAGATTTGTTAATTTACCAGTAGAATCCAATCCCAACAAATAAAGATTAATAGCGAATGGATTATTTTTTTCATTCTCATTAGAAGTTTTTCCAGTTAAGAATTTTTGAATATCTTGCTGAACACTTCTTCTATCAGGTTCTTCCGAATCTGGCTTCTCAACAAAACTCATTACCAAATCAGTAAACTCTTGCAACGCTTGTGGTGAAGCAAGAATTGATGATGGTGAGTTGTTATCCAAACTACCATCAGCCGTAGCGTATGCTTTTGCTACACCACCATATTTTGCTGGCATTGATAATACTCTTACTTGATAATCCTTTGCAGTTACCGCTCTATTTTGAGAACCAAAATTTGCTAAAGCATTTTGTCTGATTTCTTCTACGGATTCAGCACCCCTACCACCAATAGCTGGAATTTCGTTATCAACCGCTACTGAATTTTTAACAGCTGCATAAGCTTGTCTTTGAGCTGCTGTGAATGTACTCAAATCCTCATCATATTCAACACCCACAATTTGTGTTAATTGATTTTTTGGAACATTTGTATTTACACCACCACCAACAAAATACTTTATTGTAATTGATGTGTTTGATGGGGATGTTCCATAGGTTTTTGTTTTTAAGAAGTTTGTTGGGTCAAATGATTCTTCCAATCTATTAATTGAGTTTGGAAGTCCAAGTCCAACATTTTTTAAATTTGGTATAAGAAGTTCATCAGATGCGGATGGGTCACCAGCTCCGAATTGAATTATAGTTCTACCACTTTCATCAATTTTAGTTATAAACCTTCTTGCAGTTTTTATAGTTTTTAAAAGATAAGGAACTGATGATTTAAATTGATATAATTCTGGGTCATTTGCTTCAGTATTTGGATAATCAACAAATACCATCTCCTGTCCCAAATAAGGAACTTCGTAATATTTGTTTCCATTATCATCTCTTACATCATATATTTCGATTACATTATCTTCATTTAGTTCAATTGTTCTAAATGGTTCATAATCACCAAAAGTAAATGTATTAGTTACTTCGGTTGCTGCAATAGCTGTTACTGTTTTTTTAACTAAATAGAAAGAAACTTCTCCACTAGTTGAACTTCTTTGATATACAGTAATTTCTCTATTTGTTTCATCAGCAAAATCAACCATATCTGTTGTTCTAAATTCAACATTTATATCTGCTGATTTTACTTTCATACCCGATTTCATTCTTAAATAAAATTTTTCATCGGGTCTATTACTACCACCACTACCAATTGATGGTACTAATTGATACACAGATAATATTGTAGTTGCTGGTGTTGATAATTTAGGTTTATATCCAAAACTCTGAGCCAGAGCCATTACACTTCTTCTATCTTCAGCGTATGGTAACAAAGATTCTTTTAAAGTATCATCAATATAATAAGATAGAACATCACCAATATAAGATGATAGTTCTATAAACATCATACCAGGAGATGTTTCGTTAAAATCTGAATATGTTTTAGGAAAATAAGTTTTAGTAAAGTTAATCAAATTTTCTCTAAAAGATGCAAAATCTTTATTGAGGTATTTAATATCTTTACCCTTATTTTTAAAATTCCTATTTGTAGTTTGTATTGCCATCTTATTGAGTTACTGTAAAAGACAGGTTTTCTAAATTTATTGTATCTCCTATTCTAAAACTTATTGACACATAAACTATATTTCTATCTTTATTATCATTAGTTTGTTCTATTTCAATTTTTTCAACCGAAACATATGGTAACCATTGTTGTAGTGAATCGTTTATAGTTGTTTCTATTTTATCGGCTAATTCATTATCATTAAATTCAAACAACAACTCTTGTAATCCACTTCCTAATAATGGTTGCATTACTCTTTCATATCTCTTAGTAAGTAACAAACTTTTTATATTTGTTTTTACCTGGTCAGCTGTTTTGAAGGATTGATTAAACGCAGTGTTTCCAATCTGCAATGGTAGGGTTACTCCTATCGCATACTCTTCATACTCTTTAGTATCAATTACTTTCTTTTGACCAAGTACTACAGCCATTATTTTTTAAATCGTTTTACTAACTCAGAATAATCTCTGTTTAGTGCTTTATCCAATGATTCGTTTCCAGTTTGAACTCCCAATCCAGTTGGTTGAGGTCCTCTACCAAAATCACCATAACCCATTTGAGCTGCCATTTGTGCTCTTAAATCAGGAGCCATACCACCACCCATAGGAACATTCTGAGTTGTGAAAGTCATTGTTCTATCCAATACACTTTCGTTCATTGAAGTTTTAGATAATGGAGTTGTCTGATTTAAAATATCATTCAATACAGCGTTCTTAGTATATTGCTTTGGTTTTTGTACACCCTCATTAACATCAATATCCATAAATGTAGGAGTAGCTGGTTGTCTCTGAGAAACCAATTGTTTTTTCAATTCTTTGTTTTCTTTTAGTAATTTGGCAGTTTCAGCTTTTACAGCTTCCTTAACTAATGTAGGAAGAACGGATTTAATTTCCTCTTTTACAAGTATCTGAATTGCCTTTATTAACTTGTCCGTATTCATAATTAAATTCTTTCGTTTGTGTATAAATATTTAAAAGGTTTATTTTTAAGATTTAACTCCAAAGTGTAGGGTCTTTTTGTAGTTCTGCCCAATAAACTAAAAACTTTTTCTTTCTATCCTCTATTCCGTTTCGTCCACCATTTATTGCTTTTGTAATTTTTTCTATGGTTAAATCATTATCAGTTGAAATCTTATTTTTTAAGTAGTTTGCTGTCCAAAAGAAACAAGCAGAATCTCCCGGATATTTACTTTCAACTTTATCAGGGTCTTTAACAATACCGTCTTTTATCACCTTTTCAGCAGAAGTATAATTTGATTTTCCAGTTAGTTGTATATATCCTCTACCTCTATATGCCCAGCCTTCTTCACTTACTTCATCTCCATTACCCATTCTGTTTCCATATACATAACTTGCAATCTTTTTGGGGTTTCTTTCATATTCTTTTGCCTTCTCTTCTGTTTTAAAATATTTTGAAAATACACCCAATAAACCCGTATAACCATAGTTTAAGTTCTCAACCTTTGCTTTGAATCCACCACTTTCATGTGAACATTGTGCTAAAAAGTGTGCCCTTTCTAATGGGGTATCCTTACCAACACCCCATCTTCTCATAGCAAGTATAATATCATCAGGAACTTTTATATTTGATTTATAATTAGGAACTTGTTCCGGAGTTTCTTCACTATTCGATTCACCATTATCATCACCCAAATTTCTTCTTTCTTCATTTAATTCTTCAGGAGTTGGGTCTGGTATTGGAGTTAGGTCTAATGATTGTTCAAATAACAAATCAGCTTCTCCCAAAGATAACGATGGTGGGTCTAATGTTAAATCAGTATCAAATGCCAATGCGGTTGCTTCATCAATTGATAACCCATCTATACTAGCTAATGTTGATATTGTTAATTGTTGTTCGTTCATTAGAATAGGAGTAACATCTAATTGAGGAACAGGTGGTGATGCTGGTGGGATTTGGTATCCTG
>Ga0222713_10006954_pt1 | contig 10688 bp, 6 predicted proteins | sample C33_649DmetaG_FD_165061 | JGI IMG/M metagenome (GOLD analysis project Ga0222713, IMG submission 165061) | Estuarine water microbial communities from San Francisco Bay, California, United States - C33_649D | ecosystem: Environmental > Aquatic > Marine > Unclassified | place: USA: California... | reverse complement strand
ATTGGTCACCAACCAATCGGTACCAATCGGTACCAATCAGCACGACCAACCAATCAGCACGACCAACCAATCAGTACCAATCAGGGAAAAACCAATCAGTGACGTGGCATATCAGAAATCATGGACTTTAACTCGTACTGCAATGGACACTAACGCTATTGAAAATGAACATGTTCACGCAAAATTTCACTTCAATTTTCACAACCCTAAACATGAATTTTCAACACGCGAGCGACAGTTTAAATGCGCGGAGGTGCACGGCGACGAGCAACTAAATCGCGTCCGCGAGCGCGAAAGTCGGGTTCTTTGCGGCGGCCGCGCTTCATACGTGACTAATATAAACATCCGACGCGTCGCGTCATCTACGGCGCGTGCGAACCACGGTCGTTCGATCGGTTACGCCGCAGGATGCGCTCACGTCGTACGCGCCCTGAGCGTGCGTGCGAGCAGTGGGTGACCGGATACGACGGCTAGCGAGCCGACCGTCGCACGTACGAGCGCCGAATCGGTCACCACACAACATCGTCAACGATTGGTGCCAACGCACGCGGCAACGTACACGGAGTGCGCATCGTGTGACCATCGGCGCCTGCGCTGCAGCTAAGTATAGCCCCTCGCTCCCGCAGACGTTGTCGGCGTTAGCCGCACGCTGGCAGGTCGATACTGACCTTTCCTGCAATTTAACATTCGTAAAAATGCAGAATCTATCGATCGATCGCCTTGAAATTACGAGTCCCGTCGCGCTCGGGTCCAATTAATGATTACGCACAGTGTGGTGCAACGAGAATCCTCGCCCACCGCACGCACCACGACGTCGAGTTCGGCGATCAAACTGCCTATTTCGACAAACATTTACGTTCAAAAGCTGAGAAATAATGTTTCCAACGTTCGCACATCGTTCTTTACTGTCTTCAGCGCTCTTGTGCGTCTCGATACGTGCTCCTGGCCATCCGTGAACGAGTTGCATCACGCGGCGACGACGACGAAGAGCGCAACGTTATCTCGCGAACGCGCCAGCAAACCGACATCGTAAGGCAACGGTGACACGCAAGGCATTACACTTGACCGAAACGGTCATCAAGAGCGTCGCAGAACGCGTCGTCGCGCGCGTGCGTGCGGTTGCTACACCGAATCTTGCAGCCCCATTCCGTTGCATGCATGCACCCAACGCCGTCCACCGTCGCCGGTCGGGCTCCAAAACACGCCATTCGCGGAGATCACACGAGTAACTTTGCGTTGAACGTCATGGGCGCTCGCGTGGCGTCGAAACGTCGCTGCGTCGCACGCGTTTGACGTAGATTCGACGCACGATCGCGCGCGCGAAACACGCGGATGCTCGCGTCCGTTTTTCGGACGCGTCAAATCGAATTTTTTATCTTTTCACTATTGTAGTAAAATTAAGACTATCAGCGTAAAATCCCTTTCCGTCTGCCACGTCACTGATTGGTCCGCGACACCTTTTTTGCTGATTGGCCAATCGGTACCAACCAATCAGCTGATTGGCCAATCAGCCCTGATTGGTGCCGATTGGTTGGTTTGGGCCGATTGGTTGGACACTGCTCACGACTCGTCGGTTTAACCCATCACGCAAGTACGCCTCGCTCGAGCGGTAGAGGCGACGCCGAGACCTGGGGTCGATCGCGATCGATCGCGATCGATCTCGATCGATCACGATCGTGGTTTCGATCGATCGCGATCGACGTGGTTTCGATCGATCGCGATCGATCGATCGACATCGTCCGTCGATCGGCGGCGCGTCGGGAGGCGACGCGAGGCTCTCGTCGTCGTCGAGAAACGTCGTTCGTCGTCGCGCGCGTCGCGTCGAGCGAAGTGGACGTCGTGCGATGACGCACTGTCATTCGCGCCTATCGTCGAGCGCGGCGTCGACGACGACGACGTGCGCGATGGAGGCGCGCGAGACGAGCGCGGGACGCGCGCGCGCGCGCGCGACGCGCGCGCGCGAACCCTCGGCGCGTCGCTCGACGATCGCGCGCTCGAAAGCGTATAGTGCGATGGGAATGACACGCGCGAAAGGGAAAGAAGAGAGTGCGAACAACACGAGGGATGTTACGTGCGAGGCGTCAAACGCGAAGGCGAATGGAATGAGTGTTGAGGTGAAGGTCAATTGGAATGGGGCGCGCGGGGCGCGCGAGGGGGCGGGCGCGCGACGACGGCGCGCGACGGTTGCGAAGGCTATTTCCGATCGAGCGAACGGAGGGCGAGCGCGAAAGCATGTCGATCGAGTGATTGGGGGGGATTTGTTGGAGGATTTAATCGGAGAGTTACCGGAAATCACGTCGAGCGATGATGGGAAGGAGCGAAGCGACGCGGAAGGGGAGTACTTTACGTTGTATAGGGATTTGGTGCGCGTGGGGCGGTTGCACGACGCCGTGGACGTGTTGAAGATGATGAAATCAAAAGGAGTGAGGAACATCGCGGCCAGAGTGTCGCATCGGAATTTTTTCGACATGTGTCAGTCTCGTAAGGTTGTTTCCGTGGGATTCGAGTTCATCGATCTCATCGAGAGTAGGGATATCCGTCCGTACAACATGTTGCTGCGCACGTGCGCCACGGCTGGGGACTCGCGCTCGGCGTTTGCGGCGCTCGCGGTGATGATCGACGCTGGATTCAAGCCTGATATTCGCGCTTACACCACTTTGATTTCTGCATGCTCCAAGAGCGGAGACACCGTGCGCGCATTCGAGGTGTACGATCGACTTAAAGACGAAGGCATCGAGCCGAACGAACGCACGTACGCCGCGCTCATCGACTCGCTCAAGCGAAACATTTTAACCAAGACCGCCGGGTCCAAGCGTCACAGTGCGGATGAGCATGAAATTCGAAACGATTTGAACAAGTGCTTCGAGCTATACGATGAAATGATTTCCCTGAAGTTGACTCCGGATATCGCGTTGATGAACAGCTTGTTGAACGCGTGCTCGCGCGCATCCACGGTGAAGAACGTACGAAACGAGGCGGTTCAAAAGTCCACCAAGATTTACGCACAAATGAGAGAGCTTGGTTTGAAGGCTGATTCTTTTTCGTACTCATCTCTCATCACATGCGCCGTCAAGGCGGGAGATTTCTCCCGAGGATTTGAACTGTTTGATGACATGAAAACCTTAAACGTCCCTCGCACGTCTGAGGTCTACACGGTGCTCATGAAGGCATACGGCACCATGGGTAACGTTGCAAAGGCTAAGGAAATGTGGAATGCGATGCAACAAGAGGGTATCGTAGGTGATGCTATGAGCTATGCGACAATGATGCACATCGCGGGGTCGAACAAGGATGAGGACTTTTGCGACACGTTGATGGCGGATATGCGCAAGCATCGCGTGCGACCTTCACCCGCGCTTTACGCGACGCTTTCTGGGATTGCAGCTCGCGAGGGTGACAGTGCAAAGGTCGAAGAAATCATCGCAAACGCCAGAAAGCGAGGGATTCGCGTGCCAATCGAGTGCTTCAACGCCCTCATCGCCGCGCACGCTCGTGAAGACAGACCCGAGCTCGCGATAAAATCCGCTGGTCTCCTCGAGGAAGCTGGTTTTGAGCCGGATGCAGTAACGTATGAAGGTTTGGTCATGGCTTGCACTTGGGCGCGCGATATCGAAGGTGCATGGAATTACTTCCAGCGCGCCGTCGAGAGCCAGTTGAGGCCGACGTTTCCTACGTGCAACGCGCTTGTCTCAGGTTTTGCTCGAGCCGCGGACATGAATCGCGCGTTTGCGATGGTCGATACACTCAAGTCGTTCGGATACGCTCCGGATGGAGTAACTTGGCGAGAGCTCCTCGTCGCCTGCGCTCGCGCTAAGGATGTCGATGCAGCTTGGAAAGTTTACAAGGATTCGCGCACAGCTGGCAATCCGAACTCGGAAATCGCCCTCAATCTGATCATCGGTCTCACTTTGGCGCACATCAGAAAACTCACCGATCTTCGCACTCGCTCGGGCAAATCGCCGAAAGCTTTCGGCTCTTTCTCCGAAGACGAAAGTGATAACATCGTGCAAGAGTGGGCGGATCGGGCTGTAGCCGCGTATCACGAAGCCACTTTATCTGGAGTGAAGCCGCGAATGGAGACTATTTCAGCCATGTTGTGTTGTTTGCGCCCACCTACAACTGAGGAACTTAGCGTGTCGGATATGAGTGAGGTCGCGCGGGCTGCGAGTCACGAAGCGAGCTCGCATGAGGATGCGCGCACATACTACCCCGTGCAAGCGCTCATCTTGTACGAGGAAGCGCAAAGCTTAGGGCTCGCTCCAAAGTTTGATTTGGAGCAGGAAGGTTTTATGTACGATATTCGAGGCTTCCCTCCAGCCGCCGCTGAGGTTATGGTGCTCACCTGGCTTCGCGTTATTCGTCGTCGGACGGATGCCCACGGTTTGGACTCGAACATCCCAACCATGTTGATTCGCGTTCGATCAGATGAAGAAGTTGCGATGTTAGTCAAAGACAGTGCGAACGGACCCGTAGATGAAGCGCTTATGCGTCTCACTCAAACGGGTGAGCGCGTGTTGGTATTGTTGAGACGCTTGCGTATCAACTATGCCGGCGGCCTCGAAAATGGTACGATCGAGCTCAGCGGCCACGCCATTGGGCGCTGGCTTCAAGGTTTCATTCCCGTTCCTGAAGTGATGGTGGGTAAATCGGTGTTTGGTGAAACTTCACTCTCTGGTGGCGTCAAATCGCAAGCCATGCGAATCAGATCGGACTCCTTGGGATCTAGCGACGTTTGGACGCCATCAAAAAATGCTAAACCTCAGTGGAGCATCTACGATTACTACGGCGAAGAAGAAGATGATAGCTTTGGAGCGAAACCTTACTATCCGAAAAATTGGGTGCAAAATTCTCACTATGTGAATTCATACGACGAAGAAGATGACATGACGGACCTCGAGCGTATTCTTGAGACCAGAAAATAATGTTTCAATATCGAATTGAGACGCTATTATTAGACGATTATTCAAACCAGCTGTGGCTTCCGCGCTGTAGTTTGTAGTGATGTAGGGAAAAATGTGATTATTGCATGTGTTTATTCGCGCAAAACTTCGATGCGACTCTCGAAACCATTCTCCTTCGGAATAACGCCTCGGAAGCGCGACGTGCGTCGTTCGACGATCTGCGACACTTCAACGAGAGTCTCTACCAATTCTGTTATCGAACAGTTCTCTAATGCCGCCTCATCCTCTGCGTATTGATGAATTGGGAAGTTCAACGCTGCTTCATCCCGATGCCCGTGTTTAATGCTCATCAAGTCCACAGCTCGAGCGGCGGCCATCGCGGTGTCGTAAGCGCCTAGAAAGTACGTCTGTACCTTACCGTTCTCCACAATTGTATACTTTGCGTCGAATCGCGTTTGCCACATCGCTCGCGTAACGCCCTTAAAATTCAAAAAGTACGTCGAATCATCCATCTTCATTTGTTGCAACTGCGTGGGAAGCGAATTTGACCGTCGTACCGCCGATTGAGGATTTTGTGCGGCGACGAGCGAAGCAACCAACGACGTTCGCTTCGCCGTCTCCGTCATATCGTCGTTGTCCGTCGCACTGCTCACAACGGTATAGCATCGCCGAAGCGAAGGTGCGTCGTCCAAGCGCCGCTCGTCCAAACCGGCGCGCAGCGGCGCGCTCTCGGCGGTATCATTCGACATTGCTGGTCTCGAACTCATCGGCAACGGCATTGGCATGCAAGCGGTGGTTGTAGATGCTCACGAAGGCGGGACGGCGCGCTCTGTCGACCCAGCGCCGAGGTTCGTCTGTTCACATGACTCAGCTTGTGTGTAAATCGAAGTTGTTCATGTTAACAAAGGTGTGGAGCTAGTAATGTACGCGGTATGCAATTGTTGGCGACAGTCGAGCAACTTATTCATCACCCGAATGCCAAATTTCAGCAGGAACCTTCGTTTTTGCTGCCTTGGCGACGGCGCGGACGAACTTGGCGTGGAGTTTGTGACCCGCCTTGTAGGCGACGATGTGACCCATCGGTACGCCGCTCATCCCGGGCTCGGCAAGCAAGGACAAATCGCCGATCAGATCCACGAGCTTGTGGCGCGCGGGCTCGTTGTTCAAACGAAGAGGTGCGTTCCAATATTCCGCTCCATTTGCGACGAGCGCGCAGTTTTCCAACCCGCCTCTGATGTAGCCAGCGCGGTAGTACGCCACGAAATCTTGCAACGTCCCAAAAGTTCTCGCCGGCGAGAGGTGCAACGCATACGGCGCGTCTTGCGTCGGCGTCCAGCTCTCCCACTGCTTATCAATCGCAGTGCTCTTGTACGTGAAGTCGATCCCGTATGTGAGCTTCGTTGATTCGTCGACGTTGAGCATGATGAAGGCATCGCCTTCTTGCACCATGACGTTCTCCGTAACCTTCCACGCCATGCGAGGCTCTTCGGCATCGTTAAGCGACTTTGCCGGGGTCAGACCAACTTCACAAAGATCGTACGCATACACCGCCGCGCTCCCATCCAAAATCGGAACCTCACCCGAACCTTCGAGTTCGATGCGGCAGTTATCGACCCCCATCGCCTCGAGCGCGCTCAACAAGTGCTCCGCACCGCGAACGACAAAGTCCCCGTCTCCCTTGAGCTCCGAACTCAATCGCACGTCATCATTTATCGCGCTCACGCTCGCCCTGGCGCGCTGTTCGCCCTTGACCCCTGATACTGGCGCTTCAATCTTCGCCGCCGCCGCCGCCCTCGCCGCCGCCGCTCTCGCCCTCGTCTCCGCCTTCTCCCCTTCATCATTACTCAGCGCCATTCTCACTCGTTCCAGCAGTACGTCCTCCGCCTCTTCATCGCTATACTTCACCCCTCTCATCCCCACCAAAGTCTCCGTATCGATCGTCCCTTTCTGAACTCTCACGAAATACCTCCCTTCGTTCGCTCGCGCCGGTCTCACGCGCGCCTTCTCCGTCGCCCCGCTTCGTAACCCAACGCCATCGAACGTCACACTCCTCCGCACCGTTTGCTGCATCGATGAATTCTTTGGGATCACGACGTTGATCTCGCGCGCTATTCGAGCGTGCTCGCGCGCGTCCGTCTCCAACGTTCGCCGTTCATCGCGCGTTCCAATCATCATTCCGTTCGATGCCGCCTCATCGCCGTCCTCGCGCGATGCCTTCACGCGCATTCGCGACGCGGAATGACGACGACGATTTCGAACGACGACGACCGATGCGGTGGTGCGCGTGGACGACGACGACGACGGGCGCGACATCGCGCGAGAGCGAGACCACGCGAGAATGGCGCGATGGCGGCGCTCGCGAGGGTTCGTCGTTCGACTGGGGTGTCGTCGAGAGGCGTCGTGTCGAGACGGCGTCCAGAGGGATGTTTATACGACGATCGTGTACGTACGACGAACGACTGGACACCCATGAACACGCGCGAGGACGTGGGACGAATGACGATAGTGGTGCCGAGATGGCGTCCAGAGGGATGTTTATACGACGATCGTGTACGTACGACGAACGCATGGACACCCATGAACACGCGCGAGGACGTGGGACGAATGACGATATGGACGAGGTGCACACATCGATGACAATGTCATTTCGCGGCGACGAGACATTCGTCGTTCGCGAACGCCTTGGCGAGGGATTTCGCGACGGCGCGATCGCGACACTTGAAACGCACGATTCGCTCGGGAAGGGCGTAGATCGGGAGCTCGGAGAGCGAGCGCAGAGCGAGACGTTCGGTTTCGGCGGTGGTATCGGCGTCGGACGCGGCGACGTCGGCGGCGGCGTCGACGGCGTCGGCGTTCATCGTCGATGACGACGATGCTCGGCGCAGATTTGCGAGCGATAATTTGAGGTCGAGTAAGACGGCGACGGTAGCTTTGACGGCGTCGTCGGCGTTCGAGGCGCCGCCATCCTTGAGCGCGCGGACGCGACGAGCGGCCTCCGCGACGGCGGCTTCCGCCTCGGCGAGCGCCTCGGGGGAAATCGACGCTGGGTCGATAACATTGACCGCATCATCGACCGCGCTTGTCGACGCTTCGGCGACGGAGTCGAGTTCGGTGAACTCGATGTACCGCTTCAACGCGTCCACCGGCTCCTCGCCTCCGCAGCAATCCTCCACGGCGACGGCGTCGCCATCCCCGCCGATCGCCCTCGCAATCTCAAACAACCGATTCCTACACCCCAAATCAACATCCACGCGCAGTGGACTCAAATCCACGACGATTTCGTCCGCCCCAGCGCCGCTTTGATCGCGCTCGTTCACTATGAACGCGCTCCCTTGAGCGTCGCACCACAACCGGTGCGTATTAATCAATGGATGCCCATGCCGCGCGAACGCGCTCGTGCGCTTGGACTCTATCTCCAACACCCCTCCTCTCTTCGACCCGCGAACGACCATTCGTGTCTTCGCTCGCGTCCACTCCTCGCGCTCCGCGCGTCCCAAGCGATACGGCGTCTCGCCCTCGACGACGCCAACCTCCTTCGTCTTCTCCCCGCGCGACGCCCGTTCGACGTCGTCCGCGTTCGCTCGCCCCGAGACGCGCGCTTTATACCCTTTCCTCCCCGTTTTCGCCTTGCTCAACGCCGCGGCGCGATGTCGTTTGACGTCCTCGCTCGCGCTCGCGCGCGCGTCGTCGTCGGCCTCGCCCACGCGCGCCGTCGCCCCGCGTCGCGTCGTCCGCGTTCGATCGCCGATGCGCGCGCGTCGTCGATGCGCGGCGGAGACGACGTGCGATGACGTCGTGTTTGTCATCGTCGTCATGCGCGCGACGACGTGTGATGGGGCGACGAATGACGACGCGATTCGATGTGTACACACCCACGAGGTGACGTCGAAAGTCGATGAGGTGACGGTTCGTATTCCAGCGCGTCGAAAGCGCGGACCAAGACCAAGGAATCGAACGAGCGAAAGCGAAACGAGACGGTTTAGTGAAGCAACGCGCGGGAGTGAGTGAATTACATCGAGAAAGGAGGACGAGGAATGAGTGAAGGGAGACGAACGAGGTCGTCGTGGAACGCGGGGACGATCCACGGGGGAGGGCAACCGAGAGGGGTCGGGAAGGGACGCGGACGTCTCGCGTGCGTCGGGTGACGACGAAGGAATGAGGACCAATAGGCGTCGTACGCCGCGCACTCCGCGTCGTACGCGGCGTCATCAGTGGCGCGATCGGCGCGGTCGTTGGGCCAAACGTCGTCGCCGCGCGAAGGCGCGTCGAACGCGACGGCGGCGGTTTCGTTCATGGTTTCGACATCGTCTTGGACTTGTTCTTCTTCGACTTCGATCGGGGCGTCTTTGAGCGTTTGAAACAACTCTGCGTCGTTTTCGTCGAGGTCGTAGGCGTACCATTTCGCTGGAATGATGTCCGGGAGCGGTGCGATATCGCCCCCGCGCTCGGCGACGAGAGACGCTCGAAGCGTCTCGAGCTCGCGACCGGTAAGCACAGCGACGGCGATGCCGTACGATCCAAAGCGCCCGGTGCGACCGATTCTGTGCATGTACGTCGCCCCATTCGGGGGGACGTCGAGGTTCACCACTAAATTTACGTGCGTCAGATCGACGCCGCGCGCCGTCAGGTCGGTGGACACCAGGACACGAAGTTGAAACTTTCGCATCTCCTCCATCACTTGCATCCGCCTCGGCTGCGGAAGAGTCCCCGCAGTGAACGCTGATTTTAATCCTTGTGACGTCAATCGCTTCGCGAGCGCCTCACCCCACGCCGGACGCCGAACGAAGACGACGGCTTGGTGAAACGCGACGTCGGCGAAAATTTTCAACAACCGCGTCTCCTTGGCGACGATGACATCCGCCAGCGTCTTCCCTTCGTCTTCCTCAATCAGGGCGTAGAATTGCCGAACTCCTTGTAAAGCTGTCGTGCTCTCGCACAGCATTACTCGTTGCGGCGCGCGCATTAACTTCTCTAGAGTATCAAGCAGCGGAGGCGGATACGTCGCGCTAAACGCCAACACTTGCTTCCGCTCTGGAAGCGCGTTATACGTAAACATCACGTCTCGCTCGAACGACCCCGACAACAACGCATCGGCTTCATCTAAAACTAACAACCTCACCCCATCGCACGCCATCGCGCCCTCCTCTAACAACTGCCTCATCCTCCCTGGCGTTCCCACGACGACGTGCGGCTGCGTCGCCAACCGCTCGCGGTCCGCTCGCACGGCTAATCCCCCTACCACTAACGCGCACTCGATCGCCCGCCTCTCGTCTTTCGCATCAAAATTATTTATATACTCCACGAAACACCCGTGTGTTTGCACCGCGCTCTCTCTCGTCGGCGCCAGCGTCGCGCACCGGCACCGTCTCGGCGCCTTGGCGTCCACGCACGCGATCGCCACGATCACGAACGCCATCGTCTTCCCCGTCCCACTCTTCGCGTGCGCGATGACGTCCGCGCCGAATCGCCCCAAGGGTAATACCGCGAGCTGAATCGGCGAAGGCCGGGCGTACCCGCACTTACGCAGCGACGCGACGCACGCGTGGTCCAAATTGCAATCCGTAAACGACACGTCGCGGTCGCGAATGATTGAATCGCGCGTTCGCGCTCGATCGCGTGCGTCTCGATCGTCATCGCGATCGTCTCCTTTGTCCTCATCGCCGTCGTCGTCGTCGTCGTCGAGCGCAGGGCGAGGGAGTCGAGGCATGTGTCGTTGTGACGAACGAGCTCGCGGTCGAGCGACGACATTCGGTGAACGACATTCGACGCGATTGAATCGCGTCACGT
>Ga0222713_10006951_pt1 | contig 10691 bp, 8 predicted proteins | sample C33_649DmetaG_FD_165061 | JGI IMG/M metagenome (GOLD analysis project Ga0222713, IMG submission 165061) | Estuarine water microbial communities from San Francisco Bay, California, United States - C33_649D | ecosystem: Environmental > Aquatic > Marine > Unclassified | place: USA: California... | reverse complement strand
ACGAGTAAGAGAGTTGGTATTGACCAAGTTACATTGATGATCCAACTGATTAGTGCATCGGTTTTACCGCCGAAATACCCAGCCAGACTGCCCATGAAAATGCCAATTAAGAGGGAAATTAATACCGCAACCAGCCCAATTGAAAAGGAGAGCCTCGTTCCTATAATTATTCGACTTAACAGATCTCTGCCATAGGTATCAGTACCAAGAATAAAATGCTTGTCTATGACCAAATTCTTGACCACAAGGCCAGGATATTTCTTCAAATCAACTTTTATAGGAAGTGTCGAGCTACCGTCAACTTGATAAGGATAATAGGTCAATTCTTTCCCATTTTGCTCGAATTTGGTGATGGGAATTTCTTTGTATTTAGGATTTTCCCCGAACAAGAATCTGCTTAAAAACGGAGGCTGTTCTACATCCTGTAAGGGTAGAAGCAGCATTTGAACTGAAAAACCTGGCTTTTGGGAGTGAATGGACAAATGCATTTGATTGGCATTGGCCGTCGCGTCAGGAGCAAGAGCATAGGCAAAAATACTCACTATAGCGGCACTTCCTACTATAATGAGACTCAGGATGCCCCAAGTTTTTAGGCCAAAAAACTTACGCGGTGAAGAACTGATTAAATCCCCGCTCGAACTCATCAGTTCTTAATTGAAGTTAGGCTTTTTTTGGAAATATTTTGACTTACTCGCAAATCGGTGAGCACGTTCAAGGCTTCCTCAACATATAAGTCCTTTCTTAAATTGTCATGCCAGCGGCTGCGCTTTTCCTTTAAAATAGAATCCTTAGAAATGGCCTCCAATTCATAAGGCAAAGACGCGAATTGAAGCTGATTTTCATAATCTGACAATTGATCGAATCTTTTCACTTCCGTTTCGTTTCGATCGAGTTCTTTCTTGTAAAGGTCATAATTCAAAGGGGTTGAACGGTCATCTCTACTTTCTTTAATCCACTTGGCGTTCTCTTCAATTAATTGGAAAAGCGCATTGTTTTCAATTCTTTGCTTACTGCTAGAAACTACATAGTCATAGTCCAAACCTCCATTCCAAATGGTGTAGTCGGCAGGAGTGATTTGATCCCATGGAAGAGGATTTTCGAGATCTCTTTCTCCGACATCGATGAAAGAATAGCGATCGGGAATGACAATATCACTATTGACTCCTTTCAATTGGGTTGAACCCCCATTGATTCGGTAGAATTTTTGAGTGGTAAAAGCGAGTGCCCCTAGATCTCCTAAATCATTATTCCGAACCATTCGGTTGAGGTCAAATACGTTTTGAACGGTGCCTTTGCCGTAGGTTTGAGGACTACCTATGATGATGCCTCGTTTATAATCCTGAATAGCTGCTGCAAAAATTTCAGAAGCAGAGGCCGACATTTCATTGACCATCACAACCAAAGGGCCATCCCAGGTAATACTAGAATCAGTATCCTTTTTTTGTTCTGGTTTTGATCCAGTTGACCTGACCTGAACAACGGGGCCTTTTTCAATAAACAACCCAGTCATCTCAACTACCGTTGGCAATGAACCTCCACCATTACCACGCAAATCAATGATTATCCCTTCGACGCCCTCGGCTTTGAGCCGTTCAATTTCTCTTTGAACGTCAGATGCAGCATTGCGTTCTTTGTAATTGTCAAAATCGACGTAGAATTTTGGCAAATCGATAAGGCCATAGCGACTCCCATCTTTCTCAACTACAGAAGATTTGACGTAAACTTCTTCCAATTCAACAATATCTCTCGTAATTTCAAGGTCAGAAACATTGCCGTCAACTTTCTTTAAGGTAAGAATGACGTTAGTTCCTTTAGGACCTTTTATGAGTTTCACAGCTTCATCTATTCGCATGCCGACCACACTAACGGCTTCCTTTTCATCGGCTTGCCGCACTTTGAGAATGACATCGCCAACTTCTAACTTATTCTGTCTCCAAGCAGGTCCTCCAGATATGATTTCGTTGACCGAAATGTTATCCATTCTTTTTTGCAACCTAGCCCCAATACCTTCAAAATTCCCAGACATGTCAGTGTCAAAACGATCTTTTGTGTCTGGGGAAAGGTAATAGGTGTGAGGATCGAACTCCTCTACCACCGCATTGATGTAGGTGTCAAACCAATCTCTTCGTTCTCTATCGTCGATGAAGTCAAAGAGTTCATCCATAGACTTCATGGTTTCTTCTCTAGCTGCAATCTCAAGTTCAACGTCAGACTTTTTATTTTCAGCAGTTTGGTTTTCCCGGATCAGATCATTATAATTTACGAGACTGTAAAGTTTTAATTGCTTCCGCCAGCGGTTCTCCATCTCCTTTTTGTCTGCAGGATAGCTTTCGCTTTCTGCATCGCTCGAATATTCTTCTATGATGTTGTAATCAAAAGGCTTACCAAGAATCTTTTTGTAAAACGACTTGGCCTCTTGAAGACGTTTAGTCAGGACTTCGACGGAGGTATTGAAGAAATTCAATTCGTAGGCTCTTAGCTCATCGTCTAACTCATAGCGGTAGGCGTTGAATTGCTCTAAGTCTGACGCATAGAAATAGGTTTTGTAAGGATCAATTTGTTCAATGTAACGCTCAAAAACATGCTCAGAAAACTGATCATCGAAATCTTTTGGGTCTACATGACCCTCCTCAAGCACATAGGAAATGACTTGGAGTAGCAGTTTGTCTTTATCTGGATTGTCAAAGGTGTTGGACGTGAGATTACAAGAAGCAAAAGCTAGTAATAACGAAAGCAACATAAGATTTAGAGGTGTCTTCATAAAAATGAGTGTCTAGGGACGTTGTAAAATATGTTTATTAAAGTTTAACGCTTTAATTGAAAATTATTATCTCCTTAAAATTGTGTCGAAATTAAATAAATTACCGACTTAAGACATGCACGGGCCTGATAAACTTTTGTTAAAAGGACTAAGATACAAATCCGCCGTCAATTTTCACTATTTTTGTCCTTCATCAATTGAACAATGGCTAAAACCCCTTTAATTTTAATAACCAACGACGACGGAATAACAGCTCCAGGTATCCGTTCATTAATTCATTTTATGAGAGATTTGGGAGATGTTGTGGTGGTAGCGCCAGACAGTCCTCAAAGTGGAATGGGACATGCCATAACGGTGAACAATACCTTGTATGTGCGAAGAGAGCAAACGAGCGAAGGTACTCAAAAGGAATACAGCACATCCGGAACACCTGCAGACTGTGTGAAGTTGGCCAAACATGAAATATTAGATCGCACGCCTGACCTCTGCGTTTCGGGAATCAATCACGGCAGCAATGCTTCTATTAATGTATTGTATTCAGGAACGATGAGTGCTGCCATTGAAGCATGCATTGAGGGCATACCAGCCATAGGATTTTCATTGTGTGACTACAGTTGGAATGCGGATTTCTCTGTTCTTGAGCCCTACGTCAAGAAAATTGCTCAAAGCGTTTTGGAACAAGGGTTACCTCACGGCACTGCGTTAAACGTTAATTTTCCATCTTCGGAGATCAAAGGAATGAAGGTTTGCCGGCAGGCAAAGGCCAACTGGATTGAGAAATTTGACAAGCGTCAGAGCCCTATGGGACAAGACTATTATTGGTTGACAGGCGAATTTAAAAATTTTGATCTCGGAGAAGACACCGATCAATGGGCTTTGGATCATGGCTTCGTGTCCATTGTGCCAGTTCATTTTGACATGACGTCTTATGCAGCGTTAGCTCAATTGGATCATTTAAATAGTCACAATGAATAAAGCCTTTTGGATAGGATTTGTTTTAGGAGGGGTGGTCAATGCCTTAGGTGTGGTGTTGGCGGCTTTGATACTTGGGAAGGATTTTGATTTGATGTTCACTTTGAGTAGAGCTATCCAAGACAATTTCATTGGAAAGCTAATCAGTTTAGGAGCCGGCTTGAATCTCATTCTGTTTTTTTACTTCATTCGAAAAAGATACGATGATCAGGCCAAGGGAGTATTGTATTTGACGATTGCAACAGCTATAGGGACCTTTCTACTAATGTTTTAACATGCGCTATTATATCGTTGTTGGAGAAGCTTCTGGAGACCTACATGCTTCCAATTTGATGCGCGCTCTTCTTGAGAAGGATCCAGCCGCTAATTTTAGGTATTTCGGAGGGGATCACATGCAATCAATTGGTGGGACTTTGGTCAAACACTATCGAGAACTTGCGTTCATGGGCTTTTGGGAAGTCATTAAAAATCTCAGAACCATTTTGGGAAATTTAGCGTTTTGTAAAGAGGACATCGCCTATTTTAATCCCGATGCGGTCATATTTGTAGATTACCCTGGGTTCAATTTGAGATTGGCTAAATGGGCTAAAACTCGCGGCTACCAAACCCACTATTATATTTCTCCACAGCTATGGGCTTGGAAAGAGAGTAGGGTATCGATTGTCAAAAAATGGGTAGATAGCATGTACGTCATTCTGCCTTTTGAAAAGGAATTCTACGAAAAAAGACATCATTTTCACGTTAATTTTGTGGGTCACCCATTGTTGGATGCTCTTCAACAATACGAGGCGGTTGATGCCAAAGTTTTTAGGAAACAATGGCAGTTGGATGAACGACCAATTATAGCCCTCTTACCTGGAAGTCGAGGACAAGAAATTAAAAAGATGCTAGCGACTATGACTGAGTTGTCATCTTCATTTTCCACTCATCAATTTGTAATCGCTGGTGCACCTAGTCAATCTAAAAGTGTTTATGAACCTTACCTAAAACAGGGTTCAATAGCTTTTGTTGAAAATGTGACCTACGATTTGTTGCAAATAGCCGAGGCAGCCTTGGTTGCTTCGGGCACAGCCACGCTAGAAACCGCCCTATTTAAAGTGCCTCAAGTGGTGTGTTATAAGAGTAGCAAGTTTTCGTTTTGGATTGCTCGCTTATTGATTCGTCACCTCAAATTCATTTCTTTAGTGAACTTAGTATTGGACCGTGAAGCAGTCAAAGAGCTCATTCAAGATGACTTTACAATCCCCAATTTGAGCAAGGAACTCAGCACAATTTTAACCCCTGAATCGAAGCTGATTTTCTCTACTAATTATGATGAATTGGCGAATAAGCTGGGAAGATCAGGGGCAAGCGCCAAAACTGCCCAACTAATTTTTGACTCCCTGAGGTAAAACACAATGCTCGGGATTTATTCCTTGTACAGTGCACTATTTTAACTCCGCCATATTCCAATCTTTACTTCTGCTCATTACAGGAATTGTTCTGGCTCCTGAAATAGCCATGAGTCTTTTTCAGTTGCTTTGGCTCGTTTTTGGGTTACTTGTTGTTTGTTTTATTATTCATTATCGTTTGAAAATCAGCGCACTTGTTGACATTTTTGTTGGAATACTCATTTTTGCTGTAGGCATTTCCTTAGTTAAAGCCAATGACCATAGAGAGTATGACCTTCACTACACCAATTTAGTGTCTCTTGAAGACGTTGAGAATGATACGATTGTCCTAAGAATCACCGAGGTTCAAAAGCCTACGTTTTCAGCCCGATACACTGCAGAGGTTGAGCAAATCAATAGTGATGCATCCTTTGGTAAAGTAATAATATACGCTCCATCTAACAGCTCTCTTGACGTTGATGATCGATTGTTAAATGTTAACGATTTTAAGGCCATTGCCCCACCGAAAAATCCCTTTCAATTTGATTATCGGAATTTTCTTCAAAGACGTAATATTTATGCAAGTATCACCGTCAAAGACAGTTCATACCTAATTCTGACTCCAGCGAAGACTGTTAAAGGATTGGCAAAAAAGGCCAGAAATATGGTTTTGGATTTGATAAAGCCTTGGCAACTCAATGACAGAACTTTGTCGATCTTCGAGGCTTTGATACTTGGCCAAAGACAAAACATGTCCGAAGAAATCAGGGAGTCTTTCGAGCAGGCCGGCGTTGTTCATGTTTTAGCGATTTCAGGCTTGCATATTGGCATCATTTTACTGTTTTTAAAATGGTTGTTTCGACCTCTTAAGCGCTTGCCATTCGGTCGCGCTTTGAGTTTGACCTTTATAGTTTTGATTTTATGGTGTTTTGCTATTCTCTCAGGTTTATCGCCCTCGGTTACACGCGCCGTTGGAATGTTTACTTTGCTCGCACTGAGCATGTCAATTAACAGAAGAACTAAATTGATCAACACGGTAATGGCTGCGGCTTTTTTATCTCTTCTTGTCGACCCATTGATGCTATATGACATTGGGTTTCAGTTGAGTTATGCAGCGGTAATTTCCATTGTACTGATTCACGTCTTTTTTTCAAAAATTTTGGAAAACGAAGCATCCAATCTTTTTGTGGGCACGAGACTCTCTGGCTGTTACCTTGTCAGCTCAAATAGGAGTTCTTCCTATATCTCTTTTTTATTTTCACCAATTTCCAGGTCTGTTTTTGATTGCTAATTTCGTTTTGCTGCCTTTGGTTTTTGTGGTTTTGTTGTATTCGTTTTTATCGATTGCCTTGGGGTCATTTGGTCTGTATAATTTTGTTTTGGGACAACTTTATCAATCTCTAATCGCACTGATGACAAAATGGGTAACCTCTATTGCAGGGTTAGATCAGTTCTTTTTTGATGGCATTTCTTTTGGATGGTTCGAATTGCTATCCTCCTATTTTATTATTTTCATCATTGTTCGTTTTTTTATGCGACCCCGCGCTCAAAGGGTTCAGCATGTTTTGTTGGCCTTTATCGTTGTTCTATCGGTTAGTGTTTATATCAAATATCAGCCGCTAAACTCTGAATTAGTGATTTTTCATAAAGCTCAACATACCCTTATTGGAATGAAATACGGCAATAGTGTTGAATTTTATCACGATTTAGAAAATGAATCAAAGGAATCTGATCAAACCATTTTGGACTATCAATTAGGGGTCCAAATCAAATCGGCTTATTTCAAACCAAAGTCAAAATTGTTTGAATTCAACAAACAACTTTGGTAGGTATTAGACTCAACTGGAATTCAAAAATCAACCAGTTTTCCCATATATGGGTTGATACTCACACAAAGCCCACGCCTCAATCTTGAACGATGGGTAGACAGTCTTAGGCCGAAAATTGTAGTAGCCGATGGCAGTAATTACACCTCCTATATGAATCGATGGGAACAAACCTGTCAGAAAAAATCCATTCCCTATTACCGCACGGATAGAGAAGGGGCTTATATTCTTAGTTTAAACAATTAGTTGGTGAACTCAGGTTTGAAGTTATCGGAATAGGATTTGAATTGCTCCTGAGTAGTCATCGATTTGTATTCGTTACTGTGGAATAACTTTAAATACAGTTCCAATTGTTGAGGATTTTTATAACCTACCACAGGAGTAATGAATTGAGCCTTTTCGTCTAGAAACACCATGGTTGGATAAGCTGTAACTCGAAAAAATGAACTCAATTGATGTTGGCTATTTCTCGACTTTGCTCGACCGGGATCGTAACTGGGGTTAGTGAACACATTGCCTTGAAAGTTGACAGTTTCATTTCCTTCTGCGTTGAACTTTACAGCGTAATAGTTTTTGTTGATATAGTCTATTACATCGGCATTGCCAAAGGTATTTTTGTCCAACATTTTACATGGACCGCACCATGCAGTATACATGTCCATGATGATTTTTTTTGGCTGCTTTTTTTGCAATTCTACTGCTTTTTCTAAGCTAACCCATTTGATTTCTTGGGCTAAACCAAATGAGGAGACCCAAAATATTACAACAAATAAAAAAGACTTTAACATCAACATTAAGTTTTAATAGGTTTATTATCGCACACCGTGCATTAACTTTTTAACAACAGGGAACAACAAAAGTGACAGAACACCCAGTCCAACTGCTACCGCTGTCAGCAACCAGAAGAAATAACTCAAACCTTCTGTTTTGGCTATTGCTTCGGAAGACTCGCCAAAAACGCCTGCTAATTTCATGCCAATGGCTACAGCCAAATACCAAATACCAAACATCATTGCAATCATTCGGCCAGGTACCAATTTACTCACGTAGGACAGTGCTACTGGTGAAATACACAATTCTCCCATGGTGTGGAAAAAATAAACTAAAATTAACCAAATCATGCTGACCGAGGCTGTTTTGGCGCCTACAGGAATATCTGCCGATCCTATTGCAACACAGGCCATACCAATGCCTAGAAGCGTCATGCCAATAGCGTATTTCATATTAGCGTTAGGGTTGTATTTGCTCTCCCACCATTTGGAGAATAAAGGAGCCATTGCAATGATGAATAGGGAATTTAAAACGCCAAACCAAGACGCGGGGACTTCTGCTACTTCTTTCTGAAATTCGGTGTTGAGCATCCAAATCGCAATTCCCCAAATGATGACAAAACTTGTCGCTAAAATCAAGTTTGAAACACCGTATTGATTGAAGGTCTTTCTGAATAATAAAGTTAATACCCAAGAGATGATTCCAAGAGGAATTATGGTCATCAAGGAGTTGACAATTTTGAATATGTTTGCAGCATTGCCCTCGAGAATGCGTTGTGTATAATCTCGAGCGAAGATTGTTAAAGAACTAGGTGCTTGCTCGAAAATAGCCCAAAAGAAAATGGTTACAAATGCAAAGAAAATCACGGCCAACATGCGGTCGCGCGTTACCTTGTCGTATAGAGGAATTCGCAGCAATAGCAGCAATACGAAGAGACCTAATGCTGCTAAAATGGCTGCGGTTGAACCGTCCAGTCCAAATAAGGAAAAATTAAATATATTGTGTTCACCTCCAGATATTTTGGAAATAGGATCATTGAATATCCAAGCCAAACCAAGGGCAGCGGAAACTGCAATGATGGACAAATGTAAATTTGTAAATGGATTTAATTTCGGCTCTCCTTCAGCAATCGCTTTGTCTTTTTCAGCTTGAATCGGCTTTAAGCCTATACTACCGAAAATATCTTGAGCCAACCAAAACTGTAGCAGACCAAATAGCATGAACACTCCTGCCAATCCAAAGCCCCAAGACCATCCAACAGTTTCTCCTAAATAGCCACACAACAAAATACCTAAGAATGCACCAGCGTTTACACCCATATAAAATATGGTATAAGCACCGTCCTTTTTCTCGGGTTTGGTTACATACATTTCAGAAATAATAGAAGTCATGTTGGGCTTAAAAAATCCACTACCAAACACCAGAAGTGTCAATCCCAAATAAATAAAGAATGAAGATTCCATCGCCATTGAAGCATGACCCAAGGTCATCAATAGGGCTCCAAGTAAAACAGCATATCGAAAACCTATGACTTTGTCGGCAAAATAGCCTCCTAATAAGGTGGATAAATACACCAGTGAAGTGTAGGTCCCAAAAATGGCAAAGGCATGTTCTCTGGGCCAGCCCCAGCCACCGTCAAGAAGGGAGGCGGTAAAAAACATAACCAATAGGGCTCGCATGCCGTAGTAAGAAAAACGCTCCCACATTTCTGTAAAAAATAAAACAAACAGACCTGCTGGATGACCCAATACTTTGTCCTTAAATAAACTTTCGATATTCGTGTTCATGGTAATTATGTGTTTAGTTCTCTGTCGACGCCGTGCATCAACTTTTTGATAACGGGCGAAAGTGCTAAGAGGAATAATCCAACACCAACTCCGGTGTAAAATAAATAGTTAAACAATGTCAAATAACTCTCCTTGGCAACTGCAAGATCAGTTATTTCGCCAGCAGTAGTTTCTACCGAAGCAATATTGGCCAAAACAGAAGCGATGAATTCAGAACTGGCGGTAGCTAAAAACCAAACTCCCATCATGAAACCAACAATTTTATGGGGAGATAATTTGGTTACCGCCGACAGCCCAACCGGGGAAAGACACAACTCTCCGCAAGTATGAAGCAAATAGGTCAATACCATCCAAAACATGGCGACTTTGCCCAGCCCAGACGTATTGATTCCCATAACGAGGGCACCAAATCCTAAACCAACCAGCATAATGGCCAGCGAAAACTTTACCGCAGTATTAGGGTTGTATTTCCCAAGTTTCACCCACATCCACGCAAACACAGGAGCTAGGATAATAATAAACAAAGCGTTTAAACTCAAAAAAGCACTGGCTTGAATATCTCCTCGATCCAAGATTCTGTCGGCAAATAAATTCATTGATGTATAGGCTTGCTCAAAGAGAGCCCAAAAAATGACCGTAAAAATAATGAGTATGGTTAAGGCGCCAAGTTGCTCGCGCGCCACCTTATCCAATTGAGTTAAGGCATACCAAACGATGTAAAGGAACGAAGCTGCACCAGCTACAATGAGCAGATTTTGAACAACACTATGGCTCTGAACCATTTGCCAAATCACGGCTGTTGACAGCACGCTTGTTGCGTAAATAATCCATTCGTTTTTGATGCCAAAGGTCTTTTTATCTAAGAACTCTGGATTAGTAGATTCGCCTTTACCTTGAAGAGTTTTTTTACCTAAAATAAAAGTGATAAGACCCAGTAACATCCCAACACCAGCAGCTCCAAATCCGTAGCTCCATCCGTAGGTTTCACCGAGCCAACCACACAGCAAAGTGGCAATAAAAGATCCTAGATTGATGCCCATATAGAAAATGGTAAATCCAGAGTCTCTGCGATTGTCCCCAACTGAATAGAGCTCTCCGACTAGTGAAGATATGTTGGCCTTCAAAAACCCAACTCCAACAATAATAAAGGATAAAGAGAAGTAAAATGCTTGTAAGGCAAACTCGTCCCGGGTGATTTCTCCTG
>Ga0222713_10006949_pt1 | contig 10692 bp, 8 predicted proteins | sample C33_649DmetaG_FD_165061 | JGI IMG/M metagenome (GOLD analysis project Ga0222713, IMG submission 165061) | Estuarine water microbial communities from San Francisco Bay, California, United States - C33_649D | ecosystem: Environmental > Aquatic > Marine > Unclassified | place: USA: California... | reverse complement strand
AGCGAACATGGGGCGGTTTTGGCAAGGCACCTAAATTCCCAAGCACAATGAACCTTGAGGTCGTCTTACGGCAATTGCTCGCCGGCGAAGACTCTGAACTTGAAAACATTGTGACCACCAGTTTGGACGCAATGGCAAGTGGCGGAATGTACGACCACATTGGTGGTGGGTTTTCGCGTTACAGCGTGGACGAACAATGGCTTGTTCCTCACTTCGAAAAGATGCTCTACGACCAAGCGCTCCTCGCTCGCGTCTACCTACATGCGGGCATCTTGTTTGGCAATCAAACATGGCTACATGTTGCGCGCGAAATCATTGACTACGTGCTGCGAGATCTCACTCATCACGATGGAGGCTTTTTCAGCGCCGAGGACGCAGATTCACTCGATGCAGATGGGCACAGCCACGAGGGTCACTTCTATGTTTGGTCACGTGAAGAATTTTCGGCTGTGCTGCCTGCCCACCTTCGCGACTCAGCTATTGATTGGTACGAGATAACTGAGCAAGGCAACTTTGAGGGATCCAATATTCCAAGTCGCCTTCACCACCGCGGAGATCTCATTCGTCCACCCTTCGTTGAAGAGGCTCGCAGTGTGCTCTTTAACCATCGACTTACACGTCAACGTCCATTGCTTGACGACAAAGTGCTTACCGAATGGAACGCGATGATGTTGGCCACACTTTCCGAAGCCGCGTTTCTCTGTAACGATGAACACTGGCTACAGGCAGCAATCAAGAATGGTGAATTTCTCGTTCGCGAACTTCGTGATAGCGATGGATCATGGAAGCGAAGCTGGCAACAACACGGAACTCCACAAGCACGTCATTGCGCACTTGCCGCCGACCTTGCCCATCTTGTTGATGGTTTCACACGACTCGCAGAGGCAAGTGGACAAGCGCGTTGGATCAACCATGCGTGTGAAGTTGCAGATGAACTTATTGAACAGTGCTGGGATACAACTAATGGCGGTTTATTTACGACGCCAGCAAATGGAGAGCCACTCATCGTCCGGCAAAAAGACGTGATGGACAACGCAACACCTTCTGCAAACTCAACTGCGGCAATGGCAATGTACCGACTCGGTGCACTCACAGGCAACGATCATTACACCCACCACGCAGATCAGATTCTGAAACTCCTTGGACGGATTGCCACTAGCGCACCAACCGCCTTTGGCAATCTATTGACAGCCGTACATTTGCGCCACACCGGCATAACCGAAGTTGCCATCACTGGCCAACAGCCAGGCATGGTTGATGAACTTCGCAAACGATGGCTACCCACGATCGTTCTCGCGTGGGGCGAGCCATACGACTCACCGTTGTGGAACAATCGCTCAACAAACACGGCGTACGTCTGCCGCAATTATGCATGCTTGCAGCCTGCCACAACACCAGAACAGATGATCAGCACATTGCAACAGGCTCTCGCCTGACACCTGCATCTACCAAGTAGATCGGTGAATGATTTCCTCTGCCGATTTGCGCCGCCGTTGCGCGCTGCGACCAACATCTTGGGTTGGCGCTGCATAACCCAACGCGATTGCTCCAAGAATGTGCACATCACCTGGAACACCAATCCTGCTGCGTAGTTCTTGCTCACCATTGAACACAGCAAAGAACAATGCGCCGAGTCCGGCATCATGAGCAGCAAGCAACAATGTCATTACGGCAAACGATCCATCAATTGTCCAATACGGCGTAGGCCACGCATCAATGCCTTCGCCCAACCCTGTTGACAGTTTGTCTGGCTCTGAATAGCGATCAATATACGCCTGTGGGTCTGCACATGGAATCAAGATGACGGGCGCGTCTAGCAACTGCTTCCAGCGAAATGTCTCTCTCTTCTCGAGAGGCAATGTGTCATTCCAAAAAGCCTCTACATCGTTACCGGTAAGCACAATGAAATGAGTTCCTTGTGAATTTCCTGCTGAAGGCGCACGAAGCGCGGTCTCAATAAGCGAATCAACAACTTGTGTAGACACTGCCTCACGTGTAAACGCCCGAATCATTCTTCGTGTGCGGATAACTTCGGTGAACTGCACCGCTTACTCGTTAGTGTTTTTCGAGTTTTCCAAGTTTGGCAAGAGATTCTGCCATGGTCCAACCATGAACGATCAATGCTCCGCCTTTGGTTTTTGACACACCTTTAAACTGTGCAGCCACATCAGGGTTTATCTTTTCTGGCTTCGTAGATTCATGATCTAAAAATCCGCTGTGACCGTTGGTTTTTACAATAAAACTTTGGTCGTCATAAGTGGACTCGACTCCGAAACGGCGAGCAAGTCGCTTACCCCATGCACGCTCTTCACCGACTGCACGGTGTCCTGGACGTGGAATCATCTCTGTCAAAGATTTAAATGATTCCAAGCCATCGGCGCTCAAAAAGCGCGAACCCACTACCACATCCTCATCAGGGAATGCCATCAGAGCACGGTGATACGCCTCTGTCATCAAACCTTTAAGTACTGAATCGCGTTTTGGGGTGCGCTTGATACTCATCATCCCCAACAACACACACGGAGTTCCGCCGATGCGCTCGAGAGTAGAGAACGTAAATCCGTGCACCTTGCCGCTGATCTTGGCGCTGGTAAAGAGCACCCAGTCTTCCTTTGCCTTGGTGATTACTTCAAGGGAGAAGAAGCCACCCATTGCTGCCAATTCTTCAAGTTCGATTTCTGTAAGGGACGCACAATCACGCGTTTCAACCTCAACCGACATATCTACAGTCTGCCAGCAAAAAATGCCTTTCAGACGGCAAAAAACCAATAGGTCTACTCGATATAGGCGTTGTCTCCATACTCACTGCGCAAAACGCCCATCACTCGGTCGAGATTGACATTGAACTCTGAATCAAGGCGCAACACATTGTCTGGCCCCAGATGCAAGAACACAGGCGATGTACCGGGATGGTCAAGCAACGTTGACTTCAGCGTTTCGATCGTTGCCTCAGTAAGCACTTGAGCAGAAATCTTGAGGTGCAGCGAGTCCTGGAACGCACGCAATCCTTCGAGAATGGTGATATCCATCGCCATCATCCCAACACGTGAATCATCTCGTTTATCGAGCCTGCCCCGAACCGATACCAAGATGTCATCAGCAAGCTGGTGACCAAACTTCTGCAATGTTTTGGGAAACAGCGTGACTTCAACCGAACCTTGCAAGTCCTCTAACTGAAAGGTTGCCATCTGATCCCCCTTGCGGGTGTAGCGACGAGCCAAACCGTTGATAATGCCCCCGACAACAATGAATGCGCCATCATCTCGCTCGAGTGCTTCTGGTATCGAGCAGTCCACCCTGCGACGCAATGCCCCTTCGATCCCCATCAGCGGATGATCGGATACATATAAACCGAGCATCTCTTTTTCAAATTTCAATTGCTCAGTTTTATCGAACTGCAAGTCAGGAATTGCTTGCTTCTCGGAAAACACTTCGGTTTCCTCACCCAAGTCACCGAACAAACTCATCACGCCTTGGTCGCGCTCTCGCCTACGCACCATGGTGTTATCGATAATTGTTTCGAACACTTGCAATAGACCCTTTCGAGGGTGGCCAAGTTTGTCGAAGGCACCAGCCTTAATAAGTGACTCAATGGTTCGCTTGTTGAGCGCTTGCTCAGGAACTCGCTCGGCGAAGTCGTAAAACGACGCGAATTCGCCATGGGCGTCACGATGATCAATAATCAACCGCACGAGACCTTCACCAACGTTTCTAATTGCACTGAGACCGAATGTGATCTGACGATCCCCTTCAATGACCACCGGTTCAAAGTTCACTCCCGACCGGTTTATGTCGGGAGTCAGAACGGTTATGCCACTTGTCCGAGCATCCGAGAGATACACCGCAGCCTTTTCGTAGTTGGCTTTCACGCTGGTGAGCAAACATGCCAAGTACTCGACGGGATAATGCGCTTTGAGATACGCAGTTTGATACGAGATTAAGCCGTAGCCATAAGCGTGGCTTTTCGCAAATGCATAGTCTGCAAATTTGACAATCGTGTCAAACAATTGCTCGCCCAACTCGGTGCCGTAGCCCGTTGTTTCGCAACCCAATACGAAGCTTTCTCGCGCCTCTTCCATCTTCTCTGGAATCTTTTTCCCGCAGGCTTTACGCAAGTTGTCTGCTTCAGCCATTGAGAATCCGGCGAATTTCTGAGAAACTCGCATCAGACTTTCTTGGTAAATCATCAGGCCATACGTGTCGCTCAATACTTCTGCAGCATCCTCATGGAACAGATGAACCTTCTTGCGATGGTTCTTGTAGTCAGCAAAATCATTATGCATGTTCGCGCTCATCGGGCCTGGTCGGTATAACGCCAGAACTGCCGACAACTCTTCAAACTTCTCTGGCATCAACGATCGCAACAATGCACGCATCTGAGATGATTCAAGTTGGAATACGCCAATCGTGTCGCCACGAGACAGCAATTCATATGTTGCTACGTCGTCCACATCAATGGCATCAATTGAAAACCCAGGATCACGCTTTTGTTGGATCATGGCGTTGGCATCCGAGATCACGTCAAGGTTGCGCAAACCAAGGATGTCCATCTTCAGTAGCCCAAGCTCTTCTACCGCGTGCATTTCGTACTGCGTAACCACGGGCGCGTCCTCTGGGGTTTGGCCCTGTTCAGGCTTGCGCTGGATTGGTAGGTACTCGGTGAGTGGCTCTTTCGTGATCACCACTGCCGCGGCATGAATGCCAACAGATCGCTTCAGCCCTTCAAGACCGCGTGCAACATCCATGATTCGTTTGACGTCTGAATCAGACTCACACAGTGCTCGCAGTTCTGTGGCGGCCTGAAACCCTGCCTTATGCTTGTCTACTTCTTCGAAGCAGTACTTGAGAGGCGTATCACGACCCATCACCAATGGTGGCATCAGTTTGGCGATCTTGTCGCCAAGCGGATACGGATAACCGAGTACACGCGCCGCATCACGCACTGCGTTGCGTGCCTTAATAGTGCCAAATGTGATGATCTGTGCAACGTGGTCGCGCCCATACTTGTCGGCTGCATAACGAATCATCTGATCCCTATACCGCGAGTCGAAGTCCATATCGATATCAGGCATCGAGATTCGGCTTGGATTAAGGAAACGCTCAAAGATCAAGTCGTATTTGATTGGGTCAAGATCAGTAATGCGCAAGCAATACGCAACCGCACATCCGGCCGCCGAACCACGACCTGGACCAACACGAATACCTTGATCACGCGCGTAGCGAATCAGATCCCACACGATCAAGAAGTACGAGCTGAATCCCATGCCACCAATCACTTCAAGTTCATAGTCAAGACGTTGCTTCACTGACTCGGGAAGATCTTTGCCCCACCGCTGATGTGCGCCTTCATAGGTGAGACTGCGCAAGTAATCGCCATCGCCCGTAAACCCATCAGGAATTGGGAAATGAGGCAACACAGATTTGCCAAATGGAATGTCTAGTTCTGCACGCTCAGCAATCCATAACGTGTTATCGCATGCTGCTGGAACTTCACGAAACAAATAGCGCATTTCTTCTGCAGATTTCAGATAATGCTCGCTGCCCTCAAACTTGAACCGGTTGGGATCTGCGATGGTGCAGCCAGTCTGCACACACAACAACGCATCGTGTGCTTCGTGGTCGTGGCGATGGGTGTAGTGCGTGTCATTGGTTGCAAGTAACGGTGCACCAATTTTTTTAGCTAATTCAATGAGTTGGGGATTTGTTTGATGCTGTTCAGCTAAGCCATGGTCTTGCAGTTCAATGAAAAAATTGTCCTTACCGAAAATATCCTGCAAGCGTCCAGCGGCAACTTGTGCCCCAGCAACGTCACCCTTAAGCAAACGTTGCAGTACATGTCCACCAAGGCAACCACTTGTTGCAATGATTCCTTCGCTATGACGTTGCAAAAGCTCCCAGTCCATGCGCGGTTGGTAGTAGTAGCCCTCAAGAAACGCAAGGCTCGAGAGTTTGATCAGGTTTTTGTAGCCCACATTGTTTTCCGCAAGCAAGGTGAGGTGGTAGTAGACCTTGCCGCCTGTTTCTGTTTCGCCTCCGGAGTCATCAATACGTCCACGGCGGGAGGGCCGCTCTGACCGATGCTCATGAGCCATGTATGCCTCGGTGCCAATAATTGGCTTGATGCCGTTGTCCTTACATTGCTTATAGAAATCGACGACGCCGTACATATTTCCGTGATCGGTCATACCAAGCGCAGGCATTCCTTCAGCGGCCGCCTTACCAACTAATTCATCGAGACGTGATGCTCCATCGAGCATCGAAAATTCGGTGTGTACGTGTAAGTGGGTAAACGAACTTGCCATTACAAATAGGTACCCGGGCGCTCGTTGGCAGGTGGTGCCTCGCCGGATCCTGGGAGTTGGCGCATCTGCTCGAGTTGTTGACGGGCAGCGATTTGTTGGGCGAACAACGTGGCTTGAATGCCGTGAAACAGCCCTTCCAACCAACCCACAAGTTGCGCCTTTGCTACACGAATTTCTGCTTCGGAAGGAACGACACCATCGCGGAAAGGCAATGCGATGAGGCGCAGTTCGTCAGCAAGTTCAGGAGATAACGCTTCGGTGAGTTCCACAATTGAGCGCTCGTAGATTTCGGCCAGGCGCTCTCTGCTCGGCGCATCAAGATTCATTGAATGAACTTCTTCAAGCAACTGCTTGATCATCGAACCAATCCGCATCACTTTGGCGGGTGCTGTAACACCTACCGATTCATCCGTTATCGGTTGCGGAGCGTCAAGTCCCACCACCTCTGGATTGTTTGAAGGAAGGTTTTCGGAAGTTGGGTTCGTAGACATGTCCCGCAAGTATGGCAACCTCAGCGAGCAATTGCCAGTAAGGGCACATCTACCTCGGCTGCTGTGAGCGAACCGTGGCGACAGACGAGCGAGAAGGCCCCCGAGTCAAGTGGCTCATCAAAACTGGTTCCCGTAAACGGCACCAGCGCCACATCGCCCAACCTCTTTCGTGCAGTGTCCGTCACCCGTTTACCAAACCACCCTGCCTCACACGCTTCATCCCGAGACACCACCCAGGCTTCATGGCCGTGATGTTCGCGTGCAGCATCCAAGACATCATTTGCTGCACCCGACTTCGCGTGCAACCATCGAAACCGACCTTCACCTGATTGATGTGCGGTTCGCATTAATACATCGTGATGGGGTGTCTTGGTGTTCTTTCCGACATGTACCTGGCCGTGATCGGCAGTCACGAGCAACACTGACCCAGGTGTGAGCTGCTCTGCAACGTCTCCTACCAAACGATCAGCATTACGCAACTCTGATTCGTAATACTCACCGAATCCACGCTCGTGAGCAATCTTGTCAACACCGTCGTAATACGCGTAAACAAACTTATGTCCTGCGTTAAGCAGTTGCCCAACCTGCACGGCAATGCTTGACGCGGCGCGCCAACCCATCGGCTTTGAACCGCGTAAATGGGCTTCGGTAAATGCCGTGCCCTCAAGTTCGGCTTTGCTAATTACCGGCACAGCAGCACCCATAAAAGGCGGACATGGCTGCACAAGATCTGGTGGATACGTGGAGCGCAAGTCGCCCTTGTCATCACCCCAACGCAACATTTGCACGACATGACCACCAAGATCGATGCGATACCCCACCATGGCATGCTCTCCGGGTGTGAGCCCGGTGGTGATCGACGTCAACGCTGTCACCGTTGTCGTTGGAGCGACGCTGGTAATTGCCCCACCCGACATTGACATCAATGTGGGAGCGTGACGACCGTGCTCTTGTAGCTGATGCCATCCCAAGCCATCAACAACGAGTAACACCACCTGGTTGGCACCCTGAACACAAGACGGCATCCACACAGGAAGAGAGTGAGTGCCCTGCGGGCCAAGCAATGCTGGAATGATGCCAGAAATACACCCACCTTCGTATTGAGGAACCCGCGGTGTATGCACCCGATCTACACTACAAGCGTGCGTGTATCTACCCGAGGCGACTACGCGTGTCGCGCGTTACTCTCCCTGGCACTTCACGCCGACGACCCGGGTCCAACATCGGTGCGCGATATCGCAACGCGCACTGCACTCCCTCAGCCATACCTCGAGCAAATCTTGCTCGTACTTAAAGGCGCCGGACTTGTTAAATCCAAGCGAGGTGTAGGTGGTGGCTACGTGTTGGCACGACCTGCAGACCAGATCAAACTCTCCGAGATTATTGCTGCTGCCGACGGACCAATTTCGCTCGGAGACTTTGGTCAACCGCATCAAGACGGCGCATGTGACCATGAAGGTCATTGTGTCTTGCTTGCAATTTGGAATGTTGCGGGTGAACATATGCGCCAGCACCTAGAGGACTACACACTTGCCGGAATCGCCCAGGCTGCCAGAGGCTCTGCACCGTGGCCAGAGCTACACCACTAACCAACTGACCTAACGTTTATTCGTTTCCACAACGATCAATCACCACTTGCATATCCTCGGGGATAGGAACAGCGAACGAAACAGTTTCTGCAGTGAATGGATGAGTGAAGCTAAGTTTCGCCGCATGCAACATCGGCCGCGGGCTTGACAGCGAACTACGCGCACCACCATATGTTGAATCACCCACTACTGGGTGCCCAATTGAATCAAGATGAACTCGAATTTGGTGGGTTCTACCTGTTTCGAGTTGGCATTCGACAAGAGCGCATGGTTGTGGCAGATCAAATTTCCGCACGACGTCGTAGTGAGTGCGTGCGAACTTTCCGTCAATCACTACAGCCATCTTGGTTGGGTCACGCTGGTCTCGACCAATAGGTGCATCGACGACACCCGTGGATACTTCAGGGTGTCCCCACACAAGCGCGCTGTAGACGCGGGAAACATCTCTCCTCGTCAAGGCATCAACTAATGAGTCATATGCCGTCTGCGAGCGTGCAACGACCATCAAACCACTCGTTCCGGCATCAAGACGATGAACGATTCCTGGCCGCAACGGATCACCCACCGTTGCAACATCAGGAAACTGCGCAAGCACGCCGTTAACCAACGTTCCCGATGGATTTCCTGATCCGGGATGCACCACGATTCCCGGCGCCTTATTCACGACAATGATGTGTCCATCAGCAAACACCACATCGACCTCGACCGCAGCATCCGCCTGAGGTAACTCCTTGGCAGGAATCATCGAAGTGTCAACCGTGATTTCCTGGCCTTCCTTCATCTTCACCTTGCCGGCAATTGCGACGACTCCATCTACGGTCACGCCACCGATTTCGATCAGTGTTGCAGTGGCGGCACGACTGATATCGGCAATTAACGAAACAACACGATCCAATCTCTGATCGGCAAGCGCAGCAGGAATGGACTCAATCAACATGGTTATCGGCCTGTCCTATCGGTGCTGGAAAGAAAATTAATGAAACCGCCATTGCTATTGCGCCGCACACGATGCCGATGTCAGCAATGTTGAACACTGGCCACCACTGCAGATCAATGAAGTCGATTACCGCACCTGAGAGAAAACTATCTCCACGAAAAATTCGATCAACCACATTTCCCGTCGCCCCACCGATAATTGATCCAGTAGCGATCAGCGACAACAGGTTGTCGACTTTATTGAGATTGCGCAGTAACACCACGATGACGACTATTGCAAGCAACCCGATAAATGGACCCGCATTTGTCCCCGTAGAAAATGCCATTCCTTGGTTGTACACCAGCTTGAACCGCAGTGAGCCGATGAGATCTATTGCACTGCCATCACTCAGTCGTTGCACCGCCCACCATTTGGTAATGATGTCGAGCACCAGCACGATGAGCGCCGCACCGATTCCAACTCGTTTGGCGCGATACCGCACCGTTGTCTTGGTCATCGGCGACCGATGCCGCCAACCCGCTCCAACACCGACTCGGTTGTCCATGGAATTGCCTTTAAACGCTCACGAGGAATCGGTAATCCACTGTGTACTGAATAACCGTATTCACCACTCGCAATGCGAGCCAACGCTAGATCAATTTCCTCAACTTCTTGGCGTGCTTGTGCCGAGAGCATCAGATCTCGTTCGCGCTCGACCACCATGGTGTCGCCTTCTCCGCCTTCTTCGTCAAATTGAACATCGCCCATTTCGACATCTTCAATCAACGCGTTCGCCTCGTCTTCTAAGCGACCTGCCTGGGTAGTGAGGAATGAACGCTTTTCAAGCAACGCTTCACGCTGCGAGGCGAGGAATTTCAGATCAAATTCCTTAGTCGCCTGAATACCATCCGCAAATTCAGTTTTAATGATTGGAGGGCGAGGTGGTGGCTCTGGTTTTCGCTTGGCACGAAGCGCAGCTTCTCGCGCGGCTTCTTTTTCGGCGATCGCCGCAAGTCGCGCTGCTTCTTTCGCTTCGCGCAGTGCAATTCGTTCTTTTTCGGCAGCCTCACGCGCAGCCTGCTTTTCAGCAGCCAAGCGCATACGTTCTTTTTGCTTTTCCTTTTCGGCTATTGCCTTTGCCTTCGCCTTTTCGGCAAGTTCTTTCTTCTTTGCTGCAGCAAGACGCTTTTTCTCGGCTTCGCGTTCGCGTAACTGTTGCTTACGCAATGCTTCTGCGGCCTTCTTTGCGTCAGCCTTCTTCTTCAGCTCAGCCTTCTTCTTCAGCTCAGCCTTCTTCTTCAGCTCAGCCTTCTTCTTCAGCTCAGCCTTCTTCTTCAGCTCAGCCTTCTTCTTCAGCTCAGCCTTCTTCTTCAGCTCAGCCTTCTTCTTCAGCT
>Ga0222713_10006947_pt1 | contig 10692 bp, 14 predicted proteins | sample C33_649DmetaG_FD_165061 | JGI IMG/M metagenome (GOLD analysis project Ga0222713, IMG submission 165061) | Estuarine water microbial communities from San Francisco Bay, California, United States - C33_649D | ecosystem: Environmental > Aquatic > Marine > Unclassified | place: USA: California... | reverse complement strand
CCCTATTACAGGTTATATTCCAGATATTAGTGAATTTGTAGCTTATGTGGCTCGTGTTTCTAATCCTTCCAATCAAAACAACCATCTATCTGCTGGTAAACTTCTCAAGTATTTGGCTAAGCATAAGCATTGGTCACCTTTTGAGATGGTTGACGTTATTATGGAGATTGAGACGACTCGCGATATTGCACATCAGATTGTTCGTCATCGTTCTTTCTCGTTCCAAGAGTTCAGTCAGCGATATGCAGATCCTACAAAGGATTTAGGGTTTGTTACGCGTGAAGCTCGTTTGCAGGATGAGAAAAACCGTCAGAATAGTATTGAAACAGAAAACTTAAATCTTCAACTTAAATGGCATGAAATGCAGACAGAGGTCGCTCTAGGTTGTGAGAAAGTTTACAAATGGGCTGTTGAAAACGGTGTCGCAAAAGAACAGGCTCGTGCAGTTCTTCCAGAAGGTCTTACTTCTACTCGTTTGTATATGAAAGGATCACTTCGCAGCTGGATTCATTACTGCCAAGTTCGTATGGATCCTTCTACTCAGAAAGAACACCGTGAAATTGCAAAAACATGCTGGAATGAGATTTTAACCATATTTCCATCTCTTTCAGAAATTACTGCAAACTAACACTTCATTATTATAAATAGGGAATACGATGGATTCTGTTGTTGAAACTATTAATGAGTGCGACATGTTTAAATTTAGGAATACTAAATTAGTGTCACAAGAAGATCTCGATCTTCTTAAGAGTCTCGGTAACTTCATAATGGAGAAGTTCTTTACCGAATATAAACGCGCCAACATGACTGTTAATATTATCTTCGTTGAAGATCTCTATAAAAAATCCAATATGTTCGGTAATTGCATTTGGGAAGATCAACATCATCGTCCCGAAGAATTTACTATAGAAATTGAACCAAAGCAGAAACGACAACTTCTGCTTAATACTTTTGCTCATGAATTAGTACATGTTAAACAATGGGCAAAAGGTGAGTATTATCAACTGCAGCGTGAAAACAATGTTTTTAAGTTCAATGGACAACGTATTGATGCTGATAAGGTTGATTATTGGGACCAGCCATGGGAAATTGAAGCGCATGGCAGGGCAATCGGGTTAGTCGTACAGTGGGCAAAGAAGAATGATCTGCCCACTAAAAAGTTAGTTGTCGAAGGCTAACCCTAGTATCATAAACAAGGAGTATTATATGAAAAAGGCAATCATTACTGCTGTCGCTATGCTTTTCGCAGGTGCAGCTTATGCTACGGATCTTCCTAGCAAAAACTCACCAAAATATTTTGATCTAGAGACAGGAACGTCTGCACCTCTTAACTCAATCGGGGTTAGCGTTGGACCTGAAACCACTGCTGGTTCTTATAAGAAACCATCTCTTTGGATGTATAACTTCTCATATGATCGTGATATTGCAGAAGGACTCTCACTAGGTGTTAACTTCGGTACTACACAGGATTATCCTAATGGTGCTATGAGTCAAACTATTGAAGGAAAAGTTGGATACTCACTCCCACTAGGTAACGGCTTTAAGGCTCGTTTCGGTGCTGGTGTTGGTCAGCGATTCATTAATGGTGATAATTATGGCTTCTATGCTTTCCGCACTGGTATGGATTATAAGCTTACTGACCGTCTAACTTGGAATGCAATTGGTTATCAGTATCGCACTACAATGGATACTATTTACCGTGCTGACTACGAAAACCATGATGTGCGTACTGGTCTCTCATATGCATTAACAGACCGTCAATCTATAAACGCAGCAGTTTATCGTTCTTTTAATAAGGATCGAGCTGCTCAAGCTGATGGTTTCTTGATTGGTTATTCAGTTAAGTTTTAATAAGTGCACAATTTGAGCACTATAAAGGCTAGGGAAACCTAGCCTTTTTTATTGTTGATTTCATTAGCTGGTCATGCTATAATTAAAAATAGGAGACAGCAATGAGCACTTATACTGTAACTGTGAAATCTAAGATTAATAATGCAATAATTAGAGTAAAGCATTTCTCTTCAGTTGATTATTATGAGGCGATGGAATATCATAAGATGGTAAAGAACAGGTATAGTAAAACTTTCGATGTAGATATGAAGATCAAGACAAAGAAAGCTTCGTGATGAAACAGAAAGATAAACAAAAGCTAACATTTCTTAGGAACCGTCTCAACGTCGCTCGTAATAGAGATACACCTAAAGAAGTTAAAGTAACCGCTGAGTATCTGTTTAAGCTCGGTCAGAAGCAAGGCTGGCGTTGCAATCTTTCTGGAAGGTGGCTAACATTTATTAAACCAGGGACTATCTATGACCGAACTCCTACTAACTGCTCTATTGATCGTATTAGTAGTAAACGTGGTTATGTACATGGTAATGTTCAACTAGTATGCTGGGAAGATAATAACTGTAAGCGTACTATGTCTAATAATCAATATAAGAAGCGAAAAGGATATATCTAATGTTTCAACGTGCTGGTAAGACTCATAAGGCTAAGGCTACTGATAATCATGAGAGTATTAACTTTATGTCGCTTGTTCGCTTCTGCAAAGAAGCTCATAAAGATCTAACTGCTGCTGGTGATCATGATGCAGCGCTTCGTTTTGAGATTCTATATGAGTATTTATTGAATGACTTTCAAGGCGGATATTTAGAGTATAAATCTAAGGCCTTAGGTCTTTAATACAGAAGAGGGCTTAGGCCCTCTTTTTAGTTTGGCTAAATACATAGAAACGTATTGGAGCCAAACATGCTTACTTTCCTTAATTACTTAATTGAACGAGATACAGGTGCAAATATCCATAATACTGCTTATGGTGATGCATATGAGACTTCTACTGTATTACATCTTCATAACAACACTGCTGCTAAAAACAATAAAGATCCTGAATATCAGGCCAAGATTGAAGCAGTAAGAAAAAAGCATAATGAAGCAATGGAAGTGCTTCCTCATCATAAGCAAGCACAAGCCTTACAAGCAGCAATGCATTCTGGTAATGCTTATTTAAAAAGTCTCAAAGATAATCACGGTAAGTCTCCTAATGATATACGTGAAGTACATCATACATCAGGTGGTATTGATAAGCATATTGGAAGAAAAGTAGATAGAGCAGGTAATCCTCACGACCTTATTGTTAAAGGTAAAGGTGGGTTTATGCATGGCGCTTCGCTAAAAGCCACATCAGGCACTGCATCTAATAATACTGTAAAGGCATTCGATACTAAAGCTGGTCTCAAGACTAATTTAGAGCATATCTGGAAGAAGGGTGCGCATGAAGTTGGTCTTACAGGTAAGTCTACTAAAGAGAAAAAAGAAGTTCGCCACGAACCAGAGGTAATAGCAGCAAACAAGAAAGTACAAGGTGAAGCAGCACAACATCATGCTGATGTTTTTAACAAAGCATCTCATGAAGAAAAACAAAAGCATTTACATTATATGTTGAAGAGTACTCCTGATCTTCCTTACGATTATGTAAAAGGAGAAAAAGGTGGTTCTGCTACACCTCATCATGAACTTCCTCATATTAAAGCTATTAATAATGCTAAGAAGATAAAAGCAACTGTCTCTAATAACTTTGTAAAGTTTCATGATGAGCATGGAAATCATATTGCTACAGTAGAGCATAGACCTACCCATGGTTCATTCGTATCTCCTTCCGCTAATGCTAAATTTGGATCAATGAAGTAATGTTTACTTTCGTTCAATTTATCTCAGAACAATCTGGCACTAAGCTTAAACATTTAGATCATCCAGAAGACAATGCTGTATTAAGTCACCAGGGTTTTACACATGCATTTCATGCTCTTCATAATGTACATAAGGCGTTAAAAGGTCAAAAGCATTCGTCTCATATTACTACAAAGCTTGACGGTTCACCTTCTGTTGTATTCGGGCATCACCCAGAAAGTGGTAAGTTCTTTGTAGCTTCTAAGTCTGCATTTAATAAGAATCCAAAGATCAATCATACACATGAAGATATTGACCGTAATCATAGCGACTCACCTGGTCTTGCTAAGAAGCTTCATCAAGCATTAGAACATCTTCCTAAAGTAACTCCTAAGAAGGGTGTGTATCAAGGCGACTTTATGCATTCACATGATGAGCTACAACATTCTTCATCTCATGTTAGATTCAAGCCAAATACAATCACATACGGTCTTAAGAAGGATTCAGCCGAAGGTAAGAAGGCTGTTAATTCTAAAATAGGTGTTGCTGTTCATACTAAGTATGAAGGTAAGACATTAGAAGGTATGCATGCTACTCCTCATGTCGATCATGATAAATTTAAGCAGCATAAAGACGTTCATCTTATTTCTCCAGAGGCAAAGCTATGAGTAATATATCTAAAGAACAATCAGCTGCCTTTGAAGAACATATGTCAAAGGCAAAAGAGCTTCATGATAAGATGCCTCATGACTTTCATGACGTTGTAGGAAAGCATTCTGAACATCTCACTACATATATTAATAAGACTGTCCGTGAAGGTTCAAAACCTACCACAAAAGGTTTAAGATCTCATATTGAAGCTAGACATAATAAAAATATTGAAGGTGTCTCTACACCTGCAGCTAAAGCAAGAAAGACAGAAGCGAAAAATGCTGATCTCGCACATCATGATACAAATGAAAAGCATTTTGCCAATGCATTAAAAATTCATCATCATATTGAGTCAGCAAAGAATATTCTAGTTCACGGTCTTAACAAGGCTAATAAAACTGAAGGTGGCATGGAACATCATATTGATGGAAAAGAAACACACCCTGAAGGTTATGTTGCGCATCATAATGGTGGATCAATTAAGCTTGTCAACAGAGGTGAATTCTCAGCAGCAAACTTTGCTGCTACTAAAGCATGGAAAAAATGACATATGGCACAATATAGACGTGATACCAATAGATTTTTAGCAGACGGTAATACTATATTTGAAGTAGTAATGACATCTGATTCTGATGGAAATTTTTATGATGAATGGAATCGAGTTCCAGTTGCATTAGAAGCTGGTCAATCGGATGCATTTGGTAGACTAAGAACATCTGATGCATTTACACTTGGTGATTATAAACATCTTTACGGTATTGATCCTGCTTTTGAGGATATCACCAGCGCAAACGGAGCAGTAGCATTCTTACCTAATCAGGCTTGTGCAAGATTAACAACATCTAATAATTCTACTAGTAGTGTTATTCATACTACTAAATTTTATCATCATTACATGCCCGGTAAGAGTCAGTTAATAAAATCTACTTTTAATTTTTATGGTGCTAATACTAATGTTACTAAAAGAACAGGATATTATGATGATCGTAATGGCATCTTTTTTGAACAAGCAGCTAATGGTGCGCTAAACTTTACTATAAGAACATATGTAAGTGGAGTTGCTGATGATAGCCGTAAAGTATATCAGAGTAATTGGAATGTAGATAAATGCGATGGGAATGGTCCTTCTGGTTTTAATTTAGATATTACCAAAACTCAAATATTTTTTATAGACTTTCAGTGGCTTGGTGTAGGTAGAGTTCGTTGTGGTTTCGTAAATGATGGTAAATTTATACCTGCTCATGAATTCTTTAACAGTAATAATTTAGAAACTGTTTATATAAGTAACCCCAATCTTCCTGTAAGATGTGAGATATTTAATTCAGGTGTTAGAACATCTAATGCTTATATGGATCAGATCTGTTCTACAGTAATATCTGAAGGTGGGTATGCAGAGGCAGGTCAGGATTTTGCAACTTTTAGTGGCTTAAGAACACTACCTGGAGGTAACACACTTCCAATACTTGCAATTAAACTAAAAGATTCTTTTAATGGCTACCCTAACAGAGTTATTGCGAGAATGGGTAGTCTTAATATCATATCTACAGATGAAAATATAAGATATGAAGTTATTAAATTAGCTAATACATCAGTTTTTACTGGTGGTGCATGGTTAAATGTTCATTCTTCTAGTGCAGTTCAATATAACGGAACTGCAACTAATTATGATGATGGGGAAATAATGGACGGCGGTTTTGTTGCTGCTAATAATCCAAGAGCTGCTTCATCTGCGCCATCGGCTGGTGCACCCTCACCAAATATAGCCAGCACTGCAAAAAAGAACTATATTGCACAAAATTATTATAGTAATAATTCACAAGTATTTGTAGTAACTGCCACTAATCTTACCACAAACAACACGTTTGTTGCCGTCAACATGCAATGGCGAGAAATATATTAATTTAATTACAATAAATAAAGAATAACTTCTCTTAGGAAATAATAATGGCTGATAACGAAGGTTCAATGGGCTCATCAAATATTGCTAACCAGACTGGTACTTCTACCAGTCCAAATATTGGTGGCACTAATAAGAAGGCTAAAGTACTTAAGGATGTTATTTCTAAAGGTAAGACTATGACTGGCAAAGCGCCAGATACTATTATCTTTAATCCAGTAATGGAAGAAAAAGAAAAAACAGCAGTAATGACATTTGGCCGTTTTAATCCTCCCACAACAGGCCATGAGAAGTTAATTCATAAAGTAGAATCGGTAGCGGCTGAGCACGGAGGTACCGCTCATATTATTGCTTCCCATAGTGAGGGAACTGGTAAAAATCCGTTACCTACTGAAAAGAAGTTAGGATACCTTAAAAAAGTTGCTAAGCAAGATACTCATGTATCATCTTCTTCTAAAGAATCACCTTCATTCCTTCATCAAGCCAAGAAACTGCATGATGCTGGTCATAAGCATCTTGTAATGGTAGCTGGCTCTGACCGAGTTGATGAGTATCATAAAAAACTTCATCAATACAATGGCACTCATGAAGGTGCATTATATAATTTTAAGTCAATTAAAGTAGTATCTGCAGGTCATAGAGATCCGGATGCTGAAGGTACTGAAGGTATGTCAGGTACCAAGATGCGTGAGCATGCTCGTTCAGGTGATATGAAAGGTTTTAAAAGCGGTCTTCCAAAAGCCCTGCATCCTCATGCTAAAGAAATTGCAGATCATATCAGATCAGTAAAAGAAGATATGGATATCGTCTTCGATAATTTTATTTTTGAAACTGCTATTGAAGAAATAAATGCAGTATATGATAAGGTAATGAGAGATAATCTTAATGAATTAGTTAATAAAAAAGATACTCATCTTCGCGATGAAGGAACTAGTTCTCTAGTAGATATCTACAAAAATGATACACCGGGTGAGAAAAAAGTAGATAAGAAATTTGCAGAAGCATTCAAAGCTACTGATCGTGAAGCGGTTATGCGTTCTGGGCAGGACCGTAAAAAGACAGATTTAGTTCCTAGAAGCGGTCAAGATAGAAAGGCTACTAATGACGCTTTTCGTCAACAATCAATAGTTAAAAAAATTATTGATGAATCTGTTAATTCAGCAGGTGGCGGTAATGTAAGAGGTATGGGTTATAATTCAGGTAACCCTGACGGTGATACTCCTAATCATATCTCAAACAATATTGCATCAGCCGATACACAAAACGACCTTCTTAAAAAGTTTAAAAAACAATTTCATGATAATCATCATAAAAAAGTTCAAAAAGAAGAATTAGAATTACTAGAAGCAGTTAAAGTAGCAGATAGAGACTCAAAAGAGCCTTTTGCAATTGCCACAAAGACAAGAAAAGGTACTTTAAGAAGAGTGCCTGATACTCGTTTTGATACTTACGATAGCGCGCACAAATACGGCATGCAGTATCATACTGACAAGTATGGTTCGCAAATGTTTCATGTTGTTCATCACCTAGATTCTATGAAAGAAGAGTACGAAACGCCAGTAACAAAAAAAAAGTTTGGTAAAACTGAACACTATCAAGCATTAGATGATCTCGATTTAAATACAACAAACCGTAATCATACTATAGATGAATATGGATACGGCCCTCTTAATCCGAACGACGAGTTAAACTCTAATAAGTTTTGGCAAGATAAAGCTGATCTTTGGAATACATCTTTAGAAGCAGCAAAGAATGCTCGTTGTGGTAACTGTGCTGCATTTAATCAGACAGAAAGTATACTAAAGAAAATTTACGATGGGTTGGGCCCGGAAGGAAAAACTATTAGCAAACTTGCTGATTTAGGATTCTGTGAAATATTTGAATTTAAATGTGCAGGCACTAGAACTTGCGATGCTTGGTTAAAAGGCGGCCCTATAACAGATGAAAACGAAATCAGTGAAGATCTTCGTGATTGGTTTAAGGACAAATGGGTTAGATTTGACACTAAGGGTAAAATAAAAGGTGATTGTGCTAGAGAGCCTGGTGAAGGTAAACCTAAGTGTCTTCCATTAGCTAAAGCAAGAGCAATGGATAAAGAAGAAAGAGCAAAAGCTGCAAGAAGAAAGAGAAGAGAAGATCCAGTAGCTGATAGACCTGGTAAAGGTGGCGCTCCTGTTAACGTAAGAACAGAAGAGACTCTTCACGAAATATCAGCTGAGCTAGTAGGTAAGGTAAATAAAGCTAGACTTACTAAACCAGCCAAGACTGCAGAAGCTGATAAAACAAGAGCAATTGCAGTCAAGAAAGCCTGGTTAAGAGCTAAAGCAGGTGAAGTAAAAGAACAATATATAGAAGAGAAGAACACTCCCACTAAGCCTGAACTTTGGTCAAGAGCTAAAGCATTAGCTAGAAGTAAGTTTGATGTCTATCCTTCTGCATATGCTAATGGATGGGCAGCTAAGTGGTATAAGTCTAAAGGCGGAGGCTGGAAATCAGGAAAATGAAAAGCTTTAAAGAATTTACAGAAGAAAATGGCTGTTCTCTAGATGAAGAACTAGAGATTCACGAGCTCATTGAAGATAACTTTGTTTCTTTCGGTGATGAACTCTATGAAGAATGGGGTGAGCTTGATGAAGAAGCTGAACATGGTGGGCGTAAAGTAAAGCTTGGCAAACCTTTCTTAACTCCAGGTGGTCCTAAGAAAAGAGCAGTATACGTACGCAATGAAAATGGTAATGTTGTCAAGGTAAACTTTGGCGATCCAAATATGCGTATTAAGAAGAATATTCCTGCACGTAGAAGATCATTCCGTGCAAGACATAATTGTGATAATCCTGGTCCAAGAACCAAAGCAAGATATTGGTCATGTAAGGCATGGTAAAAACTTTTAGAGAATTTCTTGATGAGCTCTATGTTAGAGATGCATCAGGTAAAATAATTAGAATTAGAAAACAAACTTATAGAGGCGCTGATCAAAAGCTTCATAAGGACTATCCTGGCAAGTCTTCCAGTTCAGGTGGAGGAGGAGGTGGTGGTTCTGGTGGTGGATCAGGTAACGGAGGTTAATATGGAAACCCTATTAGAACGTATGAGAATTTTACTTGCAACTAACTTTGCATTTTATCTTAAACTACACTTCTTTCACTGGAATGTAACTGGTCCGAACTTTCCACAATATCACGATTTCTTCGGCGATTTATATGAAGAAGTATGGGCTGCAAATGATTCTATAGCAGAACGGATTAGAGCTATCAAAGGTTTTGCACCTGGATCATTCTCAAGATATGCTGATCTTTCTATGATTAATGATCAGGTTGATGTTATTCCAGCAGAACAAATGCTTTCTATTGCTGCTCAAGATAATGATAAGGTAATTGAAGCTCTTACTCTTGCTTTTAGAGTAGCAGAACAAAATGCTGAGATAGGATTAGCTAATTTTCTTCAAGACCGCATTGATATCCATAAGAAGCATGGTTGGATGCTTCGTGCTACTGCACAATAATTGCAGCAAGCAAAATAGAATATCATAAATATCAGGTAGAAAAATTGTTTTCTATTAAAGGAGATTCAAATGCCACAATGGGGAAATAATGATAGATCAAGCAATTCAGTAATATGGGGTATTACTGGGTTTAACGGTGCTCCTAACACTACCAATCAAACTTCATTTTTTAGAAATAACACACAGGATGCGTTTGTTACTGGTCTTACTGCTGGTCAGTGGGGCGTTGATCCAACTGAAATCGCTGTTGTAAACGGTCCAGTTAATTTAGTAACTATTACTAAAACTGGCTCTGGTTACGATGGTACAACTCTATCTGCTATTACAGGAGGAGGCGGCTCAGGTGCTAACGTAACATTTACTTCAGCTGCTGGCCGTATAACAACCGCTACTATTAATGATGGCGGATCATCATACGAGTCAAATCCATCCATAACTATTCAAGCTCCAACTATCCGTGTATTCAACGGAAATACTGATGTAACTGCAAACAGTACAACTGGCGCATTTATTGCACTTGCTACTGCAAGTAGCTTATTTGCTAACAGTGATCTAGTTACTTACGCAGGCAACACATCTTCTACTCCAGTAGGTTTAACAGATAACACCACTTATTATGTAAGATTTGCTAATACAACAGGTCTTAAGCTATCTCTTACTAGAACCGGCGCAAACCTCAACTTCACACCAGCTAGCGGTAACAGCACTACTGCTGCCGGTGCAACACTTCAAGGCGAGGCTGCAGAAGCTACTGTAGTAGTTGGCGGGGGTCGTAACAAGGGTGTAACACATGCTGGGTGGGTTGTTCGTACTGTTGGTACTGGCGGTCGTGCTGGTCGTGTACAGTATGAGACACTTGTTGCAATGGGTTCAATGAGTGAAGATATTGGCAGTGACGATACAGTATTGCCAGATTCTAATACATAATAATTAAAAGTTTGATTTAAAGGGGGAACTAGTTCCCCCTTTTTTTATA
>Ga0222713_10006945_pt1 | contig 10694 bp, 8 predicted proteins | sample C33_649DmetaG_FD_165061 | JGI IMG/M metagenome (GOLD analysis project Ga0222713, IMG submission 165061) | Estuarine water microbial communities from San Francisco Bay, California, United States - C33_649D | ecosystem: Environmental > Aquatic > Marine > Unclassified | place: USA: California... | reverse complement strand
GTAGTCAAGAGTTCCACGTGATCGCAGATACGGGAGAGGATGCCATTGCATACTGCCCAAGTTCTGACTATGCAGCAAATATTGAAACTGCGGAAGCACTTTCATTGATTGCAAGCAGAGGTGCTGCTTCTGAAGCGATGGCCTTAACTCCGACGCCTGGGCAGGTGAAGTGTGAAGAGGTGGCGCAATTCTTGAAGTGTTCGATTGAAAAAACAGTCAAGTCAATTGTCTTGGCGGTTGATCAAGAAGGGGGCGCAAAGCTATTTTTATTGTTGATCCGTGGCGATCATGAGTTAAATGAAATCAAAGCAAGCAAGGTGCCAGGGTTAACAGATTTCCGTTTTGCAACAGAAGCAGAAATCATTGAGTATTTTGGTACTCCTCCTGGCTATTTAGGCCCAGTGAAAACAAACAAGCCATTGACGATCGTGGCCGATAGAACGGTTGCCAATATGAATGATTTCATTTGCGGCGCTAATCAAGAGGGCCATCATTTAACAGGTGTTAATTGGGGGCGTGATTTACCTGAGCCAATCGTCGCTGATTTGCGCAACGTGATTGCTGGTGATGCATCACCAGACGGTAAGGGTGTTCTAGAAATTTGCCGTGGTATTGAAGTGGGCCATGTATTTCAGTTGGGTACCCGTTATTCAGAGTCGATGAATGCTGTTTATTTGGATGAAAAAGGTCAGTCTCAACCAATGGTGATGGGTTGTTATGGCATCGGTGTGACTCGCTTATTGGGCGCTGCGATTGAGCAACGTTTTGATGATCGCGGCATCATGTGGCCAGTATCGATTGCACCGTTCCAAGTGGTGTTATGCCCAATGGGTTATGACCGCTCTGAGATGGTTCGAGAAGCATCTGACAAACTTTACCAAGACTTAATGTCTGCAGGCATCGAAGTGATTTTGGATGACCGTGGCGAGCGTCCTGGTGCGATGTTTGCAGATTGGGAATTGATCGGCGTGCCATACCGTGTGGTGATTGGTGAGCGTGGTTTGAAGGAAGGTCAGTTGGAGTTTCAAGCTCGCACCGATGCTGAAGCATCAGTGATACCAGTGGGTGATGTGGCTAAAAAAGTGACTGATTTAGTGAAAGCTCAATTGGCATCTTGATGATTCGTTCAAATCAAAAGTAAGACCCATAAAAAAGCCAGATCAATGATCTGGCTTTTTATTTGTCTCAAGAGTTTTAATCAAAGAATATTGTTATGAATTAACGCTTGAACATATTCCCCATGCCCTTGGCTGCCATGCCACCCAGCATCTTGGCCATCTTGCCGCCTTTGAATTGTTTCATCATGGATTGCATTTGTTCAAATTGAGCCAAGACACGATTCACTTCTTGTACTTGCACTCCTGCACCAGCAGCAATGCGACGTTTTCTGCTGGCTTTAAGAAGTTCAGGCTTCCTTCTTTCTGCTGGCGTCATGCTGTCGATGATGCCTTGTGTGCGTGCAACTTGTTTATCAGCAACACTCATGTCTTGCTTGGCGGCTGCTTGCGCAAACTTTGCAGGTAATTTATCAATCATGCTGCCTAAACCACCCATTTGGCGCATTTGAGTGATTTGCATGCGGAAATCATTTAAATCAAAGCCACCCTTTTTAACTTTGTCAGCTAATTTTTGAGCTTGGTCAAAGTCAACATTCTTTTGTGCTTGTTCAACTAATGCGAGGATGTCGCCCATGCCCAAAATGCGGCTAGCCATTCGGTCAGCATCAAATGGTTCAAGACCATCCAGTTTTTCAGCCACACCCGCAAACTTGATTGGAACGCCGGTGATGTGTTGAACTGAGAGTGCCGCACCACCGCGTGCATCACCATCTAGCTTGGTCAGAATCACGCCCGTTAATGGCAGTGCTTCATTGAATGCTTTGGCGGTGTTCACAGCATCTTGACCCAACATCGCGTCGACCACAAAGAGTGTTTCGATCGGGTTCAAGATTTGATGCAAGGCACTGATCTCCTGCATCATCATTTCATCAATACCTAAGCGACCGGCAGTATCAACAATCAAGACATCGTGATAGTGGCGTTTGGCCCAGTCCAAAGCGTCGCGCGCAATGTCTTTGGGTTTTTGGTTTTCATCGCTAGGAAAGAAATCTGCGCCAGCTTGTTCGCTGACCATTTGCAATTGTTTGATAGCGGCTGGACGGTAAACGTCGCAAGACACGGTCAATACTTTTTTCTTTTGTGTGTCTTTTAGCCATTTGGCTAATTTGCCAGCAGAAGTTGTTTTACCGGCACCTTGAAGACCTGCCATCAAAATAATGGCCGGTGGTTGAGCTGCCAAGTTGAGGCTACCAGCGCTTGGGTTCCCCATGATGGCGGTGAGTTCTTTTTGAACAACTCCTACCAAAGCTTGGCCGGGGCTTAAACTGTCGAGAACCTCAACACCAAGAGCTTTTTGTTTAATATTATTGATGAGCTCTTTGACAACAGGAAGTGCAACGTCAGCCTCTAATAGGGCTAAACGTACCTCGCGAAGCATTTCGGCGGTATTTTCTTCGGTCAGTCTGGCTTGACCTCGCATGGTTTTAACCACACGACTTAAACGATCTGTTAGATTTTGAAACATATGAGCATTAAACTGTAGATATGAACATTTTAGGTCACCCCAGCTTCGCATGGATACCCAGCGCTTTATATTTCTTGTTTTTTTTACGAGAAATCAGGGTTTACTCGCAAAATTCTGAAAAGAATCAAGACTCTCCAATCGTGTCGAGTCTTTCTCAATGGCTTTTATTGCCGATTTTGGTTCTGCACGGAGTCTCTTTGCATGAGTCTATCTTTACTCAGCAAGGCTTCATTTTTGGTTTTGCCCAAGCCTTATCAACCATGGCATGGATAGGAGTCACATTTTTTTGGTTTGAAAGTTGGTATCTGCCCATCAAAGGCTTGAGAGCCATCATTTTGTTAGCGGCATGTGTCACAGCGATTTTGCCGATTATTTTTTCTGGATCAGTACTGTCAGCTCGCTCCATTGATGACCCATGGTTCCGAGCTCACTTCATCGTCGCGAATGCGGCTTATGGCCTTCTGAGTTTGGCAGCGTTACATGCCATTTTGATGCATTGGCAAGATCGTCACTTGCACATGCCAACACATGACAAGGCCAATAGTTTTTTTGCCAAGTGGGGTAATCGTCTACCACCATTGATGAGCATGGAAAGTATTCTTTTCAGAATCATCACGGTTGGGTTTGCTTTGTTAACTTTGACTGTGTTCTCCGGATTGTTTTTTAGCCAAGCACTGTTTGGTCGTGCTTTATTTTGGGATCACAAAACAATCTTTGGCTTCTTATCCTGGGTGATGTTTGCTGGATTGTTGATCGCGCGTTGGCGTGTTGGCTTGCGAGGCTTGACGGCAGTTCGTTGGGTGCTAGGATCTTTTGCAGTTTTGTTGATGGCCTATGTGGGTAGTCGCTTTGTTTTAGAGGTGTTGATCCAACGATGAAGTGGTTACTGTTCACCCTGATTCTGACGGGTTTGATTATTTGGTGGCGTTATGCGCAAATCTCTCAAAACAATCGATCAAGTGCCAAGCCATCACCAAAGGCCGCATCCAAAGCCACATCAGCCAAACCAGTTGAGCCTAAAAGCATGGCGCAGTGTCCTCATTGTGGTTTGAGATTTCCGCAAGGCGAGGGAGTCGGCGCATATTGCTCACGTGAGCATCGTTCCAGCATTGATCCAAAAGGTTGGTGGGGTGAAGCAGAGTGGATCAAATCACCAAACTATGATGCAAGACCTGAAGGCTTGCCTGTTGAGTTGGTGTTGATGCATCACATCAGTTTGCCGCCAGGGCAATTTGGTGGAAATCACATTGCTGATTTCTTTCAAAATCAATTAGATCCCAAAGTTCATCCTTATTTCGCGGAAATTGCCGATCGACAAGTGTCGAGTCATTTTTTAATTCGGCGTGATGGTCATGTTCAGCAGTTTGTATCAACTTTGAATCGTGCTTGGCATGCAGGGGTTTCTGATTACTTTGGGCGCCAGCGCTGCAATGACTTTTCAATTGGTATTGAATTGGAAGGTAGCGATGATGTGCCTTTTGGTCCAGCTCAGTACACGGCACTCAAAGAATTGGTCGCCGCTTTACAAAAATTTCATCCAATTTCTGCCTATGCTGGTCACAGTGATGTGGCTCCTGGTCGAAAAACTGATCCAGGGATTCACTTTGAATGGCAGAGATTTGCTCAAGACGCCAATATCCCGACCAGACAACTTCCCTACGGTCTTGAAAATAGAAGTTAGTCTTTTCAAATAAGTCTTGACTCGTTGGGTTAGTAAGAACTAACCATCTAAATGGTTATTCAAAAAAGCCCTAAAACGGTGCCAAAAAATCAATAAAAAGAGGCTCAGATTAGGGATTTCGATAGGTATTTTTGACAAAAAATCCTTATCAAAATAATCATAAATACCCTATACTTAGTACCGTTGTCGCAGAAAAAACACTAAATGTAGTGTTCTTTATAGCGAATAGCCGTTGAAAAAAATCAAAAAAATAGACTTTTTACCCAATTAATACATATATATAGATACAGGAGTTCGAATGACCTACGCAGACCCACAAGTTTCTGGCCAAACATCCAATCCATTTTCTGGCCAATCAACTGGTCAAGTTAGTCAAAGCCCTTCAGAGGGATTTGTGGCCGGTGGTGTCGGTGGTGCTCAAGCAACACAATTAACTGATTACAAAATCATTCGTCGCAATGGTTCAGTTGTAGCGTTCGAGCCATCAAAAATTGCCATCGCTGTTACAAAAGCATTTTTAGCGGTTAATGGTGGTCAAGGTGCAGCATCTGCACGAGTGCGTGAGCAAGTAGAGCAATTGACACAAGTGGTTGTACGCGCTTTATTGCGCAGCCGTCCAAATGGCGGAACTTTCCACATTGAAGATATTCAAGATCAAGTTGAATTGGCCTTGATGCGCAGTGGTGAGCACAATGTGGCCCGTGCTTATGTGCTTTATCGTGAGAAACGCAATCAAGAGCGCGCAGCACAGGTGGCAGCTCATCCTGTAGCTCCAATCGTAGATCACCCAGGAATTAACGTGAGTGACAATGGTGTGATCAAGCCATTGGATATGGTTGCATTACAAATGGTGATTCAGGCTGCTTGTGAAGGTTTAGGTAATGCAGTGAATGCAGAGCCAATCATCAAAGAAACCATCAAAGGTTTGTATGAGGGCGTTCCAATGGCTCAGGTGTATGACTCAGCTATTTTGGCGTCACGCACATGGATTGAAAACGATCCAGCCTACAGCCAGGTGACTGCACGTATTTTGATGCACACCATCCGTAAAGAAATCTTAGGCCGTGAAGTACCACAAGGTGCCATGGCTGCTGAATACATCAGCTACTTCCCACAATTCATCAAGCAAGGTGTGGATGCAGAGTTACTAGACAAGCGTTTGTTGACTTATGACTTGGTCAAGTTGGGCGCCGCTTTGAAAGCCGATCGTGATTTGCAGTTCAATTATTTGGGCTTGCAGACTTTGTATGACCGTTATTTCTTACACATTGAAGATCACCGCATCGAAATGCCTCAGGCATTCTTCATGCGCGTGGCGATGGGCTTGGCATTGAATGAAGTGAATCGTGAAGATCGTGCGATTGAATTCTATGAAATCTTGTCAACATTTGATTTCATGTCCAGCACACCAACACTGTTCAACTCAGCCACATTGCGCTCACAGTTGTCTAGCTGCTACCTCACAACGATTCCAGATGACTTGGATGGTATTTACGAAGGTTTGAAAGAAAACGCTTTGTTATCTAAGTTTGCAGGTGGTTTGGGTAATGACTGGACGAATGTACGTTCTTTGGGCAGTCATATCAAAGGTACTAATGGTAAATCTCAAGGTGTTGTGCCGTTCTTGAAGGTAGTGAATGACACAGCAGTTGCAGTGAACCAAGGCGGTAAGCGCAAGGGCGCAGTTTGCGCATACTTAGAGACTTGGCACTTAGACGTAGAAGAATTCTTAGAGTTGCGTAAGAACACGGGTGATGATCGCCGCCGTACGCATGACATGAACACGGCTAACTGGATTCCAGACTTGTTCATGAAGCGTGTGATGGAAAAAGGTGATTGGACATTGTTCACACCATCAACTTGCCCAGATTTGCATGACAAGTTTGGTTTGGAGTTCGAAAAAGCTTATTTGGCTTATGAGCAAAAAGCTGCCAATGGTGAAATCAAGCCATTCAAGAAGGTCAATGCCTTAGATATGTGGCGCAAGATGTTGGGTATGTTGTTTGAAACAGGCCACCCATGGATCACTTTCAAAGACCCATGTAACGTTCGCAGCCCTCAGCAGCACGTTGGTGTGGTTCACTCATCAAACTTGTGTACAGAAATCACTTTGAACACCAATGAAACAGAAATCGCTGTTTGTAACTTGGGTTCAGTGAACTTGGCTGTTCATTTGAAGGCAGATGCCAGCGGCAAGTTGGTGCTTGATCACGAAAAACTCCAAAAAACCATCCGCACAGCGATGCGCATGTTGGATAACGTGATTGATATCAACTATTACGCGGTGGCTAAAGCCCGCAACTCAAACATGAAGCATCGTCCAGTTGGTATGGGCATCATGGGCTTCCAGGATTGCTTGCACATGTTGCGTATTCCTTACGCCAGTGATGCAGCCGTTCAATTTGCTGATGAATCCATGGAAGCTGTTTGCTACTACGCTTACTTGGCCTCAACAGAGTTGGCCGAAGAGCGTGGCACTTACGAGACTTACAAGGGTTCTTTGTGGGATCGTGGCATCTTGCCACAGGATTCAGTGAAATTATTGGCTGAACAGCGCGGTGGCTATGTTGAAGTTGATATGTCTTCTAAGATGGATTGGACACCAGTGCGTAACCGTATCAAGCAGTTCGGTATGCGCAATTCAAACTGTGTGGCGATTGCACCAACAGCCACAATTTCTAACATCATTGGTGTTTCAGCCTGTATCGAGCCAACTTATCAGAACCTTTTTGTGAAATCTAACCTTTCAGGTGAATTCACCGTGGTGAACGATTATTTGGTTCGTGATCTAAAGGCCCGCGGTTTGTGGGACGAAGTCATGATTGCTGACTTGAAGTACTTTGATGGCTCATTGTCAAAAATCGATCGCATTCCTCAAGATTTGCGTGATTTGTACGCAACAGCTTTTGAAGTTGAGCCTCTGTGGTTGGTTGAAGCTGCATCCCGTCGTCAAAAATGGATCGATCAAGCTCAGTCATTGAATATTTATATGGCTGGCGCATCTGGTAAGAAGTTGGATGACACCTACAAGCTTGCTTGGTTGCGTGGTTTAAAAACAACATATTACTTGCGCACGATTTCAGCTACTCACGTTGAGAAATCAACGGTCAAAGGTGGCGCTTTGAACTCAGTATCAAATGGCGACCCAACTTTGGCAGCGGCTGCTGCTGCAGCTGCTGAAGCAGACGGTCCTGTTTGTACGATGCGCCCAGGCGATGCTGGCTTTGACGAATGCGAAGCTTGCCAATAAGTCGTATAGTTGATGATTATAAAAATGCAATTTAAAAAGAATTTGGAGAACATATTATGTTGAATTGGGAAGAAGAGACGGCCGCAACACCGGTTGCGAAAGCAGCGCCAGTAATGAACCCATCTGTTACTGCGGAAAACAGCCCCTTGCCAAACCGTCCAATGCCGATGCCAATGTCATCTGCATCAGCTCCTTCAGCAACAGTTGACCCAGAAGATGCTGCTGCTCGTCGTGTGAACGTGGCTGATAAGCGCATCATCAATGGTTCAACAGATGTGAACCAATTGGTGCCATTTAAATACAAATGGGCTTGGGAGAAGTATTTGGCTGGTTGCGCAAACCACTGGATGCCTCAAGAGATCAATATGACTCGTGACATCGCTCTTTGGAAAGATCCTAATGGTCTGACTGAAGATGAGCGCCGCATCATCATGCGTAATCTAGGATTCTTTGTGACGGCTGACTCATTGGCGGCCAATAACATTGTTTTGGGCACTTATCGCCAGATCACTGCCCCAGAATGCCGTCAATATTTATTGCGTCAGGCTTTTGAAGAGGCGATTCACACCCATGCCTACCAATACATTGTCGAATCTTTGGGCCTAGACCAGGCTGAAATCTTCAATGCGTACCATGAAGTGAAGTCAATTCGTGACAAAGATGAGTTTTTGATCCCATTCATCGACGTTTTGACCGATCCATCATTCGAAACAGGTACTCCAGAGAACGATCAGAAGCTATTGCGCTCTTTAATTGTGTTCGCTTGCATCATGGAAGGTTTGTTCTTCTATGTTGGTTTTACGCAAATTTTAGCGATGGGTCGTCAAAATAAGATGACCGGTGCTGCAGAGCAGTATCAGTACATCTTGCGTGATGAGTCATTGCATTGCAACTTTGGCATCGACATGATCAACCAGATCAAGTTAGAAAACCCACACTTGTGGACGTCAGAGTTCAAAGAAGAGTTGCGCGGTTTGTTCGAAAAAGCGGTTGAGTTGGAGTACCGCTACGCCGAAGACACCATGCCTAGAGGGGTTCTGGGCTTGAACGCGCCAATGTTCAAAGGTTACTTGCGCTACATTTGCAATCGCCGTTGCATGCAAATTGGACTTGAGGCAATGTTCCCGAACGAAGAAAATCCATTCCCATGGATGAGTGAAATGATCGACTTGAAGAAGGAAAGAAACTTCTTTGAAACTCGCGTTATTGAATATCAAACTGGTGGTGCGTTGAACTGGGAGTAAATTTTTTTTAAAATAATTAATGACAACGCATCTCTTAAGTTGTACTATCACGAAAGTTGTAAAACTCTAGGAGAAAAAACTGTTGATAGGTAGTCGCCAACAACACGGGTTAAAACCGAAAACTCTGAACCATCAGAGTGCGTTGTCATCTATTTCTTTTGATAGTTCTAAACGTTCTTCTAACTTATTTAAAAAGCCGTCACCTGCAGAGGTCACGGCTTTTTTTCCAAGATTCATTAGCGTGCGACGTGTAGTGAGTGGCGCGCCGATGAATGGCTCGCTCACACGAAGTTGGTGTGGTCGGGTTTCTTTAATCAGTAGTATTTGTAAATCACTCTCACGTGAAGGAGTTTAATATGGCAACTGCCAAGAAAAAACCTGCTGCAAAGAAACCAGCTGCTAAAAAAGTAGCTGCAAAGAAACCAGCTGCTAAGAAAGTAGCTGCTAAGAAGCCTGCTGCTAAAAAAGCTGCTGCTAAAAAGCCTGCTGCTAAGAAAAAAGTAGCTGCTAAGAAGCCTGCTGCTAAAAAAGCTGCTGCTAAGAAGCCTGCTGCAAAAAAAGCTGCTAAAAAAGTAGTAAAAAAAAAGTAAGTAAGCCTGCTGCAAAAAAGCCGGCTGCTAAAGCTGCTCCTGCTTCAACAGCAAAGACAGTTTTAAATCCGGCTGCTGCTTGGCCTTTTCCAACGGGTTCTCGTCCTTAATTTATTAGGGACTGGTTCCCAGAGGGAATCAAACCCGCTATAGCTTAACGCCTTAGCGGGTTTTTTCTTTGGTAAGACTGAATGAGTTGGTAGTTTAGGAATTAATAGCTGTAGCCAAATGCTTGCTTGAACTGCATTTGAATGGATTCCTGAGGTGGGCAATGATTTTGAGGGCCTTGGCTGGCAATTTTGATGGAACCCATCAAGCTTGCTAAGCGACCGGTCACTTCCCAATCAAATCCTTGCTCGATACCGTAGAGCAATCCACCCCTGAAAGCATCCCCGCAACCAGTTGGATCAATGGCTTTTCCGACAGGTACCACCGGAATTTGAATTTTTTTACCTTGGGCATGTATTTCTGCGCCTTGCGCACCTTTGGTGACAATCAACGCTGCGACCCGTTCTGCGATTTTTTCTAAAGATAAGCCAGTTCTTTGAGCCAGCATTTCACCTTCATAGTCATTCACGGCCACATAGGTTGCTTGCTCAATAAAAGCCAAGAGTTCTTGACCGTCAAACATAGGTAAACCCTGGCCTGGATCAAAAATGAATGGAATCTTTGCATCTGCCAATTGCTGGCAATGTTCAACCATGCCTTGTCTACCATCTGGAGCCACAATCGCAATTTTAGGTAATTCAAGTTGCTTCTTCTGGCGATGATTGATTACTTCAGCCACTGTGTTGAGGTGTGATTCACCCATGGCACCAGGATGAAAAGCGGTGATTTGATTGTTATCACGGTCTGTTGTGATCATGGCTTGAGCGGTGAAAGCTTCCGGTAATTCACGAATATGATCAGCGCTGATGTTGTATTTGGCCAATTGATCAAAGTAAGAGCCAGCATCGCCGCCAACAGTCGCCATGATGATGGGCTCTCCACCCAATAGTTTGTGGTTGTAGGCAATATTGCCGGCACATCCACCAAATTCTCGACGCATGCTTGGAACTAAAAAAGCAACATTCAAGATATGAATTTGGTCTGCCAAGATTTGATCTTGAAAGCGACCTTCAAAATTCATGATGGTGTCGTAGGCGATAGAGCCACAAATTAAGCTAGACATAAAGTTCCTTGGGTGGGTGAATTGGTTTAAATGAATGAAATGTTCGGATTATTGGGATGGTGTCTCTGTTGGCCTGTCATCAACATAGAGCAGGCGCACTCTGAATCCGGCAGCTTGTTGGGGTAGGCTCAAGAAAATATTGCTGGAGACTTCCTGAAGCCCTTGTGAGCCGTTT
>Ga0222713_10006942_pt1 | contig 10699 bp, 17 predicted proteins | sample C33_649DmetaG_FD_165061 | JGI IMG/M metagenome (GOLD analysis project Ga0222713, IMG submission 165061) | Estuarine water microbial communities from San Francisco Bay, California, United States - C33_649D | ecosystem: Environmental > Aquatic > Marine > Unclassified | place: USA: California... | reverse complement strand
TTGTTGAATCACGGTGCTGACGTTAACTGCAAAGACTGGACAAGTAAAAACACAGCACTTGATATTGCGGAACAAAAAGGTTTTTTAGCAATTGTAGATGTTCTTCAAAAACGTGGTGCAAAATATGGAAGTGGTAGTAGTTTTCATTTGGCTGCTAAAAATGGAGATATAGTTTCTGTTGAAGAAATGTTGAACAAAGGAAATACTTTAAATGAAGTAGATGCGGCAAAAGGTTGGACTGCTATGCATTATGCAGTTCATTACGGACAAAAACATCTTGTAGAATACTTATTACTCAGAGGCGCAGATGTTAACGCTAAAGACTTCTTAGGCAAGAATAACCCAATAGACGTATTAGCTTTAGGCAATAGAGGAGAAATAGTAAGAATACTAACTAAAGCAGGAGCAAAATCTTCTGGCGGTTCAAGCATTCATTTTTGCGCTGAAACAGGAGACTTCGAAGGAGTTCAAAAGTATTTTGATATTGATGGTCGCATAAATGGTCGCGATGATAAAAATGGATGGATGCCTATTCATTATGCAGTTAATGCTAATGATATTGAAATGGTAGAATTTTTAATTTGTTTGGGCGCAAATGTTAATGGAGCAGACTTCAAAGGTGAAATAGCACCATTGGATTTAGCTTTCAAAACAGGTAACATTAAAATGCAAACGCTCCTTCAATTAAAAGGAGCAGCAAGAAAGAAAAAAATTAACAATGAGAGTGGCGGTAAAGACGTTACAATCCATATCAGTGAAGAATTCAAAAAGCAAATGCAAGCTTATATTGACAAAAGAAATGAAGAAGAAGTTAAGTTAAAAAAGATACATGAAGAAGAAGTCGCAAAAGATCCAAAGAAAAAAGATAAAAAGACTATCAGTTGGAAAGAATTCTTAAAAAGCAAAAATAAACCAATCGAAGAAAAGAAAGTCGAAGAAGTTAAAAAAGTCGAAGCCCCAAAACCACCTAAGAAAATAATAAATCAAGTTGCGGCGATTGATGCTGAAGTTAAATCTAGTCGTCTTGAATTGGATAAAATACAAGATGGCTATATTTTTTTCATGGATATAGTTGGATATAGCAAAAAAACTACTGACGAACAAAGAAAATGTTTTAAAGATTTAGGCGAAATAGTTAAATCTACAATACAATTTAAAACAGCAAACGCACTTGAAAAATTAATTGTTCTTCCAACAGGCGACGGAATGATTCTTGGATTCTTTACTTATCTTGAAGACGCTATCAATTGCGGTATCACTGTTGCAAAAGCTGTAAAAAATAGACCAGATTTAGAAATGAGAATGGGCATTCATTGCGGCGATGTCTGTCCTCTTGAAGATATAAATGGTAATTTAAATATTAGTGGTGATGGAATTAATTATGCTCAAAGAGTAATGGATGCTGGCGAAGCTAATCATTTATTAGTTAGTGCAGACGTAATAGCTAAATACGATAGGCCAAATTATGTATTAATTGAAGATCTTGGCGATGTTACCGTTAAACATGGAGTAATAATGAGATTATACAGCTTGTATAGCTCTGATTTTGGAAATAAAAGTTTCCCATCTTCAAGAGTAAAAAAAAGTGATTCCACCAATACCAAAAACGGTGTAAAATAAAAATATTATTTATGATTATCTTAGCTGTTACAAATGCTATCGATGCTATACAACCAACAATTATTAAAGCATCTGATATTTTAAATTCAACGAACCTTTTAATAGGTGCGATGATAATATTTGTTGGATATATGACTACTTTTCTAAGAGCTATAAAACCATACACAACAATAACAGATGACATTAAAACTTTAAATACAACTGTAGCAAATATCTCCAAAGAATTAAAACCAAACGGCGGCTCAAGTTTAAAAGATCAAGTTACAGATCTTCATAAATCAACCAAAATAATATTAAATCGCCAAAGATGGATATTAGAAAACAGAGACGAACCAATATTCGAAACAGATGAAAATGGTAATTTTAAATGGGTAAACGAAGCTTTCATAAGATTAACAGATAAATTATTTAAAGACTTAGAAGATAATAATTGGATAAATGCTGTTTGTGAAAAAATGAGAGATGATGTAGACCACCAATGGAAGATGGCTATAAATAATAAAAGAAATTTTGAGCATCAAATTGTATTCGTAGACAGCAAAGACAGAGCATTTTCAGCTAAATGCATAGCGATCAGGCAAGATGATAATCAATACATAGGTAAACTAGTGAATGTTTGCAAAATTTCAGAAGACGAAAAAACTTGTTGACAACTGGGCCTACTTGTGTAATAATAGATACCTATGATTAAGTCATTTAAACTATTCATCGTATCAATCCTAGCTTCAGCCGCAGTTTTCGCTGCGGATACTGAATCACCAATCAAAGCCAGCATTAACGCTGGTTACAATAATCATTACATTGTTAACGGTTTGGCAAAGACTGGCGGACAAGGTTTCGCTGGTTTTGATATCGGTTCCACTTACTTTGGAGTCGATGCTTATGTTGGAGGCGTTATTCTTCCTGACGCTAACAATATCGACGAGTCTCACTGGAATGTTGGCGTAGGCAAGGGCTTAAAGATTACCGAGAAGTTTTCTCTTCGTGGGGATCTACAGGTTCTACGTCACCAAAGCTCAATTGTCGGCGGTCGTAATTCTATCGAACTAGCCCCAAAGATCGCTTTGGTAAATCCATACCTCACTCCATACATCCGTGGCTCTCACGATTTTAACCTCAAGCAATCAGGTTATATTGTTGGCGTTGAGCGTCCAACCGATGTCTTTGGCTGGGTAACTGTTACTCCTGCCGTAGAATATGGCAAGTTCACTGATTATGATGTTGTCGCGGCCAAGGTTGGCGTGTCGCGCACTTTCTTCAATCATCTAACTCCTTATGCTGAAGTTGGTTGGTACGACAATAATTTCTCAGCTTCAAAGTACAAGTTCGCTTCTCAAGAATTTAGCGGCGATATCGTCGCTACTGCTGGAGTTCGTTGGAACTTCTAAAAAATAAACAAACAACCCAACCGTCACCTGAAAAGGTGGCGGTTTTTTGCTTTAAAAACCTCTTGACAAAGCACTTGCTCCGTGCATAATAGTCATGTCCACTTGAATTGTGGATTTTGAATTAAAATGAATACTGAAATCGTAGATCCAAACATCGTTAAGCTCGAAAATATCATTTCAAAGGCTACTGCCGATCAGATTGATATCTTGTGGGCTATTCTTAAGTATAAAGAAATTGGCATTTATCGCAAAGTGAAGTGTATGTGCGCCGTATTAGGTTCAGACTTGGAAGCCGCAGTAAATCTACTTCCAAAGGATCAAGATGGCCGCATTCTTGATTACAAGAGTCGCCACATGATTCATGATGTTCTAATTAAATATTCTTAATGAAACCTTTCAGTGGATCTATAAATCAGCTTCTCCAAAGATGTTCGGAGATGTCTAAAGAAGAAATTGATAAAATAGACGCTGAAGCGGAAAAAAGTAAGTCCATCTCTTTTATTATGAAGGAGGTGGACTGCTCTTTTGAAGAAGCAATAGAGATCTACAAAGAGATAGCTATTATAGAAACTCAGAAAGCGTTAGATAAAATGCTTGAATCTGGAGAAGTGCAAATAGTTGGATATAATGAAGATGGTGAAGCTTTGTACGATGTAACAAAAAAAGGAAGAAAAAAACTTGAATGAATATATTAGATTTAATAAACCAAAACCCCAGAACAGGAAGATCATCTTCTCAAAATTTTGTTTATAAAGAATTATTTAAAAGATTTGATTTTAATTCAATCAATATAGTTGAAACTGGATGCATTAGAAATCCAAAAGATTCTTGTGATGGATGGGGAACTGTTTTATGGAAAAGATGGGCTGATAAAAGCAATAGTTTTGTTTATTCTGTAGACAACAATTCTCAACATTTATTTAATTGCATGAGCGTAGTAAAATATTCTCCCAGAGTATTTTATGTACACAATGATTCAATTGAGTTCTTAAAAAATCTTCCATTTTCATTTTTTATTCAATTTCTATTCTTAGATAGTTATGATTATGCTGGAGATGAAAATAATAAAAAATTAGCCGCTGAACATCAATTGAAAGAAGTTCAAGCCGCAGAAAAAAATCTTCAAGAAAATTCTTTAATACTAATTGACGATATTTTTAATACTATATCTTTTCAAGGTAAAGGCGAGCTAGCCATACCTTATTTATTAAAAAAAAATTGGAAAATTATTAACTACGCAGACACTCAAATATTATTATCAAAATGATACATATAATTTATAGAACCTGTGAAAAGTTCAATCCAACTAATGGAAGCCGTCCAAAATGGTGTCAAGATAAAGAATTTAAAAATAAATGTCTTAAATCTCTAGCGTCTGGATTGGAAGATCAAGAATATAAATTTATAGCCATTGGTGACAAGTTAAGTCAAGAATCTATAAATAGAATTAAATCTATAATTCCAAATGCTGAGATTCACAATTTCGAAGAAGGTCTCGGAAATCAAAAAAGCTTATTTCAATCATATTGCGCCGCAGATCTCATAACTAAAGATGATGACGTAGTTTTCTTTTGCGAAGACGATTATTTATTTTTGCCAAAATGGTTCTCAAATATGAATCATTTTTTTGCAAATATAGGAAATAGATTTGAAGATAGTTTTTATCATCCCACAGATTATCCAGATCAATATAGAGATGATAGAACTAGAAGAAGTTATTTATTTATAAATCCTAATGGAGGATGGTTTAGAGAAGTTGATAGCACAACTTGCACAAAAGCTTGTTCAGTTAAGACTTATAAGAAATATTCTGAGTTAATGAAAGATTGCGCTATAAAAAAGAAAATAGGATATAATCAACAAGCTGAACCAGTTTATAACGATATAGGTGCAGATGACGGAAGATTATCGGAGATATTCGGACATAAAAATAGCGCAGGTTATATAAAATTAAATCAAACCGCAGTTTGTTTTAGCCCCATTCCCGGCGATTCCGCCCATGTCCATGAAGGAACTACCAGTTATTTCATTGACTGGAAAAACATTTATAACAATCTGTAAAATAAAATTATAAAATGACAATTCTAACTTATTACGATGATAATTATAAAAATTTGGCTGATTTAGTTTTGCCTTATTTAGAAAAATATTGTAAAAAACATAATTATAAATTAGTAAAAAGAAGCGAAAACTATTTAAACGAAAACAGACCTAAATCTTGGGCTAAAATAAAAGCTATTCAAGAAGAGTTCGAAAAAACTAATGATTGGATTTTCTGGATAGATATAGATGCGATAATAATCAACGATCAAATAAAAATTGAAGATATTGTCGATGAGAAATTTGACATTATTTTTTCTACGGATGGATATTACGCAAAACCTTGGAATTACTGGCCTAGCTGCGCTTGTTTTTTTATTAGAAAAACTGATAAAACAGTAGAACTATTAAATAAAATCTGGAATCAACCAGAAGAAGTTATAAATCATTGTTGGTGGGAAAATTTTGCTTTATTAAAAGCGATTAACGAAAACCCTCATTTAAGATCATGCTATAAAGTAATAGATTATAAAAAGATTTTTTCTCAAGAAGAGCATTGGAAGCAAAATGATTTTATTATGCATTTAGGAGGAGGACTTAAAAACAGCAACGAAAAATATATAAAAATGAAAAACTTCATTGATAAAAAGATACTTCAATCTAAAAATGTCTAATCGAATTGGAATTATAAGACCATGCAAAATTGGAGATCTAATAATATCTTTACCTATAGGTAAATATTATTTTGATAAAGGATATGACGTACATTGGCCTATTATGTCTAAATACTATCAAATGTTTCACGAAGTCGCTGGGCATTATATAAATTTTATTCCAATTACTAACTTAGATTTTTTTGTTGTAAATAGCGCAAAACAAGAATTGATTAATAGAAAAATCTCAAATATATTAAATTTAACTTTTAATGTTGGGTCGTTTGATGATATTAATTCTTTAACGTTTTCTAAATTAAACATTCCTTTCGATCAGCTAATATATAAATTAGCAAATGTTCCTTTCGAGCAAAAATGGAACTTAGATATAAAAAGAAACACAATTGAAGAAGAAAATATTTATAATCGTTTAATTAAAAATAATAAATATTCCATTTGTCATTTTGAAGTTGATTACAATAAATACAAATGGCAAAAAGGCCAGCAAACAAGGGACGGATATTTTAATCTTTGCAAAAATAAAATAAAAAATCAATTTATAGAGATAAATAACGCGCAGAATGTAAAAAATATTTTTTATTGGTTAAAAATGTTAGAAAATTCAGAGCAATTATTTCTTGTTGATAGCAGCATTTTAAATTTGGTTGAAGGATTAAATATTAGCGTAGAGAAATATATTTTATTAAGATCAAATAAAAAAGAAACTCCAACCATCAAAAACGACTGGATTATAATTTAATTTAAAAATGAAATAAGTCAACATATTTAAACTTCAATAATCATGAAAAACATTATATATACAATAATAGATAAAAACTTTTACAAATTATTTAAATATTTTTATTACAAAGTCGGGACTTGACTTCTTTCAATGTTATGAAGATGATGTGTTCTTTACGATAAAGATATGAACGAAAAGATAACTAAAAGAATAATTGAGCAAAATCCTAAAATCTTCGCGCCGAATTTCTATTTTGAGTGCGACGATGGTTGGGCAGATATTATTTTTAATCTGTGTAAAGAACTTCAGCAAGAGATAGACAACTCAAGCTGCGAGCAAGTCGTCGCCGCCCAAGTTAAAGAAAAATTCGCAGGTCTTCGATTTTACGCTTCTGTCGGCAGTGAAAAAACTAGTCAAATTATTGACAAGTACAGCAAGCTTTCTACTGAAACTTGCGAAGTGACCGGAGGCAGAGGATATATTTGCGAAAAGCTTGGATGGTACAAAACTCTTTGCCCTGAAGCTGCGATTCTTCTTGGATTTAAGAGATGTAAGTGAGAAACTAGCTCTTTCTTGAAGAATTTTCTTGATTCTTCTCGTTTTATGCCGTAAGTTCATTTCGAGACTTATGAAATTACTTGATTTATTTTGTTGCGCTGGTGGAGCAAGCATGGGTTACAGTCAAGCTGGATTTGAGGTAACTGGAGTTGATATCAAAGATCAACCTAGTTATCCATTTAAATTTATCAAAGCGGATGTCATGGAAATCATAAAGGATAAAGATTTTCTTAATTCATTTGATGCAATCCACGCTTCACCTCCTTGTCAAGGATATAGCAGTGCGACAAAAGCTGATTCAATTTACGTTCATTATTCTCAAGGTAAAGATACTCCAAAATTAATCGATCCAGTTCGCTCTGCATTAATTAATACTGGTAAATATTATATTATTGAAAACGTCGCTGGTGCGAAAGAATATCTTATAGAACCGTTTAAATTAACTGGTTATATGTTTAATATGCCAATTGAACGAACAAGATATTTTGAATGTAATTTTCCAGTTGCAGAATTAAAAAGCATTACTAAGCGTGGATATTCTAAAAAATATGCAGAAGATAATGGAATTGATTATCGCGATATGAGTGTCACCGGCAAGAGTCGCCGCAAAGGCTCAATCGATGTTTGGCGTAAGGTTATGGATATGCCTTGGGCAGGTCGCGGTTGGGAATTGACAGAAGCTATTCCTCCTGCTTATACTAAATACATTGGTGAACAAATTTTAAAATATGAAAGCAATCTTAGAATTCAATCTACCTGAAGATCAAAGACAATACGAAATAGCAAATCAAGCTTATGATATGTTTGCCGCTGTTGCTCATTTTGAAGATAGGTTGCGAAGTTATCAAAAATACGGGCATGAATTTAAAACCGCGCAAGAAGCAGTTGAGGCTATTCGCGCACTCTTACACGAAGAATTAAATATTCGACGCATAAATATTCATGACTGCTAATATACAAGAAGATATAGTTAAACTATCTGAAGAATGGTATGAACTTATCAGCGGCAATCATCATAAAGATCGTGATTGCCATTGGTACATAGAAACTCGTTGGTCTTATGGTGAAAAACCTGAGTATAGAGTTTTACATAATGGCTATGTCACAGATGACATAGAAATCGCTTGCGATTCTTATGAAACAGCATTGACAGAGTTACGAACTATTCTAAAACGAGCTATCGAAAGAGAAAAAGAATTAGAAAAACAACCAAAGCATAATGACTGGTAAATCTAAAGGGTTTACTCTTATAGAGATAGTATTGGCGACGGTGATATTATTATCATTGATCGCCGCTCTTGTTATTAACTTTGACTCTTTTAACTCTAACAGGTATCAAGAAGCCAGAGAGAATTTAAAAACCTTTCTAATAAATAAACGTCATCAAGCAGCATATCATCAAAAACAATCTGAGCTATCTTTCTCTGAAGATTATACTATAAATTCTATAGAAAATCCTGATGAACTCGCCGCAATAACTAACGATTTAAAAATAATAGAAACATCTGCAACAAAAATCGTTTTTTTTCTTGACGGAACTATTGAGGAAAGCTACATTATAACAAGTTCAAATGATGGGAAAGTAACGAATACTTTTCGTATAAACGTCATTGGAAAAATAGACTACGATAAATAATTTATGTTAAAAATTAAAATCTGGATGCGCGGGACTTTCGAGTATAGCCAAGATACCATTCCCGGTCCAACCGAAGATCAAACTCAAGATCAATTTGAAGAATCATTCATTGAAAGCGATGAATGTTATTGGGGAGGAGAAGTTTACGAAACGTGTCCATATTTTGATAATGATGGTAGAGATTCTATAGATGTTTATCTTGGTGGTAAAAATAATATCGCAAACGAAGAAGAGCCAATTTTTACATTTTCAGACTGGAATGAATTTAAATTTGAAGAAGGTGGCGGCTGTAATTATGTTCCCCAAGCTCCAGATAAAGTTGGCGAAGTAAATATTTGGTGGTCACATGATATGAAATTCAATCATATTTATTATTGGGAGAATGTTACAGAATTTGATCCTAAAAAGATTACAATTCAATACGGAACGAATCAAAAAGATCAAAGATATCTTGAAGAAATTTATTATGATGGTGAACCTCCTGATGATTATCATGATCACGGCGATACTGGATATGGGTACAATGGTCCAGAATTTGTTTATCATCCAGATCAAAAATTTGCCGAAGAAGATGAGGATTGATATAATAGAAGATGAATCGCAAAGAATTTTTTAAGACTATATTTGGAGGCTTTGTCGCTGCTTCTGCCGCGCCGTTTCTAATTAAAGCGGAAGAAACTCCTCAACCGCCGCAATATCTATCAGTTAATAAAGAAATTTTAAAAATTGATTCAGATGGCAATCTTGGATTAGGAACTTCATGTCCTGCTCAACAATTAGTTGTATCTAGTCTCGTCTTTCAAATTGGTGAAAGAAAAATGCTAATGGCAGGAGACGAAGATGGAAACTTTAAAATTAGTTGGCTAGATGTTAAAGAAAATGAATCTCCTACCAGTATTGTAATTCATCAACCAAAGGATGATCCGTGGAAGAAAAATTTTACTGCGATTCGTTAACTCCTGAAGAAATCAGTCAAGGTTGGCATTATTGCTATACTTGGGAAAGGTTGTTGATTGGTCCCGGTAATCCTAAAATGGATGATTGTAAATGTAAAATCGATAAGACTACGCATAACATGATAAGAAAAAAAAATGACTCTCGACAGCCATAAAAAGAAAATAGTATTACTTTCTGATCTTCACAATAATATTGAGAAGTTTAATAAAATTATCCGCCATGAAGCAGCAGATATCAATGTCTGTTTAGGAGATTGGTTTGATAGTTTTTATCTTGATAGCTCTGATGATCATAAAAAGACTGCTGATTATTTGATGCGATATCTTTCCGCGCCAAATAATTATACTCTTTTTGGCAATCATGATTTGCATTATCTATTTAATAATCACTACACGATGTGCAGCGGCTATGAAGATAGAAAGTATTTTGCTATTGATGAAATTCTAGGATCTGAGCGTCAAAACATAACTAATAAATTTAAATGGCGTATTTGGATTGACGATATTCTTTGCACTCATGCTGGACTTTATCCTGATTATATAGATCCATCTGTCAAAAATAACAATGATTTAAGTTTATTTCTTGTGAAAGAAGTAGAACGCGCAAATATCGCTGTGCGAACAGATCAAAATCATTGGTTTTATTATGCTGGCCGAAGTCGAGGTGGTCCTAAGAAAGGTGGAGGAATTGTTTGGCTAGATTTTAAACAAGAGTTTCAACCTATTGAAGGATTAAAACAAATCGTTGGTCACACTTATCATAAAAATGGCAGAGTTAATCCTCATCATTTAGACGGCAGCATTAATCCCGCAGATTGCGACAATCTTTGTATTGACAATGGATTAAATGAGTATATAGTGTTCAGCAACGGTAAGTTAGAAATCAAGAAATTTTTAGATATATAATTTATGCCTTTCGAATATCACGCAAAAGTAAATAAAGTAATAGACGGCGACACTATCAATGTCGATCTTGATCTAGGATTCAATGTGGTTCTATCTAATCAAAGCGTTCGTCTTCTTGGAATCGATACTCCAGAAAGCCGAACCTCAGACAAGATAGAAAAAGTTTTTGGAACTCTAAGTAAAAACAAAGTCAAAGAATT
>Ga0222713_10006940_pt1 | contig 10700 bp, 8 predicted proteins | sample C33_649DmetaG_FD_165061 | JGI IMG/M metagenome (GOLD analysis project Ga0222713, IMG submission 165061) | Estuarine water microbial communities from San Francisco Bay, California, United States - C33_649D | ecosystem: Environmental > Aquatic > Marine > Unclassified | place: USA: California... | reverse complement strand
GTTCTGTATCACTCAAACTTCTTCTTCCCTGATTCGATAATTTTTCTCTGGGGCGATCTTCCTCAGCCCATGCTTTGATGGTTATTTTATGTTCATATAAGCCCATAAATTAAACATCGAAAAAAACATACTAAAAAAAAGGGGTTCCGATTAAACGGAACCCCTTTTTTAGTAAACGGTCTTTTGAGATTATTTCAATGCGTTAACAAACTTTGTCAGTTTTGACTTATTGTTAGCTGCTTTGTTCTTGTGTATGATATTTTTCTTTGCTAAACGATCTAACATAGAGATCACTTTAGTTAAAAGCGGTGTAGCTTCTGATTTGTCAGTAGTAATACGTAATCTTTTGATTGCGGATCTTGTGGTTTTCGCCTGATAGCGATTACGTAAACGCTTAGCTGCGTTTGATCTAATTCTTTTTATTGATGATTTATGATTTGCCATTTCTTAAGCTTATTATTCCGTCCTTCTTTTAAGGACTGCAAATATATGCCGATTATTTTAATATTCAAAGCATAATTTAAAAAAAGGATAAATGCTGATTTGTATACTATCCAAAGTTTCAATCAGTGGTTAATCTGGACGATAATAGCCTGAATTTGATAACTAAACTGCTTTATGACCTGAATTATTTCCGTTCAATCAGGAATCAGACCTTTAAATAAATTAATTAAACTTTTTAAAAACGGCAGGGTAAATTGAATACATATCGAATCATAAAACTAAGCATAATCAAAATTTAGAATAAATTAAATGGCGGAAACCTATTTAAAAAAATATTTACAGACGATTTTTACTGTAAAAGGTAGAAGAAATCTATTCCTATTTTTGCTCCTAATCTTATCTATTGTTTGCTCCTCCTGGGGGTTTTTCGCACATCAAAAGATCAACAAACTTGCTGTATTCTTATTGCCAGGTGATATGATTGGATTTTACAAAAATAACATCGTCTTCATTACTGAACATGCTGTAGATGCTGATAAACGCCGTTATTCAGACACTGCAGAAGCTCCCCGTCATTTTATTGATGCAGACCGATATGGCGAACACCCCTTTGACAGCATACCCGAAAAATGGAAAGATGCTGAGGCCAAGTTCGGCAAAGCAATTCTTCAGGAAAACGGAATCGTTCCCTGGCAAATTGAGAGAACCTATTATTCATTGGTAAAAGCCTTTCAAATACGCGATTCAATCAGAATCCTCAGATTATCTGCCGACCTTGGTCATTATATTTCGGATGCACATGTACCGCTTCATACTACAGAAAATTACAACGGACAACAAAGTGGCCAAACCGGGATACATGGATTTTGGGAGAGCAGATTACCTGAATTATTTGCAACTGAATATGACCTCATTGTAGGTCGCGCAATTTATATTGATAACCCGCTAAAATCTGCTTGGAGTATTGTTAGAAATTCTCATAGCTATGTAGATTCTGTTCTGCTCATTGAATCTAGGCTTAGCAAACAAATAGCCTCTGACCGTAAATTCAACTTTAGCAAGCGAAATGGCCGGGTTGAACGGCAATATTCAGAGGAATTCTCAACTGCCTATCACAAGGCATTGAATAAAATGGTTGAAAAACAAATGCGGGCTTCCATTATTATGATCGGAAGTTATTGGTATTCCGCCTGGGTTGATGCTGGTCAACCGAGCTTGAAAAATTTTACAGCCACTGAATTAAGTGCCGCAGAAAAGAATACTCTGAAAAAAGAATCGGAATTATTTCAAAAGGGAGAAATCATTGGCAGAAAAGAAAACTAAGCCTTAACTTAAAAAGGAAACGAAAAATTAATATTCATCTAAAATAATGATGAAAAAAAAAGAAATAGTAGAAAAGGATTTACTAATCTCAAGAATTTACTTTATTCTTTTCCCGAATTAATTCAATTACAGGAGGGAGAATAGAAAGGATAATTATGCCGAAAATGACATAGGTGAAATTATCCTTAATGACTGGCAGGCCACCAAAAAAATAGCCTATAAATAGAAATGAAGTAACCCATAATACTCCACCAGTAATATTAAATGTTGCAAATTTGAGGTAGCTCATAGTACCAATACCCGCAACAAAAGGCGCAAAAGTTCTTATTATAGGAACAAAACGGGCATAAATAATGGTCTTACCTCCATGTTTTTCATAAAATGCTTGCGTTTTATCCAGGTACTCCTTTTTTAATAATTTATACTTACCACTAAATGCTAGAGGACCAATAAAATTTCCAATATGATAGTTCACCCAATCACCCATAATGGCTGCAACAATCAGTAAAATACACATCAAAAAGATATTCAAGCCACTGTCAGGATTGGCAATTATAGCCCCAGCAGCAAATAGAAGTGAATCGCCAGGCAAAAATGGAGTGATAACAAAGCCGGTTTCTGCAAAAATTATAAAGAAGAGGATCAGGTAAGTCCAGGTTTGATATTCCTGCACAATTTCTATTAAATGCTTATCTATATGAAGGATGAAATCGAGAAGTTGCTGTATAAGTTCCAAGTGTCGCGCTAATTATGCCACAAAAATAGAAAACTAAGACCAAAGCACCTTATATTTCTATTTAAATTGTTTTTTATGATGAAATATCCGTTAAAATTTTGCTTGTATCTATTAACGATTGAAAAAAATCTTATTTAATCTTCTATTTAAATTAAAACCAGATCAAAAAAAAGAATCTTATTCGATTTTCAATTAAACAAAATAGCCCTGCAAATTGCCGGGCTATTTTTTAATTATTCATTTAAAGGAAAAAGATCAGGAATAGGTATTGAGCATCACAGGCATAACCAGCATCAACACATCTTCTGCATCATCATGAGTCTGTGGCATCAATAATCCGGCACGGTTAGGACTGCTCATTTCAAGCAATACTTCTTCTCCGGTGAGGTTACTCAACATTTCAATCAAGAATTTAGCATTAAAGCCAATTTCCATATCATCGCCTTCATACTGGCATGAAAGACGCTCATGCGCTTCATTTGCAAAATCAATATCTTCTGAGGATATATTCAATTCACTACCTGTAATTTTCAAACGAACCTGATGCGTGGTTTTATTTGCAAAAATCACTACGCGTCGAAGACAGTTTAGGAATAATGCCCTATCGATGATCAGTTTATTCGGGTTATTTGTTGGAATTACAGCGTCATAATCAGGGTAACGCTCATCAATCAATCTACAAATCAGATTGATATTGCCAAATCTGAAAAAAGCACTCGTATTGTTATATTCAACTGCTACACTCACATCATCAGATGGAAGCGAGGCCTTTAGTAAGGTTAAAGCCTTTTTAGGCAGAATAAAACTGGCGGGAGCATCCGACTTTGTATCCAAACGGCGATATCTAACCAGTTTGTGCGCATCTGTTGCAACGAATGTTATATGCTGTGGGCTTAACTGACAGTAAACACCAGTCATAGCGGGGCGCAATTCATCGCCACTAACTGCAAATAAAGTTTTGTTGATTGCTTCTGCTAAAACAGAAGCAGGCATTGCCACAGAAGAAGGATTATCAACTACTGGAATTTTTGGAAAATCTTCTCCATTTTCACCGCTTAGTTTATATTTTCCATCTCCGGCGTTTATCTCTATAGCAAATGTTTTATCATCTACAGAAAATGAGATTGGCTGATCAGGTAATGTTTTCAATGTTTCAAGAAGAATTTTAGATGGAATAGCCACCTTACCATCTTCTTTTGATTCAACAGCCAGCGAAGTTGTCATACTGGTTTGAAGATCAGTAGCAGAAACTGTGAGCACCCCATCCTTGATCTCAAATAAGAAATTTTCAAGAATTGGCAATACTGTGCTACTGCTTGAAGCACCGTTTACAGCCTGAAGCTGTTTTAATAATGTAGAAGTTGAAACTATAAATCTCATATTCAAATATCTGAAAAACAATAATAGTAAAGCTTTTTGGTAGTTCCTAATCAGCCAATATTCACTTGCATTAATTTTATAAAGTTGAATTTATAATTGTCAAAAATATACAATTTAACGTGTATACTTTCTAATACGGTAGTAATGTTGAAAAATACCGCAAACTATTAACAATATTATGGGCAAACCTATATTTATGAGCTGCCAAAATGTTTTTTCCTGCCTGATTTTTGCCCGGTCAAGCAATCTTAATTTTATTTCCTTGTTTCGAAGGCTAATAATTCCTGAATCATCGCTTAAATAATCTGCCGCATTAAGAAGTAAGCTTTTGTTAGCATACTGTTGCTGAGTATAGCGATCAAAGCCAAGTGGATAAGGAGAGCCATCTGAGGAATTAATCTGATTTTTAAAAATATCACCATCTGAAAAAACGATCATTTTTGCGGGCTTACTCATTTCAGGAATATTAACCTTTTCGGCGATTCCCTGTGGCACAGGCCTGTTTCTGAAGTTTGAGGAGAAATTTCCTTCCAATAACACCCCTGCTGGCATTGGAGTACTTTGAAACAAATTTGGATCTGGTTCTTGTTCAACCATTCGCAAAGATAACATGGTGGGAACTTCCAGCTTACGGCTATACGGCGAAGAAGATAAAATCACCTCTGAACGTATATTTTTTATAGCGATCAAATCTATGGTTCCAGGAAATTCAGATTTAATTCCATCCAGGTTTTTAACTATTGGGTGTGTAGAAACAGGTACAAAGACTGGATAAAACAACCATGGTAAAAGCTGAATTTGCGACTGCCCACCAACATCCCCAACATTCAATGGAATTTGGGCTGCATTCATATCAGCTATAAGATCATAATTTAGTCGGACACCATATTTAAAAAGAATATCATCAAGATCCAGCTTTTTAGGAAAGGCTAATTGCTCCTCTGAACCGCGTAAACTATCGAGTTCGGCATTAACCTGGTCAAGTGACCAAATCAAGCTTCCTCCATTCATCACAAAATAATCGATTTTATATTTATCTTCTTCAGAAAAAGGCTTTACAGGCTTGGCAATAATCAGCACCTTTAAAAGATCAAGCCCGTCAAAAGGAATAGTAGACAGATTTACGCGTCCAACTTGGTAAGAATCACCCAATGACTTGATTGCATCACTAAGCTGTAGGTCATTCAGCTCTCCATGCCCTTCAGTAAAACCAATCCGAACCGACCCGCCGGTGGTTACTTTTTTTATTGCACTAGCAAAAGCATATTCCAGATTCTGAATAGAGTTATTCAATACTTCTTCAGGGCTAATTCCTGCTCTGGTTTGAATTAGTTTTACAGGAATCTGAATGCCTTTATAAGTGATTAATGCCGCAGGGAAAATTATTTTTTGCGACATCCCATCTTCAGTTTTCACGCTCAGATTAGTAGGCTCAATACCCAATTCTATAAGCCTTTGGTAGGATTCTTCCTGAGATTTTTGATCACCCCTTATCGGATTCACAAAATCAAACTGCAATTTATCGCCTGCATACGAATCAAAATCGCGCAAAAGGTCATTCGTAGCGTTTCTCAATCGCTTAAATCCAGCCGGAAAATCTCCTTCCAGATAAACCGTTATTTGAACTTGGTCTTGCAGGCCAACAAGAATATTTTTAGTGATTGGCGAAAGCGTGTATCGCTTTTCAGCTGTAAAATCAAAGCGAGTAAAAAAATTGGATGCTACAAAATTGACCAGTAGAATACCGGCAAGTATAATAGCCAGTCTGGTCAAATCTTTTTTCCTATTATTTACCATTTTCTAGCCCCCAGTATTGTTTTGGATAAAAACAAAAATAAAGCTGTGAAACTCAGAAAATAGATCAAATCACGTGTATCAAGAACACCCCTACTAACTGATTGATAATGTTCATTAATTCCTAATTGAGTTAAAAAACTTGCAATTCCTTGCAATGAAATGATGGAGCTGATTGAGTCAAATCCACCAAATGAAAAGAAACAAAGAAATACAGCAACTGTGAATGCGATAATCTGATTATTGCTTAAGGAGGAGGTAAATAAGCCAATGGAAGTAAATGCTGATCCCAGTAAAACCAAGCCAATATATGAACCAATCACTGCACCAGTATCTATATTGCCCCTAGTTATTCCTAAATGATATATGCTGAAATAATAAATCAGCGTTGGCAATAGGGTTAGCAAAACGATCGCCAAACAGGCAAGAAATTTGCCAAATAAAATATCCCAGTCGCTGAGCGGGCGAGTTGCCAAAAGCTCAAATGTTCCATCTTTTTTCTCTTCTGCAATTGCGCGCATGGTTATAGCAGGAACCAGAAAAATAAATAAATAGGGAGCGATATTGAAAAAACTATCTAAACCAGCATATCCGTAATCCAGAATACTGGAATCGGGAAATACCCAAAGGAAAAGGCCTGTTACTAGCATAAATGCGGCCATGATCAAATAGGCAACCCATGAAGTAAAAAACCCAGAAATTTCTTTAAAAAGAATACTAATCACTTAGCTAAATTTGATTTATAATATGCTGAACAATTTTAATTAAATAATTTGAGCTTGATGAACATGCGAACCAGTAAGTTCAATAAAAATATTCTCTAAACTTTTATTGTTATGCTTTGATCTGAGAGCGGCTAAGGTATCATCAGCAACTATTTTACCCTTGTTGATAATAATCACATTTTCACAAATTGCATCTACCTCCTGCATAATATGCGTAGAAAGTACAACAGTTTTTGTTTTGGAAAGATCTTTGATCAAGGCTCGGATAGTAATTACCTGATTCGGATCAAGTCCGGATGTAGGTTCATCCAAAATCAGAACTTTTGGATCAGCAAGAATGGCCTGAGCTAGTCCTACTCGTTGGCGATATCCTTTTGATAAGGTTCCAAGCTTCTTGTTCTGCTGATCACCCAACCCGCATCGATCAATTACATCATTGATCCGTTTTTCAGTTTGATCAATTTTTTGAATAGCCCCGATAAAAGCAAGAGCTTCCCTTACATACATATCCAAATAAAGCGGATTATGTTCAGGTAGGTATCCGATATGACGTCTAACTTCCATTGACTCTGTTTGCACATCAAAACCACAAATATGGGCAGTTCCTGATGTTTGAGGAATAAAGCAAGTCAAAATCTTCATTGTAGTAGATTTTCCGGCACCATTAGGACCTAAAAACCCAAGAACGCCACCAGGAAGAGCCTTAAATGAAATCCCATCAATTGCTTTTTGATTTCCATAGGTTTTACACAGATCTGCTACTTCAATGCTCATGTTGCAAAGTTAGTATTTAGAATGCTTAAATGAGAAAATTAGCAAATGAGTGAATAAGCAAATGAAATTCCAATGTTTCAAATTAAAGCATTCAATCAAAGTTTACGAGATTTAGCTAGGTTTGAACTAGATTAAACAATAAAAGTTAAAACCTATCACTAAAGAGGGGAAAATTAATTTCCAATACTATCTTTGCAGTGTTATGAGCAAAAACAACGAAGAACTTTTTAAGAATGTAGTTTCTCACGCTAAGGAATATGGTTTTGTATTTCCTTCTAGTGAAATATATGATGGTTTAAGTGCCGTATATGATTACGGGCAACTTGGATCTGAATTAAAGAATAATATTAAGACCTACTGGTGGAAAAGTATGGTGCAGCTGAATGAGAATATTGTTGGTATCGATTCAGCTATTTTCATGCATCCAAAAATCTGGAAAGCAAGCGGGCATGTCGATGGCTTTGCTGATCCGATGATTGATAATAAGGATTCCAAAAAACGTTACCGTGCAGACAATCTTATTGAAGATAAAATAGCGCGTTACATCAAGGACGGCAAATCAGAAAAAGCAAATCAATTACAAGCCGATATGGACGCAGCATTAGCTGCAGATGATCTAAGTCAATTAAAAGAGCTGATTGAACAGCATGAAATTGTTTGCCCAGTTTCAGGAACAAGAAATTGGACCGATGTGAGGCAGTTTAATCTGATGTTTTCAACCCAAATGGGTGCAATGGCTGAAGGATCTGACGAAGTATATCTACGACCGGAAACTGCCCAAGGCATTTTTGTAAACTTCCTTAATGTTCAAAAATCGGGCCGTATGCGTATTCCATTTGGAATAGCACAGATAGGTAAAGCCTTCAGGAACGAAGTAATAGCCAGGCAATTTATCATGCGTATGCGTGAATTTGAACAAATGGAGATGCAATTTTTTGTGAAGCCAGGTACAGAAATGGAATGGTATGCACATTGGAAAGAATCAAGACTTAAATGGCACCTTGCAATAGGTACACCTGCAGAAAAATATCGTTTCCACGACCATGTAAAGCTTGCACATTATGCAAATGCCGCTGTAGATATAGAATTTGAATTCCCATTTGGATTTAAAGAGGTTGAAGGAATTCACAGTCGCACAGATTTTGATCTGAGCCAGCATGAAAAATTTTCTGGAAAAAAACTTCAATATTTCGACACCGTTGAAAACAAAAATTATGTTCCATATGTGATTGAAACTTCAATAGGTTTAGATAGAATGTTTCTACTCACCCTTTGCAATGCTTACCAAGAACAGGATCTGAGCAATGATGAAAAGCAGGATTCAAGAACTGTATTACACTTACACCCATGCCTTGCTCCTGTAAAGGCTGCTGTATTCCCGCTAACCAAAAAAGACGGATTACCAGAAAAAGCACGTGACATTATGGACCTTTTGAAACTGGACTTCAATTTACAGTATGATGAAAAAGATTCAATCGGAAAAAGATACCGCAGACAAGACGCCATTGGAACACCTGTTTGTATCACGGTAGATCATCAGACACTGGAGGATAATACCGTTACCATCAGGCATAGAGATAGTATGGATCAGGAACGTGTGAATGCCGACGATCTAGATTCTATTCTAGACAAATTGGTGAGCTGGAAAAATTTATTGTCCTGATCCTGATTTCCAAAAACAGTACGCTTAGGAAGAAGTCATCAATGCACTTAAATATCCATTGAACTGACAAAAACAATAATTAAAACCATAATAGGTCAAACCTGTTTGTTCATCAATGGACCTTCAACAGCTTATATCTCAAATTTTTTAGATGAGAATCTTGCCATTGCAAATTCCATCTCGTATGCAGGTATTGTACAAGCTAGTATAAAATAATATTGTTAACATTTAAAAGAGATGTTTGATAATTCAAATCTCTCTTTTGCTTTTATATCTTTGCCCTTAATGATTCAAAAACTGGAAAATTTTCTGATCAAAAATCCGGGACAAACGTTCTTTCTGCTTATCGTATTATCAATCCCTCCTTTTTTAATCAATCTCGGACTCCTACCACTTTTTGCCGATGAACCTACACGGGCTAATGTGGCTCTTGAAATGATCATCAGCAAGAATTTTTCAGTACCTACGGTGGGTGCAGAATATTATTACAATAAACCACCACTTTACAATTGGATCCTTGCAGGATTTTATCTTTTAACGGGCAACTTTTCAGAATTTACAACACGCCTCCCTGCCATCATTCCCATGTTTTTATATGCGATCAGCATCTACCTAGCTGTCAGTTATTTTCTTAAAGACAAGCGAATTGCCGCACTAAGCGGGATGCTTTTTCTAGTTAATGGCCGTATGCTGATCTATGACTCCATGCTGGGGCATATTGATATTTTCTATTCCTGGCTAACTTTTACCTCATTTATGCTGATCTATTTCTTTTTACAAAGAAAGAACTGGTTCCTGCTATTCCTAATTTCGTATGTAATTACAGCAATCACGTTTCTATCAAAAGGGTTCACATCCATCGTGTTTCAAGGCTTTACACTGATCGCTGTACTTAGCTATACTAAAAACTTTAAAAAGTTATTCAGTTGGCAGCATATTGCTAGTGGATTGGTTTCTGTATTGATCATTGGCTCCTATTTTTACAACTATTTTCAGTATAACCCCAATTTTGAAGGTTATTTCAGTACCATCTGGGATCAAAGCAGCAAAAGAACAGCTGCAGAATTTGGACTTTATCAAAGTTTAGTACATATAGTCCAGTTTCCTTTTGAACATATTGGACACTTATTCCCGGCAAGCCTGCTACTTTTATTTTGTTTCCATAAAAATTTTATAAATGGAATAAAACAAAATCCTTTTTTAACCTTTATTTCTGTTGTTTTCTTAGCCAATATTTGGGTTTACTGGCTATCACCAATAACTAGGCCGCGGTATTTGATGATGCTTTATCCACTCGTGTTTATTTTATGGAGCCATGCCTATTATACCTACCGAGAACAACTTCCAGTTATCAGTAAAATAGTTGATCGAATCCTGCTAATTCTTGCTCTGGCCGTTTGTTTAGGTATACCCGCTGCATACTTTTTTGAGCTGCAGAACTTTGTAACCTATCTGAATATCAAGATTGTTTTTCTGTTATCGATTAGCATTGGGATTACTTTTATGATCTGGCGTCTCAAAACCAGTAAACTCATCCCATTTATTACATTGCTATTAGTGGTAAGATTGGCTTTTAGCTGGTTTATACTCCCCTACAGGCTAACACACCTAGAGGATAATTATTTCCGTGAAGCTGCCGTAGAAATGGGTGCGATTACCAAGGGCCAAGTACTTTATTTTTATCAATATCATCCTGCTGAGGCTGACATCCCCTTTCATGATCAATTAATTTTTTACCTGCAAAAAACACGGATGAAACAGGTGAAATTTACCGAGGACGATGCCAAGTCAGGTTATTATTTTACCTTTGATCGGGATTTGAAAAATCGGAATGCACAACTGATAAAATCGTATAAAAACC
>Ga0222713_10006937_pt1 | contig 10704 bp, 1 predicted proteins | sample C33_649DmetaG_FD_165061 | JGI IMG/M metagenome (GOLD analysis project Ga0222713, IMG submission 165061) | Estuarine water microbial communities from San Francisco Bay, California, United States - C33_649D | ecosystem: Environmental > Aquatic > Marine > Unclassified | place: USA: California... | reverse complement strand
ATTATTATCGGGCGTAATAACTCTCTTTTCTGGACCAAAAATCTTTTTAAGATCAATTCGCTTTGTTGTATTTGCTCCAATGTAAAGAGTATCCCGATCAACAGATGGTCTTAATGTTTGTTGATTTTGAACATCAATCAAAGCAGAAGATTGTCTATTGATCTCTTTAAAATTGGTTGGTGCTGCTCCAGTCGTATCAGCATTGCCATTGGCATTTGTGATCTCTATTGAATTGCCAAGAATATACCAACGTGGACTGACAGTTCTTACAAAATCTCCAATAGTTTCTTTGATTGAAATATTATTAATTTGAGCGTAATCTCTTAGTTTTGCAACAACGTACAGTGGGAATGGATTATAGTTAAACAGTTTTGTAGAATCTACTAGTCCAGTAGCAGAAATATTAACAGGTCGAATCAAGATTGTGAATGGATTTGATACTCCAAGAGATTGAGAAATGCGAATATAAGTATAAGAAGATCCTCCTGAAGTATAAGTGCTTGTAACACCAACAAAAGTAGAATTCGTTACAACAACTGTACCACTTTGATCTAAAGCAATCTGTCCACCATCATATGAAATTTGAGATGAAGGTGGCAGAGCACCTCCTGCTGCTTGAATATAAATGTTGCCATCATTTACTCCAGTTTGTGGATTAACACTAAATTCAGAAACATTATTAATTGCTAAAGGATCACGAACAGTCACAGTTGCTTTGGAACATATTCCACCTGCAGGACTTGCAAGAGAAGGAATACGATAATCAATTCCCATTCTTATTGGAGGATTTAGTGGAGCCCATCCTTCAGCGTATTCTGTTCCATCTTCATCAGCAGCAGTATAACTATGAGTGTGCTCTCCAAAAAGCATGTCAGTATTTGGAAGAACAGTTGTAGTTGCTGCACCAATCACAAATCCATTAAGAGTGTCTGGTAATGACACGTCTGGTTGCCTATTTGTAATGCCAATGAGAAAATCTGCAAAATGTGCGTAACTATCTTTATTATTTGGATTAACGAACTGTATATCAATTTGAGATCCAGTAAATTTAAAATCTGATGCTGCATAGCAATCATATTGACTTAAACGAATTGGATATGAATAAGTAACTCCAACTCCAATTGTTGTTGTAATTCCTGCTACACGATCATAAACTTTATTAGATGATGCCGCAAGAGATCTAGTTCCTAGATTAAATGAATAGAGACCTGTAAATCCTTTGACTGTTGCAGTTTGAGTGGATTCATTAACACTCGAAATATAAGCGTTGTAAATAGATGGTGCAATGATTTTAGCACCAACATCATCTGCAGTGATTGACGTTCCGATACCGACTACTGTAAAAGTATCTGCAGTTGTGAATTGAATGTCAAGATACTTTCCACTTTCAGTTTTGGCAATACCTGGTGTATAAACGTGTCCAAATCCAGGGCAAGCAGTACAAGTTACAATCTTAACTTCTGCTAATGAATCACTGGATATATTTAATTCTGTAGGAATGATGAGTTTTTTATTTTGAATTGCAACACCATCAACATTATAAAGATTTTCTTTTGGATAAATTCCAATCATTGTTCTGGTGCTAATTCCAGATATTGTTCTTTGTTTAGAACTTGCTGAATAGATTTGAGATGTTCCTTCGTCTCCACCATCAATGTAGTATGATGCGCCATACTTGTAGAGATATTGTGGAGTTCTAATTCTTTCTGTGCTTGAAATATTCAGTGCATACTTAAATCTAAAGTAAGAATCTTGTAAGCAGGGAGAACCAAGAGAGTTTTCAATGACTAATGTATGAATCACAACCCATCTAGCATCTCCATTATCAGTTGGGATATAAGCATAGAATCTTGCACCGATTGCGCCGTACCAACCAAATTCAATTTTATACATTGTAACCTTGTCGGCACGGAGGTTATATCCAGAGTTACCTCTACCATCTAAAGTATCACCATTGAATTTGTCTCTAGGGATCTTAATTGTCCAATATTGTTGACTATCAAGAGGATCTCCACTCGTAATAAAAGTTTGATCTGCAAGAGTTAATCCACTTCGTTGTAAAGCGGATAGTTCCAGTGGAATTGTGCTACGTCTTATAATGTGTAGGTTTCCTTGATCAATTTGGAAAACATATTGATCCGTTGGGTTTGCAATTCCCCACTCTAAGACAACACCAGTTTTTGATTCTACTGAAGATCTTAGACCAAACGTAAATCCACTGATTCGTCCTGGTTGATATCTAAAAACTCTTCTAGATTGTAGATAAGCATATCGTTTATCACTTGATGAATATCCTGGTCTTGTGTTAGTTGCATTCACAAAATCTAGACAAATTTGTGACACTCGATCAAATGTAAAAATTGAACCAGTAACTGGATCTACTAATTGATTATCTGCAATATCTCTCCAAGTTTCAGTCCACTTATCAATCTGCTTGAATGCGGTAGTAATTCCAGCACTATATGTGACATCACCACCTAGTAAAGTTGTGGTTGCACTTGATAGGAATAGATTTTTCCAAGAATCGGGATATGCGGACCCACTAGATCCATTAAAGTAATCGTGAAGTTTATTACCAACTTCAATAAATTTTTTGTATTGATCAAATAAAGTTTGATTGTAAAGACCTAATTTATCAAATAATGGTCCATATGGATAGGAATATGGAACTGGAAATGCTGTTATCTTAATTGCAGATTCTTGAGTTTCTTCTGTTCTGGTTGCAAGATAACGATTTCCATACGTTTCATTTTCTCTTGTTTCCCAAGTTGTAACAGTATTTCCATCATTAAAAGAATAAAATTCAAATTCATCGGGATCTAAACCATATGAAGATACGTTCGAAAATAATGCTAATTGAACTTCTGCACGGTTAATTCCAAGTAATGTGGTACTAACTTCACTGGATTCTTTAAATTGTTCAGCAATTTTTATTGTATTGTTTGATTTTGCTTGAGATACTATTCTTCTTTGAATAATAACTTTTGAAGTTTGAACTCCCGAGTTAGTGGTAAATTTTGATAGTACTATTTTAGTATTTTCAACCTTAGATACTTCACTTCCATCTGGAACATATACACCAGTAACAAAATCACCTACAGATACACCTAAAATAGTTGTGATTCCAACAGATGAATCAAAATACAACGTGTTTCCATTTCCAAGATCATCAACAACTAAAACTTCGACGTATGGATAGCTGGCAATTGTAACGCTACCACCACTAGCGAGTGCAACTGTTGTACCAAATCCAACTGCAGATCCACCACCTGTAGTTGCGATTCCTGTTGTGACAGAAACATCAAAATCTCCATAAATTGCAGTTACAATTCCAAGAGTATTATATGATATTCTTTGATATGAAGAGTCTACATCATTAAAAACAACTGATGTTGATCTTTTTGCAGTTGCATCAGGTATATAATAAGTATCAACTTCGGTTATGAGGCGGTTAGAAAATTCATCAAGTAAAAATTCTCCATTAAAGTTATTATAAAGATCTTGTTCACTTGACGGAATAATGGACACAACACGTTTGTCATGTCCAAATTTAATATTTTTACCGTTACTCATACATCACTGCTCCTCCCAAGTCAGGCTTACTGAAATATCACCTGCAGATGAAGATGGATTATATACTGCTTGAGACGATCCACAAAGATATAGACTATCGACTTTGTTTGTTAATGGGAATGAAAGATATTCTTTATTGTAATCAAAATATGGGGAAAGGTCGTATTGCTCACCAGAAGCAGGAACAAACAAACTAGAAACGACTGTTCCAGTTCCAGGAATTGGACTCCTTACTTGGGGATTGACTTTAACCGAAGAAAGTGGATTAAGTGTAAACTCCGTTGTAATTCCTGAAACTATAGTTCCAGTGGAATCAGTGTTTTCTTCCTTGATAAAGTTATTACTCGTTGTTAAAACAACATTATCTGTGGTAGAATTGAGCGCATAGAAGTAATATCCTACTGTTGATCCCCTATTCTCAAGATATCCTAATACTGAAATTGGTTTTTGTGTTGAGTCATTTTGAAAATATCCTCTAAAGTAACCATATACACCTGTGTTCTCACTTAAGTAACTTGAGTTGTTGACTGAAACTAATACTGCACCACCTCTCTTTCCAATATTAACAGTGCTTGAGAGGGCAAGAACACCAGTTGTTGAAGCAGTTGTTTGGAAGATAGGAGACTTGATAAGGTCTAATTTAAGAACACCTGTTGATCCAGAAGACAATCTTGTTGGATAAACCTGAGTTCTGTTTCTTACCAGTTTACCAGTGCTACTTTGAATGAAATCTCTACACTTCAATCCAATGAGTGGAGTTGAACGATTTGGAATAATTGTAATACTTGAGAGTGATGTGGAATTTAATGGAGCGTTCAAGTAAACTCTCTTGTTTGGGTAATCAATAAAGTTAATTTCAATGTTCTGGTCTAACGTATTAGAAGTAATCACTTTAGAACCAATGTAGAACGCTGTAGAAAGACCGATTGAAGATCCAATAATGTATGGATCAGATGCTGTTGCATTTGTTAAATCGACTTGAGTAGAACCAACTCCTACTCCGCCACCATTATTAACATAAAATGTTCTCTTTGATCCATATACGCCAGTGGTATTTGGATTAGAGTAACTAAACAGTTTAACAGTTCCTCTGTCTCCACCGTCAATGTAGTATGAAGCACCATACTTGATAATGTGCTCTGATGAAGATCCATAAGAGAATGTTGAGGCTGCTCTCTTAGCATTTGCGTATCCGAAACGATTTGCTCCGCCACCACCATAAACTAAGTAAGTAATTGGTAGAGTTGCATTACCAAGTGAAGAAACTTTGAGTTGGTTGGATGCTCTTAAGTGATGAACTCGAACCCATCTTGCTTCGCCATTACTGACAGGAACATAAGCAAGGAAGAGAGCACCAACAGCACCGTACCACGAGAACTCAACCTTATACATTGTAACCTTTGTGAGGTCAATATCCCAGATACTATTATCTGTTTGTTCCTCTCCAGTATCCGGATCTAGAACAACTTGTCCAGGTCTATATGTGGCAACGGAATCACTATAAAGTAATTCAACATCAGATTCACCATCGAGTCGATCCCCACTGAATCTTGAACGTGGGACACGATACTCATAAACGTTCCAGTAATCTTTCTTGACGTTTTGATTAACCCACTTATCATAGTAATTGTTAACAGCATCAATTTGATCTTTAAGTGTTGCAGTATCGGCAACAGATGATGTTAAAGTTGTATCAATATATCCCTCATCTCCACCTGTACCATTCTTGTACATATATGGGAACATTCCCGTTGGTTTAATGGTGGTATATTTTGTTCTAGAGGCATTAACTAAAGATCCATTGACAGGTTGAACAAAGGGAACTGGAGTAATAATGACGTGAGAAGAAATTCCAGTAACGTTTGTTAATCCAGTTAAAGCAGTTCCATCAAGATTGTTCAGAGTAATTGTTCCAATTCCTGTTGTAGTATTAACGCCAACTGAAGCAACTCTATAAATTTTTGTATCAGTAAATCCTGTAATGATTCCGGTATTGGTTCCTTTAGAATATGAAACAAACTGTCCTGTGGAAAGACCAACTGCCATTCCACCAGAATTATAGAATGTTGGAACGGTAGAAATACCAATGTTGACTGTAAATGATGTGCTGCTATTTACTGCAAGAACATTGTATCCATAAGTTCTGTTAGGGTAAGATTTTGGATTAACTGGATCCAGATAACAAGTCATTCCAATTCCAGAAAGGAAAACGTACTTACCTTCACCAAATCCGTGAGCAACACTGGTAGTGATGACCATTAAACCAGTGTTAATATCATAAGTCGCATCAGTGACTGTTTTTCCAAGTCCAGCAATAGAAATAGTATTGCCGCTAAAAACAGAAGTAATTCCAACTTGTGATTCATCTTGTAATAGCGATGGGTCATACATCGCTGCGTGAGTCATTAAAAGATTGTCTCTTAAGAGAACCAGATCACCAAACTTCTTTGGTGTTGCAGATGGATTACTATTTCCTGCACCAACAGACTCAGAACCTCTTGGTGCTAGTGGATCTTGTGGATTTGTTCTTCCATAATCTTCGGTTTGTGTTCCAAATCCTACAGGATTTTCGTAAATAAGAGATTGAGTTCTTCTAACTACACAAAAATTATCTCCATCTCCATTATTTCTTGATTCCCAATAATATCCGTCGTAGTTATCAAAAATACCATACTTGCGAACTGCTGGATTATAGACAGATGATCCATCTTCAGTTGATGGTAAAATAGTAGTCTTAACACCAAAGGTTGCTGCAGAAACGCGACCTGGTTGATATCTAAAAAATCTCTTTGAAGTTAATATAGCCGTCTTGTCAGCGGGTGCTTCAACTAACGCTCCAGACTCCTCAGGAACGTGTGTAAGACCCCATCCCATTGTTTCCCCTACACCAGCATATACACCAGTGTTAGAGACCGTAGAATACTGCTCAGGGGTGGCAGACCACTCTGATGGGTTTACATCATATGTGTTTACATCCGCAAAAATTCCTAAAGCGACTTCTGATCTAGGAATTCCAAGAAGAGAAAGAGCAACTTCTGATTGAACTTTATTTTGTTCGGCAACAGGGATTGTTGCTTGGTCACTTGCAATAACAACGGGGATTGATTTCTCAGATTTTTGTTGTCCTGCAGGTACAGGAGCAGTTCTACCTACAACAACAACTGCTGCGTTATTATTGACGTTAGTATTATCGGGCATTTTAAATGACTCCTACTCTTCCTTTTGCGATTGTAAATATACTCCTTATAGATATATATCCAGTATTTTGTCCGTTAGTTACCGAAGTTACGCTACTTGGAAGATTAAGTCTTAATTTCTTAGCAGCGACTCCACCATCTATTTTTGCTTGAACTGTGAGTTCTGTAGCAGATAAGTCTGGAGAAGTTGAATGGTTAACTAGTTTTACAACGTCACCTGTTGAGATTGCTGTGAATTGACTATCCTCAGCAAGTGTAATTTGATATTGAGTTGTTGCAGCACCAATAAAGGCAGATCCATTTTTGAACCACTGACCCGTTTGAATTCCAACAAATGTATTGAATCCAACAGGATTTGTTAAGAATTCTGTACCAATAATTTCATATCCAAGTGCTGATGTGATTCCAAGCGTATTGGTTTGTGTAGAAGTTAAACTCAGTTGAATATATCCACTTTGTCTGTTTATCCCACCACTTCCAGTATTTGGTGTTGGAATATTGAAACTTATGAATTTAGTACCAAGAGTTTCACTGCTGAGTCCAGCATTAACAATTGTTCCAATTCCAGCAGTGATTGCAACTTTTGTGCTGCTAATATCCTTAGCAGATCCATCTTGAATATAAAGTAATACAGGACTATTAAATGTAACACCTCTTTCAACTGTGAAGTTAACAGAATTGTAATCACTATCATAAATGTCTGGTGATGGAATATATTCATCAGATGGTCCAAGAATAATATTATTTGTCGTTGTAATCTTTCCGGACGCAAATGTTCTTAATCCTGTTCCACAATTTCTAATAATGTTACCTGCAGTTGATACAACAGAAGTTACTGACAAATCAACAGGTCCTGGATAATTTTCAAACAGAGAATTATTTACTCGAAGAGTTTCAGATTCTTGAGCACTTAAAGGATGGAATGGATATCTATCGGTTAAACAACCATCAACAAATGAAGAATCTTCAATTGATAATCTTCTTGAATCATAAACATATAGACCGTGTGCTGGTGAGTTGCGAACTTCCAGACCTTTAATTAAACCAGATGAAACGTTTTTGAAATATAGTAGATAGTTATCAAGATCACCTTCATAAAGGATATTGTTTGCTGCGTTACCATCAATCGTTATATCTTTAATAGTAATGTCACTTGGATTTGTAGTTCCTACTCCAACAAAGTTTCCATTAAATTCTAAAGAGTTTCCTGCACCATCGGTCAAATCAGTTGCAAAATGTTGTTTCTTAATGATTGTGTTCTTTCCGTTTCCTTTCAGTGTGAATCCACTTGGAATTGTAATATTATTAGTCAGGTAAGTACCGCTTGGAACATCAAGATAGTTACCACCCGATGCAACTGTTGCGTTAATTGCTTGAGTAAATCCATAGGTGCTGTCGTGTACAACTCTTACTGTTGAAATTCCAGGAGTTGTTTTGTATTGATTTTCAAGAGTAATAGTGCTTGAACCTATTGCTACGATCTTATCAATTGCCCATCCAGCTCCTGACGAACCAATTGCAACGTTGGGGAAATGGAATTGGAAACTATCTGTGTATTCATTTGAAGTTCCTTTTGGAGACCAATCAGTCTGTTCATAAGTTCCATAATCAATCCACGTGATTCCTGAAGTTGAAGTTTGTAATTCCTTTGGACCTAAGATAGCAACCAATTTAGATGAATTAATATTTGCTGCTGCCAATGTTCCTGCTGGAGTTCCTACAGTTTCTTGTCTATAAATTAGAAGTCCATTGTTTGTGTTTGATCTTGCTAAAGTTAGCGAAATATTATTCAAATCATTGAATCCAGATAAAGAAGTCATTCCAATACCAGTTAGATTCACTTGAGAAGATACTCCAACAATACCTTTTCTCATATGGTATTGTGCAACCCAGTAGTAGAATGTGCTGACTGTACTGGATGTTCCTACTTTTGCAGCAGCCGCTGATACTGGTGGCACTGAAGTAGCATCAGTCATACTACTAATACCAAATACCTTAACTCTTTGATTAACTGCAAACCTAACAGTAGAAATTCCACTGATTTGCAATTGATTATTGACAGTGGATCCAATGCCAACATATACAGTTGGGTCATTGCTGACACCAAAACTTCTTAAATTATATGCTGCTAATTCGTGATTATCAACTAATTCATAATTACTAGCATCACTCTTGACTTTTAATACACGATCTGCAGCAAACGTTGTTTCATTTGTTGTTGGAAGATCGGATAGTTTAAAGTTCTTATAAGCAGTAGCACGAATTGACTCTGAAACATCAATTGTTTTTGCTCTAACTGTTTTATTAAATGCGACTGGTCCATCAAACTGTGATAGAACACTTCCAGAAGGACCACCTTCTACAAAGATTCTCTTTCTGATAGTTAACTCATCAAATACACCATTTAATGCTCCTGGAAGTTCTCCGGTGATTGTTGGAACAGGTTCATCGGCATTACCATCAAAAATTTCTCCAGCATTATTCATTCCACTGTAAACAACAACACCAGAAGAACGTTCTTGTGCTTGTGCTAATAAGCTTTCTTCAGTGTTCAAAGTTTTTACTTGAACTTGTGGCAGACCAGTTGAATAGTTGCCAGGACCGTATCCAAGATATTCAAATGTATGTCCAGAAGCACGAAGAATCGATGGTCTGCGGAATTCAACAGCAATAGGACTAATCTTACGAATTAGTGAACCCTGATCATGATTTTCTTGACGAGTTCCAAGAGCACCACGAATTACGGTTGCAGAAGTTACGTTACCACTGCTGATAACTCTCATAATCTCATTATCAATTTGAATGTAAGAACCTAATTTAATTCTCTTTGATGTTGATACTCCAGCATTATTTGTAGTAAAGGTAATCGTAGTTCCCGTTGTAATAGCACCGTTTAATGTAAATGTATCATTACTATAGAATGAAACTTGACGAACACCATAGTTTTCTTGAGTACTATCAGATATTCCCTCGTTTGCGGACAATCCGTGCTTTAAAACATGTCCGTTAGAGATTGATAGTTGACTATTTGTAATTGCAGTAAATGTTGTAACTCCAACTTTTTCTTTAACAATATAATCACCCAAGTTGTTATTACTTGAGTCAACAATCTTAAATGTATTTCCTGGAAGAAGTCCGTGTGGAACATTTGTTATAAATGTTGTAATTCCAGTTGCTCCACTATAATAAGATAGAATGACTCTGGAGGATGGTCCAACTACAAACCCATACTGAGATGAAATAATTTGAGGATCACCAGCAGTGTTTGCAACAGAGATTTGAGTTGATGAAGGTATTGAAATAATACGATAATGAGAACTTTCAGTTGTTCCTATTCCTGCAACTTGAACAACATCGCCAATGTTTGTACTAATGCCGGATGTAGCAATTGTATATCTTGCTGCTCCGTTTCCAGCACCAATTGTTGCTTGATCAAAATACAATGCTTCGGGTTTATATCCAGATCCTGGGGATATAATATCAACAGATGAAACTGTTCCTCCACTTACAATAACTTGAGCAGTTGCACCATTCCAAATTCCAGTTTGAGAATTATTTAAGAGTTTTACATTATAGTAATTTCCATCAGTATACGAACCACCTGCAGTGATAGATCCTGTTACAATACCAGACAATCCATGAAATCTTCCAAATGTAATTGTTGTTGATGTTGTACCAACACCAACTGATGAAATCGTAAGACCAATACCTAATGATTTGAGAGTAAGATCAGCAGTTTCTCTTGTAATACTTTTCTTCAAATCATTTGTTACAACTGATCCAAGTGGAGCCCGTTTTGCAAATGTTTTTGCAGATGGTGGGTTTGAAGTTACATTGTCTCTATCTAACTCTGGATATAAGTTGGCAGCGAGTTGACCAAATTCAAGATTGGTAAATTCAGTGTTTATTGCATTGCTCGCATTTAATACTGATA
>Ga0222713_10006936_pt1 | contig 10704 bp, 6 predicted proteins | sample C33_649DmetaG_FD_165061 | JGI IMG/M metagenome (GOLD analysis project Ga0222713, IMG submission 165061) | Estuarine water microbial communities from San Francisco Bay, California, United States - C33_649D | ecosystem: Environmental > Aquatic > Marine > Unclassified | place: USA: California... | reverse complement strand
TTTATGTATGAAGGATCTGTAAATGAGAAAAAGCGTACAGAAGATATTCGTCAGTTGGCGCACGAGCAGGCTTTGCTTGAGGCTTACGAAAAAGAAATATCAACTGCAGGTCCTGAATTTGATAAACTTTTGCAGGAAAAAATTGATAAACTAATTTTGCTATCAGATGGTCAGTTTGCAGTTCAAAAACTTCAAATGCCAGGAGTAGGAGGAACAACTTCTCTTGGAGCAAATGTTCCTCCAGCAACTCCAAAGGGAGATGGAAAGAATCCTCTAGACTTCCTTGACAGCCTAGCAATGAGAATTAAGAATGTTCGTGATGGAGCATTTGATGCAACCAAACCACTACAATCTATGCTTGCTGCGTTTAGTAATCCAAAAATAAAGAAAGATATGGATAAGGCATTTAAGGCCTTTGATGGACTTCAGCAAAGAATGATTGATATGAAGGTTCCAAAAGAATTTAGAGATATGATTATGGGTATGTCTGCTGAAGACTTTAATGAAATAGCAAAACTTACAGGCAAGAAGGCTATATTTAAATTTAAAAAAGGTAAGCCAAAAACAAAGGCAAACATTGAAGGATTAACAAAAACTGGCAAATATACAATGAAAACCTACAACGAGGCTATTGTAGGAGAGGCTAACGTTGTTAATAGGGAAGCAGTAGAGCAAGTTGCAAATCAGGAGAAGGCTTTTAAGATTTTAATTTCAGAAGGCGCAACTGCAACAGAAGCACTAGAGCATGTTCAGGATGCAGCCCTTGCAGCAGCCATTGCATCTGGTTCCCTTGGCAAAAAGGGAAGTAGAGAAAGAAAGGAATATATTGAAGATCTTAAAAAGGCTACAGATGAAACAGAAAGATTTGCTCTTCGTCAAAAAATGATTCAGGCTAATGAAGAGTTTAAACTTCTTGAGCAGATGCCAAAACTTGGAACAGCAATGAAGATGGCAGGATTCTCTGCAGATCAGATGTCTGAAGTTTTAAATGACCCAGCACTTGCAAAACACTTGATTGAAGACTTAAAGGATGGAAAGGTTGATTCTAAAGAAATAGCAGACTACCTAAACTCTATTGAGGCTAGAAAAATTATTGATATTCAAGTAAACTTTAACTCTGGAAAACTAAAAGAGGCTGCTCAGCCTGGTATGGACATTGTAGACGAGATGTTTGCTGTTCAAGAAAGCCTGCTAAGAACAGGGGCAGATCCAAGAACAACTGCCAAGGTTAATACCTTTAATGCAAACCAGAAGCAGATTCAAGAAGCAGAAATAGCAGCACATAAATTTAGACAAGAGATTGAATTGATTAATCGTAAAATTAGAGATATAGAACAAGATATTGAACTAAACTATACACAGCCTATAGAAGATGCACAAGAAAGAATTAGTGATCATCAAAGAACTTTGGAGATGGATCCAGAATTTGGTGATCGTGCCATGGAGGAAATCAATAAGGTAAATGCTATAATGTCAAATGATTCTGCAATCATGGCAAATCAGGCAGAAAAAATTAACGAAGAATATGACAAGCAGGCAGAGGCTCTTGCTAAGGTTGCAGAAGTTAATGAAGAAATTACAAATCAACAAAAGAGCCAACTCGATATTGCAGGTGCATTAACAAGCGGAGATATCGCAGCAGCAGCAAGAGCAGCACAAGAAGCCCGTGCACAGTCAGCACAAAGGTTTGGTACAGCAACAGCAGATGCCCTACAACAGTCTAGAGAAAATGAGATTAAGGGTCTTCGTGGAGAACAGACTGGTTTGTCTCAAAAAGAAATTGATGAAGCGCAATTCTTAAATTCTCAAGCACTTTATCAAATGGAAACTGATCCAAGACGAGTTGAGATTCTTAAAGCAATTAGAGACGAAGAAGATTTAATTTATAAACTAGAAGAAGAACGTGAAGCAAAACTTCTTGAAATTAGAGACAAACAAAATGAGATTCTTAAAAAACAAAAAGAACAACTTCAGCCCTTGGAAGATAAGATTGCAGATTTATCTGCTGCAAATGATTTAATACAAAAAGAGATAGACTTAATGGTTGCAAATGAAACAGTTTTAGGTAGGACCAAATTAGAATGGGAAAAAATAAAAGCCCAGATTGATGCAGATTCTTTGGCTGCTAAGAATTTTAATAAAGAACTTGGAGCGTTGCTTGCTGTAAGTGCTGACATTGAATCAAGGTGGACAAGCATCCTTGCTAAACTTAAAGAGTACAACTCAACACCAGTTGCTGTTAAAGATGCACAAGCAGCAGTTGAGTCAAATGCTGCAGCAGCATCAGCAAGCGTAGCAGCAGACAATGCAGCAGCAAATGCAGTAACAGGTGCAACAACTGATACAGCCGTAAAACAACCTGGAAAGGCCTGGATTTCTGACGGTAAGGGTGGATGGAAGAAACCACCTAAGCCTGTAGGAGATTATGGCTGGAGTGATACCAATGGCTGGGTCAAGGGATATGCTGGATCAGATACAAAAGGCAGCACAGACTCTGCATCAGAAGTAAACTTAAGAGCAAATGCAAAAATAGCCACAACAAAAGCAGCAGCAGAAAAAGCAGAGAGAGACCTTTTAGCAAAGCAAAAAGATTATGATGCTCTTATGGCAGGCGTAGCAAGACTTCGTGCTGATGGAGACCACGGACTAGCAGGCGCAGCAATGAATAGACTTACCGCAAAGTATCCAGGTGGTCGTCCAACAAAACTTGCAAAAGGTGGCATGGTTGACCCAATTAAATTCTTTGCAGGTGGTTTTGCTATAGGAAAAGACATTGTTCCAGCAATGCTTGCTCCAGGAGAATTTGTAATGAGTAAGTATGCCGTAGATACTCACGGTATCAATACAATGAAGTCATTAAACAATGGGGAGTCAGTAGGTGGCACAGTGTATAATAATACATATACATTAACTGTAAATGCCAAGACTGATGCAAACCCTAATGAGATTGCACAGGCAGTTATGTCGACAATTAAAAATGTTGAAGGCAGAAGAGTTAGAGGAGTGTCATTAAATGGCTGAGGAAGAAGTAGACCGTAGAGTATCCTACATGCTGGGTCGTAAAAAATATAATAGACCTAGTGGTATGCTCTGGTCAGAAAATTCTGGAACTCTTCAAAATGGGCTTTATGTTCCTAATGGCTATGAAGTTGGGTCGGACCCACTAGATGTTGATGATCCAGCATTGCTAGATCAATTCTTATTAATCACTGATGACAACAGACAAACTTTACAATTTAAAAATGAAAGAATTGAAAAGCGTGAAAGAATGATTAATGGTCGCATGAGATCATATCATATTGCAGACAAACTTACTTTGAGCACCAGTTGGACCCTTATCCCTTCTAGGTCTCATGATGATGTTCCAACATTTAACACAGTAAATGGCTTGTCTCCAAACAAGTCATATACAACAGATGGTGGTGCTGGTGGTGCCGATATGCTTGAATGGTATGATGAGCATAAAGGATCTTTCTGGGTATTTCTTGCATATGACAGAAAAGGAATCTTTAAAGGAACAGAAGAACCATATAATCACCTTCAGCAATATAACCAGTTAATCGAAATGTTTATTAGTGACTTTTCTTATTCAGTTGAAAAACGAGGGACTAAGTTTGACTATTGGAATGTCTCAGTAACTTTGGAAGAAGTATAATGTTTGAAGACAAAGACTTGCAAGCCTTTTTAGAGACTGCTGATACTGTTAGAAATAAGTCAGCAGTTATTGCAGAATTAAATATGAACAGAACAAACAATATTAAGCACATTGGAAACTATAGGTATCGTCCAACACAAACATCTTCTATATACTCTTCTTTGCCAACAAGTTTTGATATTAATGATGATGGAAATTTTTATACAGGAGCAACAGACGCTGATGTTTTAATAGATGGCACTTTTGAAAATGATAATACGCCAACTACATTCTTAACTAAAAAAGAAAAAACCCAAACTCTATATTCTTTAGAAAGTTGTTTTGAAAAATTTAGACCAAGGTCTGGAATAAACAAGGCTGTATATTTTGAAAACGGAAAACTACACTACCCAAATATGTTTATGGCAGATAGACCTAGATACTACATGCCAGAAAAAAATGACAAGTTTAAGTACTGGACATCATACAGGACTGAGTCTGGTCAAGAATATGGAATTGCATCCAAAGTAAGTGGTGCTCAAAACTCTATCGAAGATGCTTGTCCTTTCGTAGTATACAAAGAACAAGTGCCAACAAACCGAGTTGTTATTAAGATGCAAACGCACACTGGATCAGAAGACCTTGGCCCATTTTCATCCTCAACAGGTTCTTTTGCTGATCCATTTTATGGAGAAGTAAATCAAAAAGTTCCAAGCAGATGGAAAATTCAATTTTTAAAAGAAGGAAATTGGCAAGACATTATTTCTTTTGACCCATCAAAAAGAAGAAAAGATGGTTCTGCAATTATCAAAAGCGATGGTTATGTGGAAATCTCATATGGATTTATTGTTCCAGAAGAATGGATAAACACATTTGTTTTTGCCGAGGTATACTCAAGTGACACACTACTTCCTGAGCAGTCTGTTGTTGGCTATGCATACCTTATTAAAGAAAATGAAAATGATATAGGAAAATATCATATATGGGATGGCGTAGACTATACAATTATAACTCCAAAATACGGATGGTATGTGCAAGACGAAACTGTTGACAGACTAACTAACTTCCTTACCGATGCAACATCTCCAGACAAATTCATAAACTCTTTAGATAAAAAGGTTAAGTACAGAGAGTTTGAGTATATTTCTGGAATTAGAATTGTTGTAGATTCAATGACATCGAAAGATTCTACATTTGATCTTATTGAAATATCTCCAAGACTTGCAATGAATCTTTCCGATAAGGTGCTAGACTACTCAATTAACAAGAGTGCTTCAGATCTAGGGCTAAGTGGTTTGCCAGTAGGACAGTTGGTTGCGTCAAACGGAAGTGTTAACATCTTTGATCACGACCAAGCATTTAATGAAAATAATCCATCAAGCATTATATCAAAGTATGTAGACAGTCATGTGCAGTTTAAGTTTTATGAAATTATTATAAACGTTGATGGATGGGACTATTGGGTTCCTATGAAAACTCTCTATTCTGATTCTTTTCCAAAAGCAGATTTGGTAAATAAAAAAATTGCTATATCGCTAAGAGATATGTATTGGTACTTAGAATCACTTACTGCGCCAGAAATATTAATGACAGAAGTTTCTGTTAGTTCTGCTGTATCTCTTTTGTTAGATAGCATTGGATTTTCTAATTATACCTTTAGAAGAATCTCTAATGAAAAAGAAATGGTCATGCCATTTTTCTTTGTCTCTCCAAACAAAAGCGTTGCCCAGGTATTACAGGATTTGGCAGTATCAACACAAACAGCAATGTTCTTTGATGAGTACAATAACTTTGTTATGATGAGCAAGGACTACATAATGCCAACCAAAGAGCAGAGACCAACCACCTTTGCACTTAAAGGAACTAACGACCTGTATCAAGATAAAGAAATTAAAAACAACACTTTAGAAGGTGCTAAACTAGCAAACATTATTTCGGTATCAAATGAATCAAATGCCGTATATAACGGAGGATCCATAAACTATACTGTAAGACATATTCAAAGGTCTATAGGAACTTTAAGGCAGGCAAGTCTTTTAGAAGATGAAAGAATGTATGTCTATAAGCCAGCCCTGCTTTGGGAAGTATCTGGCACTGAAAACACAAAGTCAATAAATAATGAAGTCGGAACACAGTCCTCTTATGTCCTTGCTGCAATACCTTTAAACTCTAATCTATCAGATAAAGTTCCAGAAGTAAAAAACGGTATCGTAATAAATAACACATTTAGCCTAGGAGAAGCAGTATACTGGATCACAAGATACAATGGATACTTCTACTCTGGTGGAGAGGTTATAAAGTACGATGCAGTTCAGTATAACGTTACTGGGTTTGGAAATGTTTGGATAGCATCAGTTGAAGAATATCAGAACTACTTCTCTAAGTTGCCATTTAATGGAAAGATCTATCCCACTGGCCTTGTAAGAATTTATTCTGTGCCAAACTATGAACAGATGCCTGGTATCATAAAGTTAAAAAATGGTCCAGTAGCAAAGCATGGTCGTGGCCAGTTTGGAACAACAGTTGTAGAGCATTCTGCTGGTATATCTAATTACTGGAAATCTGATGACAACGTAAAAGGATGCTATATGGCTTCAGAATATTTGTTTGAGACAAAAACTGATTTGCCACAAACAACAGTTGCTGCTGCAGGAAAAACAATAACCAACGGAGCGTCATCAGATGCCTTGGCTAGAACTGCAACACGAACAGGACTTCTTAAAAACTTTTTATCAACTTCTCTAACAGGAGAAATAACTACAGAAACTCAGCAAATTCCTGGATCTGTTCAAGCATCAGCACTTTCTTTAACTGGTCCTAATTTTACAACAAAAGATAAACCAAGAGATTTTATCTCCTATGTTCATAAACCTTTAACAGATAAACAATACAAACATTTTGGAACTAGAATAAGACTAGTTGGTAAAATTGAGAACAACAGTGATCGTGGACAAACTGCTAACGGAGCATCATCATACTATGTTGTAAACGGATCTACCCCAGATAAAAATGTTACAATCTCTGGAGGTTCAGGAGGAATAGCAGTAATGCTAAATCCAACAACTAACGTTGGATACTATTTTGAAATTGCAGCACTTGGTCTAAACAAATTATCAGAAAAAGAAAAACAAAATGTTCACAATGTTTTATTCTATAAGGTCAAGTCTGATAATGGAAAAGCAATTCCACTAACCCTATACAAGGGCTTGGCTAAAATTATTGTAGACGATGGTAGGTTTACTGGTCAGTCAAGAATGTTTGCTGAGGAAAATCCGACGGTATATGATTTAGCCGTAGAATACGAAGACATAGGAAATACAAGAAGATTCTATCTATACATAAATGGAACTATGGTAAAAACAGTAGATGACATAGACCCATTGCCAGCGTATTCAAATATTGCTTTGTTTACTAGGGGCTCTTCAAGAGCAATGTTTGAAAATGTTTATGCTCTAAGCAATAACTATTCTCAGAACACATCATTCTCTTTGGGAACTCCAGTCAACTCTATTTTTGCAGACTCTGATATTGACGCAAGCAATTCGTTTAGAAAGTATGCTATGAGTGGTTTGATACAAAATACTTATCTTACTGGAATTGGATCTTCAGAACCACCAAAGTATAATATTTATTTTGAAGAGTTTGGAAGCATTATGAGAGAAGTTGCAGAATTTAATTTTAAATATGATAAGGCTTTCCCAGCACTTACTGCAAAAATTTCTCCAACTTTTAATAAAATAAAAGGATTTGTTATTTCTGGATTTAGAGCAGGTTCATACGGCGCAGAGTTCTTAGTGTTTAATGCAACAGATACTGCTCTTAACTTAGATGAGACTAGTGGAAACTATTTGAGAATTCAGGGAATTACATTTACTCAACAGTCAAACAACACTTTGACAGTTGATCAATATTTTGACAAAAACAGTATTATGTCAGATCCAAAATTTGTAGCAGACACATTAATCTCAAATCCCTTTAAATTTAAACTAGACTATGAAGATATTAAGTTTAGTCGTATGCAGCACGGCAAAAAAGATTTTTCTTTAGATGCTGCTTATATTCAGTCACAGGATGAAGCATCAGAACTTATGAAATGGATTGTTACAAAAATATCAAAACCAAGAAAGGCCTTGGGTGTTAAAATATTTTCTATCCCAACAATTCAACTTGGAGACATAGTAAGTGTGGACTATAAAGAAAACGGAATAGATATTGCTGCAGACTCTTCTAATAGGTTTGTTGTATACAATATTGATTTTTCAAGAAATTCGAGTGGTCCAGAAATGCAGTTATTTTTAAGCGAGGTGGTATAGTGGCAGATACAAGTATGCCAGCAACAGCAGGTATTCCAGATCCAATAAAGACTAGCACTTCCGATTCTGTAAAAATTGCAACTCCAGATCTATTGATATTTGGTGAACAGGCTGTTGCTATTGAAATAATGACAGACCTTATATTTGAGGATATAGGTGGTTTTGAACTTGCAACAATATCTAGACATGATTTGGTAAATGGTCAAACAGTAATTTATACACCAATAAAAAACCTAACAGATCTTTACTTGCAATATAATCCAAACAATATTTTAAGGCTACAATCTGCTGACTCATTTTTTAAATCATTAGCCATATCAATTCCTAACTATCTTCCAAGATATGGAAACGGATATGATTTAGTCGGGGGAGTAAAAGTTTATAATGGAAAGTCCATATATATAGACCCAATAAGCGGAGATCTTGTAATTAATCTAATAAACATAAAGGAAGGCGAGCAGGTAGAGGTTGAAATATTGTCTGCTGGAAATGCTTATAATGATACTAATGATACAATATACTAGAGGAGCAACTAATGATAACTGAAACAGGAAAAAACCTTTTGGCCAAGTACCTTGTTGGCCAGACCACGTCTTATGCTTCTCATATCGCTATAGGATGCGGACCAAAGCCAGTAGAAAATGACTACAATTTTAGTAGTTCAGAACTAGATGAAATAAAAAATAAAAAAACTTTAGATTTTGAAATGCTACGTATGCCAATTATATCTAGAGGATTTGTTGATGAAGATGGCTTGTCTAAAATAGTCTTTACAGCAGAACTACCAACAGAAGAAAGATATGAGATTACAGAGGTTGGAATATTTTCTGCAGCATCAAATCCAGTAGCAGGGGCCTTTGATAGCAAGAACGTGTACTCTTTTACCGATACCGATGACTGGAAATATAGTCAAGCAGGAGGATCTCCTTCTGTTATTTCTATTAAAGAAGAACCACTGGATGGGGAAGAAAAAGATGGAACTATAAGAATAACAGAAAAAGTTTTTGCAACAAATGCAGATAACAGAATTTTTACATCACCAGACAGGGTAGGCAGAAATGAAAGATGCAGGTTTTTAAATAATATAGTTGTTATGCGTGGAGACACATCAACAATTACAGTCAATGGTCAAGGAGAAATGCAGGCATCTTTGACGTCTGACTATATAAGATTAGACAGTCCATCTGTTAATTTTTCAAAGAATAGCCCACTTGATGAGTTAAGACTGGCATTTTCTATTGCAAACAAAATCGAAGATGCTCCAACCGTTCCAGACAATGTAAAGATTTTAATTGAGTTTTCTCATGTTGGACCATTAGGAACTAACGAGTATGCAAAGTTTCAGGTAGACATTGACGATCAGGCATTTGTTGCTGGCGTGTCTACAGACGAAAGAAATCTTGCAAACAATAGATATGTTGTTTCAGGAAAACAATTTCAAAACATAAAGAAGACAACATCTTTTTCATGGGAGCAAGTTTCTTTATCAAAAATTTATGCACAGATAACTAAGTCTGGTATTGCTTCAGACTCTTTTTATCTATGTTTAGATGGACTAAGACTGGAAAATGTTACATCTACAAATTCTTTGTATGGATTAACTGGGTACTCTGTAATAAAAAATAGAGACGAAAGGCCAATCATAAAGTCAGCGAATACCACAAACTATATTGAGTTTAGATTTGCGTTGGATGTTTAATTATGTCAATCACGCCAGATCCTGGAATTAAAAATGTTGTTATTAAAAAAGACTTATTGGGAAAGCCATCATCAAGTAATGATAGGTCTGTAAGGTTTAGAATAGTTGCAGAAGACAAAAACAGAAAATCGGCTTATTCTCCAGTATTTCTTGTTCAGTCTCAAAGTTTTAGTCTTGGTATTGGATCTGTAAAAAAAGACATTGAGTCAAACACAATCTTGGTAAATTGGTCATCTGGGAATGTTTCTCCACAAATACTATATGATATTTTTATTGGGTTCGATTCTATTCAACCAACTTTCAAAACAACAACTGGATCGACAAGTTATTTGTTTTCAAATACTGGAACAACCTCAGTTCGTGTAATCGTACAGGTATCTTCAATAAATCCAAAACTAAATACAGACTTAAAGATTTACGACTCTGGAACGGTTGATCTGGTATAATTATATTATGGCCATTTTACCCGTACCCGAAAGAGGACAACCACTAGACGTAACATACATATATCAGATTGTTAAGGCTGTTAATGATTTATCAACTCAGGCTTCAACATCTATAAACAAATATGTTACAGTGGATACTCCAAATGCAGGAAAGCAGAGCGTCAAAACTTCAGAAGCAAGAATTATTGGTGGGTATGTTCAAGTTACAAATGGTGTAACCCAGACTGCGGGATCAAGTCTTCCATTTTCTTATTCTTTTCCAACGGAATTTAAGTTTGCTCCAGTTGCAACAGCAACTGCTATTAGCACTGGAACTTCATCTTCCAGCCAAAGCGATGTCAGCATTGTATTAACTAGCATAACTACATCAAGTATAGAGGGATTGGTTAAGTTTAATGTTAGCGGAGTTACAAGTATTGGTGTCAACCTTATTGCAATAGGTATACCTAACTAATGATTTTTTGTAAAAGATGCAAAGGTAGAATGTTCCTTGATCGACAGTATTCAGAAATTAATAATCTAGAAATGTATTGCATGTCTTGTGGAGCAAGAGCATTTTTCCATCCACCTAGTAATTCTCAGGAGGGCAAGTGGCTATTAAAAAGGGAACAA
>Ga0222713_10006934_pt1 | contig 10706 bp, 7 predicted proteins | sample C33_649DmetaG_FD_165061 | JGI IMG/M metagenome (GOLD analysis project Ga0222713, IMG submission 165061) | Estuarine water microbial communities from San Francisco Bay, California, United States - C33_649D | ecosystem: Environmental > Aquatic > Marine > Unclassified | place: USA: California... | reverse complement strand
CGGCCAGTGGCTGGTGGTCAAGGTCGACACCGAGGGGGTGCCGGACCTGGCGGCGCGACTCCGGATTCAGTCCATCCCCACCATGGCGGTCTTTCGCGATGGGGCGTTGGCGGCCAGAACATCCGGCGCCATGCCTGCGGACCAGATCGAGGCATTTGTGCAGCAGTCCCTCTCCGCGTAGGCTTCCGGCATGCGTCGTGTTTCAGTGTGTCGCGCCCTTGCCGTTCTGGTCTTCAGCGTCGGGATCGCTCTTTCAACGTCCGCGCACGCCGGTGCGCGCCCACAGCAGACGCCCGCCGCCCAGGCGCCGGGGCGCGGCGACATCCTGCGCGGTGAGTACGGCCGCTACCGGGCCAACAACGATCTGCTGACGTATGACCTCCGGCTGCGTGTGGACCCGGAACGCACGCACCTGCAGGGGCGCAATATTGTGACGTTCCGGATGCTCGCCGACGACCGGCGCATTCAACTCGATCTGTATGCGAACCTGACGGTGGACGGCATCCTGTTCAGGAATGCGCCACTGAAATACGAGCGTGAGCTGAACGCGGTATTCATCGATTTCCCGGAGACATTGCGTAAAGGGCGCACCTACAGCATCGAGTTCCGCTATTCCGGTGTGCCGCTGACCACCGGCCGGTTCGGCGGCATCGCGTTCCGGAAGGACCCGCAGGAACGGCATTGGATCAACACGGCGAACGAAGGCGAAGGGTCGAGCATCTGGTGGCCGAGCAAGGACCAGTGGCGCGACGAGCCGGAGTCGATGACACTCGGCGTGGAAGTCCCGAACGGACTGACCGACGTCTCAAATGGCCGATTCGTGTCGAAGACGGATCTGGGCGATGGGTACTCGCGCTGGGACTGGCAGGTCCATTACCCGATCAATTCCTACAACGTCTCGCTCAACATCGGCACCTACGAACACTTCTCCGAGATGCACGGCTCGCTGACGCTCGACTACTGGGTGCTCCCGGAGAACATCGGGAAGGCGCGGACGCAGTTCGCGCAGGTCAAGCCGATGCTCGAGGCGTTCGAGCATTATTTCGGACCGTATCCGTTTCCGAAGGACGGCTTCAAGTTGATTGAAGTGCCCTACACGGGCATGGAGCACCAGAGCGCCGTGACCTACGGCAACGGCTACCGCAACGGCTACGGCGGCCGCGACTGGACGGGCGTCGGCGTCAGCCCGAAGTTCGACTTCATCATCATCCACGAGAGCGCGCACGAGTGGTTCGGTAATGCCGTCTCTGCGGCCGACGTCTCCGACATGTGGATCCAGGAAGGGTGGACGACCTATCTCGAGTGCCTCTACGTCGAATATGTCTTCGGGTATGACGATGCGCTGAAGTACACAAATGGGTACAAGTCCAAGGTCCGCAATCAGCAGCCGGTGATTACCCAGCGCGGCGTGCACGCGACCCCGTCGCAGGACATGTATTTCAAGGGCGCACTCTTTCTTCATACCCTCCGGAGCGTGGTGAACGACGATGCGAAGTGGCGCGCGATCATCCGCGGCTACTACGACACGGCCAAGTACCGCAACGTCATGACCGAGGAGATGGAGGAATACTTCTCCAGGGCCGCGGGTGTGAATCTGATCCCGGTGTTTAATCAGTACCTGCGGCGATCCGCCCTGCCGGTGTTTGAATATCGCGCCGGAGCGACGCCCGGCACGGTGGACTACCGCTGGGTGGCCGAGGAGCCTGGATTCGCGATGCCGATCAAGGCCGGTCTGCCTGAGGCCTGGCTGGTGCTGACCCCCACGACGAGCTGGCAGACGATCCGCTGGGCCGGCCCGATCGACACGTTCAAGGTCGCGACGGATTTGTTCTACGTCACCGTGAAGCAGGGCTCTGCGTCAGCGCCTTGAGTGCGTCGAGCGCGTCGGCGATGTCGGCCTCGGTGTGCGCGGCGTTGATCTGAAACCGGATCGTCTCATCCCCCTTGGGTACCACGGGAAACGTGAGTCCGACTGCGAGGATGCCTCGTTCGAAGAGGCCCTGCACCATCGCCCGCACTGTGTCGGTGCTGCGTACGAGGAGTGGGACGACCGGATGGGGCCCCGGAATCGACTCGAGACCAAGCGCGGCCAGTCCCGCGCGGAACTGCAGCGTCCGTGCCGCGAGGTGCGCCAGGCGCGCGCGGCCCTCGTCGCTGTCCGCGATGTTGATGGCCGCCACGGCTGCCGCGGCATCGGCGGCACCGAGCGGGTTGGTGTAGATGTACGTGTCGGCCTTCTGGCGGACCGCCTCGATCAGCGTGGGACTGCCTGCGACAAAGCCCCCGTTGACGCCGAACGCCTTGCCGAACGTGCCGATGAAGATGTCCACGCGTGCGCCCGCGTGTTCCTCGGTGCCGCGCCCGGTCGCGCCGTAGGCGCCGATGCCATGCGAGTCATCCATCATGGTGATGACGCCGTCGCGGAAGCGGTGGTCATGCGCCGCCGTGACGCGCAGCAGATCCTGCAGCGGCGCGGCGTCGCCGCGCATGCTGAAGATCCCGTCGAAGATCACGATCACGCGTCCCACACCCTCAGGCACAGCCTCGAGGCAACGCGCCAGATCGGCCGGGTCGTTGTGCGCGAACACCGCGCGCCGGTCGGACGGGATGTTGGCGATGCGCATCGCGCGGATGATGCAGTTGTGGTTGAGTGCGTCGCCGACCCAGTAGGTGTCCGGACCAGACAGCGTGATCGCGGTGCCCAGTACCGTCGTGTAGGCCGAGTTGAAGGCCTTGGCGGCGGGCCGCCCCGTGAACGCCGCAATCCGCGCTTCCAGCGCCGTATGGGGACTGGCGGTGCCGTCGATGAACCGGACGGCGCCGGGCCCCGCGCCAAAGATGCGCGCGGCGTCATCCGCAGCATGGAGCAGCGCCGGATGATGCGAGAGCGACAGATAACTGTTGGAGTTCATCCGGAGGAACGCCCCGGGGTGCCCCTCAAGCGTGTACCGCGGCCCGTGCTTGCCGCTCGCCGGGCTATAGCCATTGATGACGCGTTCAGGGGCTTTGACGCGCCCCTGCTGCGCAAGGTCGGCGATGTCGGCGGCGAGGGACGTGTCGAGTCGGTCAAGAGCCATGGCGCTTCTTAGATTACCTGAGTCGTGGGCAGGCGGTGCCGAGGCCGGACACGTCGTGAAGCGCAGCTTGGGAAAGGGTGAGAAGATCGTGAAGTCAGGCCACCCTCACGACTCTGGTGCCACACGAGCCGCAGAATGGCTGTCAGGAGGTTGAGATGCGAAACACTCTGGCGGGCGTAGGGTTCCTGTTCGTGATGGCGGCCACAGGACCGGCGGCGATGGCCTCGACCCAGGACGTGCAGGCCCAGGTGGCTCAAGTCCGGAAGCTCTACGAAGTGAGGACGACCGACGGCAGCCGGTACTATGGATACCTGGAGTCCGAGACTCCGGAGCGCGTGGTCATCCGTACGCCTGGCGGGGCCACGATCGATCTGGCGCGGTCCGACATCCTCTCCATGGCCGAAACCGAGGGCACCGTGGTCGGGCAGGAGTTCCGCCCGGCCGACTCAAACCCCACGCGATTGTTCTTCGGTCCCACGGCGAGAAACCTCAAGAAGGGCGAGGGCTACGTGGGGACCTTCTTCTACTTCATGCCGACGGTGCAGGTCGGCATCACCGATCGGCTGTCGATTGGCGGGGGCACGCCGCTTGTCTTCGGCGGGGGGGATCTTCCGATCTGGGTCACACCCAAGTGGCAGGTCTACGACAGCCCCAGGGCGGCTGTGGCCGTCGGTGCCCTGCACTTCCTGAACATCGACGACCTTAGCATGGGCATCGCCTACGCGGCGGGCACGTTGGGTAGTCGCGACGACGCGGTGACCGTCGGCGTGGGCTGGGCATACGCGAGCAATGACGACAACGACGAGGGCGCGGCCGTCGCCATGATCGGCGGCGAGCGCCGGGCGAGCCGGCGCCTCAAGTGGATCACGGAAAACTATCTCTGGAAGGGCGGCGGATTCGTGTCCGGCGGTGTGCGGTTCCTGGGGGAATCCCTGACAGCGGACCTGGGACTGGTCGCGCCGCTCAGCAGCGATGGGTTCTTCGCGTTTCCGGTCATGAACTTCGTCTGGAGGTTCTGATGGGGTCCTGAGGTCCTCGCATCGTCGCCGGGCGACGCGCCGAAACCCGGTGCCTGCCGGATAAGACGAGACGGGGAAGCCGGCCGCCCTAGACGGTGAACCCCTTCACCGGGTGCGGTTGGTAGGGCGCCTCAAGGGCGGCGCATTCCTCCGCGGTGAGAGTGACCGACAACGCGGCGATGGCGCTGTCGAGATGCGAGAGCGTCGTCGCGCCCACGATCGGGGCGACCACGCCCGGACGCGACAGCAGCCACGCCAGCGCGATCTGGGCCATCGGCAGGCCGCGGCCGGCCGCGACCCGTTCGACGGCGGCAACCACGTCCCAGTCCGACGGTTGGTCGTAGAGACGCGGAGAGTAGTCGTCGCTGGCGGCGCGCGCCGTGCCGCCGCTGCGCACGTCGGCATCGGATGGCCTGGGCCTTGTGAGCACTCCACGCGCGAGCGGACTCCAGGGAATCAGGCCGACGCCCTGATCGAGACACAGCGGAATCATCTCGCGCTCTTCCTCGCGGTAGAGCAGGTTGTAGTGGTTCTGCATCGAGATGAACCGCGCCCAGCCCCGGCGTTCGGAGATCGACAGCGCCCGCGCCATCCGCCAGGCCGACCCTGAACTGGCGCCGATGTACCGGACCTTGCCGGCGCGCACGAGATCGTGCAGCGCCTCCAGCGTCTCGTCCACCGGGACGTCCCGGTCGAAACGGTGAATCTGGTAGAGGTCGATCGCCTCAACGCCGAGCCGTCTCAGACTGGCATCACAGCCCTGGAGGATGTGTTTGCGGGACAGCCCCCCCATGTTCGGCGTGTCCGGCCCGGCACCCATCGGGAAGTTGACCTTCGTCGCGATCACCAATTCGTCGCGCCGGCCGAGTTCCCGCAACAGACGTCCGGTGACTTCTTCGCTCACCCCCAGCGAGTACATGTCGGCGGTGTCGAAGAAGTTGATGCCGGCGTCCAGCGCCCGCACAAAAAACGGCCGCGCGGCGGTTTCGTCGAGCACCCAGGGCCGCCACGCAGGCGACCCGTAACTCATGCACCCGATGCCCAGCCGCGATACCCGCAGCCCACTCTGGCCCAGTTGACGGTAGTCCATGCGTCACAGGATCGCACGGTTCCTGGGCATGTTCCCGAGGAACGTCAGACGACGTAGCGTTCGCCGCCGGGCCGGCGATCGGCGAAGCGCTCGAGTGCGAATGGGGCGAGGTCCATCCCCGGATCACGACCGGTGATGACATCCGCGAGAATCCGGCCCGCGGCCGGCGAATGCTGGAAGCCGTGACCGCTGAACCCGGTGATCAGGTGGAATCCCGGCAGGTCGCGCGCCGCGCCGATGATGGGATTGGCATCCGGTGTCACTTCGTACAGTCCGGCCCACGCGCGCGCAATCGGCGCATCGGTCAGTGCCGGCAGCCGCCGGGCTGCCACCGGCGTGATCTGCTCCAGGAACTCCCACTGCACCGAGAGATCGAAGGTCGGGGCCTCCTGCGGGTCGCCCATTCCGAAGAGCAGTCCCGCGCCTTCACGGTGAAAGTAGAAGGTCGATTCGAAGTCGATCACCATGATGCGTGACGCCGGGACGTCCCAGCGGCGGGCCGGCGACGGAGGCTGCGCGATGAAGATGTGGCGGCGGTACGGATCCACCGGGACCTCGAGGCCCGCCATGCGTCCAATCGCCCGCGCATGCGGACCCGCGGCATTCACGACGACCGGGGCCGCGATGGTTCCGGCACTGGTCTCGACACCGGTAATCCGGCCGCTCTCAACCAGCACACCGGTCACTTCGGTGTCGCGCACGATCGTCACGCCGGCGGCCTGCGCGCTTCTGGCGAACCCCATCGTCACGCCGTTGGGATCGGCGATGCCATCCCGCTGGCAGAACGTGGCGCCGATGACGGTGTCGGTGACCAGGCCGGGCGCGAGCGCCGCCGCGCCGGCCGCGTCGAGCCAGTCCACCGCGACGCCGAGGCGCCGCTGCAACGCGACATTCGCGGTGAACATCTCGACGCTGGCGGGAGTTGAGAGCAGAAAGAGATAGCCGTCCTGATGGAAGTCGATGTCCGCGCCGACCTCCTCCTTGAAACGTTCGAACAGTCCGATCGACTCGATGGACAGCCGGATGTTGGCGTCGTTCGAAAACTGGTGTCTCACGCCGCCGGCGTTGCGGCCGGTCGATCCGGCGCCAAGCATCTGCTCACGCTCGACCAGCACGACGTCGGTGAGGCCACGCCGGGCGAGGTGATAGGCCACGCTGGCGCCCATGCACCCCCCGCCGACGATCACCACCTCAGCCGTGCGCTTCATGCGCTACCGCGAAGTCCGGCCGATGAATCCGACTGGCTCCCCCTTGTTCATGGCCGGTGTGCCGACCACATACAAAATCTCGCCGGCGAACGGGGCCGTGATCTCTTCTAGCAGGGTGCCGTGGAAATCGGTGACGCGGCCGATCACCGCCCCTTCCGCCACTGTGTGTCCCTTTTCCACCGCCGCCTGAAAGATGCCGGTGAAGTTGCTGCGCAGCACTTCGCTCCGCTCCAGCATCACGGGGGCGACAACCGGATCGGGCCCGTCTGACGACATGCTGAGGTGTTTCATCACGCCCTGCACGCCGCGCTCAATGCGAAGAATGTCATCAGTGTCGGTCCGTCCCATGCCGCCGGATTCAATCGTCAGCGCGGGCTTGCCGCGCGTGATGGCGGTGTTTGAGAGATACAGCGACGCCTTCGGATCCACCGGCCGGTTGGGGTCGACGACGATGTGGTCCATGCCGAAGGCGAGGGCCATCCGGCGCCCGGCTTCCGCGACCTGCGCGCTGCCGCTGGTGATCCAGTACAGGTATGGCCGCAGCGACTCGTTGCCGTCGCCGCAGTGGATGTCGATGACGTGCGTTGCGCGATCGATGATCTGCCGGGTGATGACGTCCGCGATGCGCTCGGAGATCGTGCCGTCCGCGTTGCCGGGAAAGACACGGTTCAGGTTCTTGTGGTCGACAGGGGAATAGTAGATGGTGCGCGCGAGGTAGGACGGCATGTTCGCGACGTGTACCAGGATCACGGTGCCCGCAAGGGGCTTCGGGTCGATGCCCGTGCGCAGTCGCTGCAGCGCGAGAATCGGCGAATATTCCACGCCATGCACGCCGGCGATCAGCGCGAGTACCGGGCCAGGCTTTGTGCCGTGCACGATCGAGATCGGCAGCGAGGTGCCCTCGTCACCGGGGCGCGCCGGAATATCAATGGTGCCGGACGCCACCGTGCCGGGCGCGGCTGAAATGCCGGCGATCGTGAAGGGTTGCTGAGCTGTGGCCGCAGCCGGAAACAGCATCAGCGCAAGGGCGAGACAGGTAGCACGCACGGGGATACCTCCGCGCGCATTGTACGCCGACGAGTCTGCCCTATGGCGTGCCCGCCACCACTCAGTGATCGTCCGAGAGCGGTGTTGTCGCCGCGCGCTCGCGGGCAGGGGATCGACAGGAGCCGCGATGGGCTGGCGGCCGGCTCCCTCGGCGGGAGCCGGCCCCCGTCTCAGCGGTTGGCTGCCGCCGCCGGACTCGCCCCGAACCAGTAGGTCACGTTGAACCGGATGATGCGCGGTCCAAGCGCACCCGTCGGCGAGTTAAACGTTGGAATCGTCGTGACGGGACGACTCGGGTCGTTCGCGTATCGCACGTTGGTGAGGCCCGTGCCGGTGCGGACCGAGAACACCGTGTTGATGTTCGACAGGTTGTAGACATCAAGCCCGAGCTCGAACTTCTGCCCGCTCACGTTGAAGATCCGTCCGGCGCGCAGGTCGACCTGCGCACGTTTCGGCAACTCCACCGTGCCCCGGGGTTCCGCATTCACGGTGGTGGCGCCCTGGCGCAGACATCCCGTGGTCACGGTCGTGGTGCATCCGGGGATCTGCACGGACCTGGTAATCGGCAGCCCCGAACTGAGCACGAAGTTGGCACCGAACGTGATGCGGTAGGGCAGCATCGCCGAGCCGCTCAGCTTGAAATTGTGCCGCCGGCCGCCGCTGAGCCCGTCGGCGTTGACCCGCGCCGTGTTCGGATTGGCGAGACTCACAAATTCCTGCTCTTCGCGGGAATACGTGTAGCCCCCCAGGATGGTGGTGCCGCGCCCGTAGCGTTTGGTGGCGACGACCTCGAGTCCGTTATAGGTCACACCCAGACGGTCGTCATTGATGGGGTTATCGGGCACCAGTGTGAACCCGGTGTTGAGGTTGTACACCGTCAGCGTCTTGTCGTCTGCATTGCCGAACACCCCATCGCGGCCGGCTTCCGTCACGGTGATCGGCGAGAACATCGTGTCCCACTGGCTGATGTCCCCGTCAACCGTGCCGTACGTGTCGTACTCCTTGCGGTGTATGAATGTCACACCCAGCCGGAAGGACGGAAGCAGTTCGTGGTCGACACCAGTCGTGATTTCTTTGCGGTAGGTGCGCCTGCGGGCCGAGTCAAACCTGTTGGGATTCGGGATGACCGTCGTCGGCGCGGCCGTGCCGAACTCCCCCCCGACGTACCGCGCGCCGTTCCAGACCGCACCGGCGTCCTGGAAGATCAGGTCGCGGTTGATGTCGTTCCAGGTATAGGTCTGACTCACAGTGCCGTTCGGATTGGGCCCGGGCGTCCCCGTGCCGATCTGATCGAAGTATTTGCCTGTGGAGAACTTCAGCGCGGTCTTGCCATTCCCAAAGAGGTCATAGGTCACACTGACACGAGGGGCCCAGTTCTTCCACAAGGGCGCATTCCGCACCTCGGCAAAAGACGAGGGCACGGTGTAGGTCGTCAGAACGCCACCGGTGTTGAGCGTGACGTTGAGACCGCTGATGCTGCTGCCGGCCGGGAAGTACTTGCTCGGCAGCTTCTCCTGCGGCGGCAGGTAGCCTTCGACCCGTTCCCAGCGGATGCCGGCGATCACGGCGAGACGTCCGCGCTGAAACGAGTCCTGCGCGTAGATGGCGGTGTTCATCACGGCGCGTTTGAGCGACAGCGGTGAATTGAAGATCGTGACATTGCCGGCGCCGGCCGGTTGCGTCGGACTGCCCGCCACGCTGCGGAAGGTGAGATTCACGTCGCCGACACGCATGATGTCCTGGGTCTCAGGTGTGTAGCCGTTGTCGAATCCGAACTTGAACTCGTGGCGCCCGCCGAGGGCATCCGGCAGGTAGTAGTTCCAATTCGACGTAATCTGCAGGCGTCGCCGGAACATGATCTGGGTCTGTGCGGCGTTCCTGAGGCGCACGCTGGCGGCATTGTCAAACAACGACTGGAGGTCCGTCTTCTGCAGCAACGGAAAGTGCGTGTTGCTGTAGGCAATCTTGGTATCCCCGACCAGGGCATTGCTGACCACCGAGGTCCACGACAGCTGCGAAATCAGGAAGGTGTCGTCTTCCTTCGTGTTCGAGTCGAGCGTCACAGCGGCCCCGGCGCCGCGGTTGGGCTTGTCGTACCACTGGTAGTTGCCGTACGCCTCAAACCGGTTGGACGACCCGAGCGAATAATTCAACTTGCCGGTGACGCTCTGGATCGCCGTGGAGTCGCGGATGTTGCCATCCAGCGTCTGCGGCACCTGCGCCGGCGACACGGCCGGGAACCCGGGCACATTCACGTGGGTCTGCTGGTTGTTGGTCGACGCGAAGTAGAACAACTTGTTCCGCAGCAACGGACCCCCCGCCTGCAGGTTGGCGTTGGTGATGTAATCGACCGCGTTGGCCTTCGGCCGGAACCCCGCCAGCTTGAGGGTTTCATCCACGTTGTCCCACTGCGTCGCCTTGCCCTGATACGTAAAGAGGGCCTGCCCGCCAAACCGGTTCGTGCCCGATCGCGTGACCATGTTGATCAAGGTGCCGGACGTGCCCATCGAGATGTCCTGCGCCCCGGTCGTGACCTGGACGTTCTCGAACGTGCTCGGCTCGTAGTAGTTCATCGAGTACCCGATGGCGGCCGGGTCTCCGACGTTCACGCCGTTCACCAACTGGACGTTCTGGGCGTTGGGGGTACCGCGCGAGGTGAACGCACGCTGGAGGCCGGCCTGGTTGCCGCCGACATCGGGGGTGTCAAACACGAGTCCGGGAATCTTGTATTCGAGAATGCTCCAGATGTCCTTGCCGCCTGGCGTCGTATCGAGCAGCATCGAATCGAGGTTGGTCGCCACCGTCGCACTCTTGGTATCGACGACCGGTGCCTCACCCCGCACGGTGATTTCTTCCGTCATGGACCCGACCTTGAGGGCCACCTCAATCGTGGCGGTCTGGTTCTGCACGACGACGACGCCTTCACGCCGTTGCGCGCTGAATCCTGACAACGCCGCACGAACGACGTACGTGCCGAGCGGCAGCGAGGTGAATCGCTGCACCCCTGACGCATCCGTCACGCCTTCAATCACTCGAGGGAGCACGGGACTGCTCAGCGTCACTGTCACGCCGGGCAACACCGCCCCTTGTTCATCGACGATTTTCACAAAGATACTGCCGGTCTGTACCTGCGCCCACGCCGGCATCGCCGCCGCCAGCATCACGACAAGCCAGACGCCTAGTCGAACACTCAGTCGCCCCATTGGTTTCTGCTCCTCCTCGACGGCCTCGCGGCTGCCGCGCGGGAGCATACGACGAGTCTGCC
>Ga0222713_10006931_pt1 | contig 10708 bp, 12 predicted proteins | sample C33_649DmetaG_FD_165061 | JGI IMG/M metagenome (GOLD analysis project Ga0222713, IMG submission 165061) | Estuarine water microbial communities from San Francisco Bay, California, United States - C33_649D | ecosystem: Environmental > Aquatic > Marine > Unclassified | place: USA: California... | reverse complement strand
TAAATTACAGTTCCATCATCGGGGTCTTTGTAAAAGAACGAAGGACGATTGCCTATGTTGCGGTCCCATCCAAGGTTGACATAATTAGGATCTGTCGCTGGAAGATCACCAGTTTCTCTGTTCGGTAATTTCAAAAAATCAGGTTCAGGGATGCGAGCAGGGTCTAATACTCCCGATGTAATCTTGGACGCATCCAAATCAGGAATGTATGAGGGTTGAATATTTTGATAGGTCGTCGCAGATACAGTTCCGCATGTTAGAAGCCCGGGAATATCAGTTGAGGCATTCTGGATAAGAACCCTTGTGTTACCAGCAGTAACAAGGGAGATCTGGTTACTTCCATAGACATTCTTATCACCAAAGACGATGGCTGACGGACCCGCACCAAGTTGACTCTCATTCACCAAGGCTCGGGTGTAAATGAAACCGTTAAAGGAGGCTTCGGGTGATGCGTCCGCCAAAAAGGGTGAAACGGCGACATTAGCATTAGCCCCACGGATCAGGCTGGTGGTTAGAGTCCCCGTGAAATCCCCATCGGTGGCGGTCAAAGTTCCAAAGGTCAAGTCCCCTGTGGATAAAGTTCCACCTACATGTAAGTTGTTGGTAAAAGTTGAAGTAAGTGTAGCATAAGATAGATCCGTTGTCTTTTGGTTGAGATTCACGCCTTCAATAAGAGTTGCGTTGTCCTCGCGAATAATTCCTCCTACCTTATCTCGTAACGAAGCCAAACTTGTTGATTCGAGTTGTGTGTCGCCGAACGACAGGGCATTCACGAATACAGAACCCGTAAATGAAGTTACTCCTTCTGCGAAGGACTGGTTGGTGGTCTTCTGGTTAAGATCGGTAAGCGAACTGTTGATAGTGCCAACGCTGGACGAGAGAGTTGTGATGTTATTCTCGTTGATGGTGACCCTACCAGCAGGTCCAGGGAAATCTTCCCGATCTAGGTCTCCAAGGCGATTTCCTAATGCGTTGATTTCAACATCTTGACTGGTATCCTTGGCGACGAGTGAAGCGAGGCTCGTAATATCCCCGGGGTTGCCTATTAAAGTAGTAATCGCACCTATCATCGAGGCGAGTGAGTAAAATTGGGTGAGTGCTGAAATGACATTATTCTGTATGTAGTCAACTTGGTAACCAATCGTATCTTCTGGGTATGAAGATCCACCGATAATAGGAAGTAATCCCGTTACGTAATACATCTTATCCGCCGACAACTCCTTAATAGCCACATCGTCATTCGGGAGTTGCCCGTTCAAATCATCGTAACTAATCGTATCTAACTTGGTCGTCACCGATGTTAGAATTGAGGAATGCGACGACACAGTCCCAGTCAAGGCGGTGATAGATCCTGTGTTTAAAGAAACAGTTTGGGACAGATTGCCTATGTTTAATGCATTAAGCACCACGGCATCGTTAAGCGTCACGAGCGAAGACCCCAAGGCATTTGAGGTATTGCTTAATGTTGTTATTTGACCCGCTTGGACGTTTGATTTGTCCCTTATGGATGTTATAGCTCCTTGGATTGCTGTAATTTTGGAAACATTACTGGTTAAATCATCCCTCAAACTCGTGATACTTAACACATTACTGGTTAAGTCAGTCCTTAAACTTGTGATGTCTCCTTGGTTTGCCGTGATGGAAGCTACATTACTGGTAAGGTCATCCCTCAAACTCGTGATGGAGTTCGTATTATCACCTATTAGCCCCAAGTGGGCCGTCAAACTCGCATAGACGGGCCCGAGGTCGGCATCGGTCGTGGTGATTGATAGTTGGTCTTGCTCTAAATCAACACGACGGTTGGTTGGGACATTTATAGAGGTTTCACTCATCCTCTTTACTATTAGTAGGAAGCGAAAATCTGTCCCTTGTTGTGTTTGGATGGGTCTTCATATCCTCGTATCCTGCCTTGTCCGTGATTTCAAGGAAGAAGTCAATCGTAAAGCCTAACCCCTGTAAATCCAAAGTCACGTGGTTATCGTCGCATAGGATAATCGTGAATGTCTTGATAGCACTTTGGAAGATGGGAGTGGTCGTATCGCTACTGTTGGCCCATGTCTGGATTTCACCCATACGGCGGTCCAAAGGAATGGAAGCGAAGACACCTGACCTGCCCTTCGTGAAACTATCCATATTAGAACAACTCCATTCGGGAATGCGAATATAGATGTTTTTGGTGCGATATAACTTTACTGGTTGGTCGCTGGTATGGACGAGTTTCGCCGACGAATAGGTGCTGAACCCCAAAATCTTGCTCGCTGGAATGTCGGTCTCAACGGAGAAGGTAAAGGTGTATTTCAAGGTGCGGGTGCTGTAAGCGTAGGAAACCATGTTTGGAACATTCGCCAGTAGGTAGTCGCCCAGTTCACTTGCGGTATAGTTCCCATCTGGAATGCTGACGCCGATGAGGGTTTCATCTTTGATGTTATAGTATGAAAGTGGAATAGATGCGCTTACCACCTGAACCCCAATCTTGTAGTGGTTTGCTTCAACCACTATGGCGTCTGGGAGGCTTACTTGATACTCGTTGCTCGGTGTTTTCGTCATTTGGTTCGAGTTCAAATACAGCATTCTCGATGGATAGATTACTTGATTCCTCATCCTTTCTAACTCTTAGTAGGCGAGATTTTAACTTTTCCACAGCCATCCTATCTGGGATAAAGTTCTTCCAGTCATCTTCCTCAAACTTGCCGTTCCTTTTGTAGTAGAGTTTCTCTACATCACCGAGGCAGGATAGGTCCATAACGCTTTTCAGTAAACAAAGAAAAAAATCTCGCCAAGTTGTAATGGAAGCGATAACCGAGCCTCATGTCGATATTGAAAACTCACAGGACGAAGAGGTTGAAGAACAAAAAGTCCAATTTAGAGATGGTAGGGGTAAGTCCCCAGCCTCCCTTGCGAACCTGAAACCTCGGTCCAAGAAAGGACCTGATGAACCCAAGGTGAAATATGCTGTTAGGAAACAACCGCAGGAAACGATGATTTACGACATGGCGGAGGAGGCACCAAAGCCAAAAGCACCCCCGAAGAAGGATGTTGATCCCCCAAAGAAGAAGCGTCGCACCAAGGTCGTTGTGGTGGAGCAGGACAGCGATGAGGACAGCGATGACGAACCTGATATTCAGGTGGTCGTGGCTAAAAGGCAGAAGAAGAAAGCACCAGCACCAGCACCAGCACCGAAGCGCCCACCAGCGCCAAGGGCGGTCCAAGAAGACAGCGACGACGAACTGGAAGTTAAACCACCCAAGCCTGTTCTCAAAGCGCCTCCAAAGCCAATAATAAACTTCTTCTAATCTATTAGTAATGAAGTTCGAACAGGCTTCTAAATCAGGTGTTAAGGTATGTCCGCCAAAGATGCGATGTGACATTCCTTACAGCCCCCCTCCTGATGTAGAGTGCCTCTCTCCGTATAGCCATTTCTACGGCATCATAGCACCTCCGGGCGGTGGTAAGACCTCGTTGATGACGAACTTGATTACCAGAAAGGATATGTATCGTAAGCGATTCCATAACATCTGGGTGTGGTGTCCCTCCAACTCACGTGCCTCACTCCCGGGTCTGTTTAAGAAATTAGACCCGAACAAGACCTTCGAGCAAATGGATTCCCATAGTTTAAATCATGTAATTGAAGAACTTAAAAAGGAGAGTGCCGATGGACGCTTCTCCTTATGCATATTTGACGACCAATTAGCCTTTCTCAAAGACAAAGAGGTCGCAAAGGCTTTAAATTACATCACCTCAAATCGTCGCCACCTGAAAACTGCATGCTGGATACTCAGTCAAAGCTACCGTGGAATACCTTTAACCACTCGAAAACAGATGTCGCATCTGTTCTATTTCAAACCTCGTTCCCGTGCCGAAATGTCCGCCATCAGCGACGAGGTTCTGTTCCTCGATAAAAAGGACACGAATGCGTTGTTTGACTTTGTCTTCGACGACCCCGACGACAAGCACAGGTTCTTAATGGTGAATATGAATGATGGTAAGTTTTACAAGAACTTCGATGAGATTGTTATGGTTGAAGAATGATTTTCACAGTCTATTAATAATGGCTCGAACTTCGCTTTCCCAGCGGGTCATAGTAAACATCAACATGATGGATATTCGCCGTAAGATGCGGAAGCCACGGAAGAAGCAGTCCCAAATCCAACTCACGAGGCAGTCAGGACTTCGTATGATACCCTCGATGTTTCCTGTGTATATTAACCCTTCGGTCTCGCAGAACCCCGTAGCTTCCTACGCTGGAACCCATCAGGTCGATGCAGATGTCCGTGTTAAACCTTCGCAGATAGAACACACAGGACTGATGACCCGTCAGCCCGTAATGCCCGACCCCGAAAATGTAACCCCCGCCATGGCTACTGCGTCTCATATTCAGCACCAAGCGCCTGGTAAGCCCGAGGACGAGAAGGATATCAAGCCTCGTGGTCTTACTGGCGTTCATATGAGGTATAGGTCACCTTATCAGCCCCAAGTTCATACTGATCCCACAACGGGTCGTCGTTGGGTTCGTGATCCCACCACGGGAGAACTGCGCCCCTACACGGGCAAGGGAAGGGACACGCCTTCTTCTTAATTTCTACTCTATATCTAATATAATGAGTAGCACTCGTCTGGTCCTTCGTGGAAATGACCTTGGAACTTTCAACCTCGATGGAGGGTCTATGCTACCCAAGGGCAAGTTCGTTGTTAAGCCAATTTTCGCCTCGGTGGATATTTCAACCGCCGTAGGGCTTGGTTATGTCCGTATCAGGTCATCCATTAGTGCAGGAGAGCAGGTGGATTCGGGTCAGGATGGACGACTTTCCTTCTACCTCGCCCCTCGTTTCCACGGCGGTGGTGCCACCACGGACCATTACATCATGGAGCATCAGCAGGGGGAGGTTGTGGCGACTTCCATAGATACCTTTGTAACCTTGGAGTTCCTGAACCCATCAGGGACCGTCGTCGAAGTCGATAATTATGTTCTCATCCTTGACCTGATCCCCTTGGCTTAAAATAATTTTCAACCTAAATATTACTATGAGTGTCTCACTTCCCCGTTCTCTGCAATACGCGCCCCTTCCTGTCGCACCCCCAAGCACATGCCGAACCCTGTCGCTCGAACCCACAAGCGGGAGCCAGAATTACACGGCTGGTTCTCGTGTGATTTTCACACTTCCCGGGGGTATGCGAAACTCCTTTATTCGCCCGGGGTCGGTGCGCCTCCAATTTAAGGTGGCGAACACCTTTGACGCCAGCGGAGCGTTTGACAACTCTGCTGGTTGTGTGGCGGCCATTAAGAACAACGACATCTATGTGAGCGGTCAGTTGGTTTCTTCCATTCAGGGCTACAATCACCACGCCCAGAGCATCGCCGACACTCACTATTCGCTCGAGGAGAACAAGGCTTCGCAGATGCTCGCTGGGTCTTCCGCCACCCGTGCGCCAAGCGCAACCCTGACGGCTGGTTCGAGCGGACAGTTCTTCGAGACCCAGTTGTATGACCCCGTATTTGGGTTGGGTCAGCGCCTTTCATTCCCTATGGCGGCCCAGAACACCAAGTTGGAGTTCGAGCTCGAGAGCGATGCAAATGCCGTGGATGGTGTGTCTATCACATCAGGGGCGCTTACCTACTCTCAGTTTAAACTTCGGTTTGAGGTGGTAACCCTTGAAGAGAATGTGGCTTCCATGCTCGCCCAAGCCCACGGTGGTGTCTATACGATGCCTCTGGACTGGGTTCGCACGCATCAGCAGGTCCTCGCATCTCCCTCCAATACCACACAGCAGACCCTCATTCCCGTGAGGGCTTCCAGCATCAAGCGGGTCATTACCACCCACCGAAACAACGCCAACGCTGGTGATATTTCAAAGTCTGGTATGGTGGAGCGGTTCAACCCTGCTGGAAATGGCGTAGAGGACGGTCTCGACCAGCAACTTCGCATCGGTGTGGTTTATACGCCACAGGACAGCCACAAGGTCTTCACCAACATCGTTTCCGCCACCCAGAAGGCTGTTCTCAAACAGGACCTGATGTGTCTGGCAAACAAGGCTACATTCCTCGCACAGGCGTCAGGGACGGAGGGGTCATGGATGTGGGTTCAGTCCTGCGGACAGCTTTCAGGTGACGGGATGACCGAGGAGGGTCTTTCAAGCATCAGTAGCGATTTGGTCGCCCAGAACAAATACGGAACGGTTCCCGCATCGGTGGTCGAGTTCTATTCGGTCATCTGCGACGGTGTCCTTAATGTTATGGACTCTGGTGATGCCTCCATCATCGTCTAAAAAATATGAGGTAAAGGTAAGTATGGCGAAGGACAAGAAGGACAAGAAGGACTCGAGTTGGCTGTCGTGGGATGATGTTCGCTACGGTGCTCATGCCGTAGGGGCTGGTTTGAAGGCTGCCGCCCCCGGATTGGCGGTGTTTGGGACTGCGACAGCACAGCCAGAGTTTCTCGCAGGGAGCGCAGCCGCCGCTGGTGCTGGTGCGTTCCTTTCGAGCCTCGAAAGGGGCGGGCAGGTCGTTAGAACCCAGACCGCTCGTCTTCATCGTGGTGAGATAGTAGTAAGACCACGTGATGCTCCTCGTGTGGGAAACTATATGAGGACTGCGGGGATGAAATTAGCTAATATCAAATAGTAGATTAATGAGATTGGAGGTTTGGCATCTTTTCCCTCCATCTCGACCATTAGGATTACAGCATGGAGATCTTCCATGGTGAGATCCTACTCGAGGCGAAACCCTCTAAGATTTTTTCCTTATTTTCCCCCTCAACTTGGGTGGTAATATTTAATTTTTTTTTTAAAGTTTATAAATATAATAACTACATAACATATCAACAGGACTGTTGGGGATACAAAATCCAAAACCCTCCAAGATTTTTTCCTTATTTTCCCCCTCAAAATGGGTGGAAATATTTATTTTTTTTTTTAAAGTTTATATATATAATAACTACATAACATATCAACATATTAGAAGAAGGTTTCGAAATCAACGCACATAGCAGGATTAGGGTCTATGAACCACGGATTTGAAGGAGACCCCTTCCTCCACCCATATCTCATCTGCCCCACTTCAAGACCGAGGGTTCTCTTCAACTCATTCCCAAGTTCTTTTGTGCCTTTGAAGGACAAACCCAAGGACCGTGATGCACTAAATCGTTGTGCTATGTAATCCCTAAAATGTCCTAAATTGAACCGAGTGGATATATTCTTCCACTCGCCACTCTCGTAATTTACTTCATTCTTGTCCTTAAAATCAATCACGAGATCCCTCATATAGTCCTTCAAATCCACCCATCGGTTATTGGACTCCATTAGGTCTTTCTTGGCTTGTGTGTCCTTTGGAATGTCCCTATGAGGCACGAAGTTCGAAATGTCCCTATCCATATAGAACTGGTAGACCGCCCTCACATTTCGGTCGTCAGCGATAAAGTCGTGGAATGCTTGGGCTTCCTCGGGTGTTAAACTTCTCGTGGGTGATATGGCGAATACACGGCGATCCCCAATATCCAACGGGGTCAAGGAGTTAGACATGGCGATTAAACACGACCGATCAGGGATCGTGTATTGTGCTTTGTATTTCGGGTTGATAGTCATATGACTTCTTGTCGTTATATCTTTAAGTTCGGCATTCAAAGTCTTATCACCCGAAAAGGACACCTCTTCCAGCACCAGAAGTCGCTTACCTTCATACATCACCGCCGAGTGAGAGTCGGTCAAGTCCTTCTTTGAGTTCGCCTTAAAGTAATCGTGTCCCAAAATCTTATTACAGAACAGATCCACGATCACGCTCGTCTTACCAGCACCACCGAGGTCGCCATAGATAAGTAAGAGGACTTGTGGTCTTATGGTTCGTTCTTGGAGCATGAACGCCATGTAATCGTGGAAGTAATCCACACACTTGTCGTCAGCGCCACAAATGTTATTGACTACAAAATTGTAAGGATCAAGGTTGGCGTATGCGGGTTCGGGAAATCGTTCCATGATGGATGGTCGTCGGTAGATGTTGAGGATATTAGGCTTGTCTTCGTAGCCAAAGTCATAGACCTCTTCAATCAGTCCAAGTTCGAGAATGTTCTCAATCCAATTACTCGTTCCATAACTGGTTTGTTTCCCAAGAACAGATCCAGACTTGAATTGGGCTATACCACACGAACCTCTCTGGATCACCTCGCCATATTGATTACGACTAACATCAACATAGAACTCAAATCCGTTATTCTTCATTAGATAAACATGACCCTTGATGTAGTCTTTCACCCTATTAACACATTCAATCGCATAGGGTTCTTTAAGTCTGTAATCACGACACACATCGTATTTTTTAGGCAGTAAGAACTCTAAATGATGAAAGAAATCCGAGTCAATCTTGGTGGTTTCTTGGAGGCTGTCTAACTTATCCAATATGTCGTCATCATTCTCATAGTCTATGAATTGTTGGACGTGCCTGAACCAACTCAAATCTTCGTCAGTCGCCAAGGTTGGTTTCTCGTCAAAGGTGATATTGAAGTTGTGCTTCTGCTTGATTAGTTCGGTCAAGGCATCTTTATCCACCCTGCGATCCTTCTTGGGTCGCACATAGACCCCATCGTGTAGCCAGATTTCAACTTTGAACCCATCGTCTTGAAGATACTTGATTACATCTTTCATACACTTCTCTTCAACGGATTGGAGATAGTAGGCGAGTGCTGACTTTTGGGGATCACGCTTCTTGTTGGCTTCGGCGGCGTTCTCATAGAAGTCCCAACAATCAAGGTTCTTGGACCGAAGGTGTTTAACGATGCGTTTAATATCGGCTTCGTATTCAGTTAGAAATGTGTGATGTTCGGGGACTTGGATATTGTGATCCACAGCCCAAGTTCTAATAAGACCACCAAAGATTAGGCGACAGAACAACTCTTTAACCACAGGCTTTTTAACCGAGTAAAAGTTCATCATCTCTTCTTGAACCTTCTCCTTGTGTAGGGTGTATTGACGAAGTGCCTCTGCCTCAATCCCATGCTTGGTGGCTATTTGGGACAACAAGGTTGGGTGGGCGTTCCGCATATCAACCTCGACCAACTTGCCGTCGATGATAAGCCTACGAACTTTACCATTTAACAAAGAGTAAGTCCCCTTGTGCTTTAAAGCGTAAGAACGACCATAAGGCTTATCCAAGTAGGTGTGTCGTGTGTAAGTAACCTCTCGGGTCTGGCGGTCGCTAATATGGTTAATATGGACTAATTCACCTTCATCTAAATAACCTTCAATAGGTTCTTTGATTTGTTTAAGCGTTTGAACTACATGATAGTTATAATACCTCTCCACCAACTTCATCTGTAAAATTTCATCGTTCCTAATCTTTAACACCATAGTATCTCCTTTTCTATTAGATGAGAAAATAAATTAATCCTCCTGACCTATGAGTTTTGGAAGCCCGAGGCGAATATATTCCTCCTGAATGTCTGGCGAGTGAAGCATTTGCTGGGCGAGTGCCTTCCGTTTGTTAAGCCATTCCCTTGATTTCTTGAACTCCTCACCGAGGACATGGGTGATATAGGACCGCCTGATTTCGGTGCCTGATACTCCAAAGACCTCCTTTATCCGTCGTTCAAGCGTTTTCTCATGGACTGGATTGCCGTCTGGGGTGGAGAGCATCCACTTCCGCTGACCCTCTGGACGTGCGCCTACAATATCCGTAATGACCTTCATCAGTCGCTTGGGAAACTGGATCTCCACATCACCATAGTGTTCCTTGGTCTTATACACAGCCCAAGTCATTACACCCGTGTCTATATTGTAAAAATTGCTCTTCTTGGGTCTCTCGTCTTCCTCCTTGATAATCATCACCTTGCGGTAGTCCGCTGACCTAACGGGTGGGACCATCGTATAGAGGGCGTATATCAGTTTGCGGTCTGGGTCAATACGAACCACATCATCGTTCTTTAATTCTTCCCAAGGGATTACCTTGCCGAGTTCCTTCTGCTCGTCCCTTTGCTTCTCGATTATGTCGCTTTCATTCCTTGCCATCTTGGCGTATGCCTGAACCGCTTCTTCACCAAGCATCTCCTTCCACCCGGGAATTACCCCAGCCAAGGCTGATAGGACGCCGAAGTATCCCTTCTTGGTGCTGTTCTTCATACCCTCAGTCCTCTCAACGAGCAGTTTAATCATCGTTTCGTGGTTCTTTAACTTATCAAGATTGTTCTCGATGCTGAGGAGTTTGGATGTTGCTCTAATCCGTGAGGCGTAGCCGATCAAGGTGTTTCTCGTCCACTTTCCATCTTCAATCTCTTTAAGGTCTTCAAGCACGTTCGTAGCGCCCTCTGTGGTCTTGATGTCCCTCGTTTCGCTGATGACCTTCTCTGGTGTTTTCCTTGTTCTGGCGAACGATGTGATTGCTGGAAGCCCCCTCATAGCCCTCAACTCGTTAATCTCATCACGGGTGAAGTTATACCTATTCATACTGTCCTGAGTAGGGACTGAACCCTCTTTAATACGGTCAGCCAGCTGTGTCCTGTTCTTCTTATACTTGCGTTCCTCGCTCATCTCCTCTACTATTAGGTTAGATTAAAATCTTGGCTTTAAATTATAATAATGCGGATCAAGAAATCATCCAGGGCGGATAAGAAATTCATGATTACCTCTCCTGAGGGTAGGCTAATTCACTTCGGTCAATCAGGATACGGCGACTATGAGATATATTTAAGGACAGAAGGTAAGGAGAAGGCAGATGATAAACGGGATA